>Ga0179593_1438850_pt1 | contig 13833 bp, 17 predicted proteins | sample CZODoug2_1_08_16_FD_185931 | JGI IMG/M metagenome (GOLD analysis project Ga0179593, IMG submission 185931) | Vadose zone soil fungal communities from Angelo Coast Range Reserve, California, USA - CZODoug2_1_08_16fungal (PacBio error correction) | ecosystem: Environmental > Terrestrial > Soil >...
GTTTACATCCTTTGTCAGGGCCACTGAACCCCCAAGACATCAAAGAAAAAACAAAGAGTGAAACCAATCAGGAGGGGTCTAACAGAGAAGTAGACTAGCCGCGGAGACTTATTAGGGCAGGGAGGGGGGGGGCATTTCCGGGTCCCTTCCTGAAAAAAAGAGGGGAAGGCTGCCAGCAAAATTTAAGGGACGAAAAAGTCCCTTCAAGACGTCCAGCAAGGGGGGGAATATCAAAAAAAAAAAAGAAAACGGGAAAAAGGTCTGCCACTCCCCAGTAAAAAAAGAGAAAAAAAACCGAAATGGCAGCGACTGGAGAAGGGAAGGGTCACCTGGGGAAGGGGGCTTAGGAGGGTGGGGAATATACTGGTGAAGAAAACCAAAGGTGTATCGTTTTTAATAACAGCAAGAGACACAGGAGGAAAAAGGAGCACTCGCGCGCCTGAAAGGAATGATTTAACCAAGTGCCCAGAAAAAAGGACAAAGAAAAGATGCTGGACCAGCAAAGTAAAACGAAGTATTCCAGGAAAGGAGTTCCAAGAGGCCGTTGTCAATTTTGGAAGGAGGAAAGGGACCAGCGGAGTATTCTAAAAAAGAAGAGTCCTCAAAACGGAAGCGAAGAGACCGGGAGAAAGAGAAAAAAGAGTCAAACCGGGATCTTTCAACTGACTGAAAGGGAAGAGATTCTTCTGGAACAAAAACTAGTGGACAGGACGAGCCTTCAAATCCAAGGGATTGCAACCTGTGGTTTCAACCTTGAAGGATCTTGAAGACGGCCCACTCCGACCAAAAAATTTCACTGGGGAAAAAAAAAAAAAGAACCAATCCTGCGAAGGAAGAGGGAGACACACCCCAAGGCAAAAAAAAAAAAAAGGAAGGAAGAAAGCAATCCCAGGTGGTAAGACAACAAGGCGAAAATCGGACAAATCTCAGAACCCCAGGGAGGGGGGAACAAGGGAAGAAAACGGGGATCCTTTCCACTCAAAAAAAAAAAAAATGGGCGGGAAAGGCAATCTGAGGGAAGGGGGGGTATGCCAGAGTCCAAAAGAAAAAAAGGACCGGGGGCTCTACGCACGGGGGAGGGACGATATCAAGAAACTTTGGACGAGGGAATGTCCCAAGGTTGGGCAAAGGGAAAACGCCGCCCCAAGAAAGGAAGTCCCGCCCCGGGAATAAAAATGGGGAGGGGACACGTATTGCAAGCCTAAATTAGGGGAGGGGGGTTAACGGGAGAGGGTTCTGGAGGGGAGGGATCCGTCACAGCACAGTGCCAAAAGGAAGAGGGGGGGGAACGGGGCCTTCTACGGCCTGTAAACGAGACAGAGTACCGTGCAAACCCAATCCGCGGGGAAGAGGGACTACTTATGGTGGAAACGGAAAAAAGAAACGCCACTCAGCAATGAAAGACCCAAAATACAAAGGGGGGGGCCAGCTGGGAGGTTTCTTTTGGGGGGGAGCCAAATTTGGGAAAATGAGAAGACAATTGGGAAAGAAAAGGGGAGCGACGCCAAACGTGCAGAGAGGCGGGGAACATGGGGGAAATTTTTCACACCAGAACCAAGAGGACACCAAGCCAAAACACGACCAGGGGGGATAGCGAAAAACAAAGTGGAAGAGGAAGAAACAACCAAAGCAGGAAAACGGAAACAAGGACAAACACCAGATCCTGGGCTGTAGGGGGAGGAAGGCGCAGAAAGAAAAACTTTGACTACAGAGGAAACATCGTGAGCAACTTTGAAGGGGGGAGGTCGAATGAGGACAGTACCGAAAGACCGAAGAGTTGAGAACTAAGGGACCTTCCCCAAAAGAGCCAACAGCCAAGAAAACAAGGATGTTGCAAAGCCACATGCCTTAAAGCAGGGGGAAGGGAAATAGAGTAACAAAAACCGAGCGAGCGTCAACAAAAAGAGGCTTAAAAGAAAAAGAGAGTCTGGAAGAAAAAAAAAAAAAGGAGGAGCGCGAAAAAAAAAGGAAATGGGGGCTGGGGGGGGGGAAAAGAGTGTTGTGGCCTGTGCATCAGGAGGGGGAAGGGGGTCTGCAAAATGTGCCTGGAGGGAAAAGGGCTAAAAAAAACGCGGAAATGAAAGTCTCCTAAAAACCGAACCGACGGAAAAAGATATCTCAAGGAAAAGAGGGGAAGGCAGAAACCGCCGGCGAAGAGGGGGGGGGGGGGGGGCACTTTCAGGCTAAGTTTAACCAACCACCTCTAGAAAAAAGACGGAAGGGTAAAACGTGAAAATGACGGTGCCTTGGGTGGAGAATACACATCCGCATGAAAACGCGAGGAGGGGAGAGAACACCGGGAAGCGGCGGGGGAACAAAAATGGAAGTTTTCCGTACCAAAAAAAACAGCAAGGGCAACCCCCGCCCAATATGCAAGGGGGAAAAAAAGGGACTAAAAATGGGAAATCAGGGGGAGTAGGTAAAAAAGATAGCCAAGTCTTAAATCGGGGGGGGGGGGACACGGTCAAAAAAGTTTACAGCGGACGCAAAAACGTCCTGATCCACCAAAAAAAAAAAACGTCTTGAGGAGGGGGCCGGTGGGGAAAAATCAAACGCCCGTCAACCCGGCAATTACGACCTGACACAGCGAAAAAAAGTGCGGAAAAAAATAACGGAAAAGAACCCTTGAGGGAGGAAGTGACCTGGCTGGGAGGGAGTGGGGGGGGGGGTAGGGAAACCATGCCCCATGTAAATAGCAAAAGGTTGGGAAAATGAGAATCACAGGCGGACTTAAATCCACGACGGAAAAAAAGCAGTTTTTTTCTACGAAAACGGGTCGTGGACGAGAAAGTCGCACGGATCAGCAGAAACCGAGCAGGGTGAGGGGGGGGGGGGGGAAAACCTGCGGGGGAAGGGGGGATAAGGGCGCGTGGTTTCTAGAATGGGGGGACCGAGCGCTGACGGGGGCACTGTTAACCTTGGCGGGGCATCGGCAAGGAGTGCTTTTTCACGGGGGAGCCAAGATGAAAAAACGAGAAAGGGAATTGGGGTGTTACGGTCTCCAACGGGCCAGCGGGTGTGGCGTGGAAGGCATCGCGAAGGGGAAGGACCAACTACACGAAATGAGGGGGGGGGACTTTTCGGAGACGGGCAAAATGGACACAGGGGGGGGAAGAAACCGCTAAAATGGCAACGTCCTCCCAAGAGAAATGGGTCAAAGCCGCGGGGGGGGGGGGAAACTTGTAACTGAAACCAGAAAGTAAGGTCCTTACCGCAGGGAGGGGAAAAAAAGTTTCGGGAGAAGATTTCAGGGGGGGGGGGAGCCTCAAACTCCGAACCGTGGAAAAGCCCGGAGTAAAAAAAAAAAAAAAAAAAAACAAACCAAATGGCCCACAAAACGGATGGAAACGGCCAGAATACTAAGGAGAAAAGTGTACCATCCAAGTCAGTTTCCCTTTGCGCCTGGGAAAAGGAACAGGGTAGGGTGGTCAGACTGTTGGCCTCAGGTACTATTGCTAATAAAGAGAGAGGTATGTGCCGTGCAACGTTTTGTGGTAAGAAACACGAGTCCCAAGTTGTGGGAAAAAGAAAAAAAAGAAATACAAACCGATTGGACTTATCAACTGAATCCTTCCCAAAAACGGAAGACTGCGTTCAACCGGTACCCGCAAGGTCAGCAGGCCGAACCGTTCACGGTTGGGGGAAGGTAAGCCAAGAGGGGGGGAAAAATATGAAATCCCTAAGGGGACGGGGGGGAGAAACAAGAAGCTTTCGGTCAACAAGAAAGACATCACTGCGAAGGGCAACGGACGGCTAAATAAAATCCCTATTGGGGGCAAAGGGGAAGTCGGAGAAAAAAGCGACTATTCTGGAAGAACCGAAATGCTGAAAGGGAAAGAGTTTTTCGAGGAAACGCATGATAGGGGGCCTTCCGTCCCCACTAACAAACAAAAAAATCTTGAAAGGCTGAGAAGAAGGGCAGAATGCCTGAAGGACACGACGGCGGGACCGGGTCTGGTGACGACCTGGGAAGCAACAAAAGGAGAGCTGAAACGAACGACCACAAAAAGAAGCATAAAAACTTCATTGACCTTTGGGGGGGGGGATAGCTGGGTACGGGGGAGGACGTTGGAGAAAAAAACGACCGCAAAAGAACCTATGGGGGTGGCAGCGAACTAGTGAATAAAGCGTGTACTTCCAGTGGGGGGAGGCGAATGGGACTCCATTTCAATTCGGGGGTGAAAAAGAAGCTCAAACATGGAGAGGTGAGATGTCAAGGAAAATAGTCAACAAAAAGGGGAGAAACGCAAAAAAAAAAAAAAATAAAAAAAAGGAGGAAGCCTGATGGAGATGAACTGGCCAAAGGTCAACAATGCCTTAAGGAGGGGGCACAAAAGTTTTCAGCCTTGAAACGGTGCATCTGGACAAAACGTCACTAAAAACTTGAACTGGCTCGCGGTCTGACGGAAGACCTCAAGGTTCAAAAAAAAAATTGGTGGGACAAAAAAGGGGGTTGGGACACCAATCAGCAGGAATCTTCGCTACAGGGGGAAAAAGGAAAGCATAGGTTATATGCCCCAGGGAGGCGGAGACCGTAGTCCTACAAGCAAAGGAGCGCAAGAACGTAAGGGGGGACCTTAATAAAGAGGAAAGGAAACCTTTTGTGTTGGGGGAACGAACGCAAGGACGAAAAGGGGGTGGGGGGGAAAAAATTTGAATAAAAAAGATAAGGGCCCGGGGTATGAAACCCGCTAACGATACAAAGGGCATAAAACGACGTCCAATCAGGGGGGAGTCCAGGTGGGAAAGGGATGTTGTGTTCCCGGGGTGAAAAGGAGCATCTGGGACGGTACAGAAGAAGGAAAAAGTGTAGGGGAAATGAAATAGGGGCGGCAGTGGAGGGTCAGGTGGTGTTCAGACCAAGTGATGAAGACATCAGGGGGGGGGGGACGCGAAACAAGGCAACAAAAAAACGTGGGGACCTGGGGGTGGCAAAAACACTGGCGGAACTGAAGGTAACACCAACCCCCCCCACAAAAGATCTACAGAACCACCCAGAGGAGGAGGAGGGTACAGAAAAAAGGGTTGGGGTGGCAACCGAAGCGTGTGTTGGCCACCCGTGCACCACTGGGAAGGGTCAGCTAGTACCGGACGTTCAGCAAGGGCAATCAACAAAAACCGAAACCTCGCAAAAAACTGCCTTCAAAAGATCCAGTCACACAATCAAATGCTGGAAAGAGAAGTTCCTTCCAGGGGGGTGTCCATCTGACACAAAAAAAATTGAGGCAGGGGGAACGACCCATCAAGGGGGGGGAAAAAAACCTGGAAAACACCTACTCGGGTTTTAGCCCCGGGGAAACTGGAAAAAAAAAAAACAATGAGAAAAAACCCAACAAGAAGGGGGGCCGGGGGAGCTAGGGACACCCCTTTGTGCATGAGGGGGACGGAACAAAAAAACCAGACACCAAAGTTTCAACACGGAAAAACAATTGGATAAGTACATCACGAAAAGGGGGGGACAAATTGTCAACGCCGGCGCTCCCCAGGGGCCCGGAAAGCGGAAAAGGGGGAAGGGAGAGAAAAAACTTTTCCTGGAAAGGGAGGAAGAGATTCGCTCAGGGTGAACAAAGGGAACAGCAAACGGTACGGACCCGGCGGCCGACCACGCGGACCGCAGGTGTCAAGGGGAGGCAAGGCAATTATGACAGGCAACGACAAAACGATGGGACAAAAAAAAAGGCAACGGTGGGGATCAACAGGCCGAGGATAACCACGGGAAAAATTAGACGTGGGGTAAGATAGGGCAAGAAAGAAAAGATGGGCACAGCAAGGACCAGCGTTTTGGTGGGTTCTTAAAAATGCGTGGAGAACAGGTGCCCCCAAGAGGTCTGAACGAAGGCTTCAACGGGGCGGGGCCGCGCAAAATGTCGGGTGGGTGGTGACTGAAAAATCCTCCCAGGAAAAACTGCGCGAAAACAAAAAACGAAAACGGACCGGTGGATGGTGGGTCCTTTCCGGGAGGGACCAAAAATGAATTCACCATACAGAGGGCCCGGAAGGGCAATTAAATCTGGTACGAGAGAGGGGTCGGGCAGGGGGCCGGGAAAACCCGGCACAACTCCCTAATAACAACATTCAGGGAAGCATCGGGTTCGGTAACTTCCACACAGAAGAGAAATCCGGCAAAAAGTCCTACCACTGAACTTGAAGAAAAAAAAGGGCCAACGTGCCGGTCAAGGGGCAAACGAAAGAGGCAAAATACGTCTCCATGGAAGGGGAAGAGGACTCCGCAGTACTGACAACAGACGGGAGAAGACACCGAAACCAAGGGGGGGTAAGAAGAAACAACGTGGACCGTACGGCAAACTCCAAAAAACTGGACAGGAGTTCTGAATCAGAAGGGGTCTGGAGGTGGTTGGATCTCGGTGAAACACTGGTTGTGAAGGGGCGAACAAACAAAAAAAAAAACAAGAGCTCTGGTCGAAGGAGAGGTCGGGGACGCTTTTGTCTTTCGGTCCCAAAACCCGAACGAAAATTTGCGAAGAAAAGCGGGCAAAAAAAGTCTCGCGTTCCCGTCCGCAGGGTGGCCCCAGTGGGGGCCCGCGCCACACGTCCCGAATAGGGGGAGGAGAGAGTACAAACCGACAGTCGGGAAAATCAACTGGCCGGGACGGAAGTTCGAGGCAACGCCATCTATGCTGGAACAAATGCTCGGTGGTCACCGGCTAAGTGTATCGGGGCTCATGTTGCAAAAACTCCCCTACAAGGGGGGGGCGACGAGACAAAGGGACCAATGGCACAGTGAAGGGAAAAAGGGCAGGTCCGTGATATGAAAAATGCCGCAAACTCAATCACGCGGAAACATTGTCGTGCAGGGAGAAACCCCAGACTGCTAAAAGGGGAATAGCTACCCCAACGAACAGCGAAAGGGGAGACCATGTCATAAAAAAGACGGCTGCCGCAACAGATGAAAGGCACAACATCTAGAAGAGAAAAAAAAACCACAAAAAGAAGGAGAACCACTGACGCGGGGAAACCCCAAGAATTCTAAAGAACGGCCTCGGAGAGGCACGGACGGTTTAAAAACAACAGGGATCGGACTATAACTGAAAAAAGGGTGGGGGCCGTCGACCTTGGGGCCACGTCGAGCCTAATAGAAAAGCGACAAATTTAGGGAAGAATCAACAGGGGGGGGGTGCCCACTACCCCTATTCCGAACAAAGCATGACACACCAGCAAAAAAAGCCAGTTCAGTTGTTGTATGAAATTTTCAGGAAAACTCACAATGACGCGCAGGGTGTGTAAAAGTGTATGCGGAGAAGTTCCTGGATGGTGGCATATGTGGCGGGGAAGCCACAGGGTTCACAAAAAAAGGACCATCAATCAGAAAAAGGAGGGTGCTAACCCCATTCAACACGGCGGAAAAAAAAACTAAGGTCCAAGGCGTCGGTGGGGACCTGTTCACCAAAATCCGAACAAGGTATCAACAAGAGGGGGGAGAGAATCACATATGGCAAGAGGACGGGTCAGGTCACTGACGAAAAAAGGCGGTTGGGGAAAAAAAAACCCAATTGGGGGCGGCAGGCTGGGGGGGGAAAGTGGAAGAAAGGGCGGGACCGCGTTCAGGTAACCTCTGATAGGCAATGGCCGCAGGTGTCCGAATTCACGAATACAGAAAAGTGGAAACCAAAACCCAGAGAAGGGGCCCCTAACAAGGGGTGGACAAACAAAAACATCTCCTAAACGGGAAATACTAACTCAGGAGTTCGCTTCTAAATCGGACCGGCGCCTAAAAGGTGAAAACGACGGTACGTGTTTTGATTTGAGAGGGAGAAGCGGACGATCCCTCCCTAAATGAAAGAAAGGAGAAACGCAGAAATCCAAATCAATCAGTCAACAGACCGTAAGGGGGTGAAAAAAGTAATCCGACGCGCCATAAAAGGAAATCCCTGAAGAAAGGGGAAAAAAAAAAAAAAAGAGGCAGGATAAGAGAGAAAAAAGAGATAGGACTCGCTATCCTCCTCTTCCAAACTGGAAGGGGCTGGAAAAAAATGGGGGGTCTTAAAACTGGGGGGCTTTCTTGTGAAAGGCGTCTTCGGTGACCTGGCGAAAGAAAAGCCGCACTGGGAGAAAAAAGGAACCACGAACAAACGGCGCCATAATTAGGAAAGGGAAAGACGAACAACGCAGAACCTCACTGGCGAAGGGGAGGTTAGTGTTCAAGGCTCATGGTAACCACCGTGTGACGATAAAAAGCTTCCGTGTTCAGGTCAAGGGGAAAAAAGGTGGGAAGCAGAAATCAGGCTGCTCGCGATGTATTACCGCGGTGACTCAGGGGGGGGGACCAACCATGGAGGGTGGACCCAACGCGAAAGCAAGGGCGCAAAACAGGCCAAGATGCAAGGGGAAAAACGTGAACGTGAAAGCAGGGAGGAGGAAGGTCAACATACTAAAAAAACCGGAGGAAGAAAGGGTTGGAAAGGTCGAGAGAGTGAAAGGTAAGACGGAAAGAAAAAAAAAAAAAAAAACTCTTATTTGCGGGGGAAAAGTGGAGGGGGCATTAAGACAAGCAGGAACCCGGCCTGAAAACCCTCAGCGAAATCGGGTCAATAAAGGAGCCATGAAAGAGAACGTCAGATTGGGGGACGGCGCCTTTAAAAATTTCCTACGGGGAGGGGTGTCTTGACCACAAACGGGACGAAAGAGCATGAACGAAAAGGTTGGTTCGGGAAGATAATCTACTTGCGGGTTACAACCGAACCACTCAACGGTTCAAAGCCGTCCGATTAATGGCGCGGGCCAAACGGGGTCGCGAGCGAAAACATGGGGCAGGAAAGATACAAGGTTTCGGTAACGGGGGAGGTTGAACCTTGCTCCAAATGAAAACTGGGGGGGGGGCTGAGATGTTCAGGAGAACCGGGGGCGGAGAAAGATTTCTTAGATTCGATGTTTAGGGTGTGGGTTTTCTCTTGGACGGCAAGATTGGAGGGGGGAACGCACACAGTTAAAAATCGGGGGCAGGGAAGCAGATCTAAAGGAACTGCACGTCACGGAGACGGTGAGGAAGTGACTCAAACAGGGGACCGCCAAATGACCGGCAGACAGATCAAGCTACCAACTGGGTCCGACTGCACAAACGGGAAAAGCTCGGGTTGCAAAAACAAACCAACAACCAACGGACGACGGGGGGGCGGGAGGACGCGTACCGCGAGCTGAGCGAAGGGCCTGTGGGGGCCTGGGGGGGCCAAAAACCTGAAACACAAAGGCCCAGGGAACTGCCACCAAAGAACCCCCAAAAAGCACGTGGCACAAAACACCAGTCGAAAAGTCTAATTAACGGGCAATTACTACGAATCTGGGGGGTCATGGATGGGGTAGGGTAAAACATAAGACTTTCAAAATGTGGAGGGGGAACCGCTACATCAAAATGGGGCCATCCTACGACAATATATAAACAAAAAAGAAAAAGACTCAGGAAGTGTATCAAAACAACAATGCAGTTTGTTTTCTCCTAGGACATACCAAGTGGTGGTAACAAGAGAAGGCCCAAAAATGGAGCGCATAAACAGGGATTCTCAAAAAACCGTCACGAAGAGTCATACAAACTCAAAAAGGTACGGGGGAGGCCGCACCCCCTGAAGTCTCTTCGTGAAGAAAATAAAGCCTTTGAGAAAGTTCAAAAAAGGAAAGACCGAGATACCGACGTTGCGGGGCCGGAAAGGGGAAGATCCTTGGGGACCGGGCCTGCCGTCACCAAACGGCACTCGGAAAAGAAAAGAAGGAAAAAAGAACTGAATCTCTCTGGGGAAAGAAAAAAAAACAAAAAAAAGAAAATAAAATAAGACAGTTCATACCCGCAGATGCGGTTCCCGAGAGGTCAGCTCGTCCGGGGTTCCTTCCTAAGGGAAAAGCAAACTGGGAATCGTCTCACACAAAGCAAGTAGGGGACCGGACCGGTCTTTGGGTAGGAGACGGGGGGGTCAGTTTCCAAGGACAAGGGAAAAGGGGACTGAAACGAAAAATCCCCCAAAATTATCCTCACAAGGTTCGTGGGCTACCCCTTGGGGGACGTTCACAAGAGGGAAAGCAACAGACTTGTGGGACATATGGGCAAAAAGGGGGGACCACAGAGAAAGTCAAAGGCCAATGTGGGGGGGCTCCGGGGGGGACTCATGACAGGGGTTCAGCACCAGGGGGGGGTAAAAGGAGGTCTGGGGGGTGACAAACTCACGGAAACATAACAAGGGGGAGTGAAACAAGAAAACATAAGCAAAACCTGGTCGGAGCTTCCCGGAACTGGGAGACCACTTTCCTGGGAAATCGGCCTGGGTCCAGAACAAAAAATAACTCTAATGGGGAAGAAAGTCCGAGCGACATCTGGGTGTAAGGAGGTCCTGGAAATCAAGAAGGGGTGGGGAACGGCCGTGGTTGGTCAAAGGTGCAGAACGAGCTGATATCTGCCGAACCAGGGGACAGCAAGAACGGGGTGCTTCGAACGTGAAAAAAAGCGCTTTAGGGGGGTTGGGTTACCAAACGGAGCAAAAGCAGAAGGGAGTGGACAGTTTCGCCCAAATGGGGGAACGTATTGGCCTGAGAAGGCAGACGAATTGAACACTTGGTGTTTGGGGTCAAAAGCAAAAACGAGCCCCGGGGGGTGTGGATCGATCAAAAAAAAGAGTGCTGACAACGAGCCAAGGAAGGGACGAAGCGCCAGGGGCTACCACAATCGCCCGGGGGCATGTCCAGGGTTAGGGGGGTTCACAAGCTCAAGTGGGGGGGTACAAAGCTGGACCTGGGGGGGTTCCGAACGAAGCCGGACAATGTGCCGGAGCGGGAGCAGTGGGGGTCTTGGGAGGGGGGGGGAAGACCCCGGTATAAATGGAGAAAAGACACGCCATCCGCTAGTACATACCAGGGGGGTGACCCGGGGGTGGCAAAAACAACTAGCTCAAATACCCGTAAAAAAAGAAAGATAAGACCCAACAAACACGGAGGGAAGATGAAGAGATTGGGGTGTGGGGTTGGGAAAATTGATGCAAAGAGTGGGACCACCAAAGGAAACCACTTGGGGGTATGGAAAAGCGCGGCCTCATGGTGGAAAGACACAGATGACCTAAAGTCACGAACCAGAAAGAAACTCAGGAACCCAATCGAAAAAAAAAAAAATAAAAAAAAAGCACAGAAGCTTCTGACGGGGGAAGGGTCCAAGATTTGAAACGAACCGGTGCTCCTGGGGGGGAAAACAATCCCATGAGAAACCCTGCAAAAACGGAGGGGGGTAGCAAAGAAAACGCGGCAGTCGACAACATGCCTCCTCTAGAAAAAACCAAGGGTTCGAAATCTCCTTGGTCAGAAAAGACAATGTTGCCCGTGAAATGCTTGTTTTCAAGGATCCGTCAGTGGACCGAGGGGTTCACATAAGAGAGAACTCCAACGGGGTCAACCTTTCCCCGGAACGGGGTTCGGGGGACGAGAAAGAGAAAACATGAATGAAAGGTAGAGAAAAAAAGAAATTTAATCTCAGTACGACCGGTGGAATAACCCAAGGAAAACAAAAAACTGAGGCTAGCGTGGTACAAGAGGGACAGCCAGGTCGTCTTAAAGGCCGGGACTGTAAACTGAAAGCTAAAGATAAATTCGATTCCAGTGAAGCCGCCGAGCGAAAAAGGGATCGATGGTCTGAAAGTGGGGGGGCACTGGTAAGAGGCCCCCCCCCACCTATACCAGGAAAGTGGGTTCGGGGGAAATCGAGAACCGTAAATCCCAGAAAAACGGACCAGGACGTCAAAAAAACTTTGGTGATCAGAAAAAAGTCGTGGGTGACCGAACGCGTTCAAGAAAAGGAAGCCGCCCACGACGAGGATTATTTTTGTGGAAAAGACAGGGGTCCCGGGGACGGCCAATGGCTCCAACAGGGCGCCACCAACGGGGGGAGGGCGGGTCGAAAAAGGCGAGAGGGGGAACCATCTGTTCACCGGCAACAAATTGACAGAACCTCCTAGAAACACAACGTCGGACCAGAATCGAGGGCCCTGCAAAATAAAATCTCAGAACACAGAAAGAGTGCAAGCAAGGCCGACAAAATTCCAAAACCAGGACAAGGAAGAAGAACTTCATACTGAAGGAAAAAGGGGGGAAAAAAAAAAATAGTAGTCAGGAAGGGCCCCATCGGAAGGAAAGACAAGGGTGACATAACAGATCCAGACAAAAAAAAGGTCAGGAGGGTCAATGATGCAGGGGGGTGCAAAAAAATGGGCAGGGTGGGGGGTGTGTAATAGGAAGGTGACCCACACGTGGTATCGGGGAAAACAGGGCAAAGCCCACAACATCGAGAACGGACGATTTTACAGGGCGGCGTAATCGGGGGGTGGGTAGGGGTTAGTCCAAAAAACCATTGAAAGACATAACTAGGAGACCGTCTTCATAAAAAACCGGTAGTCTTCAAAGGGGTATTCATTGAGCAAATGGGACGAAACAGCGGTGGCCATGGGGGAAGGAGCCAAAAGGAAGAAGGAAAGGGATTCGGGTGGGAAGAAGAACCTGAACCTTCAAAAGGGCAAACTTCCGACACCACTCGAGACCATGGGTAAGCGAGGGAAGGGAGACCTACAAGAGGAGTCCAAGCCTTGGGGCACCTTAGTTCCCATACTTGAAAAGGGACTGTTAATCTGCGGTATGCCTGTAAACAGTGGCTTCATGGCAAACACGTCCATAAAAGGTAAAAGGTCAAAAAAAAAAAAGTTTCAGGGAAGGGTGGGATCGGACAAACCCCAACGACCTCCAAGGGCCAGTGGGGGCAGAAAAACAAAAGTGGAAGGAAAAAAACAGGAAATAGTGGGGAAAAGATCCAAGTTGGAATTCGCATTCCAGAACCCTGCAGACAGGCACACGAAGGTCCAGACAGACGAATAAACAGAAGGGAAGGAGGATTCAGGGAACAACATCGGGTCGAGCACAGGCAAGGAAACCGGGTGACAGAAACAGGTTGAAACTCAACCGAGGGACGGGCGAGCTGGTAGGTACCGAAACGGTGTGGAGGGCGACCAAGGAAAGTCACTCAAAGCACATATGACAGGGGTGCAAGAAACGTCTCAAACATATGCTACGATGAGGAGGTGCAGAGGGGGAAAAAAAAGAAAAATTGAGCTGAGAATTTTTCCCCATAAAACAACTCCTCCCATCAATGGTAAGAGCAGCAAAGGGGAAAGGCAGAGGTATCATGGAGCACATAAAGCCAACGCAGAGTTCGTGGGGAAATCCCAGAATAAAAAAAGGGTACTGGCTTAGGAAATCAAGGGCCAATGAAAGTGCCCAAAAAATCAAGGTGATTAAGCCGGAGGAACTCTGTCCAGAGCATGCATCTTTGACCAGGTGTGCGCCACCTACTTAAAAACAGGGAAATTAGTGTGTAACAGGAGCGCATGAGGAGAAAAGCCAATCCAAGGGGTGGGGAAAAAATGATAAGTGGCGGTCTACCTTGCTGTGCTGAAACCAGGGGGAAGCCAAAGAGGACGGACAGCTTCTGGAGGCAACGGAACGGAGCCAGAGGAAACCCTATTTGGGACCAGACCCAGGGGAACAATAACAGGCACCTGGCAAAACCCACGACGAAAGGATAGCGACAAAAGGTGCGGCCAGCAAATGAAAACGGACCGTCTCAAACATCGGAAGGAGGGGGGCTAAAACAATGCAAAAAAAGTCGTAGTCAAACGCACTGATGGAAAAAGAAAACCGGGACGACGGTGTTGTGGTTAGGATCATCAGAGGAAAAAGGGGATACGCCAAGAAGGTGAAACAAAGAAGAAACGCCAGACAACTAGCACCAGTGAACAAAAACCACGAGGGTTGCGACAAAGAAAAAAAAATTACGGACTAATTGGGAAAGGAACCGAA
>Ga0179593_1507665_pt1 | contig 13833 bp, 29 predicted proteins | sample CZODoug2_1_08_16_FD_185931 | JGI IMG/M metagenome (GOLD analysis project Ga0179593, IMG submission 185931) | Vadose zone soil fungal communities from Angelo Coast Range Reserve, California, USA - CZODoug2_1_08_16fungal (PacBio error correction) | ecosystem: Environmental > Terrestrial > Soil >...
AAAGAACATCTTCCCAAACGGCCCAAAAAGAAAAAAATCGCACTCAAGAAGGCAGCATTACGAACTCTGCCGACAAAGAATCAATTTGGAAATGGAAAACCGCACAGCAAAAAAACCGAAAGGAAAAAGAAAAAAAAAAATTGAGATAAGCGCCGAGCGCCAGCGCAGAAACCCAGTACTTCCAAAGGAAAAAAAAAACTCAACAGAAAACGGGAAACTTGTGAAAAAGACAAGTTCCGCCCCACGAGCCACCCCGGGCAAGCAGAGAAAACACGGGAAAATTCAACCCCGAAAAATGTGGGGGAGGGACGAAATCGAAGTCCCCCCAAAAAGGGAGGACGCCTGCAAGATAAGGCGTCCGATACAAGATCCAATTGAATCGTGGAAAAGGAGGGGGAGGGAAAGAACTTGGGAAAAAAAAAAAAGAGGGATTGAGCGGGAGAAAACAAGGTTTAATGCCTCGCCGCCCCATGCGGAAGTCCAGAGGAAACCAAAAACAAAGCGATTGGAGGCCGTAGCAAAAAGCCCCGCCTGGACAAGCAACGCCCGGTGGGGTGAAAAAAAAAAGGGGAAGTCCAGCACTCAGACTTAAGGGGCTAATGCAGCTCCCACAGAGATAAAACGGTCAAACAAGGGGGAAAGGAAAACACGCAAGATCAAGCAAAGAAAGGCGCCGGGTGGTTCGGTCCTTGAGCGAATGGTCCAGAAATCGAAATAAGCGCAACGGACCGTACCACGAAACCCTACAGAAAAAAAAAAAAAAAAAAAAAAAAAGAGGTGTTGGGGGGCCGGTCAGCCCGCATGAACCAGGTCGTTGATGCTGGGCGGGAAAAAGGCACGTACATGGAACGCACGAGAGCAGAAGGGAGAAAATAGGCACAGAAAAATCAAAAAAAAGAATAACAAACGGCGGAAAACAATAACAAAAGGAAGGGCCCAACCATGATGAACAAGAAGCAAACGACGGGAAGGGGGAGAGGAAAGCATGGTAATAGGCAGAGGGGATTCTTATGGATGTTGCACCCGTGACCAAACGAAAAAGGCTCCCAAGGGAAGCGAGGAACCCTCGGAATGAAAAAGCAGGCCAAAGCTCAAAGGGGAGGGGAAGTTCGGAAAAAAAACGCCAGCAACGGCATTCTTGGGGAGAAAAAACGAACTGGCGTTGAAGTGGGAACGCACAATTTTCACAGACCACGAAACAGACCTGGGTAAAAACACGGTTGACAGCAAACACGGGCCGTGAAGCAAGGGGGGGGAAAAAAGAAAGGCCAAAAGAGGTGTTGGTAGCCTCCGCGTTGTGCAGTGAAGAGGCCCCCATTGGAAGCCCAAAAAAAGCAAACCCAACGGCAGGAAACCAAGGGGGGTTTGTTTTGACCGGGGCAAGACGTTCCGCCAAAACGGGGTTTCCATCTCTTTGTAGGACTTGCCGGGAAGGGGGGGCCTCCGGGCGCAACTCAAGGGAGAATAAAAGAGGGTGATCAGAAAAAAAGTTGAGAAACGCCCCTGAGCAATGGGGGCACCTCCTGTCGGGGGGTTGGTGCGAAATATAACTTCGAGGTTGGTCTGATGACCTGGAATCTCCATTTGACTGATTTAAAAGACAATGGCAAGGTGGGGGGAAAAAGAGGGAAAAGGAAAATGAACACCAGGACTGTCACAGACACAGGTGCGATCCAGGCTGGGGGTTGGATTTCAGTTATGGGAGGGAATGGGCGGAGGTTGTGGTGTGGACGTAGGAGCGAATATAAGGGCGGAGAGAAAGAGAGGGTAGAAGGTGGAATGGGATAGGAAGGGGGAGAGGCATGTGGGGCAGGGGGTTGGATGGTAGAGGTGGGAGGGTATGTGGGCGGGGTAGAGACGTGGGTGGTAAGTGGATAGTGAACGGTGTAAATGTCGGAGTGCGAGGTGGGCAGTGGGGGCGGGAGGAGACGTGAGGGGAGCAGTAAGGAAAGAATGAAGGAAGGTAAGTGGTTCGTGAGAGGGGATAGGGGGACGAGTGCAAAGGGGGAGAGGAAAAAGGAGGGAGGACAGAGCGCAGAGGGGGGAGGGGGGGAAGGAAGTGGTGGGGGGAGAGGAATAAAGATGTGGGGGAAAAGGATGAGGACTGGCGTTCCCCAGGTGTTTGGGGCTGCAGCGGAAAGTGGGTCTGGATGGATGGGGGAGACGAGAAGGGTGTAGGGAATACAGGGGGGGGGAGGGGGGGGGCGATGAGGTGAGGGGAGGAGGTTAGTAGGGATGTGTGGGGACTGGTAAAGAGAATATGGGGCAGGGAGGGTAGGTGTTAGGGAATGGGATGAAGGGAGAAGGAATAGTAGGACTGAGGGGGGGGGGAAGAGGTCGCGTAGGGGAAGGCTAAGAGAGGAATGGGAGAGGAAGATTGAAAGCAAAGAGGCAGAAGGGGCATGATGGGTGCGAGAGAAAAGGAAGAGAGAGAGGAGAAGGGGAAAAGTCAGACGATAAAGGTGATAGTAGGTCATAGTAGAAGTGGGGGTAATGTGTAAGCGAGGGAGGTAGAGGGGGAGGGAGGAAGAGGGAGTGACGGCAAGGGAGGTGGGGGTAAGGAGGAGTCCGGTGAGATGAGGAGTGAGCGGGAGAGTGGGGCAGGCTGGAGAGAAATGAGGGAGGGCAAAAGGGGATCGAGTGTGGGGATATGGGGGGTGGAGAGGGCCGTAAGTGATGGGGAGGGCGTGGGGTGAGAACAGTGATAGGAGAGGGTGAGTGTGTAGAAAAGGGGGAAGGGGAGGTGAAGTGATAGAGGAAGGGGGGAGATTGTCATCCAAAGGAACAGGAATGCCACAGACGAAAACGATCTAAGGGTATCAATCGTGTCAACGCAAGGGAAAAAAAGAGCAGCAAGGAAAAAGGAAGGAGGGACTGGCGACTCCTGCCAAAATCTCAAAATGCGCACACTTTTTGCAGAAGAAAAACTCCGGTTCGACATCCAGGATGGTGAAACATCAACCCACACCTAAAGCACTCAAAATGAGGGGGGGGTAGGTAACAGGTGGACATTAAGAGGGGAGGGGACAACAAACCTACTGCTGACAAACTCCAACAATTTGGGCACGCACCAAGAATCCTCTAGAAAAAAAAGAAACGGAAGGGAGGAAAGAAGGGGATCTGAGCAGAAATGGTGGAGGGGAATACGAAAGGAGCCACGCAGCCACCAGCAAAACGTGTAAAAAACTGCCCCAAAGTAATGGTTGGGGGGAGCGTTGGGGGGAGGGGAAGAAAAGGAAAAAAAAAATTTGTAACCTCACAAATTGTCTGAATAGTGGGGGGGAGCTATCAAGAGAATAGGAAAGAATGCACAGGCAAGACAAAACAGCCCAAGCGCATGGCGCCGCATCGGAGGTTAACAAGGGAAAACGGCAACCCCACAAACAACCCAAACCCACCCACCCGGTTGCCGGTTTGGCAAAATGGTTCGAGGGTAAAGAAATGGATCGAAAAAGGGGGAGGAGAAAGGGAAAAGGGGGGAATGAACACTATACCGAGGCCATGACGTGACACATAGACGTCAACACGCGCCCTTTTTGTATGTCACGAAACCTCGAGGTATTTCTCACAAAAACCGAGGATGCGGGGAAAGGGGGGGAAAAAGTTTATTCTCTCCGAAAGGGCGTCCGACAATTGGGGGAAAACATCATCAAATCGGGGTCAATATGTCAGGAAAAAAAGGAAAAAAAGGAAGGAAGAAAAGAACAATGGGGAGGGGAAAAAAGGTCCCCAAACAAATGATGTACGGGGAACTAGATAACGTCAAAAAAACAAACATCCGACGGTATCGCCGTTTGGAGTGGGGGTGGAAAGGAACGAAAGGGGAAAAAAAACAGCAAATGCGCGTACTGGAACAACAGAAGGTGGGTTGGCCTTACCCGGCCCACTTTGACAAATGAAAAAGGGAATTCCAAAACTTGGGGAAACACGGGAAATTCAGACAGAGGGGGTGGTTAAGGCTGTGCCTCACATTCCCTAAGTGTTTCCCGAAAGTGCCTGATTGCAGGGGGGGAAAGTAAGACGTAATGAAGAGGCAAAACTGCGTCTACGGGGAGGTGACAGTAACCTTTGCAGACTGGGCGCTGGTCAATGTCAAAAAAAAGAAAAAAGACTGGGGATGAAATACCGATACCAGCTAACCGTCGGATCTCGAAGTCGTGGCGGAAATTAAAGGAGGAAAAAGCCGCAGGGTCAAGTGTGGAAGAGGTGGAGAACGGGGGCTGGGGGGGGGGGGAGAGGTGACGGAAAACTTTGATGATGGGGGCACCCTGACAAGCGGGGCGCTCGACCGCCGCATAAGGGGGAACAAAGCGACCCAGGAAAAGGGGGGAAGGGGGTCAAGTGAGAAAAAAAACTGACACAAGCGGGGTTGTACGCGTCGCCAGTTTCCCTAGGAAGGGCCGTGTTTGGGGGAGGGGGTTGTGGGTGGAGTCAACGCAGTGTATTGCGATCTGGGAAAAACTTCAACGCCCAAGGACGACCCCACAGCAAGGTGATGGCTCGCAAAAAAACAGAAAGGAAAGGGGGCCCAGGGGAGGGTTCTGGGCCCCATTTCTCACGGAAGTAAGGTTGCGGAGTCACAACCCGGAAATTGAGCGAAGAAAATTCAATGGTAAGCAGGCGTACTTCACAATCGTTTGTGAAAAAAAGGTGGGCCTCAAAAGAATGAAAGTGGGAGGCTATATCTGGGGGTAAAAGGAATGAAAAAGCTAAAAGGGAAAGGACGGCGGTAGTTGTTTGGGATTGACGTTCGAAGACGCAAAAGGCGCAAAAGAGGCACCAAAGTTGAAGCGGAGCGTGGTGAAGAGAGTTCAGACGGGAAAGGGGGGGAAAAAAAGCGACAAAGGGGGCTCTTACCTCAAAATCTGAAGACTTAATGACAAAGAGGGGTCTCACTTCCGTCAAACGGGTTGCGGGGGGAGGGGTCTGAAAAAAAGGGGGACCGGGATGGTAAAACAAAGGGACAAAACTGCCGTCAAAGCGGGGTTGATGTAAGAAACCTGGTGGCTGGGGGGATTAAATGGCATCTGGGCGGGCACCGAAAAAGGGAGAAGAAAGACAAAATGGGGGGGAAAGGCAAAGCGGTTGCCACGGCAATAAAACACTTGGTAACTAAAGTCAGGTGACGTCGATTGGACAAAAAGGGGACAGTGCAGAAAGAAAAAGGGAAAAGCGACAAGGCTGGGCGATGACGCGAAGGGGTTAATCTACGGAAAAAAAAACAACCAACAAAAGGGGGGAGGGGGGAAGAAGAGAAGATTCAGAACCTCTAAACCTCCAAAGGAAAAAACAAGCCTCGACCCATTGGGGAAGGACAGCAAGAAAAAACTCGAAAAACAACTGCAACTCCACCGGTTAAGCAATGTTTAACTCACATGGAAGGAAGCAGCCTGGGGGACAGCACCAGTATAATAGCTAGAACAAGGCAAGACCACAAGCCATTTCCCCAAAAGGACAACTAAATCCAAGTCACACACCGGCGCCCGATCGGGGGGGAGGTTGGAAAAAAAAAAAAACCACAACAACCCAAACTTGTCACGGGTTTGGGGACGCCGAGAAAAACCCGGGGCACAGAGCCAAGGGAAAGGAGGGGGAGACTGAAAAATGTCCGGTGGGGTCTAAACGCAAACCCCCACGCGGACGGCAAGTCGCGGGAAAGGCGACAAAAAGCAACTCAGGGGGGGCAGGAAACTCCCCTCTTCAAAAAGACTTTGGAGCGGGAGCCACGAGTGACAAATCCCAAAGGTAAAGCAGGCAAGGCCAATGGGAAGGGGACAGCTACCCACCTGTAATCCGAGGACAACCCAGTTTCTCAAACGCGGGAACAGAAGCCCTCGTCTAGGGACGGGGCCGAGAAGAGAGAAACGGGGGGAAAAATGGAACGGCAGGTCCACTTTCAAAAATGCACAGGGAAGCGCAGACACAACAACTAACCCCCCAAAACTAAGGAGAAAAAATGAAAAAGACGTGACAAGGGCCTCAACTTCCCCCGTCCTCAAAGCAGGACGAGAATCAGAGATAAAATCGGATGGGTAGTAATGGGGATCGAAGTCAGTCAAAGTAACGGTAAAATACATAAACTCAAAGGACCCGTAACAGCAAAGAAAACGCCGCTGGCCGAGGAGGAAAACACGGGTTGGAAGCACTTCTCCGCCAAATTACAAAAGGTACAAAAATCTGCGAGGTACGGAAAGAGAGCCGCGTGGAGGGATAAAGAACATCTGGGAATCTCCAAAAAGAAAATCAACAGCAAAATCATAAAAAACACAGAGGGAAAAAACAGGAAGAAAAAAAAAGTTGGCCTGGGCCACAGAGGAAGTCAATTTATTACAATCAAGAAAGACTGGGTCGGGGAAAGTGAGAGACGGGGTAGAAAATAAGCTGGGGGCCTGACAGAGGGTGGGGGTGTCCCTTGGGGGAAAAGCATCAAGTCTCAAATGATTGGGACTGACCACAGTTCCTGGAAGCGCACACGCCTCAAAACGGCCCCTGAAAAAATGCACAAAAACACCATAAATTGCAAAAGGGGGGGAAAAAAAGGGAAAGTGAACAAGCAAGCACAATTTCAAGAAAAAAACAACGAGGAGGGGGCTTGGGGGACACTCCAAGCAGGTGAGCAAAGGGGGGGGGACAAAGTGCACAAGGGGGGTTTCAACATTGAAAGATCGCGAAGGGGAGTTGAACGCGAAAGGAAAAAACAAGAAAAAAGAGGAAAAATCCGGAAAATGGTGGGGGGGGGAAAGTGGAAAAAGAATAGAGGTCAACAGACTTTTCAACAGGACAGAACTGGGGGGGGAATGAAGGAAAAAAACAACGGCAAAAAAAAAACAGGACAAAAAAGACGCTTTTGGAGGGAGACGATGAGGAAGTTGTGGGGGCCCCCCAGAAAAAACAGCTCACAAAATCTTACAGACCAGTGCGGAAGGTAGATAACTTCAAGGGGAGGACACAGCGTATGCATAGGGGGTGGATGTGGGGGAGGGGGCAAGAATTTCACAAACATACACATTGTAAGGCGCAGGGGGGTGTGGCGTCTGGGCGTCTGTGCAAAAAAGGGGGGTGTGTGTCGTCGTCGTGTGTGTGAGCCTCACATAAGGTCGGGGGTGCTACGTCCACACACCTCTACACTCAAAAAACTCTCAAAGGGTGGGGAACAAGAGAGCTAGGGGGAGAACACAGGTTCTTCGTCAAGTGTCAAGTCAAACAGCGCGCGCGGGAAGGGAGGGATGAGGTGTGAAGGAGGCGCGAGCCGGCAAAAAGCGGCCTTTGAGAAAAAGAAGACAAAAAAAAGATGCCAAACCGATGCAAATGGGTTGGAGAGAAAAGGAAGGGAAAAGAAGGTAAAATGCACCGCAGAGGAAGGCCAGGGGGGCAAAAAAAAAAAAAAAAAAAGCAAACAAAACTCAGCAAAAGTCCTGGGCGGACAAACACACCAAAAAAAAAAAGGGGAGAAAAAGAGAGAGAAAACAAAAAACCACGGGGGAAAAAGAAAAGAATTTCAGAGCAAAGGGTGGGGGACAGGAAAAAAAGTGGGGGAAAGACAAAAAAGCCAAATGACAAAAGGAAAACTTCCCCCTGCCAAAGGAGGGGAGGACGAGAAAATTGAATCGAATTCTATCAAAAAAAAAAGAACAGAGGGGGGGGAAAAAAAAAAAGGAGGGAGCGCAAACAACTCCCTTCAAAGCGGAGGGGCTCGGGCTCAAACAAATGAGAACGTGGCCCGAGACCCGGCAACCACTGAAGCAGACAGGGAGGAAAAAGAAAAAAAAAATTACGCGGGGGGAAAGAAAAAAAAAAGTGTCGAAGACTTAAAAACAAACCCAGGGGTTATTGATCAGAGATCAAAAAAGAAGGGCCCCATAAACGAAAGAGGGAAACCAAAAAAACCCGTGGCCTGGTTCCACACCTTGGGGAAAAAAAGGGGACAAGGGGAACAAAAAAAGGACTAGGAGGACAAACGTGACCATTGGGTCGAGGGCGGAGACTGGGAGGGAGGCACTACTGGGGTGGTCATGCATCAACAAGAGAGGGGGTGGTCAATCAAAAAGGGATAGCAACCCATAATCCAAACAAACATATTCAAAAAAAGTCACTCCATGGAAAGGGGGCCGTACGAGGATCCTGCAAAAAAAAACAGAGGACCTGGCATGCATGAGCCACGGCTTGATCGGGCGTTGGGGGAAATGAAGCGTGGGATAACAAGTACTGCCGAAAAAAGGAAACACCAGAGTGGTGGAAGGGGTTCCTGTGAAACCAACTTGGCAAGGAAACTGTTGGTCAAAAAAAAAAAACAGTGGGGGAAACACGAAAATAAACTGATGGGGGTTTAAGGGGGGAAAAAAGGGGGGAGGACAGTGAAGTCTCAATGCCAGCAAAAAAAAAAAAAAATTGGATGGGGAGGGGCTAAGTTTACGTCATGGGAGAGAACACGTAAAGGAGGGGGAGTGGCACAATTGCGAACTACTGGGTCAAAGGGGAAAAAAAAAAAGAACGCCGACCGAAGACTTTTTCTACAAAACGGAGAAAAGAATAAGAACGAAGTCAAGAGCGGTAACAAAGGGGGGGCCTAAAAGGGGGTGGGGGTAGAGGTTGGTAGTCTTCTGGTTTGGTGGGGAATCTGGGTCACTTAGTTTATTATTGGGAGTGGCAAGGCGGGGGGAGCCAGTCTGAAAGAACTACCAGAGTCCCACCTGTCTTTAAAGGGCCTCATGGCAAAGAAAGGGGGGCAGGGAACAGCAGAAACCGTTGACGACCAAAAAAAAGGACGGGGGTGGACGTCTTCTGCAACTAAGTAGGGGGGGGAAGGGCGGGTGGTTAAAAGACTTAAACAAAGACTTGTTAGTAAAAAGGAGGAGGTGGGAATAGGAGCTAACAAAGCCTCCCGAGCACGCCGGTGGCGTGTGCTCGCACAACGCGTGAGGGGAAGGGTTTGCCGTCGAGAAGCGGTTCAATTGGACAAACGTAAGATGGCGGGGGGGGAAAGTTGAATTCAATCACAGGCGAACGGGGGCCAAACCCCCGGGGGGGGGAACTCTCGTCAAAGAAGAGCGTTTTCGTGGGGGGGGATAAAGGTGAACTTGGGGCGGGGAAGGGGGGGGTCAAAAAACTTGGGTGGGCGTGGTAGAGAAGCCCCACCCTAAAAAAAAAGAGGGGGAACGGCAAGGAGGGGGGTTTAGTCCAGTTCATAGCAGGGGGGACCTCAAAAAATTGGCCAAGGGGGTGGAGCCCGACGGGTATGGGGGACCGCAGGATTCAGTGAAGGAGGGGTTAAGGGACATGGGAAAAACGCAAGTTTAGCTTACAATAGACAAGGGACAAAACAGAGGGAAGGGAAAAGTGCAGAGTTCTGTTACTGACGTAAAAGGGGTGCGAGGGGACGGGGGAAGACCTGGACTTCAAAAAAGCGGGAGGAGGGAAAGGGAAAAAAATAGGGGGGAAACTGGGGTTAACTGTCGGCGGTGGAGAACGATATCATCCTTTCCGGGCTGAAAAGACGGGGGAAGTGCGGGCAAGATACACCTGGGGTAAGTGACATTTTTGAGAGCGTGCCACGAGGGGGGGGGGGGGGAGGCAGGAACAGGGAGGCACTGCTGGGAGGGGGGGAGACAGGGCCCTAGGTTGAATCTCTCAAGTCAAAAAAAAAAAAAATAAGGAGGGGGGGGGGGGAAAAGAAAGAAGATTAAATGGTCGACAGGGGGGAGACACATGTCCAGACAAATCAAAAAGAACCCCCATCCCCAGGGCTAGAACCAAAACACGAGAAACGCGACCGGAACCTAAACACACCAAGGAGGAAAAAAAAAAAGAAAGCCAAGGGGAGGAAAAGCAACCGAAATAGAGTCTCGTAGAAACATCTACCGCATCACCCGCCACAGTCTGGGGACACTTTAACAAAAAAAACAACTGGGGGGCACGCACCAACCTGTGAACCTGAAAGTATTAAGGCCAAAACCAGGAAGGAAAACAGGGGCAGATAGAAACTTGAAGGCATCACTGATGGGGTATTGAGACGAGAGGGCAGTCAATGAGAAAGTGGAGCAAAAGACAAATCACCTGGGAGAAAAAACAAAGCACGGGAGGTTTACCACGGGGGGGGAATCACGTAAATGCACGTTGGAAAAGAATAAACCAAACCCTGGGAAAACTAGGCAAAGGAAGTTGGACGTAAATGTACTCAGGTTTAATAAATGCTCACACCCAGGGGCAGGAATCACTAGTGAAAAAAACGCAACGGGCTATGAGGACCAAGAACGCCAGACAAAAGGAAAAAAAAAGAGAAAACCGGTGAAGCTTGAAACCCATTACAATCAGGAACCGGCCAGCCAGTAGAAACCCTGTCAGGGAAAAAAAAGACACAGTGCACAGAGGGGGAACGCGGAAAAACCCTCAAAACTAAGAGAGGGCGCGAGCAAACAGCACGGTTCGCCGTGTAGCAAATGAAAAGCGAAAGAGGAAAAATAAGCGAAGGGGGAAAAAAAAAAACGACCCACAAAGTCGAAAGAGAGGCCGGAACCGGGGGTTACCTTGTAGGGGGGAAAAAAAACTCATGAACCCCCTCAAAAGGGAATCATGCGCGAGGACATAGGGTTATTGTGATAGAACCTTGGGGTAGAGGGGGGGGCAAACAAAACATAAACACCTCAACACAGAAAGGGAACAAAAAAAAAGCCAGGAAGGGAAAAAGAGTCCACTTTGTCCGGGCATAGGAAGAAAGGTAAAATAAGAAGAAAAAAGTATGGGGAATAAAGACTTGGGTTAGAGTCTTCAGGGCAAAGAAAGGGGCGGTATGGGGGAAGGAACGACCTCGAACACTGAAAAGACGCCGAGGGTGACAGGCAATCAGAAAGTGACGTCCTAAGAGAACAAGGACAAAAAAGGCAAGGGGACGGGAAAGACAAGAACATGCTGTGTCGTGACAGTGCGACAGTTCAAAAATAAAAAAAAAAAAGCGTAGAACCGGGTTGGCAAGTGTGTGAAAAAAAGCAAGCCGGCAAAGCATGAACACCAATAACTCAACAAAATAGGGGGTGTACAGAGAGCGAGACGAGGGGGAGGGGTTGACTCCTTTCAGGTGGAAAAAAAGCCCAAACGGAGATACCCGGAAGAGGAAAATATGTTGTGTGGCGGAAGTCAGACTAAAAAGGAAAGTACAGCATGGGGAAAGAAAAAGGTGCGGGCAGGGTTCTGGGGCTCACCAGAAGGGGGGAAAAATAAGGGAAAGTCGTGGAAGGAAGGGGGGTGCCAAACCCAAGTTGCGCAGGACAAGGACTGTGCCACAGCGCTGGGTCACCGAACTCACTCGATTAGGGTTTGGTTGAGAGGGAAATAGGGGGGGACCGTCGGGGTATGGGGGGGTAGTAACAATTGCTCCAAAGGGGGGTGAAAAAACGTCGGAGGGTAGTAGGGTTCAATTTGGGACTATGGAATGCCAAACAGGTACGGAAGAGACCGAAAATTGGGGGAAAAAAAAACCCTGGGGGGGAGGGGTTCCAAAACGCCATAGAACATTATGCGACGAACAGCCGGAGGGATAAATTCTGCAGAAAAAAAGAGAAAGTCAAGGCATTGGAATGCCGACTGGCAAACCGAAAACTCAGGAACCACCAAGGATTACAACGGGGGGGGAGGGGAGTCAAGAACATAGTCCAGAAATAACGGAATGGTGACAATCGGAGGAAAAAAAGACGGCGTAATGGGAGGGGGGGGGAGGAGAGGTGGAAACCACAGGGGGGACCGGAAGAAAGGCACAAACAAGACTTTAGGACAAACCAAACAAAAAAGTGGCGCAGAAAAGCTAGAATAACAAACACGATGAGGAAAGAGAAAAGGGAGGGGAGGGGGCGCAAATGGGGGGGGGAAGTTGTGTTCCAAGAAAACCTTTGGGTGAGGAAAAGAAAAGGGCAAGGAATACTGTAAGCCTTGCCCCTCATGTTGGGCGTGGGCGAAAAATTGGGGGGGGAGACCATGAGGGACCAACAGAGTTGTGGAGACTATCAACCGGTAGCACACACTCTGAGACAGGAGGGAGGGGGAAAAACAAGCATTAAAGGGAAGGGAAGACGGCAAGAATAACGCCAAGCCCCAAGGTGGAGGAGGGGAAAGGGGGAAGGGAAACGAGGAAGAATAAAACAAAAAACGGCAAGGGGGTATCAAATAGTGGGCGCGGTAATGGGTGAGGGGGGGCCAATGTGAATCGACAACAGGGCAAGTAAGACCAATGATTAAAAAAAAAAAAAAAACCTCCAAGGTGTAAGGGGTTCAACGGAAAAAAAAAAGAGAGGAAAAAGGAGGGTATGCAAACAAAAAGCTGAACTTCTTTGCCAAATGTCTCCTTCATGCAGGAAGGACGGGAAAAAAGTGGGGGGGGGGAGCATGCATACAGAAATCCAAAGGGGGACACCGACCCAGGAAACCGGGGCAGCAAAGCATCAAAAGGCTTTAAACCTTTTGTAACTAGGGAGAAAAGTAAAAAAAAAAAAAAAAAACAAACCAATAAGAATCGGTGAGACCAAGGTAAAAGTTTTGGACCTGGTTGGGGAACGAAGGGAAAAAAACGAGAGAGGAGAACACATTTGTGACACGTTGGTCCCACCTCGTGCAGGGGCCCGGATGGGGGGTCAAAAGACAGGGGAAAAAAGGTTACTCCTACGGGGGGGGCGGGGGAGTGAAGGGGGGAGTGCCAGACAAAAAAGCCAATTCGATTGGCAAAGGGGGGGGGAGGGGGGGCAGTGGGGAAGGAACAAAATCAAAAATCTATCAAAATCAAAGACGACAGGAGTAATTGCCTCAAAAAATTGGGGTGGAAAGTGGGGAAGGACTGGGTCAAGTGTAAAACCAAAGACGCCTGGCATACACGCTCTCTACACCGGAAAGGGAAGAGGGAAAGAACCACGGGTGGGAGGGGAACATGTGAAATGAGGCAAAAAAAGGGAAGGAAAAAAGGGTGGTTGGCTGTTGGACGGAGGGGGGGGGGGGGGACTACAGGGCTGCAAAAGTGGAAGGGGCTTTGAAACAAATCAAGTGGGGCGCACCCAGACGCAAAAAAAAGACTCCCGGGGTACTAATCCAGAAACAAAAAAAAAAGGAAAGGTTTGTCAAATGCAATCAAGAACGTAATAAAAATCGGTGTTAACACCGCCACGCTTCTCACAAAGCAGTGTGTAAGGGGAAACTAAAGGAAATCTGAGGTGTTCGATACTATTTGGTGGAACGTAGCTCAAACAAGACGAACCAAAGGGGGGGTGATGACGCCGACCCGAGGAAGAAAGGGGGTGGGGAAGTATGTATAGTGGGAAAAGCATTAGTGGCCTCATCTTTAAATGGAGGGAAAGGATTGGAGGTCCAGGAAGTAACCCGGATTTGCGTCAAGAAGGAGTCGGAGAATAAGCTTTGGTGGGAAAGGGTTGCCTCGGGGAAACGTTTTGGGGGGGGGGGGGGGGGGGGGGGGGGGGGGGGGGTGGGGGGGGGGGGGGGGGGGGGGGTCTGCAGCGAGTGGGGTTTCACCAAAACATGGGGAAAACTTCAAGAAGGAACAAGGGGACGTAAAAACCGGAATGTTTTTGGGTTGGGGGGGGCGTCAAACGGCCGTGTGGAAAGAAAAAACGGGAGACCATGCCACTGGGGCCGAGGATAGGGGACAAAAAGTTGAAAATTTGGCAGGAACGTAACTGGGGAAAGCTTGCGAACTACTCCCGAAAACAAGAGGGGAAAGTCAGAGAAATTCATGCGACATTTCAGGGGAAACCCCGGGGGGTATCGGCCAGGAAACAGAAGTGTTCATGAACTCCGGGTCAAAGCCCCAGACAGGGGGGGGGGGAAGTGAATCCCTTGGGC
>Ga0179593_1338863_pt1 | contig 13832 bp, 17 predicted proteins | sample CZODoug2_1_08_16_FD_185931 | JGI IMG/M metagenome (GOLD analysis project Ga0179593, IMG submission 185931) | Vadose zone soil fungal communities from Angelo Coast Range Reserve, California, USA - CZODoug2_1_08_16fungal (PacBio error correction) | ecosystem: Environmental > Terrestrial > Soil >...
GGATTGAGTTGGGGGGAGAATCCTCAAGCGCGATAGTCGGGACCTATGGAAGGGATTAAGTAAAAACAGTTCGGGCGACATTGGAGACATTGGCAGGAGAGCAAGGGTCAGTCCGCCCAAAACAGCGATGAGATTTAGAAAGAGGAACAGGGAAAAACAGACAAGGAACCTCGACCGTAATTCACTGGATCCTTAAGAAGGAATAGTTTGTCCCTTTGAGAAAAGTCAACAGCGCGAGCGCAAGGGGGGGGGTCCGGGGCCAAAAGGGCCCTTGACCGGAGTGTTGATAGATTTCGTCATGAGTTCAATACCTGATCATCGGCAATGGGGGCGTCGGGAGCGGTTCCGGGGGTATTCAGATTGAACGGAATCCTGCATCGGCTCCAGCGGGGAAGGAAAGAATCCAAGGAGGGGCACTGCGGGGGCATGACAGAGGTCTCACCCTGGCCCACATCTCAGAGGATCTTGGCCTACGCCATAGGGTTTGAACGAAAACTAGCAAAGGGTGGGGCCTTGTTCTGAAAGCCTGGCACAATAGGAACCTAATTCTGCCGAGCGCACAGAAGTGGTGGAAAGGTCTAAAACTCACTGGAGGGTCGTCGATAGCTCCACCTCGCATACGGTGAAATGATCGGTTTTACCCTCTTCTAGAGACGATGTGAAAGTAAAACCAAGAATAAAAAAAAAAAAAACAAAAAAAAAAAAAAAAAAAAAAAAGAAAAAAAAAAAGAAAAAAAAAAAAAAAAAAAAAAAAAAAAAAAAAAAAAAAAAAGAAAACTCTTCCAATCATCACCTGGATATCACAGAATCCTAAGTGTGTGCGGTCTTCAAACCCGTCCAAGTCCTGAGGAAAGCCCGCGATCTCAAGCGTCGATCCCGACAAGCGGGTCTGAAAGCGCTCCTGGGAAAAGGTAGGATCGGTAGGGACGACATAACCAAGTGATCGAAAACGAATAGAGGGCGCCACAAGGGAAACACGACGGATCGCCTTTCAAACGCAGAGAAAAAACGAATTGGGACCACACTTAAAAAGAAAGCACGCTGCAGGGAAAGAGGCACCTTTGGGAGAGAGGACCTCGCAGGAAGGAAAGGGTCTGAGCGAGACGATTGGGAAAGGGACCTGAAAAACAAAGGATCGCCGAAGGCGATTCCATATCTAAGCGAAGAGGAACCAAGGATGAAGAGAATGAGATGAAAAAAGGGGAAATTTGTGTTAAAAAAAACTATTTTCAGGTGGTGGTAGACACATCTACTCATGGGAGGGGTCAAAGCAGCCCGCATAGAAATCAACTGCACAAATGCATGACCAGGGCAGGGCAAGCGCACGTCGTATGTTGCATGCGCCAAACTGAATTTGTCCGCGTGAAATCAGTCTCCCTCAAAAAGAAAAAAGGATCGTTGGGGTAAGGGACCTAAAGCTAAGAGTTCGACGGGAAATTTAGTCTAAAAAGGCTCCAAACTGTCCGAATTAAAGACTGAAGCCCCGGCGAGAAGGAGCGAGAAATTTCCGTGGCAGAGGGGGGAAGACAAAAGCCCATCAGCAAAGGGTCGACCAAACGGTAAGGAAGACCCCCTTAAACGGGACAGCAGTACTACTCCTCAAGGCCAACAAAGCAACGCGTTTGACGTTCTCAACCTCGCCGCGCAAACAGACGCCGCTGAAACTGAGGGCTTGATGCGCTTTAGGGAATTGCATCGTCGAGGACAAAGCTGGTGAAACAAGTGGACGCTGCTCGCAGAGAGCACGATAAGATTCGCCAAAAGGAAAAAACGCCTTGAGCGAAACAGATTAGATGTCGGGTTGGAGATCACAAAGCTCCAACAAGGGAAGGGTCGTGCCGTCCACTAACCGGAAGAGGAGGGTCCGTAGATGGAGCGAGAAGTAGTAAGAAATATCGCCACCAATCCGAGAAAGGGGAGAAGAGCCTTCTGAATCTAGAAAAAGGAGTGCCGCCAAAAGAGGGAGGGACGTGCCAAGCTGGCTAACACTGAATCAACCTTTAGATGGATATGAAGAGGGATAGCGAAAGCCGAATCGGGGAGCGACCCGGGTGGGTCGCTTTGGAGAGGGGCACCAAAACTGGTTTGAAGGGGACGAGCGTCAAACAACGGTGAAAGAGGTGGAAGGAAGGTGCGTGAATCTGCTATGGGATTAGGAGAGAAAAACCGACTTGTGGGGGAAGAAAAACACCGAAAGGATCAACTAACAAAAAAATATAAGGGAAAAAGAGGAGATCGTTGGCGGAAAAAAGAAAAAATTTGGGGGGAAGAAGACTCACCGGACTAAAGCAGGGCAAGAGGGGGAGGAAAGCAAATATCCGGATTGAATCGGATTGAACGAGAGTGACAGGGCAATCAAACAGGGTGCCGCAAAAAAAAGAAGATCAAAAAGTGATTTAAAAAAAAGGAGAGAAAATGACAATCGGAAGAGAATCTGTCAAGGAGGAGGGAGGGGACTCGTTCCCAGTCGAGGACGGTCGAAAGGGCAGGGCGTCGATCTCAAATGAGGGATAGGGGGGGGCGGGAAAGTTCGAAGTCTTCATAGACCGGCCGCGCGGAATCAAAGAAAACTACATCTCCAGGCACGAAGGGGGGGGATAGGAGCCGGTACCGCGCAAGAAACAAGGGAGTAAGAAAAGCGCTCAGGTGCGACGCACCCTGCATTCTCATAGTCGCCGCCAGATCATGCAGAGAGAGGTGGTTGCTCAACGATAGGAATCGTGCTCTCTTTGGGGGGATGGCGTCCATCTGCGAAAATTTTTCAAGGGGCAGAGGAGGATGACAGCAAGAAGGGAAAGGGGGGAATCATATCGGACGGAAGGCAGGTCGCTCTGCGGGGAGCTAGGGTATCGGGAAAGAAAAAGGTGCGAGCTGCGTTGAGGGAGCTTGGAGGGGACTAAAAGGTGCCGGCGAGGTGTTGTTGACCGTGTGGGGAGAACGGGGCGCTGTGGGGCGGAGCAGGAGCCTAGCCGTCATAACTCCTTCTAGAGACGAGGGGGACCGAAGGAGGAGCGGCTGAAAAAAGGCGGAGCGGGGGGATCCAGTGTTGGATCCCCGTGTGGGGGACTCACGGCGAAACTAGGAAGATGAGTACGGAAACCAACTCTCGGAAAAGGGGAGGGGGATTAGGTCCTTTCCTCTACAAAAGGGAGGGAACTACTAGACGCGGCCATATCAGAATTCATGGGGGGCAGATTTATTCTATGCTGGAGGATTAAAAGGGATGAGAGGGGGAGGGCGTCCTTCTCTCTGAGACAAACTGGGGGGGAAAACACAATACAACAATGTGGTGAATACTCTAATTCGACAGGATGTGGCTGGCCTGGAGGATGGCGGGCGAGAAAGGCGCCGGGGAAAGGTCAGAAGTCGTTCGGAGTGTAAGACAGGGAAAGAAGGCCAAAGCCACGGAGGGCAAGGGGATGTCTTGAGGTAGGGGGAAGCTATAAAATTCTAGTGAGGAAAGTTGCATTCTGTTCGACCGCTTTCCGGAGGGAGAGGAGGGATCAATTCGGTTTGTCGACTTTGGGGGGAAAGGCAAACTCAACCAAGTTACCGGGGATTGCAAAGAAGGGAGTTACTAGACTGGGAGTGGCGAGAAGAAGGAAAGCGCTGGGGCAAGTAGATCCGGGGAAAGAAGGGAGGAGAGACCGCCTGCAGGCGAGAAGGAAGATCTAGTTTTTAACGTCCAGGGAAGGGGAAACTGGGTGAAGACCGGAAACCTTCGAAAGGAGGGCGCGGCTGGGTACAGGAGCAAAAGTGAATGACCGGGTCTCTAGGAAGGATGGTAGCTGGGCGAAATAATGCTAAAGGGGGATGGATGGCATTTGCCAAAGTAAGGGGATAAAGGTTTTCTCTTGCGGAGCAGACGCTACCGTTGAGATGCTGTCAGAAAAATGAGGATGCGCGAATAGCGGCGAGGTTTCGCTACAGGCAGGCATAAGGGAGAAACAAGCCTGGATAAATAAGAAAGCCTCAGGGATAAAGTCTGTCCTGTGTAACCAAGAGATATAATCGCTTCCATTTGAGGAGGCATTGTGCCTGCCACCCTTAATCGCAAGGACGGAGATCATCGGGAGTGCCGAATGAATTCAGACAGGAATCTGACTGAACCCAAGGAAAAACAGACTACCTAAGCCAGATAAAATTCTGATTCAAAGGTGAAATTTAAGGTCAAAAGAGACGAAGTGAAAAAACTACAGAAGAACCAAGTTCAGGAACACGGCAACAAAGTGAAGGGAAAAGAAATAAAAGAAATGGAATTACACTTACACCCCATAACCGGGAATTTTAAAGACGGGAAGAAGGGAAGGGCTTGCTAAGCGTAGTTCCTTCTACCTCTCTCGACCCTGTGGAGGCGGCGGACATGAAGGATAGCGGGGGGATACCCGATCGCCAAAGCAGAGATTCTGCGTGTCAGAACACGAACGACCAAAGGGAGGTTTCACGTTTTTCTAAAAAAACTTTCGATCATGCAGGATATCGAGAGAAACAGACAACAACGGAGGAGGGTAAAAGATATGGAGGGAAAGAGGATGTGGGGCTCGAAAAGCGGCGAGAATCGGTACTTATTGCGGATAAGCAAAGCCAGGTTGATGAGAGAATCGACAGTTAGCAAAAAAAATCGAATCAGGGAAGAAAAACAACGATAGCAAGTCAGAAAAAATGAACAGGGGAAAGGGGGGTGAGATAAAAGGAAGCGGGTATGCAAGAGACCTGCAGGAGTTCATGGGTTCATTGGAGAAGCTCATTGGTGATGACTAACTTGGTAAGGCCTGAATTTAAAGCAGAACTCGTTTTGAACAGAAGTGAATAAAAAATTTGGAAAAAGGCACCTGAAAACACTCCTGGGAGACTGACGTGATACGTTTCCGGCTGGAGGTTTTCAAAGGAAATACGGAGTCTCCACGAGGCAAGTGCGATAAGCACGGATGATGGGTCTCAGGCAAGTTCCATAAAGAGGCATCAGCGACAGGCTAGCGTGGGAGAAAATCGGCCGTAGCACACTTCAATAGGGAGGAAAGAAGACGTGGGCACGCGCTGATTTATCTAAAACATCGCAACCGGCAGGAGGGGCCGCGCATAAGGAGTTGGGGTGGAGAAGGGAATCAGACTCACGTCGGCTGAGGGAAGCCGCCACCTCTACAGGAAAGATCACAATTGAAAAAAAAACTCTTAAGAGAATAGAGGAGAGTTCTAAATGAGGAAAATACTGAGAAAAGACGACTGCACCGGAAGAAACGTGAGTCGTGTCAAACCGGTCCGAAGGGTGCGAAAGAGGGGGAAGGTAAAAAGTAGTCCTGATGGGGGGAATAAACGCGATCTGCTATAGAAGGGGCGAGAAATTTCTGGAACCTCGATCCTTGAAAGGAGGAGAGAAGACGGCTCACATAAAGGGAATAAAAAGACATAGTGCGCCAAGAACAAAACTGTTGGAGAGAAGGTCAAACCCCAAAGGACAACACAGAAGGTCTCATAAGAGAAGAAGACAGGCCCTTCAAAAGGATCACATAAAATGCAAGGCTCAGGGGAAATTGGCCGAGGGGGTAATCTCTAGCAGGCAGTATGGCGTTCATATTCCGAAACGAGTTGGGCCGAGCGCGGAAAGACAAAGGGGAGGACGAAAGTGATGGAGCCACAACCGGGTAAAAAAACTAGCGCGAAAGGCCCGGCCAAACCACAAGCAGAAAGGCAGGGCTTTTGAGAATGGTGTTCCTCACAGATTGAAGTGGTTGTAAGAAGAACTGTCTTGACTCTCAAAAGAGCTCACGAAAAGGGGAAGCTGCCCCCAAGGCACATGCCCGTCTATGGGAAGAGGAATAGCAAGGTCTTGCGTCGGACAACAAAAAGGGGGTCGAGGCGCAAACAGAGCCTCAAAAAGGGAAAAGGGGGAGCGTTGGGTGTAAGACCGCAATCTCAGGAAAATTACGAATGCGCCAAACCACGGGGACTCTTCAACCCGGCATCAAAAGGCCCATGAACTCCGCGGTGAGGGTCTAGCAGGAAGAGAAGTGGGGGAAGTGGCGGCATCGAGAACGGCAACGCCAAACAAAAAAAAAACGGGAGACCAAAACGGTACCAGGGGGAAGAAGAAGGCAACGGGCCCATCTCTCCTGGAAACAGGACCGCTCTCTCACCCAGGGGGAAAAGGATCGCCCCAGATGAAGAGGAAACCGGACTGCAGACCGCAGGCAAGGGACGAGCGGAAATTAACTTGGGGGGGGCATAGAGAGGCATCTGCACGGGCTCCATAATGGTACTCTTCAGCTTACAAGAGGATAGCACGAAGAGGAATGGGTGAAAAAGATAGTCCCGGAAGGGCAGGGCTAGAAAAGATGTCTGGTGGGAGTGCAGAAAAAGAGAGCGCTACCCCACGTCAGACGGGAGGTCCGCTTCCAAGAACCTGAAGAGGAACTGGAGGGGGATTGCGATGCAGGCATGCCGTTAGGATTACTAGAGAAGAAAAAAAGCCGACGCAGGAGAAGGAAGCTGATATAGGAGTGGGCAAGCCCCAATTGTTTGACAGTTGACAGTCTAATCGAAGCCGCCACCAAAAGCTCCTCAAATGCCTCCGCGGAAATTCGCAAGGAAGAGGTATAAACAACTAAGGAATCGGATGGGAATTACTATGCTAGGTTGGGTCTATTTTGAGAGAAAAACTAGTTGGGGTGGCCAGTTGGAACGATCGTCAAATCAACGCGTAGAAAAAAGAAAATTGAAAACTTTTAGGCGGAGCAAGTAGACCCAGTTAGAGTGGGTGGAGGGACTTCAGAACCCCGAGAGGGGGGGGGGTATAGTAACCAAGATCCAAGAAAAAAAAAACATAGGGTAGGGGGAAGAAGATTGGACAAGACCCAACAGAGATGGTTTCGCAGAAAAGAAAAAGATAAAGCAGGCAGACCGGACGACCAAGGTCAAAAGGTCGGGTCAAGTCTATTGGGCAAAAGAGGGGAAAAAACCAAAGAAAAGACGTTGGTGGAGAGAATCACTCTAAAAAAGATAATAACAGCAAAGTAAAGAAGCAAGGAGACCGAGATCAAGATCAATAGCCATCTCGGTCCCACTAGAAGAGGAGCTTTACGCAGGCGAGCGTTGGCACACACGCCATAGAAGGGGGAGTCACGCGAATATCAGCCGTGAGTAGATTCTGAGGAGGGCAGCTGGACATCCAAAAGAAGCGCGCATCGACCAATCACACTAGAGTGGAAGGATAGGGGGTGCAACCTCTCAACTCTAAGGGCTTGGGTCGCGGTGAGACTTGGGAAGCAAAAAAACGATCTACGGAAAGCCAAAGAATGACTCTACTAGAATCACTAGTGCTCCTCTTTGCCAGCACGTCAAGATGTATTTTTCCCAAAAGAGTTCGATTCTTAGCAATACAAAAAAGACGAAAGTTCTACAGACTCTTAAAAGGCAGGAAGGGAGCGGCTCTCAGGTCAAGGGAGCGAAAGGAGGAAGTGATCAGAAGTAAGAAGGTAGATAGGATTTGGCAGGAGAGGATTGTAAGTAGAGGACCTTTCCGGAGGTAAGTCCATTGGGTGGAGCCGGGTGTTTTATAAAGGGTCGAGAGGGTGTTAGGGATGCGGGAAGCCGTCAAGGGCAAGTTAGCTCACAGGATCGTAGAAGCACACGCGGGGAGGATTACGGAGCATTTGGGGAATTTCTCAGGTGGGGAAGGGAACCTTTTGGGGGAGAAGGCTAACGCCTTGATCTCTGGAAGAAACACCAAAACTCAGCCTTTGCGTTTGTAGTGGACGCGCCGTTCCGCGGCAACTTTTGCGCCTGCAAGAGGGGAAGAAAGGATCTTTAAATAGAAGAGAGGAATTTCCGTTTTTAGGATTGTTATTCTACTGGAGGGAGCTGCGGGAGAGACAGCGGAGCTTCCGAAAACTTTACAATAGGGGAGGGGAAAAAAACAAAGGGACAACAGGGGTCATCCGCGGACTTGCATAAAAGTTGTCTTGGAACAGGCCGGGCTTTAGAGAGAAAATATTGGTAGTACCGACCATGAGGCGAATATCGGGAGACCGTGTTGCCATATATCTTAATCGGAGAGGGGCGATTAAATAATAAATACGTCCTGTTATGGGGAGAGACACTCTTGGAAGGGAGGTTTGCAGGCGGTTCAGACTGGCCACCAGTGAAAGGTACAGAAGCACTGGCACCGTAGGTTTTGGGGGGGAAAATCTTGGGGGGGGAAATTAAAATCAATTTTGATGGGGGCAGACACTATGACGAGTGAATATCCAGGAGTGGGGAGCCGATTCCCCGCTTGCTCTTCGTTCAAGGAGGAAGGGAGGTACAAGATCGCGAAAACCCAAGTCTACCAAAAGAAAATACTGAGGAGGGGGGGCTGTAAAAGATGGAGGGGGTACGTTTTGAATACAAGAAGAAAAGCATTTTGGAAAAGGAGGTGACGCACACCCTGGTGAGAACGGTCCTCCTGTCTTCTTGTTCAACAAGGCCCTATAAGGATGCTCAGAACGATAGGTAATTAGAAAGTCCATGGGAAAAAAGGGGACGAGTTGGCGAGACAAAACAGGAGAAATGAGAGTACTCAGGCTGATTCTACAGCGTGCATAAATCAAAAAGGTATATGGAAGGATTGAAGGCGTGAAACGAAACCACGCCTTTATCGACAGAAACGGCACGCTAGCTGTCAGGGGAAAAAAAGGAGAAAGCCTGACGGGAGAGGACCGTTTTTAGGGGGGTCTTGAAAAGAAGCCGAAATCGTTAGCATACGAAGGGAGCTAGGAAGAATGCCGGAGCCGTGAAGCTGAAATGAAGAAAGAATCGAACATATGGGATGAGAATTCCTTTGAAGGGAAAGACAAAATCAGTCCAGGCAGAGGGTGTGTCCCATGGCAGGAAAACCTCAAGGGGAGAATCAAAAATGGAGGAGTTCAGAAAAGCAACCATGGCGAACCTGTCATGTTGCCGGGACGTACTTCCGGATTGACAGGGGGGACTCAAGAGGGGAAATTTTCATGAGAAAGTCTCTATCCCATGGAGTATTCTTACTTACCGAGAAAAGAAAATAAGAACGAAAAAAAAAACGAAAAACTTCGGCAGTAGGAAAGGAACACAGGGGAACAGTTCTAAGGAAGATGGGGATAGTGACTATCAATAAAAAGAAAAAAAGGAGTTTAAAAATGATGGGATTATCTCGCGAAAAAGGCTAGAACAGGTTGAGTGGAAGTGAGGAGAACAGTTGAGGCGAAGGGGCGGAAATTTGAGTCGATGTCTGTCGAAAACACACCTGGAAAAGGAGCAAAAGACATGTGGAAAAAATCAACGCACTCGAGCATCACGGAGTACCGGAAAGGCGCATGGGGGTAAGTGAGGACAAAAGTTTTCAATTCCTCCAATTTTTGTGCTTAAGCATTGGCAAGAGCTCTTTGGACAGACTTGGGGGGGGGGATATTTCAATACACCTTAACACAACAGCCCAAAAACGAAAGAGAAGGGATCGGGCGAGAGCACGTTATGTGACACTGCACTTGACGTAATGGAAAACTCCTCCAGATTGGAAATATAAGAATCCGGAGCTGCTCTTCATGGGTGACACGAGGAGGAAGGAAAAAGCCGGGGAGGAAGTAGCGGCTGATCTTGGGTTAAATCTCAAGAGGGATGGAAGCCAAGGAAGGAGGTAGGGGAGAAGATTCCTTTTCCTAGACAGAATAATTGAAGACGCACTCATACGAAAGAGATTCTTGACAGGAGAGCATCACTAATGGCTACGAATCCATGCTCACTTTATGGTAGAGCACTCGGAGAAAACGATGAAAAAAAGGAAAATTTAGAGAAAAGGTACCGGTATTATAGTCATAGGTGAGAGTTGCAAAGAATACAGCCGAAAGGGTATCTGCCCATTAAGAACAAGAATGGTGGTGGAAGAAAAGAAACGCAGGTAAAACTCCAATTTTGTACCTGTTCTTTGTTTAGTCCCAGGCAGATGTAAGTAAGGGAAAATCCCGCGAAATCTGACGGAAGAAAGTAGAAAAGGGGTGCGTAAGATCAGGGGGTGAGGTGCCCTCAAGCTTACGATTTCAGGGGGAAGAGGAGCTCCCCAGAATTGATCGTCGAGTCTGAGTGAGGAACCGCTGAAAGGGAGCGACTTGAAAGGCACAAAACACGAGAACAAAAGAAGGCAAGACCTATCCAGCCTGACGACGGGGAAGGGATACCGCACTGAAGGTCACGCACGAAAAGGAAGGTTAGGACGAGTCGACCCTCAAGACAAATTAAAAGTTAAAAAAAGAGACGAGTGCTGAAAAGTAGGAAAATTGCAAAGAAAAGAGATCCGCAGAGCTTTACACGGTTTCCTCGAGAAATCACAAACAAAACATCTAAGCCCGCGAAGGAAAAAAAGTTCAGGGTGGCCATCACTCTTTTCAGTTGACTCTCAGCGGGAAAGGGGGTCTGAGAAAACGGACCTGAAAAAATCAGAAAAAAAGAAATAAATCAATCTGTACCCCCAATGAAAATGAAGAGGAGATGGAAGAGACTGTCTCAGTGAGTTGCAGGAAACCTTTTGCCGCTTAAAAGAAAAGGGACCGCCAAAGAATTGTTATAGGTTGTCAAACTTACAGGCAATCACATCGTTGCTGGGCGCCCCCACTTTAACTTCACTTATAAATAAGAGCCGCTAAAGCCCAGGCACGCGTGCGCATACGGCGAAAGAAGGTGCCTGGGGAATCGAAGACGGAAAGGACCACAAAAAAAAAAAGGACTCCGACAAAAGGGAAAAACCGGGACGGCAACGTTAGGAGAGAAAATTAGAAAGCATCCAAAGCTCAAACTTGAATACTATCGAAGGGATCCGGAAAAAAGCTACTACAAGAAGGGGATTCATTAAAGATCGAGGGGGATGATTGATGGGAATACGCATGAAAATCTGGTGAAAAGTAGGAAAGATGCGCGCTCGGAAAAAGAAGGAGACAGCTCGGAAAAAAAGTTTCAGGGGAGCATTGAGACCATTATATTTGTTTTTTTCTCGAAAAGGGGAGGAGGAACTGATAAACAAAAAGATGTCGTACAGCGGCGGAGGGAAACATCTCGCGCCGGATGAAAAGGGGTTCAGGAAATAAGAGGAGGGCCAGGGAACTATCTGCCAAGAAAAAAATAAGACGAACGGCGGGGGTTCTATCTGTCCGCCCCAGATAGTTGACAGGGTGCAAGATAGCATGCTAACGGCACGGGCCTTACCGCAAGGGAACCTGACGCATTCATTAGGGATCGTGATCTCGACTCAGGAAAGTAAAAGGAGCTCTGCTCTGTTTATTAAAACCACAAGTTGTGTTTGTCAGTTGGAACAATCGCAATAAGAGGATGCAAGAAGGAAAACTGGAGCCGCCGTAGGCCACGAGTAGATGGGTATTAGATCGAAACACCGCTCTGTTTGTGCAGACTTCCCAATCTAAAAAAAAACAGTAGGAAAAGAGAGTATCGGGGTGGGACAAAATTAACCCAAAAAGGTGACGCAACCATCTAAGGAAACAGGGCCTCCGGCAGCAAGAAGAAATTTCAAACTCGTTTGCAGAAGAGTTCCAAGAAAAAATCAAACGCGTGTGTGCGAAAAAAAAAGGAAACCCACAGAGAGGGGTTCATCCGCTTCCGCTTAGGCGGTCTCCGAAGATAAGCGGGGGGCCGTATCCTGCCAGGATTGAAGCAGGCGGCGGGCACACGGAGAAACGGGGAAAATCGGGCTGCACGCTCGATATCAACAAGTCGTAAGAATTTCAAGAGTCTTTTTGTCACGTATTCGTCATCCTCCCGACCAAGCGAGGCGGACACTCTCATAAGGGCAGGCAAGGACTAGGGAACTGCAGGCGAGACCTGACCTCGCCCGCTCAGAATTGGGGGGTCGCGGTGCAATCCGGTTCAGCAGAAAAGAAATCGAATGAATGAAATCCGAACTCAGAGGCTGCGATTTCGAGCAACATAGGGAAGACTCAACAATATACCATCTGGCCGCAAGTTGGAGACAACAGATGGGCAGAGGGGGGGCGAAGGCAAGCAATCGAAAGTGCATCATCTTCCGGCCTGCGTCGACGTAGGGGGCTCGCCTAGGGTGAATCGGAGTCACTCAAGGAGAGCAGTTTTGATTAAGGAGCAGCAGAGGGAGAAAGGTCCGCAGGGGGGTCAAACGGTGACAGGTTTGGGGTTCTACCTTAATGCAGGGGGGGGCTACGGGCTGAAGTGCTGCCACAAGCAATGGAGAGTTCCTGAATCGCGCGCCCGAGAAACTGCATCAGGCGTTCAGTATGAGCGTGATGTCCGGGGAAAAAAAGGGTAGCGGCACGCTGGAGGAAAGGGGAGGGCAGGGGAAGGCTACCGGCGGTTGTAGGATGCAAACGCGGGACGTGCGCGGACACCAGGCCTGTGCTGCCTGACAAAAGAAAAAATGGATTCTCTGCCATAGCCTAAGGGAAGGTGGGGGAAGAGTTGAAGTGAAGTTCGGGGCGGGAAGACTTGAGGAAAAAAGGATTACGAGGAGGAAGGGAGTAAAAAAACGGGGGAGTCTTACACCAACTGAAAGAAAAGACCACCATAAATCAAGGGTGGGTTACCAGAGAGGAATTCGGAGGCTTTGCGGGGGCACGGACCTCCTTTAGTCACGGGAGGAGACGTGTGATAGCCAGTTCTGACGTAGGTCAATTTTCAAGACAATTTACCTCGAGATCTCAGACGGAATGCAAGAAGAATACCATCGGTTGCGGGTCGAAGCATCGACAAAGAAGGGCATTTGCCTATGGAAACCGGAAGGGGGTTGCGAAAGACAGAGGTCTACGGCCTTCGGGAGGTCCGAACTTCAAATTTTGGGGAGAGGGGGCGGGTTGGGGAAAAGGTAAGAACATTCAAAGGGGGTGTGTCGAAGGACGGGGGAGGGGGAGCCATCGAAAATTCTTTTGGGAGATCCTATGACTCTCAACTCGTAAAGAAGGAGACCGAGGGCAATACCATCGGCTTTCTCGACCAAACATAATCGCAATCGCGGTGCTTTCAAAACTCATGGACCTTGGGGCGGGGGGGGAAAAAAGACATCCATCGCCACCGGTGCCAACCCAAGTTACGCGCAGATCATTGCGGCTGGTCAAGGGGCGCCAGTATAGTAGGATCGAGGAGAAAGGAAAAAAAGGAGATCATGAAAGAATGGCAGAGGAAGAAACTCGGACAAAACAGGGGGGGAATGTCTCGGACCAATGCGATCGATCGAAATCGGGCATGGTGGCATACAGGGCGGGAATGAGAAGGACTGGAAGACTAACCGGCCAGGAAGGCCAAGCTGGAGGCTCCATAAGAGCAAGGGGAGCCGGCGGTCGAACACGGGGGGAAACGGCGCCGAGGGATTCCCCAGGAAAAAGGCCGGGACCTATCCAGAGAAACCGGGCGAGGGTTCGGTGGGACGTGAAAGCTGAAAACAGACCGGCCCCAGAATCCTGAAAGCCATAAGGCAAGGATTAGTCAGGGCATTGAAATAAAAAATCGAAGAAAAAACAAAAAGCGACGGGGAAAAAACACAAGAGAAAAAATCACAAGTCGGAAGGCAGGAAGTAAGGTCGAAGGACAACCAAGTCAGAAGCCTGGTCAAGGGAACTGGGCCAGAAGGTGGAGGTCCGGATCAAGAGGGGGAGGAGAGAACATCGTTTAGCTGTTCAGGACCGGGACTTTCTCAGACCGCAATGAGAGTCCGGTGGAGGGGGCGGCGGACATGAAAGGGACTATCGGAAAGACCCAGGTCAGTGGAAAAAAGGAGGACAGGCTCCTCGGACACTACCGGGAACAGGGGGGGGTAGACTGTGGGGACTCATTACTAGATCAATACCTGACAG
>Ga0179593_1477364_pt1 | contig 13832 bp, 14 predicted proteins | sample CZODoug2_1_08_16_FD_185931 | JGI IMG/M metagenome (GOLD analysis project Ga0179593, IMG submission 185931) | Vadose zone soil fungal communities from Angelo Coast Range Reserve, California, USA - CZODoug2_1_08_16fungal (PacBio error correction) | ecosystem: Environmental > Terrestrial > Soil >...
TGGGGATGGGGGACGGTAGAAAAGGGTCAGAGGGTTTCTTGTCCAAAAGTAGCAGGGGGAGGGGGAAAGACCCCGCGCCCCAAACATACCAAAAAGGCGCTAGATGAGGAGTGGACTGAAAAAAAAAGCTTGAACGAAGACCAGTGCCCCTTCGAAAGCAATTTCCTGGAAGGCAAGGCCCCTGAACCAACGAAAAAAAGGGAGGAACCAGACAGTCAGACGTCAAAGGGAAAGTTTCTGGAAGTAGCCGCTGGTAAAACTGCTCACCTCCAACCTCGCGATCATAAAGCGACGAATCACAGAGAAAAAAACGCTATCGACGTGATACAATACAAAGAAACGAAAACAATGGTACGATTTCAGAAGAAAAACCGGCCTGCCCCAGTCATGGGCAGGAATCCACAAACAATGTTGTGGAAAAAAAAAACCTACTACAAACCTCACTTACAACCCTGCGCTGAAAAAGAGACTAGGTGAGGGACGAAAGAAGGTTCGTTCCAAAAAAAAAAAAAAGCCAAAAAGGTTTAAGAAGGGGCAAGGAGCCGGGACGGAGAAGCAAACTTCACCGGCCATAGTCATAGCGACCTTCGGCAATTCTCGGACCGAACTCTTCAAAAAAGTGAAAGGAAAAAAAAAACTGAGCAGTCCTACAGGGGAGCAGCGCAAGGAACCAACCTCCCTCACAAAAAGGACAACAGTGGTCACAGCCCGAGGCGCCCACGAACTGGGGACACGGGGCGGGGAAACATCAAGCCAAAAAAAAGGGGAAAAAAGCTGGGTAACGACTTACTTCGCGAAACGTTAAAGGAACTCACGACCTCGATCAGCCAAGGCAAAACTTGGGGAAAAGAAACCCAAGGAACAAGGAGACGGGAGATGTGGTAACAAGCCCTGAACACCATGTGAACGCCAGGATGTGGGGGAAGAGAAGAAGCGCCAACACCGCCGCCATCCGTGGGCCGAAGGCGAGGTAAAAAAAAAAAAACAAATCGTCGTTGGAAAAAGGACACAAAAAGCGCGGCAGGGCAAAAAGTTACCGAATTACAAAAACCGAATTGGGGGGAAAGTAAATTCGGGGGAAACTGAAAACCCGCGGGCAGCGCCCGGAAACAAAAAATAACCAAACCGAAAAAAAATGGCAGAAACTATGGAATTCTGGAGCCCCAAAAAAAGGGAGGAGGTCTTGAATCAAGAGGCTCAACAAGAGGATCGCCGAAAAACTAAAAATTCAAAACTAACCTGGCGCACAAAGAAGGGACGGGCGCGCACGAAACTCGGGGGTTCCGAAACAGAACATCGGGGAGGACGAGGGGTTCGAGGCCCCCCGACAGGAGAAACGGAAAGGCCCGTACCAAGGAACCCGTCACAAAATCGGACGAAACAAAAAAAGCAAGGAAAACAACACTCTTCCTTCAACAACATCGGCCTCAGCCCCTTCCCAAAAATGAGGCCGCCATCCCTCAAAAAAAACCAAAAGGTGGGGAGGGAACAAAGCAAAAAAGGGGGTGGAAAAGAGGGAGGACGGGCAGGGGAAGATATGGTCGTTTTGAAAGAGAGTTGGAACGTGCAGCCGGCGCGCCGTGTGGGGGGGCACCGAGGCTAATTCGCGGTAAACGCCTAAAAAAAAGGGAACCAGAGTCCCCGCTGGGTCAGGAAGCTGGAAGAGATCCATCCCCGCCAAAAGAATTCCCGGGCCGCACAGCCGCTCTTATGCATTGGACAATCCATCCGGGAGTAATCACGAAAGTAGAACACATACCGCAAGAAAAGAACTTGTGGGGGGGGGGGAAAAAATCAAGAAGGTTTCATCCTGGCCTGGTGGAGGAGAGGTGCTGGTAGTAATATGAGCGCGTTCTGAGGGAAGGCGCGGAGTGGGAAAAACAGGATAGAGGCGCAAAAAGGGGGTGTTTTTCTGGTGGGGTATGTACATAAGGGGAAAGTTGCATGTCTCTTTGTTGGGGGAAGGTGGAACGTCAACACGTATAGCGGGGACTTGCAAAAGGGGGGGGGGGGAGAAAACTTCAAAGATCCACTTTCCAAAAACGATTCCGGGAGCACGGGTTTCCAAATGAACAAACACCCGAAAAACTCCATTGGCTGTCGGCCAAAGGAAAGGAGGGGACTCAAAAAGGGAAATATGGGAAAGTATCCTCTGGCCAAAGCGGGACCCGAGACTAGTAAGAAAAAAGATGGGCAAAGGGAAGTGCGGAAAAGAGGTGTTCCCCGAAAAACGGGTGCATAAGAGCTTCCTCACTACTGGAAACACGGGGGGTCAGCGGGGGGGGGTTTGGGAAAGGGATGGACGCAGCCAACACGGGCAGAAAATGAGCTTCAAGCTCGGACAGTTGACGGAAGGAGGGGCGGGGACAACGGGGGGGGAAAATGCTAGAAAGCAGTGAAGGGGCTGTTCGCCTGTCCGAAACAATGGAAACTCGGACATACCGATAATATCCTGACCAGAGGACCTAGCCAGAGCGACCAAAAAGCTCAAGGGGAAGACGAGGGACATTGAGTAAGATAGCAGGTGAAACCCAAAATTTCTGGACAAGGGAGCGCCCCGCCCGAAATGCAAGGGTTAGAGATTCGGGGTACCCTCTTCACATGAATTTAGACCGATAAACCTTAGACCAAAGGAGGGGAGTAGATCGAGTCTGGGTAGTCTCAAAAAAAAAGGCTAACTACTGAAGAGGGGTGGGTGAAAAGGGGGTAGACCAGTCTCAGCTATGGGGGAAAGTCGTTCCAAGAACTCCCAGGGGGGATGAAGGAGAGAAGGTAAAACATCGGGGAAGAACAAGACGTTCGTGGGGGGGGAAGAAGCATTCTCGGAACGGAAGAAATTTGGTGATCTATGGAAAGATGGAGCGCCAACTGAAAAGAGGCTGAGGGAGAGGTACCATGTGGAATGTTGCTTGAGCCAGAAGGCCATCAAAAAAAACGAAAAAAGATGAAAGACGAAACGCCAAAAAAAAAAAACCACACCTGAGGGGTGCGTCAGGGTCCGTCTATTCCTCAAGGGCCGGAAGCTGAGAAATATTTAAAAAACGCAGGATTTTCTGGTGGGGACCAGTGACCGAAGGTTGGGGTAGAAGGGGGGGGAAAGCTTCAGGATCCTGTGGGTGAAAAGTTTAGAAATATTCCGGGAGTGGCTTGATCTGGGAATAGAGAAAAGAACTCAGTGGACGAGGAAAAACCAGAAATTGGGGGGTTGGGAGCCAGGGCCAGGGTTCAAAGAATGTGTGAGGTCTCTGAAAATAGTATTAGGGTTTTCACGGACAGGTCGGCAAAAAAACGCGAGCTACAGGCGTCAGCTTGTGTGCCAAGCCAGCGCCGCCGGTCATCGGACAAGAAGGGGTTGCGGACGAAGGGAAAAAAAAAAGGGCGGGACTAGCGCTGAATGGACGGATCCTCCCAGTCAAGCAAAAGGGGGGGTGCCGCCCATTTGCTTTCGACAGCCAGGAACTTGACAATCGGCAAACAAATCAGGCAAAAGAGGGGTGGGAATCAGTGTACTTTTGGCATTCCAGGGGAGGTGAGGCGATTGTCTAAAAAGAGGGGGAGGGAGCCATGGAACGTGGGGCGAATACCTCTCTGACGGAAAAAGACAAGGTTGTGTAAACCCCAAAACGGTCCCGGTTACATAAGGGGCGTCTTGAATGCATTACAGGGCACAAAAGAGGGCTATCCGAAGGGAAAGAATCGCTCTTCATGGATCGTCACCATTCATGACGATGAACAACCCTTTGAAGAAGATCGGGGATCACGTTGCAAAGACAGCACCTGTAGACTAAGGGGGGCGGCAAAAAAAAAAAAGGGGCCAAAAGGACTTAAAGGCTCGAAGGGAGGGCGAGAGGGATGGCGAGTCCCCCCTGCTTAATATCAAGTGAGCTGCAAAAAAGCAAACGAAAAAAAACCACTCCAATAATTGAAAGATCACCGAAGACACCTGCCGCAGCCTATCTTTTCCGGGGACCGGAAAGGGACCACAGAGGGGGGGATAACCGGAGAGTTGGCTGGCGTCTGACCGTGCAGAAGTGTTCTCAACGTGGACCCCACCAGGAGCAAAGTAAAGGGGATAGCCCGGGTCGCTTCTCCCGCGCGAGAGGAAACGGCCTGTGCTGGGGGTGTGGAGGGGGGATAACGGGGTGATTGCGCGTTGTCACTCCAGCACGATCGTGTCCCACAATTCTGATGGAGCTGGGTTAAACATAAGCTGCTCCGGGGCTCACTTTCCATTTGGTGGCTGCGAATTGGGTTCAGGAAGTGAAGGGGCCTGAGGCCTTTGCATCATGAAAGGGACGTAGTTGTCTGTGAACCGGAAAAAAGGCAACTGGGAAAAAGAGGTTGAGATTCACGAAAAAAAATTTCCATGGAGTGGCTTTCGGACGGCTTTGTCAAGTTCGGTAACAGCTGTGTTCAGGGGGCAACCTAAAGGCCGGAATACTATATGCCTTTTCCATTTGGTCGATCAAAACCATTCCAAAAAACTATTACAAAAGTCGAGCAATAAAACAGGTGCGCTTTTCGACTGCAGGCACCACAGTTACTCGCTTGAGTCGTACCCATTATTGGCATTTTAGTTGTGGGGCCGGGCACACCACCACTTTTTTTATTAATGCTTCACTGATTTTTTCTTTTGATTTAAAATAAAATCCTTGCTTCAGAAGGACCCACAGTAAGCCGAAAAAAGGGGGGAAAGGGTTGGCCGGTGGATTTATCTGGACTGGGTGAGTACAGCTTGTCTCCATTCACAAAGGAAGGGTGAATTCAAAGGTAATGCAAGCCGGGGGGTGGAAGATAAAAGACAATAACGGACCTGGACATCACAAAGGGGACGTGAGTCTATTGGACTGGAAAAAATGTGAAAAATAACACATCGAAAGACCACTTAAAAGTAAAAACCAGATCTGAAACTTTCAAAGATTGCCAAAGAGAACATGGCACCCTATGGGTTTGAAGCAAAGGGCACACTGATGAACGTTACGTCGGATGGACCTCCAAGAACTGGTAATGATAGCGGTAGAAAGAAGGCCAACACTGCAATGCAACGTACTCATAACGGGGGAAGCACCATGTTGGAAAAAGGAGTGTGAAAAAAGGCGAATGGTAAAGAGGGGGAATCAAAAAGATGGGAGGGGCCGTGGACCTGGTTGAACTGGGGGGAAAACCAAATGGATTGGGGGGCAGAAGGGGGGAGCAAAAAAAAGGAAGGGGTAAAAGAGGAAAACAGAAAAAAATGGGCTCCACAAAAATAAAACAAAAGGCCACCTTTGCCCAAATCGACGAATCCTAATGGGGGAAACGAACCGGCCATTGGTCAAACAGGGAGAGGCGGAAGGAGGAGGGAACTTGAAAAAAACACAAACAACGGTGAAGGCAGAAAAAACCGACTCCCTGACGGAAAAAACGGGAATGAGAAAGAAAAGAAGAGTGCTGAGCCCCAACTTCCAGAGTGTGAAGTTTCAAGTCGGGAGGGGGGGGGACAGACTCTCCTTGGTTTGGTGACAAAAAAAAAATCACGGAGGAAAACAAAAGACGTTCAGGCCAAACAGCTCCTTACTTGTTCGACCTCAAAACCGAACCGAAAAATCTTACCTTAAGGGATACTCATCTCCAGACTAGCAATCACTAAAAAATGCCAGAAAGGGGGAAGGGGGGGGGGGGGGAATGTTCTACCATATCTATTCCCGACATAAAACCACACCCCTTCCACCCGGGGGACGCAGTAACTCGGGGGGTTTTGTGTCTTCAAGAGGTTCGAGCCAAGTCCCCTGAAGCGGGAAAAATCACTGTCGCACCCGTTGCGAAATCTTATCCTGTGTTTGGCTTGAGATCTTTCCCGCTGGCATTGCAGGGAAGACAAAAGCCCCGGAAAAAACGTAAGTGTTTGGAAATTATGGTCTTTAGGGTACGTCCTAATGGGGGTCACTAACTCTTCGTTGGGGGAGCAGGGACGCGCCCACTCTCCCGGGACTGCGGCGCTCGCCAGGGAATAGAAAAAAAGTGACTGATGCAAAGGGGAGACAGGGGAAGGAAGGGCCAAATAGAAAAGAACCACCGCAAGTGCGAAGGGTCACGAGCGTTGCAAAGCCAGGCCCCAAGACGGCTGGGGCACTCGGTCGGTCCGGGGAACGGACCCAAAAGGTTCACGAGAAAAGAGTTATGGGTATCGGGAAATTGAGGGAGATCACTGGGGGAGTGAACGACGTGGCTAACCGGAGGGGACTCGCAGCGCACACCAAACAGACGGCAAAGTCGTCCAAATCCCCAGTGGGGCAAGTCCATTTCCTGGGTGGGGGAGGGAGTACAAGCTTTCAGGGAACGGCTATGGTGCGGGAAAGGGAGAATAGGAAAAGAAAAGTAAAAAGAACAGACCTCCTCAACACGGGGTGATCCGCGAGGGGCCCCTCGCAGCAGTCCAAACCAAGGGGACTGGGAGCATCTCCGGGGGGGGAAAAAACTACAGCTGCCGAGGATTTAAAGAGAGAGAAAAGACCTCTCCCGGTTGTACCCCATACAGGGGGCCATGCGGGCGCGTTCTGAGGAACGAAAAAGGGAAAAAAAGCACGGGGGTTTTCCAGGGGGGGGGTCCTGCTCAACCTGTAGGGGCCCTATTCACTGTCTTGAAAAAAAAAAAACAAAAGAAAGAAGCAGAAAGAAGTCAAAAAAACGCAAGACCGAAGTGAAGCTGTCACCTGACGAAAGGATAACAAACCTGGGGGGGGGGGGTGAAACCATATGTTTGTCCAACGAGGGGTTAAATGCATTGCTCAAAAAAAAAACAAGTCAAATTGCGCAAAAACAACGTGACGTGGGAACTGGGTGTTCGAACGGAGCCCCGCCCAGGGGACCCCCGGCCAAGGGCACAACTAAAAAGGTCAGGGGGACCAATCCAAATTCTTCAAGCCTCGGGAGCATTACAAGGTAAGTGACTAACTCCATCCAGGGGGTGTCGGCCGGGCCAGGGATAATTTAAAAGCACTAAAGCCCGAAAAAAAAAAAAAAAAAACGATGGGAAAAAAAAACTATCAGTTCCAAAAAAAAAACGGGAACTTCAAAGCTAGCACGAAAAAAGGGGCGCCACATTCGATCAACAAAAAAGGAAAGAAAAATCAATGAAAGAACAAGGACACAAAAGACAACCTAGCAGGCAATTTCAACAACCAGAGGTAGCCTTCTTACCCTCATACGGACAAAAACCAAGAAATAAAGGGAAACCGAGAGTGAAGATGACAAAAAATCTGATAGGGGGAGGGCGGGAAGGATGCTCTTGCTCCTGGTTATGGGGAATGGGGGGAAGCGGGGCATCCCGACAACATGAAACTTGGGAAGGAAAAACAAGGGTGCGGAGAACTCCTGAAAAAGGGTGGAGGAAAATCAGCTGTCCGAAGAGTCATAAAAAACAGGCTCAGCCGCAAAGGAGCCCGCAAAAAACGAAGGAAGGAAAAAGAGGAAACAGCAAGGGTAATCTACTGAAAAGGTCAAACTTGGGAAGGTTAATGGAGTAGTAGAGGCAATGCCCGGGGGGGGGGTGGGGGAGAACCTGACCACCTCGAATCCGAATACGCTAATACCGAGGGAAGAACGCATAGAATATCTGACCCGGAAACAACTGGGGGGGGAGACCGACAGAAACCTCTGCCCCTAATGGACGGGGTCGACCTCTCCTGCCACACGGAGCGGGGTCTTCCACAAAGTGGGGGGAACAGGCAGTCTACCAGACCAGCTACCAGGAGACGCTGAACATACTAGACAAAGGCCCAGAAGAAAGCGAAATGGGAAATTCAAAGGAGGTGACCGAAAAAAAAAAAAAAAGAGGAAAAAGGGGCCAGTCAACTGCAAAACAGTCCGCTCCTGGGGACAGGAGGTCGGCCTTCAAAAAAGGAAGTACGTCCTCTTGAAAACAGGACCTGGCGAGAAAAGAGGACGGCATCCAAACGCCTCAAACCTGAATTCCAAGTGGGAAAGAGGGAGGAGGTGGGCACTGGCCGCCCCGGGGCGGAAGGCACACGCAAAAGCAAAAACAGGGATAAAAGAGGGAGACGTACGTACGAGAAAGGCCATCGTCAAAGACCGATACTGACTTCCCCTGAAGGGACCAGGACGTTTGCCGTGCACTCGGAGAATGTTGGTGGCAAGAAGGGCAAAAAGCAGGAACCCTGGAGTGTGTGGCATCAAAAAAACAAGAGAAGTAGGAAAAAAAAACAAAAAAGAGTGGTCCTAACTTTCTTGAGGAGGGAAACCCCCACGGAACTCCCTCGCAGAAGAGCGTAAAGTACCGTGGCCAAGTGAGACCCCAGCTAAAAAACAGGATTCAAAGGACAGCCGGTGGAGACAACGGATGAAGGGCATGACTACTCGCCATGCCGCAAAAACGTGGAGAGGTGCTGGGTTATCCCTACCAGAAACAGGAAGTTCAGCCGAACAACGTCAACAGACGTAAGGAAAAAAGGTCAGGCAAATACAACGTGGAACACCTCTCAAATACGGGGGAAGGTACAACGGCGGATCGCGATTCGCCTCGGGTCGCGAAAAAACAAGGGAAAGAAGGAGTGACAGGGGACCACACCTGGCCAAAAAGGGGGGTGGAAACGAAAAAAGACCACGAGGTGGTCAAGAGGTACACCGAAATAGGACTGAACCTGACCGGGTGTCAACCGCTGCCAACTTGGGACAGGGAAAAAAAAAAACTCGGAGTACCCAACGACATCGGCAAAGGAAATTCCAAGAGAGAATGAAAAAGAACCACAACTCCACACAACAGAAGAAGACGAAAATTTTGGCGGGTCCGGTCGGTCGACATGGGAGAGGGGACTTTGACCGTGAAAGAAAGTGGGTGAAAAAACTTCAGTGTAAAGCGGAGGAGAACGGAGGGGGAAAAAAAGCAAGGCCAGGAAAACGGGGAGAGTTCTGTGGCCCACTCGAAAACATCTGGCCCCATGGTCCAGTAACAAGGATAGTAACCTTTTCCTACAGGTTCGCGGCGAACCGCGTGCAGGATCAAGAATCCCACACACCCTACTATCACAGCCAACATGTCGACCCAAACAAAGAGCCGGAAAGGGGGGTGAGTCGACAAGAAAACAATAGCGGGCGTGCATATCAAGTGTTGGGGCGGTGGAAAAGGGGGGAGGCCGTCTGTGTTAATTTTGTTCAAAAGAGGCAATGGGCGGAGCGAGTGGTACGGGGGTGAGTCAGAATGAAACATCGGGCTACTAACCCCATGGGGAAGGGGGGGGTCATAGTACGCGCACCCTTGCAAGGGGGGATGCGTTGGTGAACGAAGTGGGACGCGAGGGGCACTTGTTCTCGTTGAAGTTTCAAGAAGAACGGCCAAGCAGGTCAGGAAAAGACTCATGGAAAAAAAAGTAGTAAAAAGCAGAAAAAGGGATACCAGTGCCATGCTCAAGGGAGGGGGGGGTGGGTCCAAACAGTAAAAAAAAAACAATCTCACATAGGGGACAGGAGAGATCGGCGCAAGCACTATGACACGGTAACATCTATACCAACATGTGGAAAGCAGGGTGTAAGGGTGGGGGCGTGTCATTTCCTTCCGCCCCCAAAATGGCGGGAACCAAAAAAGGGGCGCCACGTAGTAGGGAATGGTCATACAGTGGGGGGATCCGTGTGTCCCTGGGGGAAAATGTTCGCTACCAGAAAAAGATCAGGCAAAAGGGGTCCTGGTGTTGTGAAAGAAGGGGAAACAAACGGCCACGACTGCTCCATGAATCGGAGGGGGGAGGGGTCCGTTGCGCCTTCACCGAAAAAAGGGAGGTTAAAAAAAACAGGAAAAACTAAGTGTCCGAAAGAAAAAAGTCAAAGTACTTGCCTCGGCCGTCAACCTGCGTGTGACGCCTCTTTGGGGTAGCAGGGTCTGTAGACAGAGCATGTTGGGCAAAAAAAAGGGGTGGAGGACCAACATAATGGTATCAGCTATGAAAAGAGGGGCCCATCCGTCCAGGGCAATGACGGGCGGAGACGTAGCACCGGAGGCAGAACTCGATCGGGAAGGGGGGCTTCTCATGTTGAATTCGGAAGAAGGTTGTCACCGGGGTGGGGGGAAGCGAAGAGGGGGAAACTTACAATGGGAGGAAGATGCTAAAAAGGAAATCAAACTAACTGAAGGGGGGCCATGGACATAGAAGTGAAATGCGGTTTTCCCTCCAGCAGGAATATGGGGAAAGGAGAAATGGGTGAAGACGGGGGAAAGAAATGACTCGCAGTGGACTAAATGACCTCAAAATATTCGTAGAGGAAAGGACTAAATCGTCAAAAGGGCATCTAGTTGGAAGGTAACCCGAGAGGTTCCACAACTACCTGTCAGAAAAGAGGTCGAGACAAAAAACAGGAACCATTCTGAATACGCAATGTCTCCAGGAAGGGAGCGTGCTTTCCAGGAAGAAGGGTTGTCCAAGCTGATCAAAGGTGCGGGGGGGGGAAGGGGGGGCAGGAAAAGGTGTAAAGGCGAAGGGGAATCACGGGGGGGGGCTGGCGATGAAGGCCTCGTGAGGTCGAAACTTTACGTGATGGCCGGAAAATTCCTTTCGGTAAGGGAATAAGAAAAACAGACTCAGGAAATGGGAAAGGAAAGGTTTTGCGAAGAAACAGACGGAGTTGGAAAGACGCAGGACAGCGGTCAATGAAAGGTTGTTCTTGGGACGAACAGAGTCGAAACCAGTGCAGAATGAAGGGTGGGGAGCCTTGAAGGTCCTGACCATTCTCTTTGCAAATGCAACGCAGGTCCGCCTAGCCAAAGAGCATCAGGGGCGGCTCTGCTGGCGCTGTATTCGGTTTGGAGGGGGGGGGGGGGGGGGGGGGGGCGGGGGGCGGACGGGAGTGGGGTCGATCGCGCCCAGAGTATCCACGACTTGGTTTCGCCCAAAAGGAAAGTGTGCCTCAAATCTTTTAGCCGAGCGCTGCCCCAAAGTTAGAAGAGGCAGTGGGACAAGGGGCAAAAGGGGCAGGGAATGTGAGGAGCAACCTTGAGAAAAGGATGGGGCTCAATTGATAGATCAGGGTCAGCTTTGAAAGACGAGGTTCTCATATTTTAATCAAGAAGGGTTTTTCTGTCCCTCCTTTTAAGGCGGTCGAGACAGGAGGGGGGTGGGGGGGCAAGCGATGGGGGAAAGCGCAGCGAGATCAGCGTCAATTCACAGTACTAAAGGCCTGAGCTTGAAGAAGTGTTGATATTCATCAAAGCAAATTGTATCTGGTGAAGAGACACAGGTAAAACGGCCAATCAAAAAGGGCCGACAGGGGGGAAAATTTGAAAGGGAGGGTCCCGTACAAAGGAGATCCTCTTGACAGCACCATAATCATTGAACAGCACCCCGAAAAAGGGGACCCAAGATCAGCCGAATATCAGGGGAGAAGCTGGACCAGGAGACCACATCCTCGCGCCTTTCTTTCGACGGGCGGCGCCCAAAAAACGTCGTAAACCAAAAAAAAAAAGGGACATGGAACACGCGTCAGCACATGCCCTCCGGCAACGCCCCGCGGAAAAGCTTGGTTTCTAGGAACAGCTCAAGCACAGAAGCGGTAGGGTCCGCCAAAAAAAAAAAGAAGGAAAAGGGGGACTGCCTGGCCACAAAAAGAGGACCCGTCTAAATTCGGGGGGGGCAATGGTCAGACGGAATCGTCCAGAACGAGAGACTCCAACTTGCCAGGGATTCTGGAAAGAAGCCCCTGACAAGAACACTGAGAGTGCAGAGGGAACAAATGTGGGGTCGCACCTCTCTCGTAAGAACCCATGTAGGGGTGACAAGCAGGGACCAAGTACATCGATAATAGCGGGCACTTCTTCATCCAGACTAGATACAGCCTTACCGAAAGTAACAATTAGTCGCGCTGAGGCATGAATAGCTCAAGAAAAGAAAGCGTGGTTAGGAGTCACGTAGGCACAGTATACGGAGCTGAGAGTGTGCCACGGTTGAGGACCAGAAGGGCAAGCACGGCGGGAAGATCGCCAATAAAAAGGCCTTTGGAGTGTGTGTTTGCACTAAGGGGATGCAGTAGCTGTCCGCCGGCAAGTGGATGGGGTGCGGATAAAAGTCCTTGGGAATTAAAAGCCATTTTCCTCGGGAGAACTGGCGTCCTATGAAAGGACCAGCACGGTGCCCTAGAAAAACATGAAGGGCTGCAAATCGTGAAAAAGTGAGAACGAAAAAATCCGATAAGCCATGACCAACGAAAAAAAGGGAGTGCCGCCCGGCACATGCCGAAGCACCCCAAGCGTTGGGGCGAGTCCAGAGGGGGCTTCTGGCTTGGATAGAGTTTACCGAAGGACAAAGAGATAAAAATTGTAGGACTTCCAGCATGATTGTGGCCGGGGTGCTGGGAAGGTTCACAAATAATAGAGGAAGCAAGATCGCAACATTGGGGGGAAAAAAAGGGGGGAGGGGTCCACGGCAGGTGGACATCAGTAAAAAATAGAGAAAGGGGAAATTAGTGCCTGAATGTTGGACAGGGGTGTTGGACGAAATCCTCTGTGGCGTGGAAATCGCGAGAATAAAACAAACTGGGGGGAAAAGAAAAGAGAAAAAAGGGGGGTCCAATCCCATATCTTTCAAACCTACCCTTTCAAACCCCCGGAAAAACAACCGGGCAAAGGAGCAGGGGAAGGTAGGCACCTCCGTGAACTGGGAAACAGGGTCCGGTCTTCGAGGAAGAGAACAGTGAAAGATAGCACGCCATTGTTTAGAACATAACTACTCGCCGTACCGTTGGCAAGCACACAAGGAAAGGGAACAAGGCAAGGAGCCATCCGGAGTGGCGGGTGTCAGGCAGAAATTTGAGTTGCAGGCACTAGAAGGGGGGGTGTGCCTAACATTTGCAGCTCAAAAAGAGGGGATAGGGCAACCTAGGAGATGACAGAACTCTAATCACAGTCAACCTCCCAGATGAATAAACCTTGATTCTCCAAACAGCCCACTAAAAAACGACGAAGGAATCAGAGGACATACAAGGGGGGGGTGGAGGTCCTTTGATTCGCGTAACGCGAATACACCGGGCCAAAAAAGAGAAGATCGGCAATAAATCTTGGAAGGGGTCTGTTCGGAGACTAAAGGCGACCCCCGAGGGGCTATGACAGCGGGCGGCACGCAACATGAGCAACCGGACCGCGGTACTCCTGGGGACAAAACACTTTCCATCAGCATGGGCAAAAGTGACGGGAGGGCAAGTTGGGGATACATGGATTACCTCGCGTTGGCTCTTAGAGCCCTCGGGGTCATTTGGCAGGCCGACGAAGGAAAAGCCTCAGGGAAAAAAGGTTGGAGCGGAGTAGCCGGATCACATGTACCAAGGGATTCGAAAACTCCCAAGACACGTGAAGAGGGTACGAGGTCGTGTTGAGGGGAACAGGTAATCAAAACGACATGGGCAAAAGGTTTTCCCCCGTGGGAGAAAGAACGAACGCAAAAGCTTTGGTCGACACGTAGGGAAACGTGAAGACGGTTGGGAAGAAAGCGATCCGACCGGTTGTCCCTCAATGCTTCCCCCAAAGCAAGCCCTGCCTTCCCTGCACGGGGCAAAATCCCTAAAAGCCAAGGGGCCAACAGGGCTTTACAGGGTGCCCTTGCTTATGTGTTACATGGAAAGGGAGCCCTCCAGTCATGGCTGAATCCACTACGCCTGAACCCTCGACAGAGAAAACCAGGTGAGAGGTACCGACAGAAAGCAGACCAAAGGTTGCCTTGCGAGACAAAGTATGTCCCCGGCTTCCTCCTGGGCAGGGGGTTCAAAAGAAGACGCGAATTGGACAGAGGGAACCTTGAGAAGACGGAGAAACGAATGAAAGAATGGCCATCATGCTTCACCTACTTGCCCTCGGTCAA
>Ga0179593_1492508_pt1 | contig 13832 bp, 12 predicted proteins | sample CZODoug2_1_08_16_FD_185931 | JGI IMG/M metagenome (GOLD analysis project Ga0179593, IMG submission 185931) | Vadose zone soil fungal communities from Angelo Coast Range Reserve, California, USA - CZODoug2_1_08_16fungal (PacBio error correction) | ecosystem: Environmental > Terrestrial > Soil >...
GGGGGACGTTGCTCACCTGGAGCAAAAAATGGCGGAGGACCCAGCTCGAATCCGGGTAGGTACGGGTGGGAAAGGGGGAGGAGACCAACACTTGGGGGAGGGGGGGTAAACCAACTCGGGAAACGGAAAGGACAGTGGGTGAAAAACGCACCCAACGCGTGGGTAGAGAAGGGGTGAGGGAAAAAACAGGAAACTAGTCCTTCTAACAACAGCCAAGACCCAAAGAATTGGAACGGGCCACAGTCAGCTAATGTTTGTATTTGCGAACTACCGGGACGCACGGAAAAAAGAGAGGAAAAAGGGGGCCATTCAGCCACCCCTAGAAGTGCAAATAAGAGATGGGCAATCGTGCTCACTGGTTTTCGGCCGCCTGCTCAGGGGGCTCTCCGGAAAGGATCCCCAAATCCCGCACCGATGGGAACCTCCACCCCGAGCTGCAAGGAGAAAAGCAAGGAGAACAAAGGCGCTGGAAAAAGATGATCAGAAACAAAACCAGGTGGGACAAAAAAACCAAATGAACCTAGAATGGGCGAGGTCACTAACTTGAGCCTCTCGGAAGCTAGACCGGAAAGAGAAAAAAAAACCGAACAGGGTATACGGAAAAAGGGAAGAAAAAAGGGAAGGGACCAAAGACCGAAGTGAAGGCCCGGGGGCATAAATTGGTTGTACCCACCGAAAAACCCTGGTAAGGGCACTTCCAAAGGGAGGGGGCCTGGCAGATCTGATGCCGAACAAACGGAAACGGATGCTAGAGGAGCCAGCGGGGGATTGGAGGAGGAACCGGCGCCTAGCGGGAGGTATAAAAAACGATGATCGTAAAAGAGTGACTGAGAGCTTCGACTCGCGACTCCATCCCTAGGCAGCCGAATGAAAAGGAAGGAGGGGGTTGGAAAAACGTCAATCACGCCGGTGCTAAACGGGTGAGTGGAAAGACCACACAGGGGCAGGACCCGAGGCGTCCATGTGGGCCTGAAATGAGTCTACCATCGGTCCTCGCTGAAGTCGTGTGAACGCATCAGGAAAGAAGCGGCGCGAGCTCAGACGGGGAAAACTGATACCCCTTCTCGGCATCGAGCGGGGGAAAGAAAAAAAGAAAAGGGGAGAGAACGAAGATTCTTTCGGCAGCGGCTCGGGCCCCGGGGGAAAACGAGGAGAGTAAGTCGGTGGTGGACGTTGGGTACGAAAAGAAGAGTTGGGTCTTGTTGAGACTAAGGCTGCTTGAAGGGAACTAAGGGAAACGTCAAACCTTTACACACAACTGGGAGAAAACCGGCAACGGGTGAGAGCCCTTCCATGGGTCGGAAAATGATGCAATGCTGAGGGTTTGTATGGTACAATTTAAAAATTTTTTACGCAGTAAGCTCCCAGGAAACCAGGATAACCGATCAAACTTTCCATCCACGACGATATTCACCCCTCAAATGAGCCAAGAGGGGCCGGGAGGAATGTCGACAAAATGCGCCTCGGGGGAAAATGAATGACAATGCAGTAACCGCGAGCCTAACGATGGAAGGACTTCATCACCAAAAAAGGAGGACTGGAAAATACTCAACAACAAGATCAACTAGATCTAACCACAGAATCACAGAGGGTCAATCGGGCTGGAAAGAAGGACAGCATTTTTCGACTGAAGAAAGGCAGGGTCGCTGTCCTGGGAAAAAAGATGGAAAGGGGACAAAGAAGCTACTGGGGATGGGGGTCAAGGGTACTTGTCTTTTGTCAAAAAACTTCAGGTACGATGGAAAACTTCCAAGGGAAGGTGCCGAAATAGATAGACAAAATAGGGGTATTAAAGGAGAGACAATGGCCGGAAAACCTCGTGGATTTTGCCTAAGACATAGGTGGCAAAAGTCAAAAACGCGAAAGGAAAAAAAAAGGACAAACCTTTGTGGTCGGGAAAGGGGGGTAACTGGGAGACGGGGCGTCCGTCCGATCGCGCCGTCACCTGAGGGAAACCAGATGAAGCAAAGGCGGGGGGGGGGGTTACGGTCAGAAGTACAGGGGGTGGGGAGTCGGCAGTCCGACTTTGTGGAAAAGAGCGACGGAAGGTACTCCGCAAAAGGGGAGGCAGCTGAACTCTTCCATATAACTAAAAATCCTCCGGCCTCAAAAAGAGGGAGAAGAGGGGGGGCGGTTTCTTTGTCGGGATGGTCCATTATGTAGGGTGAAATGGTTCAAGGCTATCCTTTGGCGACAAACGGCAATTGAAAGAAAAAAACAAAGGAACACGTCCCGTGTCCCCCACAAACCTAGCGAAAACACGGGCGCGGGCGGGCCCACGGGTTTCAGAAAACGGGTAAGGGCACGGGGTCCTCGCTCAGATCACAGCAATAAAACAGGAAAGAACAGACCAGGGAACAAATAAGCTCCGGAATAACCAAAAAAGGAAAAAAATGCCCTAACGACAATCGTACACAACGAGTAGGGAGGCTAGAAAAACTACGACTTTGCGATTATCTCTGACGGTCTAAAGAAGGAAGTTGGGAAGAAAGGCAATCTTAGCAATTGGGATGGTAGGAACTTACGTTAAGGCAACATTCCCTGCCATCCTGGCGTGGACAAAAGAAAAGGGAGGATCTCCAAAAACGGGCTGGACTTTTAACACAAAGTTAAAGGAAATCTGTCACAGGGGGAGGACCGCAGACCGAAAAGTAGACATAAGCTCTTCGCGGCTTGGACGGTTATAAAGGAGAGATCGGGGAAAGGAGGACCTTGATGCCAACAACAAACCACCAAAAAAATAAATCAAACCAACGTGGTGAAAAAACTTTAAGATAGCTGGTGAACAAAAAAAAGCAGCCCTTAGGGGAGGGGACTAGCAAAAAAAGGAGCGTGGCGTACACAGAACATACAAGTAAATCAATGAGGAGGGGAAGGCGGGTGGTTCGGGGAACACTGCTTTCTAGACTATAAGACGAGGGGTAGGGCAGAGGGAAGTCTAGAGGACTATAATGCGAAAACTAAAAAAAAAAAGAACTTAGGAAGGGACGGAGCGTTTACAATCCTTCGTTTTCCGAGCTTCAAGAAGGCAGGGGGGAAAAAAGCTGTAGCAAAACGCCCAGGTTGGAAGGAGAAAAATTCAAGAAATAAGGGCGTAGTGGGGAATACGCATCCAGAAGAGCCTAAGAGGTTAGGGAGGGCAAAGGTATGCACGAAAGAAGAATCCCCGGAGGAAGAGGCAAAACAGGTCTTGTGCTCCTACTTCCTTCAGAGAAAAGAAAACACGGAAGGAGACCCATCCCATCTATCTCTACTCTTCCTATCAGCTTGAAGGGGATGGAGGTGGGGACCTCAGGATATTAAACGTTTGGCAAAAAAAAAACAAGACAAACCCTGGAAAATAAAAAGAGCTGGCCTATTTTGGTCAAAAAAAACTCCGCATAGATAAGAGTGGATAAACCAAGTCTGTCTTCTTCTGGAGGGAAGAGACGGCGAAAAAAAGAACAAGCCTGTAAAATGAAAATGTTGAAAGAACCGACAAGAGCATGGTTGCTAAAATCGTGCCTAAACCAAACAGGCCCGAAAAGAAAATAGGGATAAAAGGGGAAAAAGGAGGAATTTTCCCTAAATACGAGCTGATCTAGGGCGGGGAATTCTGTCGAAAATACGAGACTTCATGTCTATACCACTTTTAGAGGGGTAAAACTCAGGGGAAAAAAGAACCCGAGTTGGTCCCCCGGCTAAGGCCGAAGCTAATAAAGGCACTCTGAAGGCGCTAGTGTCGGTCCAAAAGTCTCCAAAAAGAAGGAGGGGGGGGAGCGCTGTTCTGCGTGTCCGATAAAACCCCAAAGGGGGCCAGCGTGGCTTAGAGTGAGGAAACACGAAAGGAAGTGGGGGTGTGAGAAAGTGACGACCTGCATTCGGTGAGGGTATCTCGTAGGATAAGCTGGAAGTGGTGATCCGGGGAGAAAAGGAAGGTTGCAAAGAGAACCCGGTACAGGGATGGGGTGACAGTATTGGTAAAGCACCAGGGGAGTTAACAGTTCTCGGGATACTAAACGTTGCGGAAAAGAAGAGCCGCGCTAAATCTTCTCCAATGGCCAGCATCCTAGAGTGCCGGCTGTGCAAGAAGAAAGCTAGAGAATAAAAGAGCCTCAAAAGCCGGATGGGAGGATGCGGGTGAAAAGGTCTAATGGTGGCTCGGGGAACGGTGGGGTTTCCTACCAAAGAGAGAAAGTAAAAAAAAAAACCGCGATTTTCAAAGAGGCGGAGGCGGGAAGAAAACTTCAACTATTATCCTGGGGGAGCCCCCACGACGTCGATGGTAGAGGGTTGGAATCCTCTCTGATTTTTGTGGGGGCGTAAGAAGTTCAATGAAGAGAAGGGAGTAGAAATATGTGGATCAGAAACAAAAGCGATGAAAATCTCAACAAAAGAGTGAGAACGATCCCCAAGGGAAAAACCCTCTACCCCATTTGCTCCGTAGCCTAAGAGGAGAACAACCTGGAGAGGGGAAGACAAAAAACGAATTCCTTAGGGTAAAAAAAAAAGACTTCTGGAAGAGAGCGGCTCAAAAAACGGAGAACGACCGCAAAGGGTCTAGCACACCTGTCATGTAGTCACGGTTTAATCCACGGCCCCCGCTCGAGAAAAAGGGAGGTAATAGAGGTGATAGGCCCCAAAGTATGACCCCCAAGGCACTGACAAAAAACTCATACCTAAGGGCGAGGAGGACAAGAGGCTAATGATTACACGCATCAGGTCGTTGACGAAATCAGGAAAAAAAGAGCGGGAGAGAGCATAGAAAAACGGAAGATAGATGCGCGCGGATAAAAATGTTTCGGCAATACACCCATGCTGGAGATTGACATCCCTTCCGCGGTGAAGAAACTGACATATCGAGAGTGGGGGCAAAGGCTTGCTTTGGAGTAGGGGGCAAGGGGGAAGACGGACTCTCCTATTGGGAAGAATTAGGCGGGGCGTTCAAAAAACCCGGTACCGAAAGATCCAATTTGAAGAAAGAAGAGAGGGGAGGGGAGTCAGTGGAAAAAAGGCCGCTGGCGACCCCCTGTCGGAGCAGGTTAGGTCCTACGGAGAACGGGAGCCAGGGAGGGTGAGCCTCGCGAGTTCCACAGAAAGGGAGAGAAGCGCTTCAGGTGTGGTAAGTTGGTTGGGCAGACGGCTTTACAAACGTTTCTATCTCCAACCCGGGAAGTCAAGCGGAGAAGAAGGGAACGGACAAAACCAAATGGGAATCATAAGGTCGGGGGGCATCACACAATGCAAACCAGCCCAGGAGAACACCAAAAGAATCTTCATCACCGGAAGGCTCTCGTTCCCATTGCCGAAAAACAGGCGACTCGGGCACCATGGAAGTCTGCTCCGCGAAAAGAGGGCCAAAAGAATCTTGTTCATTTCGTGGATCTGCGCGGGAAGAGGACCCCCCCCCAGGGCAAAAAGGGGAAGGAAAAAAAAGGGACGACGATCGGCCAGAAAACCTCAAGACGGACTTGGAGGATAGGGAGGCAGGCCGAGAGAGGCGGTGCCGCCCATATGGAACATGCGGAAAAGAGGCGAATTTTGGACATTAAGGGGGGCGAATCGAGGGTCACGTCCAGCGTGAGTCTAAGGAACAGGAGGAAAAGAAAGGAAGGTGGAGCAAAGATTGCCACACACAAACGGTGAGACGATCCCAAGTCCCCACGAAATACGACAAAGGGACACGGACTCCAAACCGACCTCAGCTTTACCCGTAAACTTCTCCAACAAAAAAACGGCAGTTCGTGGAGGGCACAAACGCCACAACTGGAAATTAGGGAGCTCAAGAGCCGGCAAAAAACACAAACACACGAGAGGAGATCCTGGGCGGAAAAGAGGGCCCGTGAGAGAATCAAAAAAGAACCAGAAAGGGGAAAAAAAAAACAACACATCCGCTTCAAGGGAACTCGGGAAAGATAACAGAGGGAGGGCCATCACATCTCTTATTGCCGGACATCAAACAAGAAATAGAGCGCTAACAAGTGCGACGTCCATCTGAAGCCACAAAACCACAAAAAGGGGTCGAAAGTCCACTTAGGGGGTACGTTGCTGGGGGGCACGAATGTAGCAAAAGGAGCCGGCGCCAGGGACAACAGATTCTCCTCCGGAATGCAAGAAGACGGAGGAGACGGCCTTCGATCAAACAGTCCGCAACGCAAAAAGGAAGGGGGGGCGGGGGGGAAAACGACGGACCGAGCGGCAGTTGTGGCCCCAGAAAGGGGGAACCCAGATAGTCTATAGGGTGAGAAAAGAAAAACAAGCAAACGGCCTTTCTAAAGAAAGACCAGGAAAGAGTACAAAAGGGATTAATAATTTTTGTTGCCGGAGGGATAGCCCGGGACATAGCGTTCCATTATCAGAACCAACAAAAGGCAGAAGCAGGGGCGGCTCATTATTTCTAGTCGGCTCAACGGGTCCCTATCCTAACATGGGGATCAGGGGGGGGGAGGGGAGACAATATCCCCCCACCAAATTAATGGTAGGAATGCAGGGAAGGGAAACACGTCAATGGTTAGGGGTAAGGCTTACGACACTTCTCAAAGCCGAGTTTAAGAATAATCACCTCACCGACGGTGTGAAATCTCAAACATACCGACAAAAAAAAACTAAAAAAAAAAAAACCGAAGTTCCCTTGTCTATTACCAACTACAGTCTGAAAGGAGGAATACGGAAAAGAACGAGCCAATATAAAACATTCCTTGTAGGGGCAATAGAAAGCCACGCTAACCCTAGAAAATGGGAGTCTTTCAGGGGGGATGGGTGGGTAAGGAAAAAACCACCACGGTTCGAGTACAACCCCGGTCCTGCGGGTTGATTGCCAGAGAGATGGGGGGGAGCCATGCCACCCCCATGGGACAGAGTTCAGAGTCTCATCTTAATTATCATTCCTTCGGGAGTAGAAAAAGGAGAGGGGGAAAAACCAAAGGTTGTGGGGTGGGGTCTTAGAGAGGTAGACTTTCTTGAAAGGACGCCTCCCCCTTTGGGAAAAGGCCGGGATCAAAGAAGGCGTTTTTGACCAAACTTCAAGGATGGGGGCGAAGGTTGCCTGGTTGAAACGCACCCGATGCCAAACTCAGGGCGAGGGGTGCCGGCCACGTAGTCAGAAGAGCAAGACGCGACTGTGTTGGGGGCCGGCCAGGGGACCCAGGGGCCCAGAAAGGGAAGGACGCAAAGATCATCGTCCGCAAAGAAAAAGCGAAAGCAGGGTCGAAAGAGAGGAAACCACCGCGGAGGCACTGATGGATGACGCGTGCAGAATTCTGTCTCTGTTACTAGGGGGAGGAGAGAGCGGACAGGGTGACGGGGGGGGCGGAAAATCGTTCGTTTAAGCTCAGGGAGGGAAAGGCTAAGAGTAGGAGCCAGCCGGGGCAGCGGTGAAAAAGGAAAACTGGCCAAGCCAAAGGACAAACTGGGGGGCGAGGGGAACTCGGGCCACTCTAAAATAATGGAAAAAGGGGTTGTACTGGTCCGTGCCTGTGTAACCACACCATCGGGCGCCGGCGAAACACACCACAATACCCTATTGCATCATTGACAGACCAAGAAGGGTCAACGCCAAAAAGAGTCAGAAGGTATGATGTCTGTGGGGGGAGGGGGACGACACGCGGCAGTCGCGGGGCGAAAACAAATGATACATAAGAAAATCACCGAGAATTCGGGAGAAACCAAACGGCCTGGAACTATTGAAAACCCCACGATAACTCGAGGGTCCAATAAACTCTCGGGACCGACCCACGGTTATACTCTAGAGGATTCCTCAGTGAGGGAAACCGGGAAGACGGGACAAATATCTAAACTGTGGGGGGAAAGAAGGGAGCGGGGGAAACGAAACTCGGTCGAGGGCTCATCGGTAGGGTGGGTGGCGTAACTGGCATCATCTCTCAAAAAAAGGGGGAAGAGAGAAGTTCCGATTTCGGGACACGGACCGCTGGAAGTAAAAGAGGGGGAGGTCACAAAGAGACAGGATCCCCCCAAGAAACCGGTTGGTGTGTGTTCGGGGCTTTTACCGGGAAAAGCTACATGCGGGGAAAAAAATCGCGAGTAAAAAACGGAGGCGGTAAGCTCAAGGGTTGATAAATCTTTTGAAAGGGGGGAAAGTAGTAGACAAAGGCCGAGGGGTTTTGTGGAGGCATGCTTTCGTGAGCGTAATCAAGGAAAACAGCTGGGAGAAAGTAACGTCGGCCAGCCAGGGGCCCCACGACCCTAACCTGATCCGCACAATGCAGGAAGAAGGGTGATTTTACTCGTCCTTGGTCTGGAGTGCAGTAGGAAAGGAAAGATCAGGAATCAGCGCAGCCTTTGCGTCAACGAGGAACCTTAACGCAGAACCAGACGCAGGGAAACGAAAAAAGGGGAGACCGGGGACCGAGCGCTGACCAAAAAGTCGCGGGCAATGGACCCAGGGTGGAGGGGTAACTGGCCGGCAGTGAAGAAAGGACACGAAAAGAGAACAATAAAGGGCAAAAAAAAGAAAGCTCTCACCTAAGCTCTACCGCTAAACGACAAAAAGAAATAAAAGAAACAAATTCCCAACGTCTATCAAAAGGGAGTCTTCTGGAAAGAGGAGGGAGAAGAAGGGGTATGCGAGGATCTCTTTCACGCGCCGCACTATTTCCGATCGGCGTAAACAAAGAGAACGAGGAAGGGCTAAGAAAAAAGGGCCAAAGGGCCGGGAGTCCGGGAGGTTTCAACAACAAAAACAGGGGAATATACAGCAACACGCCTCTTGACGGGGTAAACGCCGGCCTGGCATCATGAAAAAGCAAAAAAAAAAAGGGATAGCGCACGGACGAAATCACAGCAAAAGGAAAAGGCGCGAGAAAAGTGCTCCAAACAACACGGAAATGCGCACATGCGAAAAGCGAGCCGAAATCGGCGAGCGGTGGGGGAAACTTGAAAGAGAGACGGCAAGAAAACAGCCGACTTTACTGTTCCTTTGCCTCGAACAAAAAGAAGGGAATGGGGGCTTACACATCAAAAAGATGAAAATAAGGGCGATGGGGGGGGTAAGTTTGTGGTTCCCCTCGTTATGCACTTAGGGGGGGGTCGGGCAGAGGGAATTGGACTAGAGATAATAAAAGAAACAGAGGACCAAGGGAAATAGGGATGAGCTGTCCCCACATGCGTTGTGCAGGGAAGATCATTACGGAAGGGGACGGAAGAAGGATACTTAACTCCCGATTGTTTCTGCCAGGAGGAAAGACCCGGAGAAGAAGGGGGGGGTGGCTGCTCGACCCCCGGTTGATCGGCAGGTCACAGATCACGAGAGGGAGATCTCCCGACTAGAACTGGGAGGAAGCGAGAGTGTGGTAGGAACGATGATTCCTTCTTTGGATCGCTCCCGGAAGGGAACCCTAAAAAAGAAAGGACGAGAAGGCCCAGCCATCTTCAGTGACGCGGTTTAAGGTAATAGGATGATACCTTTGTAGGACTAAACCTCCAGGGGCAAACAGGGGGTGTATCTTTGGGTATGCTTGGGTCCCAACGATGTAACTCTAACTGCTGAGGTGCTGCAAAAACCTTCCTATTTCTTTCCATGTGGATCTCTGAAGGCAGAAATATACAAGGATGAACGAGTTCCAATTCTTCAAACCTTATTGGTCAACCGAAAAAACCCTACTTGGGTTAAGTCGGCAATACTATCAACGAAAAAGACAATTGTTGGATCCCAAGCGGTCGGAAAAGAAAAAAAAGAATATGGTTTCAGGACGAGAATCAGGTGGAAAAATGAATGAGGGGACAAAGAAAAAAGCTTTCCTGATGGAGCTCTGACAGCCTGGGATAAAGCAGGACCCCAGGGACCAAGGGTGGGGGATCAAGGATTTCAGGAGGATTGCTTATCAGGGCACAAGGGGAACCTGAATGAGTTGGAGTCAACGCAACAAAATCGCTGGGGGCTCGTACTTCGTAGGGGAAGAACAACACAGAGGGCCGAAGGGGCTTATATAGCAACAAAATGGGAATGGTGCACGGGAGGAAAAGGGGGGGAAAGTCGAGACTCTTCGCCGGGGGAGTGTGGGGGCGTGGTTTGTCGCTAAGCGGGGGCCTCGAACTAGGCAAGGGAGAAGGCGGTGGACCACGAGTCTGTAACAATCGGCCGGTGAAAAGAGCGGGCTCAAGAAAGACAACGGGGTGCAGAAATCCAGACTCCTAAAAGAGGGGAATAAAAAAAGTAAGCAATAAAATCTGCTACGCGGCGACCCAGCCGCTGCGAGGAAAACGAAAAGACTCCAAGGGGCATTTATGGAAAGGAACGATGCGGGGGGTTCCGGTTGAGCTTCACGGGTGGACCGGTGCAGAATCAGCGAGAGAACTACATGAACCAGACAGCATTGTGGAGGAGGGACGGAGGGACGATCAAGCTCGCGTGGGTCGCCAAAAGACGGACGAATTGGATATAAAAAGCGAGTACGGGAGAGAGAGCGCAGGTTTTTTGTCCAAACGAGTTTGGAATATGGTCTTCGATGGGTGGGGAAATCTTGAAAGGAAACACACCAACTCTTTAAGGCGGAATCTCCATATCACGAGACCCAATGAAAAAAAGACAACCACTGCTGGGGAGGCAGGAAAAAGGAAACCGGGGGGCAAACGAAGGACGATTGATAAAAAAAAAAGGGAGAAACAGAAGGAAAGGAGTATTAAACCTATCCGACCGAGGTGAAAGGAAAAGCTCAACAGAAAGACCAACGCCTAGTATAAAAAAACCCTGGATAATATGGGAAAAGTGAAGCCACGAACGCGACCCGTCACGCGCGCAAGGGCAGAAGGTGAAAGGGGGTGCCACACATCCCATAATAAAACACAGCAGTATGCCCACCTCCTGAAAGCTCAATTCGGAACGCATCTCAATGGACAAAGAGTGTGGGGAGAAAAAAGCTTGAAAGTCCTCCAGCGCGTCTATCGATAAAACCCAACGGAGTCTTGATTGATAAGAATAAACGCGCTGGGGAGGGAAATAATTGGGAGAAAAACGACACGGCTGTGAACTGTCATCCTGTCCCATCGTAAGACCGACGATGTGATTTGGAATCCTGCGCTTTTGGGGGGGATTCTGGAAAAAGGGGGGAACAGGAATTAAAGTAGCCGTTTCGCGATGGCGTGGGCTTCACAGTGACAGGAAAGGAGAAAGGTTAGGGGCGAAAAACTCTCTATGGGACGCTTTCTATCAAAGGACGGCGAGTAGGGGGGACCGGGCAGAAAAAGGGAAATTAATCTGCGGTTCCAGTGGCAGGGACTCGAAGAAGCCAGGCCAAACCTAAAAGGGCGCTCTTCGTGGAGGGGGTGGGCAGGGGCGCTTCTCACATCAGGAATCTAACACAGGGGGTACAAAGAAAGCTCTTCAAACCAAAAAAGGGTAGTTACAATATCCTGGTGATCAACGGCAACCAGCCCTTCTCCAAAACACTAACTCACGGGGCCACCACAAAATCTATAGAGAAGGGGCGAACCGGCATGCTAGAAGGTGCTCGCACAACAACTTCGACCTCAGTGGGCAATATTGGGTTGGGGGGAACGGGGGGATCTCGCTACGCCACTGTTGCCCAGAACGAGGTGTATTGCTTGTCCTGGGAGTACGGTATTCGCGGAGCTCTGCGACTCTGTAACCACCGCAGCCTACCTCCTGGAAGCCTTCGGGGACGTCCCCCTCTCTCCCTCGAGAAGGAGAACGCCGCTCGGATTGACCATCACCAGCCAGGTCCTGGGGACTCAGGTTAGAGACCAGGCTTTGTGGAACCTAGGACATCGAGAGGAAAAATGGGGGAAATCGTAGCCGTCCTGATTGATTTCGTAGAAAAATCTACACTTTTTAGTATGAGCACCACGCATGGAGAATTGTTCGAAGATCGATTCAACCGCCATGGTAACAGGAGCGATTAAAACAGGACGGTAGGAGATCAACCCTCCCCCAAAGAAAACACTTACGAATCCACAAACCGGAGATCCGGTAGCCTTTGGGGGGTGTCCCTTAGCACCGTTCAAGAATCTTAACAAAAGAGCCCCTCCTTAGTTTTTAGGCAGACATCGCGAAGGAGGACAACCTGTAAGTGTGAAAAATTTGGAATCGCCGGACAAAGCAAAAAGAAGGACAGACCAAAACTTTTCGAACGTGATACCAAAAAGGGCCGTGAAGGGAAGGGGTGATAAGCAACCGCCTGCCGCCACCGTTTCACACCGGCCGGCAGCCCTGGGACGGGGACAAGTTAACCCAGGATCAAGGAAAAATCGACAAAAAGAGCGGTTTAAGTGCACATCACAGCTCAAGAGAGAGGGAAAGATCTAGGAACAAAACTTCTTCAAGATTTCTAAACCTTAGGGGGGGGGTGGGAGGGGGGGGGAGGGGCCGCCTTCTCAACTGGACGCATGGGAGGTCGGACCAGCAGGGTCAGCCCCTGCCTTCTAACGTGGGGATGTAGGAAGGCACATCGCCAACGCGAGGAGTGGTCGACGACTCGTACTGCGCGGCAGGGGGTGTCACCACAGGATCACAAAATGTCACAGGGGGAGGTAGAAATGCATCAGACGGAACACAGAAAGAAAATGAAAATCCGGGAGTAAATCTTACAAGGAGAAGTTGGAGGGGCGCTTAGGAACCCGGAGACCGCGCGCAAGAAAAAAATATGGGGGGCAGCAAAAACACAAAACGAGAGGGGGGGGACACGCCATGTGAGATGCAGGGACTCGGTCAAGGTGCCGAAAGAATAAAAGGGGATAGGGAAGGGGGACGAAGGATCCCACACGCCCGCCCGGAGGTGGGGAGAAGGACACACCAAAAGGAGGGAAGGGATAGACCCTCTCCCCAGGCGCTGTAATGAGATCGGCCACCAAGGCTGGGGGGGACAATGCTCAGCAGAACCAGTTCGAAAAGGGAGGGGAGAAAGCTAGGAAGGCTGACAAGAAACTCGCAGAAAACCGATCAGTTTCCCGAAAAAGAAGGCAAGAAACGCAACCGAAGGGAAAAAAAAACATCGAAGGGGAAGGCGTTCCTGGGGCGGAAAACACCGGGCCGAAGGGGGGGGGGGACGAGAAAACGTTGCATCACTGAACGGGGAATTGACATCAGGGAAAAAAGGTTACAAAACAAAGGATGGACTCGTCTCCCAGTCAATGAGATTCAACATTCAAGGGGGGAAGAAAAAGAGGGCCCTCATGGTTCTGAGAGAGTTAAACTGGCAGGGGGAAAAAAAACGACACGGCGGAGAAAAGGGGGAAAAGGCCTGAGTGGGGGGGGACCAAAAAAAAAGCCTTCCGATACGCGGGGGGCTGTTGTGAAAAAAAAGAACACGCCCGTCTTTCAATGGTTAGAAGGCACCAATGCAAGAGGGACCCTTATACAACGTTTGGTCCTTAGAAGGAAAGGCCGCAGTAAAATCAAGAAAACGTCGCGGGGAGATATTGCAAAAGGGGGAGAGAGGGGGGAAAAAGGGGAAAGAAATTGCTTCTCTTCGGAGGAATGGGAGGGCACTTCCTGTTACAAACTGGTCTCAGGATCAAGGGAGGCTAGTGGGAGAATGAGGCTTAGAATATTGTTAAGGTCAGGAGCAGGGCGTGGGGGGTCTCGGCGGTGCTTGCACTTTCGTGAAGAGGCGGCAAGAGCCGGACAGATTTACGCACCTGGGGGAAAAGACACTAGACCACAGGTGTGGCGCCAGCGGAACAATCACGCAGTGACCGGTGGGGGATGGACGGGGCAGCGGGTTGGATAAAAAATGATGAAGAGAAGGACACGTGTGGGGGAAACCAAGGCACAACCGACGGTCACCTCAAATAAGCAAGAAGTGCGGGCCGTCGGGGAGAATGGCCAGTCGACGGGGAAATAACAAAGAGACTCATCTAGCCAGTCACAATCATAATGG
>Ga0179593_1782642_pt1 | contig 13832 bp, 19 predicted proteins | sample CZODoug2_1_08_16_FD_185931 | JGI IMG/M metagenome (GOLD analysis project Ga0179593, IMG submission 185931) | Vadose zone soil fungal communities from Angelo Coast Range Reserve, California, USA - CZODoug2_1_08_16fungal (PacBio error correction) | ecosystem: Environmental > Terrestrial > Soil >...
ATCCGGCTGATGACTTCTTCAAAGAAAAGGCTTCGGGGGGGAAAAAAAAAAGCGGACCATGGTGTCGGACGAAGCACGCACAACAGCAAAAAAGAAAAGGGGGGAAAACGCGTCGGCGTAGACGAAGAAAGCGCTCCGAAAATTTAACTTAAAAGGGGGAAGCAACCAGCCGCAGTAAGAGCACGGGGGAAAAAAAAGAACGCCGAGCAAGGGATCTCCTGGACGAAGAAGGAACCGCGGTCGAGGCGGCCCAAAACGGCCTGACTCGGCAATTCGAGAAAAAAAAAAATGAGCGCGTGAAAAGGAAACTTCAAAACCGCCAAAAAAAAAAAAAAAGAGGCAGCCCGCCTGACTGGGAGAAAAGGCGTCCTTCGCGGTGTTCAGCAAAAACGCGGCCACGCCAGCCGGGGAACAGAATCTCCCCGGCCTCAGGCCACCGGAGTGGAAAAAACAAAAAAACAGGGAGGAAAAGAGAGAGATTCGAAGCCCCCGAAAGGCCGGAAAAGTGTCGCACCGCGCGGGGGTAGAAAAAAAAGGCAAAGAGGAAGCATCTCGTCCAGCGGAGGAAGGGACGCCTGCTGCTGGAGCTGGGGTTTAAAAAAAAAAAAGTCACGCCATCTCCAAGAAAAAAAGTGAAAGGGCCTCGTCAGCCCGCTGCGCCGAAAAAAAAAAAAAGCCTCGACCGCGCCGCGAAAAGTAAGTGGCGGCGAGGGCGGTGGAAGAGGGGACTGCTCCTTGAGGGGCGTTCACATAAGACCCGAGTCGAGCTCTGCCCGGTAGACGGAAAACCAGCTCCGTCTGACCGCAAAGGGGAACCTGCAAGGGGGTGGTCGCTTCGAGAAGGGACGCATCCTCACCGGCAGGGGCCCGGGAGGGGGGGGTCGCGACACGCAAGCTCCCTCCAAAAGCTCCGCGACTGGAAGCGAAGGCCGTGCAATCTCGGAGGAAGGGGACACGCCTTGTGCGGCGGACAGCGAAGCCGGCCCACCGGTAGACGAAAAAAAAAAAAAGGTGGCGCTGATTTCCATGCAAGGGGGAGAGCCCGCCGGAAGGAAAGAGCGCGCGGAGGAACCCCCAGAAAGGGAGGGGGAGGGAACCGCCTGAGAGACTGTTCTGGGGGAAAAAAAGGGCAGTTGCCTTGGGGGAAAACTCCCCTTCCCTCCCAAAGCTCAGGGAAGGAGGCCGGACCGCGGCCCGCCGATGAACGCCGCGATTCCTGCGGCTGTACTTATAAAAAAGAGGGAGTCGGCCTTTTCACCGAGAGAAAAAGAAAAGCGCCCCGCTAAAAGAAAAAAAAGGGGAGGCGTTTCGCCGGAAGAGGAGGAAGGCACTTCTAACCGCAGGGAGGGAAGGACGGCTGTGCTCCGGAAAGCCTCGGCAAACTAAACACGCCTGGAAAGAGGGGGGAAAAAAAGGGGCGAGGCTGAAGGATCCGCCTTCACCAAAAAAAAATGAGAAGGGGGGAGTTTCTAGCACGCGGGGGGGCACGCGTCGGACGGTCAAACCAAGGGGAAGCTATGCATTGAAACGCTGAGGGGGTCGCTTCTGGTCCTCGAAGTCGCTCAGGAATCTCAAAGGAAAAAATGCCGCGAGGAGAAAAAAAATCGAGGGGAAAAAGGCCACCGGGCAGGGTTGGGAAAAAAAAGGCGCCTCTTCCAGCTCGGGAGGGGGAGGAGAAGGGGAAAAGAAAAAGCTGCGAAGAGGGATCCCCGCTGTCATGAACCGCGAAGGGGGGAAAAGAGGGCCATCATACACACGCCAGCCCGCAAAATGAACGCATAAAAAAGAGGGGATACCTTGAGAGCGGTGGGAGGGGCTTTTGAAACCGCAACAGGGGGGAAAAAAAAGGTGTTCTAAAATCAAGAAACCGGAAGTTGCCAAAGAGCATTCCCCGAAGAATTCTGTAGACACCGGGCGACCGAAGTGTCCAGGGGAACGACCACCAAAGGAAAACCTACGAGAGACGCGAAGAAAGGGGAAAAATCCCGTTCAGCACTGCGGAAGGTGGTACACTCGCTCGGTTGTAGAAAAAAAGAGAATCGGGACGACGAGGGGAACAACAGCCGGTGAAAGAGCGGCCCGTCCAGGCTCAACGTCCAAGAAAAAACCCGTGCGGAAAAAAGAGGGACCCTCGAGGGGGACCACCAGGCCGCATGGGGGGCGTCCGCGTCAAAAAAAGTCCGAAATGCGACAGAAGGGGAGAACGAAAAAAGGAAAATCCCATCGCAAAGAAAAAAAAATCGAAGAACCAGGAATCTGTCGAAAGGGGGGAAGGGTCGAACTCCTAGGCGTCCTTGACCGGCGGTCCTGCCTCGAGAAAAAAGGGCGTCGATCGCGGAAAAAGCGACCCCAAAGGGAAACGCCGCTTGTCAAACCAAAAAGTCTAAACATAACAAGGACTTCCCTGAACGAGGAGGGGAAAAAGGCTGGGGGGGGGGGCGCAGGTCTGGCACGAAAAATCTTTTTTGAGGAAAGGCCCCGTGGGGGAAAAACGGTTTAGAAGGAAAAGTCGCCTTGGTAAAAAAAAAAAGAAAGGAGCTCCGATCCTGCGCACGGGGGGAAAAATCACAATCGGGTAATCACGGTCAAAGCACCCCTGAAAATCGAAAGCGAAGAAAAACAGAAAAAAAGAAAAAATCGGTCTCCCGAAAAGAAATCTTGCTACGAGCCTTCCTGAAAATGCCGCTACGATGGAAAAAAGTTAAGGGGAGTCCACGAAGAAGAAGTTACCTTCTTCGAGGTTTCCACTACAAAGCTTGGTAAGGACCTGGACCGCATCTGCGCAGATGAAAGGGCAGAGGAGCTTGTCACGTAAACCAAAACTTAAGGAAAGGGCTCACTAACGAAAGGCCCTCTTTCTAATCACGAAAAGAGATTCCTAGAAGGGGTTCACCTGGGGGAGGGGAAATGGCTTGCTTCAGTCAAAAAGGGGGAAAAAATCTCAGGATCTCGGCTCAATTCCGGACAAAAAACTCGTACGGACTAGGTGGGATGCGGGCGAATTTGGGGAGATTTGGGCCTTTGGGTTTTGCTCTTTTGATGGTCCTCTCCAGTCTGCTCTTTGAAGGATGGACCTCTGCCATCCGAGGAAGACATCGAGAAAGGGAGGAAGGTCTCGCCTTTGGGGGGGGGGGGTCGGAAAGGGGAAATCGAAGAATAAAGAGCTCCTCACGCCAAGTCTGATAGAAATTCAAGAGGTGCGGACTAATGGGGGGGCTTGCAAAAGAAAAGGGTCTGACCGTGGAAAGGCGGTTTGGAAAAATGTTTAAAAAAAAATTCGCCCGGGCCAAGCACACAGAGAAGAGTTCAACAAAAGAAACCAAAAAAAAGTAAAATACGTTTCAGCACCTTTTTAATCTCAAGAACCACGGCAAGCCTTTTTCAGGAGAATACCGCGGGGGGTTTTTCTGGCGAAGCCTCGTGTAAACAAAAGCTTTCGGAAAAACCCTTTCGTCCACCACCAGAAGCGCGGCAGTCAAGCGCGGTTTGAAAGTGAAAAAAAAGGAAAAGGGTGCCGGATCGACCATCGTGGACTTTCTGCTACGGGGAGGGGGAAAGTGTGTAAAAGCGAAAAAATTTTTGCGAAAAAAGGCAGCTCGTCTTGCGGGCGGGTTATAAGAATGAAAAAGATGGGTCCTGGATTGGAACGTCAGGGGGAGCAAAATGTTGTCCAAAAAAAAAATATAAGAAGAGGGTTGGGGGTTGGGAGAACCAGCGACCCCCAGCAGAGGGGAAGAAGGCTTTTCAGGGAAGGGGAAAAAAGCCTGAGAGGGGGGAAAAGATCCCGTTGCGAAGTTTCCCAAGGAACAACTTTCCGACTGACAGGAAGGGAAAACCCCTCACATTAAAACCTAAATTGAAGAAAGCAAAAGTCTGTAGAAAGGGGGGAAACGCCCCGTCCAGGGGAAGGGACAAGGTCTCGACGGTTCGGAGGCGGGGAACCTTTTGAAGTCAAAAAAAAAAAAGGCAAGAAAAAAAAAAACGGTCGAAAAGCCCGTGCCTGGCAGGAAAAAGCTTCTATGGGGAGGGGGAAAAAAATTCGCAAGAAGCACGTACAGGACGAAAAAGTCGGAAAAAACCCGTTTCGTGGAAAAAAAAGCTCAAAAAAAAAAAAAACGGAGGGGGGAAGAGAGATAAAAAAACCAAAAAGAAAGGAAGAAAATGCGCTCGGCGGAAAAAGGAATCCCTAATCGAGCGTCGAGGAGGCAGTCCCGTGCGGGGAAGGAAGCAGAAACCGGGAAAAAATAAGAACGACTGAAAAAAAAAAAGGTCCGCACCGACGACCTACGTAGGAATCACGAAAAAAAGGAGAGAACGAAAAATTTGCGCGAGAAAGAGGGACCCAAAGAAAAAAAAGGGGGGACTTAGCACCGGGAAGAGGGACGACTGACTGCCCGAGAAAAGGGAAGGAAGCAAAAAAAACTGCCCTAAAAAGAAGGTAAGACGGAGAGAAGAGTGAATCAAAAAAAACGCTGCTTCCTACGGGGACCACCCGCGGAACGAAAAAGGAAAGGCATCAACAAACCACCGGGGTCAGAAAAAACGCGCTGCGCGGCTCGCAAACGGAAACAGACTACTACAGAAAAAAAAAGGAAAGTCCACGATGGAAAGGTAAAAACACAAAAAAGGCGCACTTTCACCGGGGAAGCCGGACGGAAGGAAGCTAAGGGAAGGAGGGAACGACGGAAGAGCCGAAAACGAAGATTCGTGTCCCCCACACCGGGCTGGGGAAGAAAAGGGAAGGGTTGAAGGGAGGACGAAAGCTACCAGAAAACGAATTTTCCGGGGGGGTTGAAAGAAAAAAGGGGGGGCGAGCGGAGGGCCCGCAGCTCCTGAGGTGTACCAGGGAGGAGGAAAGCGAAGGTAACAGAAACGAGACAGTTTCGCCATGAATGCCTCAGAGGGGTTTGAAGACCGGTAAACAAGACGATCATGAGGAGGGACCCGAAGGGGGGGAAAGGAAAAAAAAAAGAGGGTGTGGGGAGGGGGGAAAAAAGGCCTTTTCTTCTGGAAACCTCCTGGCATCAAGGGGATATCTGAAGAGGAAAAGGGGGACAAGAACGCCAAAAAGGGGCAATTCTCCTGGGGGAACCTCCTCTTGGAAAAAAGAGGGGGGCCTAGGGAAGGGTTTAATCCAATGACTAAGAAAAAAAAAGGAAAATAAAAAAAGATCAAAAGTCGCCGCCGCTGGAGGTACGAAAGAGGGAAAAAAGGGGACAAGGAAGCAAGACTAAACAGGGGGTGAAGGCTCTCCGCACTGAGGGGCTACCTCAAAAAAATACGAAACACTCGGTCAAGGGAATGCAAACGGGAAGACAACGGGGAGGGGGCCTAAACTCTATCACAGAGGGGAAAGTGGAAAAGGAGGGCCGCCGCCCCAAGGGACTCTCCCTAGGAAAGAAGGTCATTACGCTGGAAAAAGGGGGGGGGCAGGGTGAAGGTGACCGGGGGAATTTTCTGAATCTATCGTATCATCTAAGGAATGCCGAGGGGAAGAAGGGACCCTCAAAGGATACCAGGAAAATAGTCCTCCACAATAGTGAAAGGACCCCCGACGGGAAGGAAGGGGGGAACGAAGGGGGAAGGTTGAGAGAAGCCTTGCGGGGATTTTCCTCAGGGGAGACGGGAACACGGGAAAAAAGAAGCAGACAGGCCAGGAGCCGGCCCGAGAGAACTCCCTCCGGAAAAAAGGTTCTCCGGGACGGAAAAAGAAAGGGGGAAAGCCGATGAGCCCTGGATGCGAAAAAAGGCTTACAAGGAAGGCGAGGCTGACTCCGACCGGAGAAAAAGGGAAGGTGCACCGGCAACTAGGAGGAAAAAGGAGAGGAAAGAGACCGGGAAAAAGGCGACGCCCGAAGGGACGTACGCTTAGAAGGGGGCGGTTTCGCAAGCGCAGGGGAGGGAAGAGGTTTCCCTACAAGAGAGGAAAGGGGAAAAAACGTGCACCTGCTGCACGGAAAGTCAACTATCGTCCGCGAAGAAAAAAAAAGAACTTCTCACTCAGGGGAAAAGGGAGAAAACTTCCCGCCGCAAAAGGTGGGAGAAAAAAAGAGTCTGACAAGGAACGGCATTCAGGGGGAACTCCCTCCGTGTCCTTTGGGGAGGGATGGAGTTTCAAGAGTACGAGGGAGGGGGAAAGACGTCCCTTGAAAAAGAGAAGGGGGGGGGGGGGGGGGTCTGATGCGGGAACGCGCCCAGCAAAAGAAGAAAAAAAAAGCCCAGCGGGAGCAACGGAAAATCGTCGGTCCGGTGGAGAGGCGGGCAGGGGAGGGAAAGGGAGCGCGAGTCCAAAAAAAAAGGAGAAGAAACCTGGCGGAAGGTCCGGAAAAAAAAGCAGATGAAAAAGTCATTGGCCCATGGGAAGTAGAAAAGGGTCCAAGCGAGGCAGGAGACCCAACGCCAGGAACTCTCGTCCTCCACTAAAAAAGGCTAAGCAAGGGGGGGGGAGCCGAAGGAAAACGGGCCGAAAGAATCCCTCGCAGACGTCTCGAATCGTATTCGGGGAGAAAACAGCAACAGGGGGACAACGAAAGAAAGGTGATCTTTCCAGGGACGCTCTCTAGGAAAAAGAAGAAGAACGCATCCTGGAGAGAAAAGAGGGAGAAGAGGGAAAAAATAACAGGGGGGCGGCCGAAATGGAAGATGATCTGTCCGGAAGAGGCGCTAGAAGAAAGCACCCGAGAACGCAGCGGCGAAAAAGAAGCTCGCCATCGAGGAAAAAGGCCTCGGGCGGAACAGTAGCAGAGAAAAAAACTCTGAGGGCAGAAAAAAAAAAGGAAGTGACTAAAAATACAAAGGACTCTCCACAAAGCCGGTAAGCAAGGAGCCGGAAAAAAAAAAAAGAAAAAGCCCGCCCAACCTGAAAAAGAGAAGAAGGAACTCAGCGCCTGGAAAAAGGAAAACAGCGCACCAGCCGCCCAGGAACGCCCTCCGGAAAAAAACATGCTTCTGCTCCTGAAAAAAAAGAATGTACGCCCTCGAAAAAGGAAAGACTCTGGACGTCAAGGGAAAGGAGGAAAAGACCTGTGAAAAAACGCACAGGAAAGAGGCCTGCGCACGCCGAAGAACCACAGCACAGTCCCTTCGTGAACGCGTCGGCAGGAAAAAAGAAAGGACGCCGCAAAGGGGGCAAGAAAGGGCGCACCCCCCTGATCTGGGGGGACCGCCGAAAGAGAAACAAGCGGCAGGAAGGAAGGGGGGAAAACGCCTCCAACCGAAAACAAAGCCTGGACGCCCCGGGAAAAAAAAACGCGTATGCTCATCTTCTGAAAGAGGCTCTCGAGGGGAAAAACGGTAACCACGCAGTGACCAGAAGAAAAGGAGGGCGGGACTGACTCACTGGACGAGGAGGGAGAAAAGCGCGCTGGCTAAGCCGCGGGGAAAAACCACGGTTGGTCCTCCGGCCTGGAAAGGAACTCTCAACAAAAAAAAAAAAAAAAAAAGAAAAAGGAAAAGAGTATGCGAAAAACGAAAAGAGCCGAGAGGGGGTCATCCAACCGCTCCTGGGGGCGCTTCAAAAAACGCTGAAAAAAAAGAGGAAAAAGAGGGGGGAACAAAGACGGACAGAAAGAAGCCCTGCAGGAGAGGCTCGTCACGCAGCAAAAAAGCTCCTTCAGGGGGGAGCGCAAAAAAAGGCCCGCGTGGAAGGTCGACCTCTCTCGGTCAAGGGGAAAAAGGAGAGCAGGAAAGGAGGGGGAAAGGGAAAAAAAGGCAACGCGGTGGAACCCTCGAGTAAAGAATCGTGCGGAAAAAAAAAAACGCTTCCCTTGCGCGGAAATCTTACGAAGAAGAAAAGGGACCCGCGAAGGGCTTGTGTGGGAAAGAAAGAAAAACATGTTCGGCGTGAGGGAGCCGCTGCCCTGTGGGAAAAACATCAGCCTCAGAAGAGGAACAGTGACCACCGCAAGGCCTGTGAAAAAGGATGCGTTTCCATCAAAATCGGCGTGCGCAAAAAAAGAGAGAAAGTGCGGCGGAATCCTGTTGAAAAAGGCCGCGAGCGCCTGGTGTTCAAGGGGGGGCCCAGCCGCTGCGGAAGGAGGAGGCCCAGGCACTGAGAGGGGAGGGCGAGGCAACGAAAAGGCCGTAGAAAGCAGAGAAAAGGGGAAAAAACCTTTCTGGGGGAAGTAAAAAAGGGAAAGTGGCTTGCGCCTAGGAGGGAGCCTCCAAGCCAAAAGACCGTCGGAGGGAAAAGGGGGTCACGCCGAGTACTTGAGCCGCCAAGAAAAAAGAATGCTCAGAGTCTCGGCGTTCACGAGGGGTCGATGAAGAGGGGCACGACTGCAAAACGGTCCTCCGAGTGAAGGGTCTCCGTCCTCGAGGGGGGGAAAGAGGGAAATTCGAGACCGAGGGCGTCAGGGGGGGGTCAATCCATCGAGGAGCGCAATACAGAGAAGAAAGGAATCGTTACAAGGGGGGAGGAGAGCAGAAAGAAGCCGTTGCAAAGGCCGCCCGCAGAAAAAATGGCGCCCAGGGAAAAGCGTCCCCGAAGGAACGGAGGAAAAAAAAAAAGACTGACTTCGAAGGCAATTGGGGGGGGAAAACGCTCGCGCCTTTCGCACGGGGGGAGGGGTTGGGGGGACCAAAAAAGATGGAACCTCCAAGGACGCCACTTGCCGCCAGAGAGCGTCTCTGAAGGAGGGGGGCCAAGCAAGAACAGGTCCCTTCTGGGGACGCGCATCCATCTTAAAAAAGGAAAAAGACTCGAACTGCAGAAGGAAAGGGAACGAAAAAGAAGAGACTTCTGTAGGTTTGCACTAAAAGGAGGACCATCGGCAGCGACTGTGAGGGCAGGGACTCATCATACAAAAGATCATTTCCGTGGGACAGCAGAGGGCGAATCCTGGGGGGGGCACATACGAGTTCCTGTTGTGGAACCAGGATATTTTCAGAGAACATAAATGCGGAGAAGGGAAAGAAGAGGGGAAAAAAAGGGGTAGCAAAAAGGTTGCGCAGGGGGGGGAGGGGGGGAAAACGAACACCTTCGTGAAAAGATAATACTCCGACGAAAAAAGGAAAGGGCAAGCACTGCGTGAAAAAGTGGGGGAAAAAAACGAGGAGAGGGTAAAAGACGCGAATTTTTGACCGACATTGCGGCGGAAGACGTTAACGGGGTCCAGGGTCGGGAAGAAAAGCCTTTTGCCGGAAGGGGAAGGAGGCCCCAGCGCGAAAAAAAAAAAACCAGGCCCGCTTGGAAAAAGTCACCGCGTCCGCATGCTCACAATAGAGGGTAACGCCCCGTCGAACAGAAAGGGACCATCGAAGGAAGAAGGGGAACGTCGGAGCCGTAGGAAAAGATCCCGATGCGGAAAAAAGACGGCCCGGCCTCAACGAAGGACAGAAGGCCGTGTTCAAGAACGCCCAAAGCCGCGCCCGGAAGGATTTCCAGCAAAGGAAAAGGCTGAGAGGGCCCCCCATTCGTGAAAACCCTTTCGAATCGGGGGGAAAAAAGAAGGGTGTAGAAAAAGAGAAAGACCCGGGGAAAAGGGTGAGCATTCTTCAAATTAAGAAAAAAAAAGATCCTTCTCGCGAAAAAGGGAGAAAAAATCCATCAGGGGGGGTTAAAAAAAGGGTCACCGGGAAAAACCGACAAAGGGTTTGTAGGAAAAAGGGGGCCTGTACAGGAGAAGGAAGCAATCGTGAGGAAACGGCTAAGGAGGCAAAGGGGGAGGAAAAAAAAAGCCCTTCGGAGGAGTCGCAGCACAATGCAAAGGGGTGACCTTCCGTTCAACCCATTGTAACCATGGCGAATGGCAAAAAGGACCGGGACGTACGGAACACGGAAAGGCGTGCCAGGGCAAGGGAGGTTCCGGGATTCCGAGAAAAAAAAGAAGGAGAGAGATCGGTTGTTCACTGGGGGAAAAATTTTGAGCAGCCCCCCAAAAGATCTGCAAGGCGGAAAAAGAGATCAAAGACGCTCGGTTCGCATGCGGCAGGAACAAAAACCGGAAAGCTCCGGGGACTCTTCCCAAATCTTGTGTTTGGGGGCTTGGTTTTGAATTGGGTTTGTTTTGGAAGGACTTGGGCGTTTTTGGTTCCGGAAAAGCCAAATCTTCTCCAGGGTGATGCGGGCGGAAAAAAACAGCAGAAGCAAACCCGCAACAGGGGCCTTCGTTCTCAGACTGCCTCTCGTGGGGAGTATCAAAAACCAGAAAAAACGCCGACTCCCACTTCCCGAAGGGGAACGTCCTGCAGGGGGGGGGCAGGCCGCTAGCAACCGTGAGATGGGAAGCGTCTCTTCTGACCGGGAGAGGAAGCTCCCCGTTACAAACAAAAAAAAAGGCGGACCGGGCATAAAATTGGCGGGGGGGAAAGAAGAATCAAACCGTTAAACTCTTTGTGAAGGGGGGTAAGAACGCCATGGACACGGAAGCAGGGAAAAGCCCAGGGCGGAAAGGGTTTTTTTCGGGGATCCCTCTGAACCCTTCTTCGGGCTTGAACATAGAAAAACCGGGACGTGGAGACCGCCCCCGAGGAGACCGCTTCCGTTAAAAATGTGAAAAGTGGACAAGACAAAGGGATTCCCCTTTCTTATCGAAGGGGAAAGGGGGTCAAGGAGGAAAGGTTCCAAAGGGCCCGAAAAAAAGAGTATTATTCCCGGAGGCGACGTTGGATCGAAGGCACAAAAGGAGCGTTCACGGGTTCCCCCGGGGGGGAGGTAATAGATAAAGGTTTTCTGGGGAAGGGGGGCTTCAGCGGGAGCGAGGGAAGACGAGAAAAACCCTTGGGGGGAAAAAAAATCAACGGGGGATAACTCATAAGACGAAAACGGGGCCGTGGGAAAGGGGAGGGGATGGCCAGGTTTTCTGGGAGCAGCTACTCCAAGGGAGCCGATCCGTCGGAACGAGATGGACGGGCGCAGGTGAAAACCGGTAACAGGAAGGTGGACGGCGGCGGGATCAAAAAGAAAGGGGCCGCGGGGAAATCGTTCGCTACGAAGTTCCGGGGGAAAAAAAAATGGGGAAAAATCAGGTCCCAAGGTGGCGGTAAGAACCGGGGAAAGTGCGGCCGGAGAACGTAGCGGCAACCTAACGTGCCACCTGGAGAAAAGCAGCTCAAAGCTTCGATGAAGAGGAGGCCCTCATTTCGAAAAAGGCGTCCACTAAAGGTTCAAGTGGCGGATGGAAGACGGGGATCCATCACCCACACAAAAGGAGGCCCGCTAGATATAAGGAAACGCAAATGGAAGAGGCAGCCGGGGGCCGCCAGAAAGGGTCGCCAGCAAAATCTCCGCCGTCGAAGCTCATGGGGCACGGAGTAACGGGAAGAGAGAAGCATACTACTTGGAAAAACGAGGAGGCCCCGCACCGAGAAGGCCCGAGGAACTGAAGCCTGTAGAAAAGGGAAAGCGAGTCTAACTACTGGACCATTACTTTATTACGGAAAAGATTTCTGTAAACCTGGGCAGGCAAAGGATCCTAAAAGAAAAAAAAAAAAGTTTCGACGACGGCGCTAAAAGGGCGCCGACATGCCAAATTTCCCAACAAGAGAGGGGGGGGCAAGGATACGCGTGATAGGGACCTCTGCTTCAAAAGGGAACCTCGCAGAAAAAGGGGAGGGATCAGAACAACGAAAGTAATCCTAAAAGCCCGAAAAAAAAAAAAAAAATGCGCGGCCTCAAGAAGGGAAATCGAAGAATACCGGAAACAGCCGGGGGGAGAAAAGATGGACCTTCCGAGAAAGAAGCAATGAAGGGGGAAGTTCAAAACAGGAAAGGGAGGGGACGAGCTGAAGCAGAACGGCTCCGACCTAGGCGAAACCCCACCACGGGAAAAGAAGACCGGTTTGAAAAAAAAAAAAAAAAAAAGGACTTGTGACAGGAAAAAAAAAAGAACCTGTGATCCAACCGATTTGAGAGTGGGGCAGGAACAGAGAGGAAAAAGAGGGTCCGCTGTCGGAGAGAAAAAGGAAACCATTTTCCGAAAACTCGGACGGTAAAAAAAAGAAAAAGACGTTTCGCCATGAAAAACGAAAACGCGAAGAGAAAAACGGTCTTTCAGGGCACGAAAGGAAGGGGGGACCCTTGAGGGAGTTCGATCTACGATCAATGTAGAGAAGCCAGGCTAACGAGGACGGGGGGGGAGGGACTGTTCAAAAAAACTGCAGGAACGCAGATTTGCGGAAGATCAATCAGGGGGGTACCGGGAAAAAAAAAAGAGGGTGGGGGCAAAGGAGCGGGTTTTCCTCAGGGGAAAGCTCTAATCTAAGAAACATTTTGGGAGGGAAGAAGTCAGCCAAGTCCTGAGAAACCCCTATAAGAAAAAAAACCCCTTCATCAGCAAAGGGGGGCAGGCGTTGAAATCGAGTTCCGAAAAGGGCGGCTCCCGGAATCCTTTTTTATGCTCTCGGCCCAGTGAGAACTATCAGATGGGAAAAGACGTACACTCGGGGTTTCATAAAGGGAATCAACAGGAAAGCGGGCCGAAAGCTAGCACAGCGGAGGGGAAAATTAATCCTTATCCTGAAAGGGGAAACTCCGGAAGAAGCACCCCAGAGGAAAGAAAAACAGGACCGCTTTCCGGTGGCGGGGAAAGGACGTTGTAACCCATTCGATCGGAATGGTAACTTCGATTTCCATCAAAGGAAGAAAAGGGAGGAAAAAACGGGGATTAATTTAAATAGGGAAAAGATTTCCAACCTAACCCTCGAGAAAAAAAAGAGGAATTTTGTGCATGGTAATCGAAATAAAGGGAAGCGGCTTTGAAAAGGTGCTTGCGCTTAAAAAAGATCGCAGAAGCGAAGGCGAGGAAAACGCCTCGGGAGTAAAAAAAGCTACGCGCCCAGGTGACTGGGGGGGGGAGGGAAGGGGATGCTGGCCAAAGGAAGAAAGGAGGGGAAGAACGCGGAGGAAACAAATCTCGATGCTGTACGAAAAAATGACAGCGGCCCAGAAAGAGAGAGATGAAGAGCAGAAGGGGGTGAAGAACCGAGCAAAGGAAAGGACCGTCGAAAAAGGGGGACGCGGAAAGGAACCATCGGCGTCGAGAAAGGAGATGTCGACTGGGGGGGGGGGGACGCCGAGTGGGGGAAAAAAAAAAAAAGAAAAAAAGTGCCCGCAGTGCTGAAATAACTAAGCGTCCAGAAAACGTCTGCCCCCCAAGAGGGGGGGTCGTTTCACGGCGACAAAAAGGAAAGGGGGGGAAGAAAAAGAATCGGTCTGAAAGAAAGAAAAAAAAGTCCGGCGGAACCGAAAGAAAGAGACCAACAGGAACCCTCAGGGGTTCAAGAGAAAAACGAAGCAAGGAGGCCCTGGAATCGAGCGGCCTGTGTGCAACGCGCCCAGCAAAAGTGGTACAGCCAGCGGGAGCAAGAAGGGGGGGGGAAAAAAGTAGGGCAAAAAGCAGTTCGAGGGGGGAAAAAAGGGAAGCCGCCGCGGAACTTTCTGCTGCCAAAAAGAAAAAAAAACGACTCAAAAAAAAAGAGAGGGGGGCGCAATTGAGAAGAGGAAAGCGCGACTTGAAGACCGTCTAATCTAAGCCTCAAAGGGGAAGACCCAATGCAAAAGGAGAGCCCAGAATCTGAAACCGCCAGAAGACGAATCCTCCTGAAAGGATCTGCTCTATCTTAGAAAGGCCGCAGCCAGGGGGGGAGAAAAAAAGACGCGGAAAAAGGCTTTCTGCCGCGCAGGATCTAGCCAGGGAAAAGGCCGAGACGCAAGCGGAAGAAAAAAAAAGAAATCATCGAATCGCTGCGAAAAAAAAAAAAAAAGGGCGGACGAGAAGCTGACGGTGCGCGCTCTATAGGGGGGGGGAATCCGTAGAAGAAGAGGAGAAAGTAAGACCACCCACGGCGGCGGGAAAAAAAGGAAAGGGCCGGGCCGGAACAGGAGGCGGGAA
>Ga0179593_1379288_pt1 | contig 13831 bp, 10 predicted proteins | sample CZODoug2_1_08_16_FD_185931 | JGI IMG/M metagenome (GOLD analysis project Ga0179593, IMG submission 185931) | Vadose zone soil fungal communities from Angelo Coast Range Reserve, California, USA - CZODoug2_1_08_16fungal (PacBio error correction) | ecosystem: Environmental > Terrestrial > Soil >...
TAGGACTAGAAACTCTCAGACCAAAAAGGTCTAACGCAACGGCGTGCCGTCGGGGGGAAAGAGCCAGCCAGTCTGAGGCAGCGCGGGACCTGAAAAATTGGAAGATTAAAGGCGAAAATAGTGACAACAAACGTACGTGACGCGTGGGACCACAACGGATCAAAAAAGAACCAGAGAGACGTCAGCCTCCACGTGCAACTGGAAGAAAAACAAGGAGAGTGAAAGGGGAAAAAACCACCGGCCCATATAAAAGAAGTGGAGGAGGGACAGATAGCGCTGGCAACCCACCGAAAGTCCGAAAAACGAAGCATCATCCTCTGTACAAACAATAGCAGTTTCAAGAAACTCCTGGGGGGCGTGGGGGAAAAAACATGTTCCAGGAATCAGTGGTAAAGGAAGGAGACTGACCTCGGGGTGGGTTGAAATGTTTGGGGGGTGTGCTGAACAGGGAGTAAAGAAGAGCCGGAGAAGGTATTGTGCTTAAAATGTGCCTTAAGGAAAGAAAAGTTTGTCGCCGAGGCAGTCTCCGCAGGGGATAGTGGAACGGTACGGAGTGGCGAAAGACAAAGCGCAAGACTACTCGTTTCTAAAAAATTCTATCAAGGGCCCCCACGGAAAAAACGAGGTTGGTAGGATATGCACCCGGAAAACCATGAACAAGGGATGGAAAATTGCCAAGATGATGCTGCTAAATCAAAAGGCAAAAAACGTTACAACGTTGGGCAGAGGAAAGGGAAATCAAGGAACGCTGGCGGGGGGGAAGTTGAGCGGACGAGCACGGTACCAAATGGCCGGGACGGCATGTAAGGAAGAAGGGGGGTTTTCCTGCAGCGCAACGCAAGAAGCCATCAAAGTGGATTGCCGGTCCACCACGAAACGATACAGAACACAAAAGCAAAGCAACAGCGAAGAATCAACTAGGAAAGAACACAATAAACGTGAAGGGTAAAAAGTTCGGGAACATAAACAAATGGTAGAGGTGGACTGGGGGGCTAAGGGAAGGGGGGAAAACAACCGACAATATCGAGACAAAAACAACAGTCGTATGAAAACATAGATGTGTTTCACTCCGAGACCGCCGAGGAAAGAAGGTGAAAGAAAGGAACGTGTTAAGAAATTAGGTTCTCATAATGAAAGGGTTTACTGGGGGACTTTCACTGGACGGCAGTGAGGAGCTTGAAGGGTGGGGGTGGGGAGGTTGGGATGATGGACGTGGAGGGGGGCGATCAGTGACTCACAGCAATTGTAGGTCAAGAAGGCGGAAAGGTAGATACTGAAAGTGAAGCTTAAGCGACAGGGCAATCCAGGGGTGGTTGAAACCGACACGTAAAAAAAAAAAAGACGGGGGATCCGGAAACGCGAGGGTGAATTGGCCACGAGGGGAAGCAATCCGCAACCGTACGGGACTAGAAGTGGGGCGGGCTAAAACAGTCCAATATGGACGGGGAAAGCAATTTGAAAAGTACGGGGAGACTCAATACCGAAAGAAGTGGAAAAGGGTGGGAAAAACACTCCGCGAAGGCGGCACGTACTGTCGGCCTTGCGGAGCAGGGTCGGGGGTAGAGGCCCCTACAAGGCACACATATGGAGAGGAGGAATCGAGAAAACAAGTTTGGGCGACCTACGACGGGAATCCTACAATGAGATTGAGGGGGGGCGACAAAGCTCCAAAGCAAACCGAATAGGTAGGGGATTGTCCAACTGGGTGAAGACCGAAAATACCCATCGGCGCGGCTGGCCACACGATGCTATGGGGGGTGATGGCAAGCGGAAAAGGAACGGTGCGGTTGCCGACCGATGGGTGATGGCAAGTCGCTCCAAAACCAACTGGGGGGGGGCCGATTTCCATCGGTGGGGGATAAAAGTAAAGAAAACCATTAGTGGGAAAGTAAGTGGGAAGAGTGCACCGGGTCCTAATTAAAAGTGTCCATTAGTGGGTGCGGCGGGGATGGGCGGGGGGAAGACTAAAAACGTTTTGCAGTGTGTGTTTTTCCGGGTGTGACTGGGCCCTGATACGATTGGCATGCAGCGATGACAAGTACATAAGGCGCGCGTTGGCGGGATAAAACTAGGCTAAGGGATGCTGGAGGCGGAGCACAGATTACGCACTCGTACGCCGAATGAGGAGGCAAAATAACCTGGGAAGCTAAAAAATGGGAAAAATAAAAGAGAGGGGCACGGGAAGGGTTGGGAACCGCCTTTGTGATCTGGTTCCCGTAGGGTTACCCGGTGTTTGTTTGTGGGGGAAGAATGAAAGAAGCTTAGAGGCCAACTCACAATTCTCATTAGCGCCTATCGTGGCTAAATCCTTGGTGTCAGAGCGGGGAAAAACCCGAGCACCGGTTCGGAGGAATCAAGGTTTAATCCCGCAACCAGCAGCCGTTCTGCCAAGCGCCGGTCCGGAGAGGAAAGGGCCTACGTGTAGGATACAACGATAAGAAAACAGGGGGCGGGGCGGTGGGGGCGAAATTCCAATATATGCATGAAACGCCTCATTGAAGAAGTAAACCAAAGGACAAGGTCGGGGATCAAAAAGGTCCCAGAGAACTCACCAGTTCACTTCAGAAACCAGCTTAGACTACAGAAGTGCAAAAGAAGGTGGGCGGCTAGAAATACTAAAAAAGCATAAGGAGAGGATGTAGCAGGCCAACTCTTTTTACACACCACAAAAAAAAAAAACCGTAACAGCAAAGGACTCAAACACTTCAATACGGGAAGTGTGGCACTTATTCAGTCACCCCTAAAATCTCACGAAGGAGGAGTTAATAGACTAAGAAAAAAGTCTGACGGGGATGGGCCCAGACGGGACGTTTATCTCAAGGAATCCGGGGAAGGGAGAGGGACCAGAAAAGGGAAAATCAGGAACATATAATCTTAATCTCTATTGATCAGGAAACCAAGGAGAGAAAGCGTCTACTCGTGAAAAAGCCAGAAACTGACGCCGGTGCGAAACTAAAAACCCTGACGTATAAAAACACTCAGATCTCATCTTGAGAACTAGGAACAAAAACTAGAAGAAATCGCCGAGTAACAAAGGTGAATGTCAGAAACGGACTATAAAGCAAAGAAAGGCAAAACAGGGCACCACATATAGGGGAACTCTTTTCTTTTTCGTGTCATGCCTTACAATCGCGCAATCAAACAGGTAATAAGGGGCTAGGGAAATCAAGCATTGAAAGGCAATGAGAAGCGTGGCGGGGCGACGGGGGAGAGGAAGGGCGAGTCAAGAGCGAAAGCAACAACAAAGAAAAGAAGATACAGTAGGTAAGACTGGAGGGAGAAAACTAACACACACCAACAACTAAAACATTGAGGGGGGAACGGGCTGCACATCTAGGGTTGAGGAAGAAAGGGTTTCGGAAGGGGCCAAGTGAAGGAGAACCGATGAACCGCAAAAAAGACAGCCGGTGAGCGAGAGCCCCATGTCCGTTTTTTGGAAAGGGGGGGAAAGGGAGTTTAAGTTCTCGGTCGCTCAAGTTCCGGACATTTAGACGGAAGGGATCCAGGAGGGGCCTGAAAGGAGGGGGAATTCTATGCGAAACAGACGACGCCCACGATTCAAGGAGGGAGACCGATGATTCTTCGTATCAGCCAACGGAGACTTTGTCCCGTACTCTACCTCTGAAGAGCCGGGGGGGGGTGGTGCAAGATCTCCGGGATAGGTGCCGGGGATGGTCAAACAGGGGGGGTTCGGGGGGAACAGGGCAAGGAAAAAAGTTGGAGAAAACGTCAACCGTCCGAAACTGGGGTCCCCATCCGGAAATTGTCTTAGCATTAGAACCAAAAGAGGAAGGGGGGGGGAGGAAGTAAAGAACTCCCGCTGTACCGTGTTAAGGATGGGGGCGACGGTTTTTTGTGGGTTGTGTAAACTTCACGTGGCATGATAACGCCTAAAACGCCTGAGACGAGAAGGTAGAAAGTGAAACGAAACTGCCGGTGGAAAGAAAAAAACCGTGGGGAAACTTGGGTAAAGGGAAGGGGTCGTGATTCGATCACTTGCCGAAGGGAAAAGTCAGGGGAACGAACCAAATTGAGGAGGTGGAAGGAAGAGCAGGCGGGATAAAACCAGGAAAAAAAAAGTGTGTAAAAACGTGTGGCTGTATGCAAGCAAATCTTTTCCTCTGTGCGCTACAGAAAGAAAAAAAAAACCGAGGCAAATGGGGACTGGATGAAAAACAACGGGGATTCCTGAAACGACTATCGGTTCCAAAATAAGGAAGGAAAAAATAGACGATCGGGCTCTCATTGCAATATCTGTGAAAGGGTGAGGAAGTCAGAGGATACGAACGGTAAGAGGAAGAAGAAGAAACCCCAATGCGGGGAGCAAACAAAAGAAGAAAAAACTAGAATTCGGTGAGGGGGTGCGGCGAACCCGCGAAAGGGTCTAGTTTTTGAAAGAAAGGCGTAGGAAAGAAGCGAAAAAAGCAGCTAGGAGCCAGTTAAAAAGCTATACAAAAAGAACGCCACCGTCATAAAAGGGAGAATGAAGGGTGTAGACGTTGCCCGCTGACCACTCTCATAAAAACGGATGGGGCAGACTGGCCTCCACACAAGAAACAAAAGTGAGGAACGCGAAGGGCAGGTGAAAACATCAAAACAAAGGGTCACTGGCTTCCCCCAACATTCTGGTAAAGTGATTGGCACCAACCAAAGGTCAGACTACCGCCAGGGATTAGAAGGGGTCAGCTAGGCCAGCAAAAAATGAAAAAACAGAAGAGACATGCAAGTTTGCGACTACAATAACCCTCGGGTTTTACTCCGGCATGAGCGGGCGTGGCGGGTGTACGGTAAAAAAGTTTGAAAAAACGGGGACAGATGCGTGGGCCGGCGGGGAAAAAAAAAAATAGGGTAAAAAGAGGAAAAACAAACAAACAAAAAAAAAAAAAAAAAAAGAAGAAAAAAAAAAAAGAAAGAAAAAAAAAAAGCAAACTAAAGATAAATGAAGAAAAAAAAAAACAACAAAAACAAAAAAGAAAGAAATGAGGAAAAGCAGCAACATAATACTAAAACCCAAACAAACAGTAAACACAAACAAAAAAAGAAAAAAAAAAAAAAGGGTCAAAGACAGACTGGGTACGCCGTTTTTTCAGGCAAGCCGGGGGGGGGGGGGGGGGGGGGGGGGGGGGGGGGGGGGTCACGGTCGGGGGGGAGGGGGGGGGGGGGTCGGGGGGGGGGGGGGGGGAGGGGGCAGATAGTGGGGGGGGAAGGAAAGTGGGGGGGGGGGGGGGGGGGGGGTGTGGGGGGGGGGAGGGGGCGGAGCTGGGAAGGATTATGGCATTGTAGAAACTCCTGGGAGGGGCGTAGTGGGAGGTCGGGAGGGCGGCTTGGCGAAGGAGATAGGGGAGGAGGACGACTTCGGTCAGAATGGGCCTTACCGGATTGGGTCTCGAGGGGGGATCTAGTGGTGGTGCGGGTTTTCCAGACCAGCCCTTGTGACCCTGTTTCTGGTCGGGTTGTTCTCAAAGCGGACGTCTGGTTGGGGGAGTGGGGGATGGGAACGGACCAATCAGCCTTGCGTGGTGCCAGGGGGGCGTAGCGAGCTTTCAGTGAGCCCCAAGGGATGCATGCCGTTAAGCGGACATCATGATCATGCCCTGGGCAAGACCCGGGAACGAGAAGAAACCTGGGGGGGGGGGAGAGGGGGGGGCGGGGGTAGTGGGTTAGCAGTGGGTCGGTGCGGGGGGTGTTGAGTCGGTGGGTGTGAGAGGGCGAACGTTGGGGGGGGGAAAAGGGGGGGGGGTGGGGGAGGGGGTGGAAGCTAGATAGTGGGGGTGGTGGGAAGGGGGGGCTGGGGTTTCTGCAAATTCCAGGGGACTTCAGGGTTGCTGCAGTGTGGGGTGGAACTGGGGGCTAGAAAGGAAGGTGGGACTCCGTTGGGGTCTTAACACTGGGGTAAACGCAAGTCGAGGGCGGTGAGAGGTTAAGGGTGACCAGAGAGGGGGAGTGGTTTGGCCGTGTCAGTTCTAGCGTAGTGAGTGGCGGAGATTGGCGGGCGAGGGGGGTCGATGGAGAGGGTGGGAGGAGGAGAGAGGGGGGGAAGTCATGGGGAAGGGAATTTACAGCGTCGTTGGAGCACAAAAAAGGTCGGTCAGGGTACCGGGGCGTACGGGATCAGGTCCAGTGGTGGGGGCCCATCCTAGAGCGGGCTGGAGCATTATAAGTCAGGGTGGTCGGTTCTGGTTGAAAGGGGACAAGAAGGTAGTAAGGCCCACAGGCCGCGAAATACAGACCGAGGGCGGGAGACAAGAAAGGTGCCAGGGTAAGGCGGCGATTGGGCCGGCTGGGGGGGCAAGGTGTGCGGAAAGAGGGCGGCAGTGATGCTGGCCAACTGGACAAGAACAGGTTGAAGCTGTCCGCTAGGTGAGGACCCGCCGTCTAACGGGTAACATGTGGGGGCAGTCTGCAGGGGGTAGGAGGGGAAGAGGCCGGGGGGACAATGGGGATAGAGGGGAGGGGGGAGGAAAAGGTATGGTCACGGAAGGTGTGGAGTGAGAGGGAGAGGTAACCGCAGGCTTTCCACGACAGGGAGTTACGTAGGTTGGGGGGGGGGTGGTGTTGCTACGGGTGTTCTGTGGTTGGGAACGGCGCCGCAACGCACTTGAAAAGACGGGGCGCCACGAGGGGCACCAAGCCTTGGAAAGGAGGAGGGACAGGATTTTTGTAGCCCGCAATCCATCCAAAAAAAACCAAACCCAACAAAAGATGAAAATACCGAAAGAGACATCCCACAGTAAGGAGTGTTGAACAATTGAGGTGCTCACTAATATTCCCTTGGGGGTTTCTGGTCCTGGAGTTCGGCGTCAAGCTGAGTGAGTCATCGTAGCAAACGTTTGGTGGTTGTGGGAGTGGTTCTCGGTTGTGCGTTGTGTCTGTTTCCCGCCTTAGATCAGTCCCTTTCGGGAGGGCCTTCTCTGGCGATCTAGTTTGGTTCAAGCGGAAAAGAGCGTTTACATAGTAGGGCAAATAAATCGTGGGCCTGGGAGTCACATCCTAACTGGTTGTCTGTGAAACCGGATCACGCTAGTGCCTCGGCAAAAACAGTTCAGTCAAACCCCAGAAAGCGTTCACTTGGTATCCAACACTCCTAAACGGCCTGGAGATAGGCGCGGAACGTGTGGAAGGAGAGAAGCGTCTTGGGTATCTGCAGGCGGGGGTTTCAAATGGGGCATCGTGGGAAGGGGGGAAGGAACGTTTGGGAAATTTCTACGAGAGCTTGGAACCTCCGAAGCCACCATAGGGTGTGAACATTTTTTCAAAAGACAGCGGCATCGACAAGGAGGAGGGGTGAAGGCGGGGACTCTTTAGAATGCCGCAAAGACGGCCCCTACATGAGCGCGAAAGCTCAAAAGTTTGTCTCAAGGGAAGACCGGGAAAAAAAAGAATGCTAATCGGGGAATCGGTGTCTCCGGAAAAGCAACTACCACCGTCTACCTCTCCTGGTCTGTTGCCAACTGTCCGCTTTAAAGGAAAACGACATCCAAGCCCCGGCGTCGCCTTTCACAGGTGCGGGTAGGGTGGGAAAAGTCGCAACTCGAAAGACCTGCGAAGGGTTGCGGAAACGAATTTTTTGGAGGCGACCAAAAAATAACAGGAGGATGACATTCAACCAGGATGGGGTCCTTGCAAGCACCCTTAAAATTGGGAAGGGCCAGGGGGAAAAGGTTAACTTTCACCGTTACAAACACACTGGAGTTTCAAATAACGTGAGTCATGGATCGGATGTGGCCCAGGAGAAACGTACGGGTTGCGAATAACGCGGTTGTGCGCTGCAATCAACAAAAGTAGCAGAAGGGAGACGACAACTTGAAAGAGTGAGGACGCGGCCGAAATGGACGCGGGGGAGCTTGTAAATATTCGCCGAGGCCTACTGCCGTCAAGGTCCAAAAGGCGTCCTAGGCGGAAATGGCCCCTCAAAAAAGCCAAAGAATCTCGTGGAGGAAGGATGTCCGAAAGAAGGGGGGGGGGAATTTTAAGATGAGCACGGGTAGGGAACCTGCTAGAGTGCTATACTTCAGAAAGAACAAGGGACGAAAATAGGGGAACAGATAGGGGCGAGCAATAAGTGGGGTCCTCGTCTCCCCGTAGATTGCAGCGGAAAATGCTCCGTGTAAATCCGCGCCTCACTTGTGCACGCGTTTACTATGCAAGGACGGAACGAAAAGGCCCGCGCGGAAAATGCCGCGGAGTAGGCACAGAACACAAGCTATAAAACGTTGCGGGGCGGTGGGGCGAACTCATACAAGAAAAAAATAAAAAGTTGGGCCTAAAATTTTTCCAAATGCAGGAAGGGACATGACGGAAAACTTTGGCAAAAGGCAACATAAGAACTTCCCTTAACGACAGATGAGGAACATACACGGGGAGAAAAAAAAAAAAGGTTTCGGGAAGCTTACCATCAGATAGAAATAGGCTTTCTCAAACCGCATGGACACCACCAAAAAAGGAGAAAAAAGCTGGGGACTTGCACCAAACAGAACGACGTGTTCTCGTAGGCAAAAAACAGAAGGACATCTGGCACACAGGAGTAAGCCGACTGTCAAGAGGAAACCAATCTCACGGATGGAATAACAGGAAAGTGAACGGGGGAGCTCCGGGCCCGGTGAGAATGTAACGGCAGGGCAACAGAAAGTAATCAGGATAGAAAATCCGTAGAGATTTGGGACCAAAAAAAGGAGAAGGAAGGCGGGAATCGCAAGAAAATATGCCGGTGCGATACGAATGAAAGAAGGGATACACAACGACTATTTGGGATTGAGGAGGGCAGTAAGAGGAAAACTGAAAAGGGAAGGCAGAAACGAAATCGGAGGATCGTCGAAGTCGTAACTGTTGAAAGGTCCGAAAGAGAAAAAACTCAGAAAACACGTTCCAAAAAAACGAACAGGGGGGGCAAAAGCAAAGATTGAATTAGGAGTTTGCTTGGGGGTGAAGAGGGCCTGCAAAAACCCAAGCCACGAAAATTGGCTAAGGGGGGGGGGGAGTCGGGGAGAAGAGAAGGGGACGTGTTTGGGGGCGGCGCATGGCGACCAAGAGACTGGGGTGGTACAAAACGGTAAAGAACTGGGGCGGAAGATAGAAACAACCCCTTTCCCTTCCGATGCAGATTTCCACGCGGCTGCCCATCCTTTCAGGTCCCAGGAATTTTGACAGAAACACTCGAGATTTACTTTGCGCGGCCGAAAAGAAGAAACCCACGACTACGAGACCACTTCTTCAAGTGGTAGGTGATTGGGGGGAGCGGCTGGAGGCCAGAAAGGAGGAAACTGCAAAATAAAAATAAAACGACAGGGCTGTCAAGACATGGGGTGGGGGGCACAGGGGAGGGGGGGGGGGGTGAACGGGGGAGTGAAGGAAAGTACTTGTTCTTACAAACGGGTCAAACCATTAACTATTCCTTCTCCGATTAGGTTGACTTTTCTTCGGAGCAAGGTTACATATTTCCTATCTCAGAAGCCTAACTAAACAGGGCAGGGGGCGTTGGGGGTGTAGACCGGGGGAATTCGTCGATAAAGGGAAGGTCGAAAGTTGTTCACTCGGAGATACAAGCGAGGGAGAACTCGAAGTTGTGTGCGGAAGCCGTAGAGCCGGGGTCAGAGGCCAGATTCAAAACATAAGGGTTGCCCCTGAAAAACGATCAGTTGACGGAGAAACGGAAATGCCTGTGAAGGTTCCCAGACAGGAGGGGGACGGCAGTCGACACACGTTAACGGTTGGGGGGGGTTGCTGAGCGATAAACACCAAAACCGTAACTGGCCGTTGGAAAAATTTGCTGTAAAGGGGTGGTTTGTTGTAAACTGCGTGATCAACTCGAAACAGCTCCTCAACTGGGAGAGGGAGCGACAAAACCGACCGTCTGGCTACAACGGGTCTGTAAGAACGGGGTGGAGGACGGGCAACTGGTGCGTTGGGGCGCTTGTAAGTTTTTGCAAAGGGGTTCCGGCTACGGAGAAGGTATCAACCAACTTTGAGGCTTTTTAGATGACGGGGGACGGAAAGCCAAAAAACGACAAAACTGTGGGATCAACATGTTGGCGGGTGATGAAGCAGAAGAGGATCGGTATATCGGGGACTGTCAACAGTAGGGAAAGACGAACCGGAGGCAATGTCTTGGGCGGTGCACCCCGGGGTGAGCAGCGCACGCTCGCTCAGTGTTCGCCAACGACCCGAAAGGAAGGCTCAGAACTCTTGCAAATCAGGGCGTGGGCAGGGCTTGGGGGTCTTAAGTCATTATAATCTCGACCATGTTATAACGACTTTCCTGCAACAGAACTCAAAGACAAGGCGGGGCGGGGCGGCAAACTTGCCTGTATCAAAGTACTCCTCTTTCAGGGGACTTTGGGCGGGCTAGCAAGAAAAATCAGGTGTCTGGAGTTTTGTAAAGTCTCAAGAATGGCGGAGAAGATTAGAACGGCCGAAGAACGACACCGCCATCTCTACGTCTGACCTCGTAAAACAAAACACCTAAAAAAAAACCTCCTAATGGGCCTCCAGGGGCCATGCAAAGTATCTATGGAGCGCTAAAAGAAAGGGACCTCAACGTACTGGCGAAGCCCAAAGAAACCTAAGACCCACACGTAGTAACGCGAAGGAAGGGGAGGGGCACCAGGAGAATGAACTTTGCTTCCACGAACACTTGTGCAGGTAAGCAAGTGGAAAGCCAACGCCAAACCTAAAAAATAGGAAGCCCAAACTTTCGTCTAGCGGTCGAGAGGCCCAGACAACACGGATTGGGGCCTGACGCCACCTAAGCCGGGCCATTCCGGGGCGACTACAACCAATCAAAGAAGCAGGGGCGCATCGGGCTAATCGTTGCGTGAGGGTTTAAAAGGGGGGGGCAGGGAAGACCAGTTGAAATCGAAGCTGACAGAGGACAGGTGGGAAGTATGGGTTTTTGTTCCAAAGGCACCACCATCGTCACCAAAAGGGCAGAAAGGAGGGATTGCACTTTACCGGAGAAAAGGTATCAGAAAGCAGAAACTCAAGATCCGTTTTCAAGATCTGGGGGCGGAGAATCTAGAACGAGCGACATACCCCGAGGGAGGGGGCGCAGAAGGAGTACTTGGACACGTTAAAAGGCGCAGTGCAGGTTTGCCCCCACCCGGATGCAACCCCTGTTGGAGGAATTTCTGTTTGTTATCACTTCTCCAACAAAGTAACTGCGCCCTAGGCAAAAAGGCATGCAAGTCCCATGGACGGAAGCGGCGAAAAACAAATCTACGAAGTTCAAAATGGGGGGGAGTCGGGACAAGCGTGGGATCAGAGCTGGCAATTGAAAGTTCGCTGCCGAGGAAAAAGGAAAAAAAGGAGTCCCCTACTGGAGGTAAGATATACGGAAGCGGGGTAACGGGAGGACCACTGAGGGAACAGCCTTCCCGGAAAAAGGTTCTTTCAGTCTCTGGCCGGCAAAAAACCGAGACAAGAACAAAAGGCAAGAAAGAACAAGTACCTAAAGACAGGTCAAGGGACTCATTAGAAAAAACGTAATTGGTTGGAGAAAAGAGTTCCGTCACTATGGGTGACTTGGGGGACTAACCTGATTGTACACAAAGTCGGGACTAAACAAACAACAAATTTAGGGAAAGGGGGAGGAAGCGATTTTTGTGACAAATCCCGGGAGGACCAAAGTCAAGCATAAAAAAGAAAATGTTACCGGACTTAACTGGGGAGAAGACGTTCTCAGAAGAGTAAGTGGACTGGGGGCTGTACTGTATTTCTCTGCGGAACTTGGTGTCAGGGGGTGGTTTGGGGGGGAGGGTACGGGGTGGGAGGGAAGAAACTTCTAAAGCCATTTAGCGGACGTCTTTCTGGTCTCTGCAGGTGGTAAAGGTAAAAACGAGGAAGTGATAGCGAATCAGAAGGCCTCCAGGGGGGGAGGTACAGAAAATGGGGTCCTGCGAAATGTCCTCAAAAAGGAAGGGGGTGGACCTTGATAACTAAGGGCCGAAAGCTACGTGAACTTGCTCTTAGGGGGGTATTCTACTCTTTACAGGGCTTGCAGAGGCCGGAAAAAAAGGAAGGATGGGGGCAAGCGGGGAGCGGTCCGCGGACAATCGGCCGCCACCAGAAGTTGCAAGGGGTGGAAAAAGATGACCGAGAAGAAAAAGGTACGGCGCTACTGCGAACGGATTCTTTACCGCAACCCGGACCACAGAAGTGAAGCGAGTGACTAACAGTGGGGTAGCAGCCGGAAAGGATAAAAAATCAGTGCTGCAGATAGTGAAAAAAGTTTCAAAAAAAAACGCCCACCGTCAACACAGGATTAACTTAAGGGGCTTTCACCCTGGGAGGGGCCAGAAACTGGAAATCCAACGCCCCGAAGGCCAGGGAAAAACGACGTGGGTGTATAGCCATCGGATGAAAATGAAGGTTGGGAGGAAGGGAAGTTTAGGCTACCACAGCAAAGGCGTGAGGAGATGGAATCGGGGGGTGGTCGTACAAGTTACACTACCAGACAGGCGTGGTGCACGGAAAGGGTAACTTTGTGGAGGGGGCACAAGTGAACGGCATTCGACTAAACACTAGTGGCACGGAGAGTTTTTCAAGGGCCCGGCCACGTACGTTTGGAGGTCAGCTCTTTTAAGAGGGCATGGAAAGGTCTGGCAGCTCTGCTTCCAGAAGGCTGAGGGAAGGTGGCGCGGCGAACCGGCTTGAGGCTGATCCGCTCTCATCAGTTCCCCTCATACGGTAAAAAAAGCATCCTCTCGCGGAAGCCTCCAAAAGGCAAAAAGAACTCGACTCGTTAAAATACCGTATTTTTTACGCACATTGGGTTGGGGTAGACATGAGTCAAGACAAGGGCCCGGAGATTTAAGCCTTCAGAATGAGGCAATGACCAAGTAGTCTACAGGTATAGGCGAGCAAGGCGTGGGGTCAAAGCTGGAAAACCGATTCCTTTTACTCCCCTTGGAATAAAGCAAAAAGCTTTGAAGACTTGGAGGTATGCGCACTGCCCGACTTTGACCTCTCCGGAAACAGGCCTAGTCGTAATACAGAAATAGGAGAAAACAGTGGTGCGGGTAAGGGTGTGAGACCGGACAACGATGAAGTCCCGAATTTCTGGGATCACATAATCTCAAAAAGTGCCAAGAGGAGAACGACACGCAGGGGGGAAAGTAATCACAAGCTTCATACAAACAAATGTTGGTGCATTGTCAAAGCATTGGGAGAGATCATCGATGAATCGAGGAAAGGGAAGGAGGGTCAAGTTAATCAACATTACACCAAGGGAAAGGATTTTACACAACAAAAAAACAGGGAGAACAAAAAAGGGCTGGACCTCACAGACGGGCTTGGAAATTATGCCAAACAAATGACTACTACGTAGTAGTAATTCCAAACGACTGGTCAAAAGCCCTCATGAGCCGGGAAACCGAACAGGGAAAGGGACAAAAGGGGGCTACTTCAAAATTCCGATGGCGCAGGGACAAGGAACGGAAATCAGACTGGAATGTAGAATGTTAGGATCAAAAAAAAAAGAGGAACGGGAATCTCTCCGAGAAACTGATGGTTGATACCTGGACTCCAACGACAAACTCAAAGGACTATGTGGGGAGGGGAAAAAAGAAGGAAACTAACTATCTACGAAAAAAATCAATAAATTTCACCGTAGGCCAGAATGCGAAAACTTAAAAAATAAACAAAACGTCAAAAACGCCCATTTGCCCGCACTTACGGGGCAGTCGTGGGACGGTTGGGCAAAGGGGTAGAGGACTGACCTTACAATCGAGCAGGAAAAAATCAACCGGGATGCGGAATCAGAAGGCCGGATTGGGCGGCGCATGAACCTCGATTTTGACTGGTGTCTCCCGACTTTGAGAAAATGAGGGCAAGGGGC
>Ga0179593_1481914_pt1 | contig 13831 bp, 23 predicted proteins | sample CZODoug2_1_08_16_FD_185931 | JGI IMG/M metagenome (GOLD analysis project Ga0179593, IMG submission 185931) | Vadose zone soil fungal communities from Angelo Coast Range Reserve, California, USA - CZODoug2_1_08_16fungal (PacBio error correction) | ecosystem: Environmental > Terrestrial > Soil >...
GTAAATCAGATGAAAGGGGGGGACGCGTAAGAAGGGTTTACGTTCCCTGGACGACAAGGGAGGCGGGGGCTCATCCCCATCAAAGCAAGAACTCCAGCTCGTGGGGAGGCAAGGAGGGAGATCGCTGGCGCGACCTGACATTAAACGAAAAGGAGGGGGGGGATTATGCAGAAAGGGTAAAAATAAAAGGGCCGACAAAGCAAACGCCCGTAGAAAACAGCGAGTGGGGCCTCCCGGGAAGTCGAAGCGTCGAGCTCTTGAAGAAAGTCAACACGGAAAAAGGGAGCCAGAAAGCGAGGGGGTGTTGAAAGAGTGGGACAAAAGACTTTTGGGGGCGAAAGCAGTCAAAAATGCCTAGCTCGAAAAAGAACTGAATGTCCCCCGTAGTAGCCTCCAGAACTAATCTGTCGCAAATGACTAAGGGCCGTCTAATTTGACGTACCAACTCCTAAAGACTTGACAGAGAAGAGAGATCGCAACTCAAAGCCCTCAACGGAAATCAGTTGGAAAGGCTGGATAAGGTACCTTAGGTAAGGAGGGAAACCAAAAAAAGGCGTCAATCCATGGTGGCCAGGGAAGAAAGGAAAAAAAAGCACGGCGGAAAAAAAGGGGCGCGCGGCGGCGTCCGTCATCTCGAGAAAAGTGGTACGACCCTCTGGGGGGTTCGGCACGCAAAAATAGAAAAGACCCCAGAAACAGAAACGGAAAGAAGCCCACAGACCGCCCCGACCAACCAAACGGCAGGGGGGGAAAGGGGGGGGAATATGTGCTCAACAAGCCTGGACCACGGAGCTAAAAAAAAAGCAAGGTACAGATACCCGGCTTAACACTAAAGAGAAAAAGGGCATGTGGGCCAGACCGGGAAACGGACGAATGGATCTGCTCACAAGGGAAAACCCTGCAACAACGAACTCAATACTTGGTTTGAAAGGGGGCGTAGAGAGAGCAAGAATATTTGATCCGGGGGAAGCGACCCTCAGGTAGGTTTATGGACGAGAAGCGACAGAGGGAACTGAGCCTCTCCTTGCTCATTTGGGAAAGACGGCGAAGGTCGAGCGTCAAAGTAGTGCCGAGACGTGGGCAGATGAAAATAGGGCTCGGCTTGGGGTTGGGGAACCGACGCATTAGGAAAATGTGGAAATTTCAACGTCCAAACGTATAGGGCAGAGGGCAAAAGGGCCGGTAAAGGGGTGGCGAAAGAAATGGTGTATGATCACAGGTGGATTCTCTAGTGAGACAAAGTCGCCAAATAGAAGGAAAAAACTGCCTCGGCCGAGATATTCAAAAAACGGGGGGTTCTTCCAATTGAAAAAGGGGGGGGTGGACCAGACCGTCCTCAAGCCTACACGGCCCGCTTGGCACGGGTTGAATGGTTTTCCCTAAAACCTAACAGAAGGCAGCGACAATCCCCAATGTTCATGTCCGAATTCCTGGGTGAGCGAACCAGGCTACAACGTAGGCAGGGGTGGAAAACCAAAAAAAATATTGAAGAAAAAAACCGGCGTCCCCTGGACCCAGTGTTGGGGTGTGCTAGAAAAAGAAAAGAAGAATCAAGCACGAAAGACCCGCGGCGTTTGTTGACGAGAGGGGGAACGCGGGGGACAACGAGGGGGACCCTGTGATCGAAAGAGACGCCAAGCCAACCATGAAAACGTCTGCCCGTTATGGTGGACGCGGAAAAGTTGCGTTCAAAAAAGGAAAGGGCCAGTACACCAATGGTAGATGAAAAAGGGAAACGCGGTTTGGAAAAACGGACAAGAACACTGCACAAGACAACCAAGCGGATGAAAAAAATTCCACAGAAAAGGGGATAATGGGGGGACGAGGTTAAAATCACGAAAACGGAGGACAAACGAAAGCACAATTTTGGAAAACTACGGTCAAGCAAGAAAAAAAAAAACGAAAGCCCATAGGGCGCAGATACAGGGGGGGCGGGGAAATAGGAAAAAGCGTACTCGGGGGTAAGATGTCGGTGGAAGCTGAAAGGGGGGAAAGCAAGCTCTGGGGAATTCAACGCGGCAGCGCCTCAGAGCAAACCAGAACCGATGGTGTTGGGGGTGTCAAACAGAAAATCCGAAAGGAAATTGAGGGTCAGGAACGAGGCCGGAAGTGCCAATGACAACTCCAGGGGAAAATCCATTCTGGAAAAAGTACGCAGTCCCTCAGGACGGGGGGGAATCAAACAATTAGGTAGAATTGGGGCCCTCGGTTCGGAAGGAGACCAAAAGAAAAAAAATTATTCAACGAAATTGATCAAGAAGAGTGGGTTGGATGAAAAGTGGAACGGCGCGCAAACAGTGACGAGAGATCGGTGGAAGAGGGAAACAGGTCGTACGGTTTACAGGGGGGTGTGTGAACGGCCAGAAATAAAAGCAACGGAGCCAGCAAAGGGACGGGGGGAGAACCGGGCCCAGCCAGGGGGAACACAATAAGAATGGGGACTCAAAAAAAACGGGAGGGAGGTGGGCGGGACGGGGCTAGGCGAAAGAGACGGAAAAAAAACCAGAACGGGGCGAGGGACTGAGGCTGTCGCGATAAGAGGGTAAAAACTGGAATGGACTACCCTTAATAGTGGACTCGGAAGGGTCACATTAACAAGAAAAAAAAAGGGTGTTTCGACTAGAATGCAGGGGGATCGGAAACGTCGGCGTGTCTGAATCGACCAGACATAATCTGATAAAAATGCGAGAGCGGAAGAAACACGGCCAAAAATGGATGAATACAAAAGGAAGGAAAGTGCGCAGAAGGCATATCAAAAGGTAATTGGTGAAGTCCCCTTCATCAAAAAAAAATCTACAAACATGGGGGAACAAGAGGAACAAAGCGATCGGAGGAGCCAGTGAGGGGGAAACCAACTTCCAGGGGACCGAGGGGGGGGGGGGGTCGTTGACTGGCATGACCAAAAAAGTCCCTGGGTGAGCAAAAGGATCAGAAAAGGGAACCAGAACAAGTGTCCACAGCAATGGAGGTTTGGAACATCTGGCAAATCGTAGGGGCGGCGCGGCCATTCCTTGACCGCAGGGAACACGGGGCAAAACGTGCAGGAAAAAAGTAGGTGGGGCAATCCAGAGGGTTCGAGGATAAAGGAAGAAGGGACCGGTGGGTAAAAATCAAGGAAAGAATATGCGCCCAACTAGGCCAGAAAGGATGGAAACAGACAAACAGCGTCTCTGCAAGGGGGGCGAAGACCGAAGGCGTCCGCACATGTGAAACCCTCGGGGAACCAGACATGCCGCACCCATGCGAAATCGCGCCCCCCAAGAAAAAGCGGAACGCAACAAGGCCCGGCCCAGAAGGGGAGACACCAAAAAGAGGGACTCGATACCGAAAAGAGAGGGGAGGGGAAGAGAGACTCAAAAAAAACCAAAACGGGGGGAAACTAAAGACAGAAAAAAAGGAGGAAATAAGAGAGAAATCCGCAAAGGCAAGGGAACGGGGGGTTGCGGGATTAGGGACTCGCCGATACTATCTGGCGGCAGGGGGAAATACCCGTTGACCTAAAACAGAGGATTTGGAGGCCCGCGATTTGTTCGCGGGGGGGGCGATAGGAAGGGGGGACGGGGGGACAAGGACATGTGGTTCAAGCCATCCGGAAGACGGTCCTCGCCAGAAAAAATCAAGCCTGGGGGGTTTTCGTGGAAAAAACGAAGGGGGGACCCGAAGGGGGGAGCCAAGAATTTAGGAAAAAAAACGTGGGAAAGAGGGAAAGAATGAAATCAAATAGAACAAATTTGCGGGTTGCCAAAAACCCGTAGCGGGGGCTGCAAGCAAACAAGGAAGGGAAAAAGGACGTGACCAGAGGCGAGACAAAGGCAAAGACGATTATTACTAAAGGGACGCTCAAAAAAAAAAAGGGGAGGTACACAAAAGGCACGGGCTCGATCCAGGAAAAAAAAGGGCTCCTAGAATGACCAAAGAACACGACATGACAAACCCCTAAGAAGTAGGGCAGGGCCGAAGTGAGAGCCTATAAAAAAACATTTGGGGAAGACAGAAAAGAGAGAGCTTGTTAAAGAGAACCTTCCAAAAACAAAAAGCAAAGGGGGAATGTAAAACGACTGAAAGTAGGCCGGTGGGAACGAGGGAAAATCACCAGAAAAACAGGCAATTGGGAGCGAGAAGAACACATGCATAACGGGGGTAAGAGAGAGGTATTTTTCTCAAAATGTCATACGCACTCACAGAAGGTACGTCGACCCGGACGGCACAAAGAGGGCCCATGGGGGGACGAAGGGTGGCAAGCCGAGTCGAAATCGAAAAAAAAAAAGTGGGGAAGAGCCAAATATTTAAAAGGAGTACGAAGAGAGCGCAACGACGAAGTCCTCGCAAATGGGGCACGTTGAGGGTGTCTGAAGATGGGAGGGGGGGTTTGGGGGGTGGGAAAAACCAAAAAAGGAAAAGAAGTGTCGGACACCCCCGCGATAAACACGGTAACCCCAACCCAGAAAAGAAAAGGGTGGAAAATTATGCGCAAAAGAAACATTATTTAATTGGGTCCACCCGGACTGCAACGGTGAGACCGAAAGAAAAGGGGGGACTGATCGAGAGTACGTAGGCAAAGACGAAACAGAAAAACGGACAATGGGTTCCCCCTCAGGCACCGAGATCGTTGAAAAGGGCCTGGCGAAAGGTCACGGAAATCAAACACAAGAAGCGGCAAAGTAGGCTCAAACTGGGGTGCTGTGAAAGGAACAAAGGCAATGAGGGGCATTGGACCAGAAGAAGCGGAACCAATGTTGAAAAGAGAAAAAAAAAAAACATGGGGACGGGAAAAGGGTGCGAGGGGTAGAGGAAAGTGCGTCGACAGCCCGGAATGTCCCTTCCGGAAGTGTGTGCATGCCCGCTGGGAAATTCATCAAGAAGAATTGGAGGCCCATTCTCTGATTTAACAGGGGACTCAGTGGGGGGGGGGGGAGGTGTGAAGAGTAGAAGCAAAGGGGGTGTCCCCGGAAAAAAAAGGAAACCAAAAGCAGTATGCAGGAAACCGTTGGGAATGTCAAAGATCCTCCAAAAAGACCGAAAAGAGGTGGCATCCTATGACTAAAAATGGATAAAAGCGGAGTGCCGCGGGGGCTACTATTGAAACAGGCAAAGGGTTCTTGACGGGGGGAGCTACAGCAAAAAAGCGACCATTCAGAGGAAGGGCGGAGAAGGCAGATGGTATCCGTGTTGAACAAGCCGGTCAATTAACATCATCGAAGGGGAGGGGATGGGAAAAGCCACGAGTTCACGGCGGTTGACTGGGTGGGGAAAAGGGGGTTCGCAAACCTGCATGACGATGGGGGGAGCTGAAGGAAGGGTGAAGAACTGGAAAAAGCTGAAGAAAATTGAAGGGGTGGGAAAAGTACACAATAAAATTTGGTTTGTCGCTGAAGCTTCTATCGGATTACAAAAGAGGGGAGAACGCTCAACCGGAAACCTCGTCTCCGACAAACGCTGCAGGGGGATGCGGGGGGGGATTATCAAGAGACGGCGCAGCAACAACAGTTGGTAAAAAAAACCAGGGCGGCACTCTGGGATTCAAATGACAAGAAAACAAAGAAACCAAAAAATAAGGGGCAAGAGGAAAGAAACAATCTGAACCACATAAAATGAGGAGAATCAATCATGGGGCACTTGTGTGAAAATTGAATGGAAAAAGCAGTCCAAACCGGGAAAGAGGCCGGGTAAAATAGGGATCGTACATAAAAAATTACATACATGGGGGAGACACAAAAAAAAAAAAAAAAAACCAGCGATAGGCTTGCGGATATTCTCCATTCCATAGGGGGGGAAAACTATAATGGAGAAATGGTGGCGAGGACGAACGGGCCCGACCGGTATCCGCAACAGACCAGCACAGGTGACCCTATTTGTACTCCTTCCAGAGGGAGTTGAGTGGGAAAACGAGAAAATTCGAAGAAAGGCTGTTGCAAGCAACAACTAAAGCGGAGGATTTTCTACACCGGCGCACGAGACCATAACGAAGCATTCGGAAAAGAAATGGCTGGATTCCCAAGAGCAAGGATCTCAACGGAAAAATAGACTTTTAAAAAAGAAAAAAAAAAAATAGCCACAAAGCCGAAAAGAAGAGGCGGGAAGCACGTTTTTAGGATCAAAGGAACTGTGAGACGAGCCACCTACTCCGGTTCCCAAAAGGTGTAAAAGAGGCGAGTCAAAGGGGGGAGGGAAGGGGGGGTCAGTCATCTCAAAAAACGACTGGTCACAGTCCAAAAGGCCCATCGGAAAGCAGGAAAAGAAGACGTGAGCTCCTTGTCAAAGTGCTTGGAAAACAAGATCAAACGGTTATTTAAAGAAGACAGGTACGCGGGCAGGCGGCCTTGCTTTTTAACCAAGTCGGGGGGACTGTGGGAGTCGGCAAATGACAAAGTATGGAAACACTTTAGGAAGGAGGAAGGGAAGCCCGACGTGCACGCGAGCCTCAAAAATCCGGTAGGTGTCAAAAAAAAACAGCGGACGGCCGGGGGGGAACGGAAAGGAACCCAAGCAGGTGAAAGGTAAGGACCTCCCTTTCATCAAAAAAACGGATTGGCGTTGAAGATTGTGGGGGAAGAAACACTGTTTGACGCAGGGAAAAAAGAGGAAGAGGCGGGATCGAACAAAATTAGACCGCGGGGGGGGGGTGCAACGAATAAAAAACGCCCTGAAAGTCATGGGTGCCTAACGAAATTTCAAGTCGAGGGGGACAGGGCGGGCGAAATCGCACCGGGGGAAAAGCGCGACGAACGCGAGTCCAGGAATGAAACCATGGGGAGTCAAACGTCAGACACTGAGAAGCTGGTGCAGAAGCCGACGGCGACCATCAGCGGAGAAACTCATTTAAGTGGGGAGGATGCCTGAGAAAAGGACATCCACGACTGGGAGTAAGGGACCACGGAGAAGAAAAGCAGCGATATAGGGGCAATATCTTGATAAAAGGGTCAAGAGTGAATCGCAGGGAAAATTTTCCGAGGCAAAGCCAATAGTCGGAAGAGGAAAAGACGTAAAATTGAGGAAAAGGCAACGAAGGAAAGGAAGGTCAGGGTGGTTCCGGGCCTAAGAAGGGTCTGCTCCATGAGGAGACTTCCCAGGCTGTGAAAAAGAAACACATAGCAAAGGGGGGAGGGAAGGACATGTGTGTCCACCATAAAAAAATTGCCAATATGACAAAGAGTTGAAAAAAAGCCTAAAAAAGAAACCGATACAAGATGACTTAAGGGGGGAAAAGCATCGGAAAAAGAGGGCGGTGGTGGGGGGGGGGTGTCAAAGGTTCACTTTCAAGAGAAAAGGTAGTGGGGACTCCAAACAAACAACTAGGAAGGAACGAACGTGATGACACCAGCCGGAAGGAAGGCTCGCCAAAACCGAAAGTACGAAATAAAGTCACGACTACGTCAAAAACTTCTCGGCCCAAGAGGTGTTGGAAAAGATGTCAGATCCAGGGGCCGTGATCGAAGCAACGGCTGCAGGCGATCGAACCAGATAAACCAAAGAGGAACGGGAAGGAGGGCATTTTCGCGAAAAACAAAATTTATGGAAACGCCTTCCAACGAAACGGAAATGCAGAAGTAGAACGAGAGAGAGGGGACAAGGGCAAAGAACCGACCGACGAAGAGGCCAAAGAAAGGGAAAGATACCGCACAGCTTCTGTCTTGCGGTCCAACTGACATGACCTGAGAACCCTGGAGAAAAACCGTACCTGAATATGGGATATAGCCTACAAAAAAAACAAAAAAAAAAACGGATGGGAAAGAAGGGGGAAAGGAGAGATTTAGCCCTTCCTATGGGTGTCAGAAAAAATGTCCCGTCTCTCCCATTTCTCGGTGCACCAAGAGAACAGTAAAAAAAAAAGAAACGGGGACGGGGGCAAAGGCCTTGGGGGAAGGAAAGTTGTTGCTTGGGGTTTACTAGAATTTCCTGAGAAAGGGGTAAGCGAGCAGAGGTGTCCTTCATCCTACTAACCACTCAGAACCTTCTTCAACAAAATGTCCGCATGGGTTAAAAAAAGCAAAGGGACCCATAATGAAAAAAAGACCAGGGTTTTGCCCAAAGCAAACATTACAAAAAGACAACGATTGGATGATAGGCCGACGAAAGAAGAAAAGGAGCCTTTTTGATGGGCCTCTACGCCAAAGGTAAGGAATAGTGAAAATATCGAGTTAAAATAGACTAACCCTTTGAGGTATTAAGCCGCAAACCGACGCGGGTTGGTGGGGGGTGGAAGGGGGACAACGTTTACCGTTCAAAGTTCTTACAACAGGTTTGACGGAAGAATGTCGGGATGAACGTATACTGAAGGCAGAGTTTTCGGAAGGCCAGAGGGGGTCATCTACTGTTTGGGGAGGCCCCAACAACAATTCCTCGAAAAGGGGGGGGAGAGACCAAACCAAATCCGCCTCTCGAAATCACAACCTTAGGAAAGAGGGTTAAGAGGGGGCGGACGGGGTCGCAAAATTCAGGGAAACCAGAATAGGTCAAAAAAAAATTCTTGGGGTGGGGCAAATGGTTCACAATGAACTCAAAAGTGTAGGAAAAACGATGGGTGATGGGGTTAAAAAGCGGACGGGGGAGGAAGCAAAAGTCGATATGGGAGGGGGAAAGAGCAAGGAGCGCCCGAGTCAACAGAAAAGCTGGAACCCAAGAGGCACATTAACCAGCAGGAGGCCTGGTAGACCTCAAGATAAAACGAAAAGGGAGGGTGAAACTGGGGGGAGTAGAACAAGGTGGGCGGGCAAAGGAAGGGAACGAAAAACGCAAGGGTAAAACGCTTCCAAAAAAAAAAGAGAAGATGTGCCCGCAAAATATCACGGACGCACAAGCATCCTGGTAGCAGCCCTTGGTCCAGGGGGTTTAACCAGGACCGGGAAAAGGGGGGGGGAAAAAATTGAGGACCGGAAACCTGTGAAAAAATGACTCCCCAATCAAACGAAGGACTTCAAGGGGCTACCCAAGGAATGGGGTTCGAAAGAAAGAGGGACGAATCTCAAACTTGCAAGACTGAAACCACGTAAAGGAGTCAGCATATCGCTTGGGGGGCAGTCTCTCGGGGGAAACTATCGGGAGCACCTCCTTGGGGAAAAAAGAGAAGGAAAAGGAGTAAGAGAAAAAAAAAATTGGGGGAAGGTCATGTCTCAAGTAGTGCAAAAAAAACAGAGATCAAAGGTTTCTCGGGAAAACCCGCCGCTGCAGAAAAAAAAAAGCTCTGAGGAACCCAACAATAAGTAACGCGAAGGGGAAAAAAATATGATTGGGTTTAAAAAGGCGGATAAGGGAACAAAGGGCAAAGGTTCACGGGCCACACTGACACCGAGACACTGTCGTAAAAACTTTTTGACTTAAAGGCAGGGAGAGAGCATCGTGAAAGAGAAAAGAAGGGGGAAGGAGTGTCAAAAGCTCGATAATTGTGTTTCTACCATAGGTGCGCATACAAAAAGACAACGAACGAAAAACGGGGAAAAAGGAAGGAGCAACTCCAGGGGCCGCCGAACCGGAAGACTTCGGGTTAACAGTGGAGATCCTCTGGGCAAAAAGCCACCCACAATTTGACAACAGGGCGCCGGACACCCAAATGCTGCATCAACCTGGAGGAGAGGAAAAATGGGACCGGGGGTAAACATAAATTATCGAGGAAAAAAACAATGTGAAAACATGCCACTAAAAACGCCCTCCGGAAAAAACTGGTTGGAGGGGTCGAGAAAAAAGAAGATAAAGAAGGATGTTTGAAGGGGGAGCAGGAAAAAGGGGAAAACGGTGCACGCAATGATGTGGGGGGGGAACTGGATCCGACAAAAGACAAGAAAGAGGTAAGGGGCCTTCCGGGGGAACGACGGGGGAATAACAAACGGTCGAAAGGTAGAAAGAAAAAGAGCGATATTTTCGCAGGGACAATAGATCATCGGGTGGGTTGGAAAGGAGGCAAAAAAAAAACCAGAAATTCGGAAGGGAAGGTTTGCACAAATCCCCAAGTATGAGGTCAATCTTCAAAGCGGGCAAAGGGAGGTGAGGGGGAAAAGGGAAGAAAATCGTAGGGCCAGAATACCCAATTTTACCGGAAGGGGTTGGAAAAAGGACCAAAAATATTAGGGGTGACACATCCCAAGGTGTTCGGGGAAAAAAAGAAAAAAAACGTGTCCTCCAGGAACGACCGTTCCGATTGCGTGGAATTTTTTCATCAAGGACCAGAGAGACGAACAAATCGAAGTAAAAAAGAAGGGGTGGGAAAAGTGGTCAAAGAGGTTTCGGTTGAAAGAGCCACCTGCCCTCGGGTTCTGGGGAAAAGAACAAAATAAGGGGGTAAGCCAAAAGCCAGTAGGAAAAAGCAAACGACAAGGTTGGGGGAGCTAAATAATCGGGGGGTAGAATCATGACAAACAGAAGAAGAAAAAAAAAAAAGCAGTTGGATCAAAGGGGGGTAAAAGTGCGTCTAGGACCACGGGGGTGAGTGAGGGGGGAAAGGGGAAGACGGGGAGAGGAAAGCGGAAAGGAAAAAACCGGATGGGAACGAAATGCAGGGATGCATGCAGCCTCAAAAAAGAAAAAAAGGGGCAAAATCCGGACAGAGCGGGAAGATGAGGGGGAGTCGAAGGGCGCCACCAACTTCCTTATCGAAGTGACCCAGGGAAAAAAAAAAAAAAACAATGGGAAAAAGAAAGTCGAGATTGACGAATTGGGAAAACAGATAAAACCAACGAAAAAAGAATCCAAGGCACCTCGCCGGGTTTAAGCACCTGGGGAAGAAAAGTGGACGACAGGGGGAAAAGGGGAAGAAGAATAGAAAAGGAAAAGAACGGTTGGAACCGCCCGACATGATCGGTGGGGGAATGGGGGGAAGATGAAAGCAGCAGAGAGGTCGGTGTGTGGGGGAAAAGTCTGGGGGAAAAAAAAAAGGGGACAGCAGCGCTGTGGAAAATGACGCGGTAACAAGCAGCTCTAACCAAGAACAAAACGCGAACCGGTGGGGGTAAAGACAAAGGAAGAAAAGAAAAGAAGCTGGGGGATTGGGATGCAGTCGAGAAGGGGAGGGCAGGGCAAAAGCAGGGATGGGGCCAATCCAATGTAGGGTGGTCCGGGAGGTTCCCACGATGAAACAGCTGGAAAATCTCGGAACAATTGTGGGGCCGCGGGTTCGGGAGCGAGAAACACCATCCAAGAAAGGGAATGTGGGATTCAAAAGAACAGGAAAAAAAGAAAAGACGTGTTGATGGGGACCGTGGTGCGAAACGCGAGCAAATGAAAAGAAGCGAAAAAAAAGGAACGGGGGAAATTAAAAGGGAAAGAACAGGGGGTAGGGGGGGGGGTGAATGAAAGCAAAAGCAGTATCAAAAAGCAGACATGGACGTTATAAAAGTGAGGACCTTAAAAAAAAAAGAATAAGGGGGGGGGGGGGGGACGAGACAAAACTGGTCGTTTGGAGAAAAAAAAAAAAAAAAAGGGGGGTGGGAGGGGGGAAAAGGGACAGGGGGAGAGGGGTGAGAAAAAAAACTGGAAGTGTGTCGCCAGGGGAGGGAGGGGGGGACGGGAGGCGAGGGGGAAAAAAAGAAAGGGTCAAAACCTGGGAATGGAAGACAGGGAAGATGAAAAAGACGCTGGGACGGACAAAAAAAAAGTAAAAAGTTCGAAAAGAAAGAAAAACCGAGGGTGGTGTTGGGGGAGGCGAGGAAAATCACGGGGCTCTACCGCAGGGGGCTTGCTGGGGCAGTTGGGTCACGTAGGTCAATGGGACGAAAAAAAAAAGGAAATACACTCAAGGTAAAAAACGCGAAGTGCAGGTTAGAGGGAGCGACCGCGGGCTGGGGAGGGTGAGGGAGGAATAGGGAGACAGGGAGAGAGAGAGAGAGGAGCAAGGGGGAGTTGTAGCGAAATAGAGGAAGAACATGATGGTAGAAGTGGGGCACGAGAAGTGGGGCCCGAGGAGGGGTGTACGAGAGGAGAGGGGGCAATGGAAGGGGCAAAGAGGGAAAAAAAGAAAGGGGAGGGAAAAAGGGAGGTGGTAGGAAAAAGTAGGCGGTAACAGGTAAGGGACGCCAAATCACTCAAATGGTTAGGGGAGAGAGAGGTGTTAAAGTAAGGTGAACACAGGGGGGGTGGAAGGAGGTAAGGGGCAAAGGAGAAGGTCGAGGGGGGGGGAGGGGGGAAGGGAGGGTTGAAAAAAGGAGGGGTGGAAGAGTGAGGGGGGGAGGTGTAGGGGAAGTAGAAAAATAGGAATAAGGGGAGAGGAGGGGGGGAGGAGGGGCGAAGGGATAGGAGGGAAAGGGAGAGGTGAGGGGGGATTGCGAGAGGGCAGGGGGGGGGATGAGGAAAAAAAAGGGGGGGGGCGGGGGGGGGGAGGATGGAAGGGAAGGGGGAGGGGGGTGAGGAGGCCGAGTAGTCGTAGGGAGTGAAAGGGAAGGGGGGGCGCCGGGAGAGGGAGGACGTAAGATGATGACTGTGTGGGACGGAGAGGGTTGAAAGTAAGGAAAGTAAGTGGCGTGAGAGCGAGGGTAGAGGAAAAGAGGGGAGAAGGACAGGGGCGAGGGAAGGATGAAGGACTGGAGGGGGCGCAGGACGATGGAATTGGGCTGGAGAGTAACGAGGTAAGGAAGGGTCGAGTCTGGGGAGTATAGGTGGGAGGGGAGGATAGGGCGGGGGGGGCAGGTGAGATGAGGGGAGAAAAAGAGGCGGGGGTGAGCACGAGAGGGAGGGGGAGGAGACAGGGGAGAGAAGGTGCTTAAGAGCCAGGGGTACGGGAGGGGTAGTATTTAGCGGGGGGGGAAAGGCGCAGGAAAGGAGTAAAGTGAAATACATAGGTGAGCGGATGTGGGAGGGGATAGTAGAGGTTTGCTGGAGGGAGACAACAGGTAAAAAGTATGGGAGAAAAAGTATGGGGTGACAGTCGAGGGAATGCAGAGGGCAAGGGGGGAGGAGCTGAAAAGGTGGAGCGGAGTAGTAACAGCAAGGGGGGCATGCTGTACGCGGGGAAGGGGATACTGTCAACGAAAAGAGACCCAGGAGGCGAGGCCATAGAGAGATGAAAAAGGGGGTGAAGGGGAGGGGCCAGGAGGGTGGGGCGTAAGGGAAGATCAAGTGGCAAAGGAGCGGAGGGGAGGTGGAGAAGGAGGAGAGGGCAGAAGGGGTACGAATTCCATTAGGGGATGCACCGCATATCAAGGTGAGTGGGGGTGGGAGAGCCAAGACAGTCCGCTTGTCTGGGTTTCACAAAATCAGGCAGAGGAACAAATTGAAACAGGGCAAACAAAGAAAAAAAAAAAAGAGCCGGTTGCTTTGGGGAAACGTGCCCACAACAATGTACAGATACGGCCGAAGGGGGTTTGACCCAAAAAAAAGAAGAGAAAAAACGAGGAGGGAGGAAACGCCAGGGACAACAGAAATAGGGGCCTTAGAACCGATTCAGAAAAGCGGTCGTTTCTGTAAAAAGCGTCCTCCTCTGGGCAAAAGGGTCAGCAACAAAGTCGTGACGCCCGTGCAAAAGAAAAAAACACAAAGATAACGGGACGGGACGAAGGCGATAATGGGGGGAAGAAATATTTCACCAATTCAAGGAGGTGTTCACATCAGGGGAAGAAAAATTTCAAGGCGGTGAAGACGCTCGGCGGCAAAGGCGGATGAAAAGTGAGACGAAAAGAAAAACCCAACCCGGAGTTTGAGCCGAGAACGAAAAGGGGAAGTGCGAGACCGGGGGGGGGGGAAAGCCAACCCCCATGTCGTGGGAAAAGCTCCATAGAAAGGAGCCCCCAGCAAAGAAAAGCGCGAAAAAATGACACGCAAAAGGGGTGCTAAAGGGCAGAAGACAAAAATCCGCAACGAATAGATACGATCAGCCGAGGATCGTAACGAAACACAAAAGGGAAGGGCG
>Ga0179593_1585634_pt1 | contig 13831 bp, 19 predicted proteins | sample CZODoug2_1_08_16_FD_185931 | JGI IMG/M metagenome (GOLD analysis project Ga0179593, IMG submission 185931) | Vadose zone soil fungal communities from Angelo Coast Range Reserve, California, USA - CZODoug2_1_08_16fungal (PacBio error correction) | ecosystem: Environmental > Terrestrial > Soil >...
TCGACAAATGAAACTTGCCCAGGGATCGACAGAAAAGAAGGCCGAATCGCCGGAGGGAAGCATCCTCTCGCAAAGAAGGAGCGCAGGAATCGCGTCGGGTCGCCTTTTCATTGCATACTTTTACTCTTCCTCGCAGAGAGGAGGAAAAGGAAACTGTTTTGGGAGGGGGTGGTGCTCGGCATCGCGGCTTTAAAAAAACGAAGTCGCGTGTGGGAAGAGTCACGTATCCAATAGACCTCTCCTCTTTCAAAAGAAGAAAAAAGCAGCATGCTTTTTCGCTCGAAGAGGAAAAAAAAGACTGAAGGTGATCTCTCCGAGAGTGGAAGGGGAAGGGGGAAGATCGGGAAAGCAACGGCGGAAGTACCACAGCACTGCCACCAATGTAAGAAGGGAAGGTTAACGAAAGATTGAAAGGGCGCCGAATCGCTTCCACCTACTCAGTTCCTCAAAAGGGGGAATCCAAATCGATCTGATAGGACGCAGTCCCTCCTTCCTTCCGCACAAAGGAAAAAGGTTAGCATGGAGTCAGCGCGAAGGAAGAGGAAAAGAGCAGGGAGGAGTCTCATCCAATAAAAAAAGAAAACCCGTCTTGTCCGAGAAAGGAAGTCTGATCGATCCTCGGAAATAATCAAGTCTGCCTCGCCTTCACCGACGGGGAAGGGAGGAGTTTTCCGGCAACGGAAAAAAAAAGGGGGGGGAGATGGAACACAGCGTCCGGGGGGAAAGTTGCGCTTTTGGGGGGGAGAAGGGATTCACCCACGCGCGCAATGTCCTTCGTGCGCACGAAAAAAAGAAGGGGGGGGAGAAACTGGTCGCGCCAGCAGAGGGGGAAGGAGCGATTCGCAGAGGAAGAGGGCGGTCATTCAGGAAAAAAAGCTGAGAAACGGCCACTCGGGGTTTGTCCACACCAATGGAAAGGAGAAGGAATCGACCTCGATGGGAAAGAAAGGGACTAGACGGCCGAGCCGGATTGCCGAGGGGAGGAGAAGTGGATCACTCTAATTCCGGGGAAGGAGGTCGCTATCGGGAGCCCTTGCTCAATGGGAATTCGCAAACGTAGGCAGAGGGACAATCTCCTTCCAAAGGGGGGAAAGAGAGGGCCGTCCCGGATGGCCAGGGGGAGAGTGGGACAGTTTTTCAGCTGAGCGGTTGAATCTCTATGAAAAAAGAAAAACTTACACCGGGCAAAAGAACGCCAAGGGGTTGTGTCAGAGGGGGGTGTCTCCGAGACGGGGTGAGAAAAAAATAGACCACGTCGCTTCGGGCCACTCGGAAAGGGAGAAAAAAAGTGCCGCCGCGCAGGGCTCCTCGGGGTAGCGAAAAGTTTTCGAAGGGGCCCCGGGGATCCCAGAGGAACACGGCGAACGGAGGGAGGGGGGGGGATGCCTCATGCATCAGCACCCGCGGGGGGAAAGGGACACTATACACCCCGGGAAGAAGGAGACTGCATGGACTAAAAAGAAAAGTACTCAGAAATTTCTGCATCGTTACGAAAACTTACGCCCTCAAGAGGGAGAAAAAGGGGGAGCACTTGAACACCTCAACAGGTAACGTAATAGAGCGAGGGAGAGGAAATTCTTTGTCTGTCCCAGCCAGAGAAAATTGGGGGGATCTTTCATGAGAAGGGGGATCATCTGGACAAGGTATAGAAGATAAAAAAATCCAAACGCTCGGAAAGGGACTCGCAGGGGGACGGCCATCTCACTAAGAAAAAGAGAACCGAACGCACTGAGGTAAGATACCAGACGCTGCTTCAAGCACAGGGGAAGAAGCGGGGTTTTAACCTGATACTTACTAGTTTACTATTAAGTAATGGAAAGATGCGTAGCGGGAGAGCTTGCAAAAAAAACCACCCAAACACAAGGAGCACAAGAAGAAAACCATGCGTCAGCCGGAAAAACCGGTAAAGGACACGCTCGAATTGGTCACTTCGTCCATCCCCCCCCAAAAAGGAAGTAATATACGACAAAGACGCGCTGAAAATGGAGGAAAGGAAAACCGCAAGAAAGGAGAGGGAGCTCGAAATCGCTGCCGAGGTTCTCGAGTGCGTACAAAGACCCTTCTTCTAGTTGGGGGGAAAGGAAAGTCTCTCGACAGCGATGAAAGGGAAGGGAATAGCCTTTAGGGGAGTACCGCTACTGAAGGGGAAAAGGAGGAGGAGTTTATCGTGCCAACAGCGACTTTTTTCTCGTTGGAAGCTGTCCTGGGGCGGGGAGAACCGAACCTCTAGGGAAAAGAAACGGATCTCCTGGCAAGCCGGCAAAAAGAAAAAACCAATAGAGGAAAGAAAAAGAAAAAATTGCTGGGGGAGGTCAAAAGGAAAAAGAAAACAAGGACTGATTGGCCTGCTCAGGGGGGCGACGGAATCAAAAAACAGTGAAAAACACTCGCACATCCTGCATCCACTCTAAAGCCGGATCGGCCGCGTGCAGCATAAAGGACAAAGGGGAAATTATCGCGATGAAGAGATCCACTGCCAGGAGGAGAAGGGCTGGGAGACAGCCGGAGATCAAAAAAGGGAAAATTGGAAAATACCGTCATTGAAAGGGGTGGGGTGCTCAGCGGGCAGGGAAAAGATAAAAAAAGAATATCCTCACCTAACATGCGCGAGATGGGCGGGGGGCCGCGCGTACTGAAGTACATCTTGGCTTTGGCGTAAGGGAAGAGGCAAATAAACGCACCATACTGGAAGGGGGACGGCGGAACACGGCCGGTGGTTTTGTGAATATGAGAAGGGACATTATCGCTCCAAGCCTTATACAAAGGAAGGGGGGGAAAAAGAGGCGGTGTGATGACTTTATGCAGTAGTGTAAAGAAAGGAGGGGAAAGGCAGATACGGCAGCCAGGATAGAAAGTACCTAGCTTGCTAACCTTTTTTCAAATCGACTATAACACCATCGAAGGAAAAAAAAGAAAAGGTATCAAATGAGCACGCACGCAGAAAAAACAACATGATGGTATGTTCATACCAAGAAGCATCCTGGAAAATTCGATGCGAATCGAAGGAAGGATGGGAATACCGGTCAAGTGGTTCCTATCATGTTTATCCTCAGCTGAAAAAAAAATTCCAAAAAATTCTATTTAGCGGAGATTCTCATTGCTCTTTCACGAAAAAAAAGGAAAAAAAGGAGAGGCATAATTGACAAATGAAGAGAAGGGGAAAACAGCATTTGGGTATGACAAAAAAAGGCTCAGTCGTCACCACATTAGTCAAAAAAAAGACCGTCTCATTCGGCGTGGGGTAACTGCAAATTTCATACTCGAGGGGGAGGAAAGAACTTCGCCAGTTAAAGGGGGGGAGAAAGGAGTGTGCTTCATCGTTCGAGGGTGCAGAGTAAAAGACGCAATAGACTCATACAATTAAAATGGTGGGAGAAAGGGGGTGACGTTAGAAAAAGGACAAACAACAAAAAGGAGGATGAGGAAAAAAAGAGAGGAAGAAGTAACCCGGAAATGGGTGAAATTTAATGCGTAGAGCGTCTTTTCCGGCGCAAAAAAAGGTCAGCCCATACGAAAAAGGAAAGTCAACCACTTTCCCGGGAGGAGGATTTTCCTTCATCATCGAAGATGAGGAAAACCAATGACGCCGGGATGTTTACACTCGGGGGAAGTGAATGGTGAAAAAGGGCCGTCGTTGAACTGTAATAAGAAAGGGTTCCCACCATGGAAACAGTGAGTGCAAGAAGGGCGCGTGCCCTGAGCGGCTGCGGGGAGAAAAAACTTAAATCTCATTTGTGACGAAAAGGTATGCAGATTCAGCATGAGGGGGGGAAAAGAGAACAACTTACTTTTTCTTGCACCAGGGGAGGAAGGCCGAGCTCGAGTCCGAATCTAATTTTTCCATTAGGGAAAAATAACATTACAAGAAGGGGGGAGGAAGGCGAGGCGTGAGAAAGGGAAAAATGGTAATGGTGTTCTCGTCCGATTTGGAGAAAAAAAAGGGACGACGTGGTGCACTGGAGAGCCATTCTTCCGTATCTGTCAAGAAAGGAAAAAGGAAGGGACCCGACAGGGGATAAGCAGATGAACACCTGGACAGAGAAAGGGTACTAAGGCTGTCGCGCTAATGAAATGAGAGGAAAAGGCCTTGTGACCGCCTACCATTACTAAGTGGGAGGTGTGGTGGAGTTGCCCACCAATATCCAAGTCAGCCAAAGCCCCGATGGAAAAGGAAAAGCAATCGTCCGACGAGAAAAAAAAAATAGTGAGAGGATCGCGGTGGAATATTATTCCAGCCCGCTTAGCACCCCAAAGAATAGGGGGTTATTTGCAAAGGGGGAGAGGGGGGAAGAAGGCTTTCAGCACAAAGGAAAAACGCCTGGCAGGATCGCCGAGAAGAAGATAGGTCGTCGCGGGCGGCCATGATGAATGCGAAAGAGGAAAAGGGTATCTCAGTATGGGGAAGAGGGTGTGGAACTGTTTGGGGGGGGGGGAATTTTCTGCTGCACGGGGAAGCAAATTCAAGAACACCATCCCCTATTGTTTTGTGAAGGGGGGTCTTCTATATGGTGGGATATAGGGAAGAGGTGCGGCTGAAAAGTTCGCTGTCCCTCGCGGGGGGAGGGCACTAACAAATTCGCTGGAGTTTTGCACTATCCACGGCCTAAAGAAAAAGGAAGGGAGCTTTAGAATCGTAAAAGGGGGGAAGAAGGACAATACGGGATAGCTTGGAGAAAACGACGATCACAGACCATTCGAGCCGGAAACAAATAAAACGGCGACGAGGCCGCTCTTTTTCGATCGGAGGAGGACGGGGAGGGTCCATTCCGGCAAGGGGAAAAGAGGAAAGGGGTTACGTCCGAGGACTTCGATCGAATCGTACGGCTGGCGCCGTGCCAAGAGAAAATACTTCTACCTGTTTTCCTGGAAAGAAGGGCTAGGAATCATGGTAGCGAAATGACATCTTGTCGAATTTTCGGGTTGTGCTGGTGGAAAGCACCCATACCGCTGCCTCCATCTTACTTACTAGTAACAGAGGGGGAGTAAACCACACCGGATAATTGTGGGGGGAACATAAATTTAAAGGCCTTGATGGGAAGGGAATGGGTAGGATCAAGAAGGGGGGGGCTGGATGATGGAGGGGTTTCTACGGAGCCTGGACAGGGAGAGTCCCCGAAGGGGGGAGAGCGATCTCTTGAAAACGCTCGTGATCACACATATTAAGACGGAGAAGAAATCCCAATATGCATGGAAGGAACAAATGCATCTGACCGTACTGAAGAGACAAATAATTTGAACCTCAATCCCTCTCTATACGGTACCGCTATAGATCTGGGAAGGAAGCACTCAGGTGGGAGATGCCTAGCGGCTACGTGGGAAAAAAACAGAATGCAATACCTTGGAGGAAAGGTGAGGGGGGTCGCCCCGGCTCGTCCCTGAAGAAAGGAAAAGAAAATCGAAGATTTCCTAGTGCAAAGAAAAGACGATTCTGCGGCAAGGCAACCGAAGAGGGAGAAGTTTCTAAGGAAAGCTGGGGGGGAAAGGGCCCGTCCTCCTAACACACTGGGGAGAAAGAGTAAATCCCTGCGGTCGGAAAGAAGAATTCCTGGTCGAGTGGCCCCTATCTACATTTTCGATAAAGAGGAAAAAAAAACCTTTCCTCCGGAAGACACCAAGAAAAAACCTTGAATGGAAGAAGGTACTTTGGGTCGGCGTTGGCTGGCATAAAGAAAAATTATCACCTTTCCCTCAAGAAAAAAAAAAAAAAACTAGCGGATGAGGCAGCAGGGAAGGAGATTGAAGAAGAAGAACGTTGGGAGGCTGCCCAATGGCCGAAGCCCGATCCTGCAAAGAGGCCCCTTTTCGAGGAAGAAGGGGGGCCACGTCGAGAACGCCAAGGAGGGAGCGGAAGAATTCTCAAAGGGATGAGCGGATTCACCGATGTTGAAGAGAGGTTGGGAGACCCGAGGGGGGGTCCGAATCCTCGCGCGATGCTGAATGAAAAAATACTCCGACGATGCAGGGAGAAGGAGAGAGGGGAGGAGCTGCTGGGGCGACCAGTAAGGCGAGGAGGAGGGGGAGAGAAAGACATTGCTGCGCGTGGGTTTCAATAAAAAGAAAGACACACCCGGAAGGGGAAGATAGACTAGGGGTTCCCCTTTGCCGGAAACTAAGAGGGAAAGAAAGAGGGTGATTCGCGGCCGCGGTGAGAGGGAAGGGAAGATAACGAGGCTTGGCGTCGCCCCAGAAAAAAAGGGGGCACTGTTTTCGGCTGCGCGTCAGCAAAGAAAAAAAGCCTAACGAAACATTCTCACCGCGGAGACAAGGCAGATTGTTTCTGAATGAGGCTGTGGCAGAAAAGATGGGTTATCTCCATGGGGGGAAGAAAACTCGTCATCGGTGGGGGGGGGGATGGGGAGTGCTCTCCCGGGAAAAACTTCACCTGCTAAAGCCTGCGCAATGGGACTGGGTGGAAGTGCGAGGGGAAAAAAAAAGGGCGGTCTTCATCGCCATTGGTCATAAAATTCCGGGGGCCGAACCGCAGAAAAAATAGGCGAGATCACCCTTCAGAGGAAGAAAAAAAGTCGTCAACAGCCCTGTGCCATGATAGGAACAGGATGAGGACTGCTACGTGCAAAAAAACCTTCAACTCGACTAATTCAGGGGGAGGGAGGGAAGAAAAGCCTCTCTTCCTCGAGCACACATAAAAAAAAGAGGGGAAAGGGGGTAAAATCAGTGGAGTATTCCAATAGAGTACAGAGGGGATGACATTCTCCGAAATGCGACTCCCTGACTTCCTAGGGGCGACTAGGGAGGCATCGCAAATGTTGCAATACTCTATTCTCCTGAGAGAAAAAGGAAGGGAAGAGGGCATTTTCGACGTCGCAGAGAATATAGGAGAAAAAAAGGAGGAGGAGGAAAAAAAAAGATATATGAATTAAGAAAAGGACAGCTTTCCTCGCCGTCTGCGAGGGAAAACCTTGGATTGTCCTCCTCGCGCCTCTCGATTCTTCTCTTGAAGGGCGTCGCCTAGAGACTTGGTTTAAGAGAGCGACTGTACGCTTCCTTGCATCACAAAAAGGATCCTTTTTGTTGTTGCTAAAGGGGTGGACCGGGGCCGCACGTAAAATCAAAACCTGAATTCTTCGCGTTTTAAGGCGTAGCAGAAAGATCAGAGGAAAGGGGGGCAAGTCAAGAGACATGACCCGCAGATCGCCGCTTCTCCGCGCAGCTGAAGGGGCGATGAAGAGGCCCTATCTTTTCCCATTTCTATGAACCAGACGGAGAATAAATCGCAAGGGAAAAGAAAATTCAAAAGGACGCCGTCTTTAAAATGTAACGTCTTGCCCTTGCGGAAAAAAAGCTCTTCCAAGAATGAATACTACAGTTATAGAAAAAAGGAAACAACATCGATCTTATCGGAAAAAAAAAAATCCGGGAGCCGTCGGTGAGCAGGGGCTCGTCGCTCGACCGTCGTCCGAGAAAGGGAAGAAAAAGAAGCCGGTCACGAAAAGGCAGGGAAAAGAGCCAAAGACTGCGGACGCATCCCGGAAAAGGAAAAGAAAAAGGAGGACTTCACCGACGGAGTGCATTGACAGGGAAAAATGAAAGGTGAGCCCCCCTAGTAGAGGAAAAAAAAAAGGGGACTTTGCGCGTTGGGGTGAAAAAAGTGTGGGCTGTTACTTGACAAAAGCTCTCAATGGTCTTAGGAAAAAACGATGCTACGGTGAAGCCCATCGCGGTAAGTGGGGAAAAAAAGAGAAATCGCAGAGGCCGGAGAGGAAGAAGGATATCCGCGCGCGGAGGAGGAACCAAAGAGGGGTTTGGGGGGGGGGGGTCCCCACCAATGTCCTAGAGCAAAAGAAGGAACTAGCGACCCAATTAGACACGAATTGCGTAAATTGCGGCCGAGAAGAAAAGGGAAAAAGTTTTTCTACGGGGGATCAAGACAGGATGCATCCCAGGTGGACAGAGGGGGAAGTCTCCATTTTCATCCTGAGAAAGGGGAAAAAGGGCAATAGGCCACGTGAATGCAGGCATCCGCTATTGGAAAAATGGCCTTGAGGAATGAAATTAACGGAGGAGCTTTTGATAGAGGGAAAAAAAAAAACTTAAAACGTACATACCGGGCGGAGAAAGGGGGGTTGGTCAGGGAGTGGTTGGTGTGCGTCCGGAGAAGGCAAGATCGGATCTGCCCCTGGAAGGGGAAAGCTTTCCACCTCGACCATTCATTCCTGCCAAAAAAAAGGGAAAGGTATTCCTCGGGGTAGTAGGAGGAGGAGGGACGGGCCGGAATCAGCTGACACGGAGAAAAGGCTTACTGTTGTCGGCCGATGGGGGAAAAATCCGGACACTCTAGAAGCCCCTCCTTCTATTATTTTCTCCTAAGAAAGGGGGAATCCGCAAAAAAGGGGGAGCGCTCAAAGGGGATAGACCTCAAGATCAGCGTCGACAAAAGGGGGAAACGGAAGACAAAGCTCCTCTAGCGGTACAGAGGGGCTGGCTTGCACGGGACAGTATTTGTAGAGAAGTTCATATCATTGGGGGGAAGAATGCTGTGCTTTCATATCTGTACGAAGTATCTCAATAGGGGGGAAAAAAAGAAGCAGGGTGGCAAAAATTCGTTTACGAAGGGGGCCCTAAGAATCAGGATGAAAACCAGACCTCAAGAAACCTTATTGAGAATACAGAGGGAGAGGAGTCAAGAAAAAAGGGAAAACAATTAGCCGGGTTTCCCTGAGGGGGGTTGTAAGTAGATGGAAAGGCCTCTGTAGGCGGTTCTATCAGGAAAAAAGACCCAACCGAAAACAAGGGGCGAACGTGAAGACCATAGAAGAGAGGCGCTCAGGAAAAAGGGAATACTCTAAGTTGACGACGGAGAAAAAGAAAAGGAGGGAAGAGAGTAGTCCGTCAAGAAATCTCGGAAAACCGAAAGCATATTGCTCGGGAGGATCTCTCTAAAAGCGCGGCCGAAGGGCAGCGGTGGATATCGGAAGGCGGGGAAAGAAAAGCTCGAGTGTTCTTTAAAGAAAGGAGCATCGTCCAAGCTATTCCCTTATTGGAAAAGGCCCGGGGCATACCGCACTCCGTTCTCAAGGAGGAGAGAAGGGAAGGGGGAGGGCGACATCTACTTTTTTCTCGGGGGGAAGGAGGTTTAGGGGAGAACTATCCGCTAGGGACAGCTCAGAAGCAGAGAGGAGAAAGACAAGGCCACCGTCTTGTTAAACCATAATCTCCAAAAAAAAAAGCATTCAAAACAATCGGGATCTTTTTATAGAAAAAGGGAGGGGGGATGCTCTCAGAGTACAAACACCGTCCGCAGACAAAGAACCATGTCCATCAAAAAAAAAAAAAAAAGACAACATCCTGAGATCCCACGCTTGTAAGCCAGAAGGGGGGAGAAAAGGAGAAAAAGAGGCGAAACTTGTTAACGACGAGACTTGGTCGTCGCTCAGAAATTTCTCTCTAGGGGAAAAGGAAAGATCAATCTCGATTAAAATGAAATAACCGTCTTTTAGTGGGGGATAATGCGGCTTAAAAGAACCGCGATCCACTCTCACCTGAAAAAAAAGTCCTTTATCGTCGACGATTGCTTGGGGGAAAAAGAATAAGGTGATTTGCGGAAGTCCGGGAGTGATCTTTTTGGCAAAAAATAACAACTTATTAATGTTCAGCGGGAAAAGCAACGCCGTGTTTGACAAGGGGGGAAGGAAAGGGAAACCTCCTTAGACACCTATTTGCCAGGGGAAAGTAATATATAATTTATTCGCGGTTACTACCGTTCGACCGAAGGGAAGAAGGGAGACCAGGCTCTCCAGTGCATCCAATAATCACGCGGCGCTTTCTAACACAGGGGGTCAAATCTCCTATAACACCATCTAAAGGGAAAAAAGGAAAAAAGCCTGTATAAAGCCGCTCGCAACGTCTACAACATGATGGTAGGAGGGTCTTTACCAGCATCAGAGAGTCGGGGAAAAAGGAATCGATCTGGCGCGTATCTGGAAATAAAAGAAGGAAATTCAGGTGGGGTCCGAAAGGATATCCGCATGCTTGAAGAACAAAATGCGATTTATCGAAAGGGGGGATAAAAACGGAAGACTCTCGGGAAATCGCGCAGAAGGAAAAGGATCGCATGGGAAGGGGAGTATCCCTTTCACGAAGGAATAAAAATTATACTGAACGATGGCTCCAACATCACAGAGAGGAAGTTGCGGTAAAAAGAAAGGTAGAGGGGGGAGATGGAGGAAGGAAAATAATAGTCAAGGGACGGTCTATTTTTTTCGGAGGGGGAAAAAAAGGATGTGAGCCGGAAGACTCTATACTCTACAATGAGGGTGGGAAGAGAAGGTGAACGGTAAAAAAAACAACGTATTATTATTCAAAATAGAAGAGGAGAAGAAAGACCAAACTTGAAATGTATGCGAGCGCTCTTTTCCGGCAGAGAGAAAGAAAGGTGTCAGCCCGCCAAAAAGAAAACAACTTTCCCCGGTGCGGAGAGGGGAGGGGGAAAAAATCCTCATCTCTATATTAATTTGAATGGGGAAAAAGAAAACAAGCAGGGACTTACCGGGATGTTTGGAGCATCGTTCAAAGGGGGGGGAAGACGCATTGCGCCTTCATTGAACAGGGAAAATTATTTTTTCCCCAAAAGAAAGGGCCAGGGAAGCTCTCGGGCACGAGCTGCTGCGTTACGAAGGAAAGGAACGAGCTAAAGAGGCAGGGGAGAAACTGCTTCTGCAGCTGCAAGAAGAGCACCCACTTCCTTTGCGTGAAGGGGGGGGAAAACGCGAGCTCGATTCCTCTCGGGGGGGAAATGAGGAGGCTAACGGACCTTACCCTCATTTTGGAGGAGAAAGAAAACAGCAGGTATCAATCTTCTAAGGCTCCCTTTATCTGGTGTGAAGGGAAAAAGTTTAGAAGAGAGGGAAGTGACGGCGACATTTGGGAAATGGCTTCCTTCTCTTCAAGATTGAAAAAAAAAAAAATATAAAACAAAACTCCGAACGAAAGCATCTTAACCCTTCCTGTCTCCGTCAAGAAGAAGGAAACTAATGCATTCTGAAAGGAAACACGCCGTGTCCTCCGACCAGGGGGGGGGGTATTCTTTTTCCGGTGGCCCACCATATCCACGACGACTTCAAAAGGGGGGGAAGTACGCGCAGAAGGCAGAGTCGACGATACAGGAAAACGAAGTTAGTTTGTATCTGATCGCTGTTTAGAGGGTGAGAAAAACTTTAAAGAAAATGACGGTATGTCCAATTTAATCGCGATGGGGAAGGAAAAAAAGGGGGAGGGAAAAAATCCATCGCGGCGAAAAAAATGGGCAGGGCCGGAGAGCCGATCAGTCGAGGGGGTCTCTCTTGCGTCCATGATGAGGGTCGTGGCCAGTCGTGGGGGCAGGATGTTTTCAGCGTGTTGTGGGAGGGGGGGGGGGGGGAGGGGTTCTGCAGGCAAGGGGAAAAAAGGAGAGGCCAATTCAGTCAGGGAGAAGCCCTCTATTTTTTTTTACGCGGAAAGGAAAAAATGGTTTGAATCTAGTTAACCCCATACCGCCCGAAAAAGAAAACTATGCGCTGTCCCTAGAAAAAAACCCCACCAACGGTAGGAGCCCTCCCAACAGAGGGAAGAAAACAGAAACGGTTCCGTTGGGGAACAGGCCTGATCCGACCGTAAGAAAGGAAGAGGAAATTCTCTTCCCCGGACAAAGAAAAGCGTAGACTGAAGGGATCACCGACAACTCTAGCCTTTTCCTTGGAAAGAGAATATCCAAAGAGAAAGAGCGAGTTTTGAGAGCTGCTCAAGAAAAAATGTTCTGTTCCCATTGAAGGAAAAAAAAAACACGACGGGTTCGTCGTGACTGTCGATCTCGTACGGCGGAAAAAAAGACGTGAAAAGAAGGGGCGTTCCGGCTACAGGGGTCCTGGCGGCCTGAAAGAAAAAGAATTGTCATCGTACTGTCCTGCATCTTGTCCCTGGGGGGGGAATGGGTGGTGGGGTTGAAAGGCTACGAACCCGCGACCTCAGTGAAGGACTTACTAGTAACAGGGAAGAAAGTTTAATCAGGTAAACCCCAAGAGGGGGGGAAGAAAAAAATTACAGGCCGGTGGCCTGGAAAAAAGAGTGGGTAGATCCAAAAAAAGCCGTCTTCGGGTTTTCCTCGAGAAAAAAGGCTAGTACCCAAGAATTTGTTGCCACTAGCGGGGGAGGCTCTGAGCACACAGAGGAGAAGGACCAGGAGCAAGGGGGGGGGGGGGGGGGGGGGGGGGGGGGGGGGGGGGGGGGGGGGGGTTATCACAGAGGAAAGTACAAATGATTATGAAGAAATGGAGACGACAAAGAGGAAGAAGCACCTCTCTCTATACGTTACCGGGGAAAAATCCCACCAGGGGGGCTCTGCTATTGCTTCTACTTTTTTCTTACAAGAGAGAAGGGAAAGGCGAAAGGTTGGACGGAGAAAACGGCCGCGGAATGCATGCGCGAGGCGTGGCTTTCTATTTCCTCAGAGAAAGGGGGGGGACTGCAACAAAGTAAGTCCTCCTTCTAGTGGTCGACTGTCAAGCGATTCAGGAGAGAGAAAAGGGAAAAAGACTACCGAGGATAGAAAAAAGTCGGCAAGAGCGTGCAATGCAGGCAGGGGAAAACGACAGTGTGCTATCCGATCGAGAAAAAAAAAAAGTCCACATGAATACACCAAACACAGCATGACCAAAACCTTGAGGATCTCCGAAAAGGGGTCGTGCGTTTGCTGGGACAAAGAGGGGAAGATTCAGCGAAACAGTTACGTCACTCATGAAAAAGACGACCCCTATCGAGGAAAAGAAACTGGGGCCGTTGAATCAACTACGTTCTAATGCACGGAAAAAAGGGCTCCGAAGACGCACCTGGAGCATAAGCATCGAGGAATCGTCCTCCTCTCTTCCTCCTGTGAATAATGGGCGCCTAGCGAGTCACCGATTTTTTCTGGCCATTGGTGGACCGATGTTCGGTCCTAATCCGCTCGTCGAAGGAAAGACGCCGACGTCCCGCTATGAGATCTCTCCTTTCACCTCAAGGAAAAAAGGGGGGGAAAAAAAAGTATGCTCCGCAGCTGGGGGGAGGGAAAATTGGGCGCGCGTGGGTTTCAAGAAAAGAAAGTAACCCACGCTCAACGTCAGCAAGCCCGACTCGGGAAGAGAAAAAAAGGTCCAAAGCTACCCTGCAGTTCACTCCCGTCGGTGAAGGTCGGAAAAGGGGAGAAGGAAGGGGATTCGATCAGCAGATGGGAGGAGGGGGGGCTCGGAAAAACCGGTGCGCGTACGGTGAAGGAGAAGAGCTTCTACGACTACGCTGTATAAAAAAAAAGGAATCTAGCAAAGGGTGCTGAAGGGCGCCTGCTTCCCGATCAGTCGATGTGTTGGAAAAGAAAAGGAACGGGTGGAGGAACTGGAGTATGTGAAGACTGTTCTGCGCCAGATTCGAAAGGCTCCTGGGACATTTGGGGTTGCAAGGTGCGCTTTGAGAAAAAGGGAGGATCATAGACATTGGGAACAGAGAGGAAAAAGGGAGAGGCAGATCTGCAAAACAGGGAAGGACAGCTGTCTGCGAGAAAATAAAGGAAAACGCCAACGTGCGGATCTGACTGGCCCATATGGGGAAAGGGAAGAGGCCACACCTTCAAAGCGAATAAGAGGGAAAGGTGGATGGGCGCGGAAGCCGCTATGCCCCGAGAAAAGGGACTGGTTTCCTCCGTGGATGTATTCAATGAAGCGAAATAGAAAGGAAGGCGACGCCATGCGACCGCGCCGAATCCGGAGTGGGAAGGAAAGAGGGAAAGAGGGGGGGGGGCAGACTGCGAGCAGAAGGAATCGAGGAGAAGGGAAGATGTCCCTTGTCGACGTCAGGAAAAGGAAAA
>Ga0179593_1710825_pt1 | contig 13830 bp, 14 predicted proteins | sample CZODoug2_1_08_16_FD_185931 | JGI IMG/M metagenome (GOLD analysis project Ga0179593, IMG submission 185931) | Vadose zone soil fungal communities from Angelo Coast Range Reserve, California, USA - CZODoug2_1_08_16fungal (PacBio error correction) | ecosystem: Environmental > Terrestrial > Soil >...
GGTCATTCTTAAGGCTCTGGGGGGGGTAAACGGCATATGGAAAAGGTCAAGGGGCAAGGGAAAAAAAAAGAGCAGTTCGAAAAGGCATGTTATGGCGAAAGAGGAAGTACGAAAAAAAGGACACGAGGCCCATAAAAGGTCAACTGATTGGCAGTTGGATCCGAAGTCGTCAGCCTCTTCGGGCCGCGGAGAAAAAAGACTCAGCTACACGAAAAGGGGGTATATGAAAAGAGCTGAGAACAAATAAATCTCAAAAACGATTCCAAGTGGGGCTGAAATACAGTGGGGTTGGGGCTGATGGAGGGGGGGTCCTATGTTACTTATAGAAATTCGGTCTAGCAACATTTTGCGAAAAGGCACGGATCACAAAAAACAAAGTTCTTCCTTCTAAAAAGTGGTTTTTGGGGGGAATTGAGCCGATGGGCGGAAAGAGGGGGTTGGGGCGTAATATGGGGGGAACAGAGTGATCGAAAGTCACTGTCCCTGGACGGTCTTAGGGCCCACGTGCAATTTAAAGAAGGTACATGGGGGGGTGTGGCGGAGGAGCACGAATCTGCTTAAAGGACTGGGCTGCTATAAAAAAGAAGGGACCCAAGGTCAGTTGAAAGAACCATTCTGACGTTCTTATGCATAGAGTATCGGCATTTCACTGAGGGGGACAAGGGATTGAGTTTTGAAAGCATTTAGCTTCAAATTGAGGCTAAATTATAAAAAGTGGTCCACTGTCTCTTTGGAAGAAATTGTGCAAAGGGGGGGCCATAAAAAGGGGCAGGGGACGCATCAGGGGGGGTAAAAAAAGGCGGTCATGGTCTCTTACAAAAAAAATGTCATTCCAGTGGGAAAAAAAATCGAAGGTGCTCGAACGATGAGGGGGAGGCGATTGAAAGATGGGCCGTAAGGTGACTCAGAACTGCTGCAATTTGGGGGGGGGAGGGCCATCTATAAAAACGAGCAGAAAAATCTAAACGTTGAAGAGTTAGGTGCAAACGCTCTAAATAACGCTCCGGCTCAAAGAATTGGGCAGGGGCATGCAGAAGGGATCCCGCCTGTAACTACGGCATAAGGGTAGAAAAAAACAAAGCTCCCTTTCAAAAAGCACCTCGCGTAAAAACATCAAGCGCCGGGGGCACTCAAAAAAACATGGCAAGAAAACAAAAACCACACTGCCATGAGGACAACAACGGACACCGGGAAGAAATCTCTTCTCGACACTCTGAAGGCCTCTCAGCAAACAGGGCAGGCCACATCGCCATTCGCGCGCACGGCTACACCGGAAATCATTGCAACAAGCAGGTGCACCGACAAAAAAACGCACTACTCGGCTAAAAGAAGCTCGTCAGCGACCTCCTCGTCCGGGAGTCAAAAACAGCGACGTGCACGGGGGGGCGGGAAAACTCGCATGGAGAAAAGGGCGTAAGTGTCTGCTGCAGGAAAAAGGCGTCGCGCCAGGGGGAAAAAAAAGAGGGGGGCAAAACAATCAGACTCCCCGGCCGGCGCCCTCAGAGGGGGAATGTGGCAGCGGCTGGGCTGTACTACGGGGGGGGGGGGGGGGAATCCGCGGTATTACCCACATGGGCCTGAAGATTCGGGCGGTATTCATGACAAAAACGGATAGGTTGGTCCTGGAATATTCGCGACCTCTTAAAAGCTGGCGGGAGTAGATGAGGAAAAGAAGGCATAAAGCTAAACAGTCGGGGCGTGCTGTCTCAGACAAAGTCATTGCTCTGGTTGTGACTTCGCCAGGGGAGGTCGGCTTCACGGGCCCTGTGAACTGAGCCTGGAACTGGTGCGTGCGTGGAGCTAAATCCAAGGGCGTTGGCAGTGGGCTTAAATTTAGTGCTGAACATTGCGATTCTGTCTCGGTTGTGTGGACGCCGTCAAACTGGCCAGGGGCGGATGCGCGCAGGGGAACGGTAAGGCGTCTTTGGGCGTTTCCGAAGGAAACAGACAAGGCAGGTAGAGTAGGGGTTGGACTATGACAGGGATCATCGTCATTGCGGCTGCGATTTAGCTGGGGGGTGGCGGGTGAGTGGACCACAACCCTGGGGCGAGGCATGGATGTGACCAGGGGGGAAGGGGGTAGGGGTCGGGATTAGAGGCGAGGGAGGGGTTGGGGTGTATTTCCTAAAACCGTTGATTTATGGGGTGAATGGTGCGACGCGGGGTAATATTCTTTAGTATTTGGTGAGTTTTGGGGGTTGGGGGTATGAAGGGTGGTTATTCTTAGAAAGGAGGGGGGTTCAGTGGGCTTTGGCTAAGGGGAAGGAGGGGGGGAAAGGCAGTACTCTTTGTTTGTAGCGAGGCTGGCGGGAAATTTAATGGTAAAGGAATACTTCGAAGGAGGTGACATATCTATGGGGGGAATCCCGCATTAAATATTGTGAAGTTGGGATGGAAAGCTCGGGGGTCATGTATGGGGAAACAAGTACGAATATTTGATCACTGAACTAGATGTAGAAATAGCCACAGCCGTCAGGGGTGTCTATGGGTGGCAAGTGAGCCGCGGCGGGGGGGAGGTTCTTGGGGCAGATCTAGTCATGGGGTTAATAGGAGGAGCGCAAGAGGGACGCCTCATTTACCTGACGGAAAATGGAGATTTATGGTCTGGACCAGCCTGTGTAAAGGTTCATTGTTTTTGTGGCCAGGGTCGTACATTGAAAAAAAATGGGGTTTTATTTTTGAAAGGGAGCCCCCTTTCGCATAGGGTCTGGGGGTCCTGGGAACGCCAAGGGGGGCATCATGAAAAAAAAACGAACTTTCCTGGGCTGCTGGTGGACACACGGGCGCCGGGGCTAAGCAAGACCTTGTCAACTAAAAGATCAAAAATGTTGCTTCTACTTGGGACCCGCGCCTATTAATCAACAACGCGAAAAAAACGTATCCTCTGGGTCTTCTACCTGTAAAAGATAAAGGCAGAACGGGCCTGTCCGAGGACGTTTGTTACAAGCATACAAGAATGAGGGGACAATAGACTATCAGAACAAAGAAAAAAACGGCGGCCTCCAAGTTCGAAAAAATAAACTAGGCACCCTACTTCAAGCTGACCAAAAAACCGTCAGCACTCTAACTAAAACTGTCAAAGAACGCAACACAACTTAACGAAAAAAACCGGCCGCATGCGACAGCAATCGCTAAAAAAGACGGGCAACGGCAAATCAAAGGAGGGCACAGCATCCAAAGACAGAAAGCTCCCAAAAAACGGATCCTCATCTCAGTCCAATAGGTCACTCTCCTCAAGGAAAAAAATTCCGCCCTGGGTCGGGGGAAAACATTCCCCAAGGCTAGTCGTCATGCGGGGGGATGGAGAGAGTGCATACAGCAACCTGCTTCCAACAGCTTGAAGTTATGCCGGGATTAAATGAAGTCTTCCGTCAAAGGGCGGAAGGTTCAATGATGCGAGTGTCGAATGTACTCACGTCGTATTCATAGCAACGATTCGTAAATAAAATTAAAAGAAATTACTTCGAAAAACGCAGGGTTTCTGCACGGAAAAGGCGTGGGGGGGGGGGGGGATGAGGGGGAGTTTGATGGGAAAAAAGGTTACTTTGTGTTGTGTATGCTGTTTCGGTGGGGGGGTAAAAGGTAACCATGTGGCTCTCTACTTGTAACAGGATAGGGGTTCGGGGTCACTAGGAGGGGGCAGTGGGGGGTTTGAGGGGGAATGGGGGGGTTGAGCAATAATAAAGGGCGGAGCTACGGCTCCGCGGTGTGGTGAGAGGGGTTTGACGTCACAATGGTGTTCATTGTGACTCGATTGTTGGAGAAGGGAGGAGAGGGGGAAAAAAAGGGGACTGGGAAGGTGAGTCAGGGAAAAAAAGGGGACATGGCCTTTCCGACGGCGTAAATTAAGCACCAACCAGGACAGCCATGCCATGTTGGGGGGTGGGTGCAAGCAGCGTCGTTACCGGTTGGGACAAATAAAATTCTATAGACAAACAAACGGGGGAGAAAAGGAAGGGGGGGGGTTCCAAAACAAGACTAACTTAACGGCGGTAAAAGGGTTAAAAGGAGAAGCCACGGGACACATCAGCGATCAGGCGCGCGACTTCAGGAGCCTCACTTCAAAAGAAAAAAAAGACAGTTAACAAAACAAGAAGAATACATCAACTAAAGGACGCGAGATGTTGCTCTCAGACAGAAAGACCCCGAAAGTAGCATGGCTCCTAAGCTAAAAAAAACACAAATCGCATCCAAACGAAGCCGCGAATCATCGACAAAACAACAGAGGCAGAAGACAGCGGGCAAATACCTCTGAAAGGGCCAGGGCTAATCACCACCTGAGTCCACAGTACGAGCAGCAAATCCGACATGAGTCAAAACCAAAGCTGCGGCACTCCGCCGGTGAGGAAGGGTGTTGCGCAGCGGAAGATAAATACGGACACGCGGAAAGAGGAAGACAATCGTATGGCATCGAACCTGGGAAGTTGGGGGCAAAGGGGGCATGGGAAAACGCAAAACACCCAAGCAAAAAAAAACCCCAAAAAAAAAGGGAAGCCGGGGTGTACGGTACGATATCACAGAGGGTGGAAAAAAGCTGTAAAGGGGTCTGAGCCTTCCGGGGGAGGGTTGGGATTTTATATTCCGTGGGTTTCTTGGGTTTGGGTGGAGACGAAAGGAGGGATCGGAGATTTGTGATGTTTGTGAAAGTGGGGAATGAGGTGGGAGAGGGGGGGGGGGGAAGTGTGCGACAAAAGGGGAGGCCTTGGGTGGCGCGGTAAGGCGGTGGGGGGGGTGAAATTTGGTGGTCAGGTTGTGACGGGAGGGGGGGGCGGCGGGTAATGGTGGTTGGGGGGGCTCTCCAGAAAAAAAAAAATTGGGAAAGTTTGTGGGGTGCAAGGTAGGAAGGGGTATGAAGGTGTGATTTCCGGGGATGTAGAGGATTAAAGGGCTGTGGGCGGTATTCAAAGAGGGCCAAAGTGGTAGGGGTAGGAGGGGTCCTTTAAAAAAATAAGAGTACTGTGATAGAGGGGGGGGTAATAAAATTGAGGGGGGAATCTAGAATTGGATGTCCAGGTCGTCTGCAAGACTAGCCTCGCAAGCCCCCACCTTTTGGTGGGGGGAGGTAGGGAGTGTAGAGGGAGACGCCTCGGGAAAGAACGTCAATCTGTCAGAAGAGTGGGCTAGGTAGGCGGGTTAGTGGGGAGGAGGGAGATGAGGGGTGAAGTGGGTATTAGGGACGGGTGGGCCTAGTAGTTGGGTGCACGCAGAACCGGGGGGGGGAAAAACTGCTACGGAGTAGCAGTTTAACAGAACACAAAGAGCGGGGAAGTAAAGGTTGTGAAAAAAACAAAACCGTGCCGCCCGCGTGAATTTAGAAACGAGCAAGGGTTGAGATGGGGGTGAGGGGGTAAGGAAAGAGGGTCGGGTGAGGGGGGGAAAGTGAAGATCACACTGAGGCAGGAAACTTTTCCCCTTTCCCCTTGTCAAAGGAACCCAACAATAAACATGCCAAAAAGAAATGTTGGCAGAAATAGTAAAAATAAGTAAGTCAGACACAAATGGAGGCTGAAAGGGGTTTGTGGGAAGTTCTAAGGGGCAAAACAGAAGCTTACGAGGAGGACCATACCTCGCTAAAGGCTCCACTGCAAACCCGCACATACTGGGAGAGGGGGAATGAAAGGCGATAGGTGGGTCATTAGATGTGCTGAAGCAGACCGATAAGTCTCACGAGGCTAGGACTTTAACCAACGGCCCATAAGAGGTGGCCATAGAGTAACGGAAGGGACGTACATCCGGCATTATAAAACGCAGCTCAAAAGGACGTCAGGTACCTCGACAAAACAAAAGCCCGGCCGAAAGGGCAAAGAGAAACTACAAGACAAAAAAAAGCAGCAAAAAATAGACCGAGGAAGCGGGCATCTCAAAAATGTAAATCCGCCCATATCCGGGGTCAAGCAGGTAAAAGGACCCCGCCCATAAACGGCTTCGCGAAGACAGCGCCTACGGCAACAGTCTCCGACGCGGCCGGAAAAATGCCCCCGAGAAAATAAAGCGCGGCGCCTCTAGGAAGGCATAGAACCGCTTGCACCTCAGAGGGTGGTGCTGGAGGAACAATTGATGAGAATCTGCACCGAAGGGCTGGGGGAAAGCCACCATACGTCGGTTTTCTGAGGCGATACGTTATTGGAAACATCCTATCCTAAAGTGAAAAAGGGCCATGAGCGAGGCAGCCTACTAGAGGCTCACACATTGGCCAGGAAAAAGCCGTAATGGACTAAAATTTGCATTCAGAAAGTGAAAAAGTGTATATAAGGAACTAATAAAAGGCCCCTCGAGGGACGTTGGGGGGGCGTTCTTCTTGGCAATCTGCGACTTCTTGAAAAAAACGATTACAATTTCGGAACGGGACACTCGGGGGGCTAAAAAGAACCTTGTTCTTTTTGGAAATACTACGATGGCTGTATCTTCCAGAAAAAAAAATCTTCCTGGCGAAAAACAAGGGACGGGGGGGGGGAAAACCAGGGTCCGGACGAAGCTGTACTGTCTATGGGTTTGGTTCTCGTGGGGCTCGCTGAAAAAGGGAACACACCACCGTCTGACGGAGTGGTTACAGGCAATTGTGTCACTTTGGGGGAAATCTTGCCTAATTAAAGGAGGGGAAAAGTTCTGCACGGTGGCTTGGGGGATACGTTGTCTAATTGGTAGTTCGACGACGAGGGAAATTAGATGGGGCGAAAAAATGTCCGAATTTATTCTAGAAAGGACCTAGTTGTCGGGGGAGAGCGAGGATTGGGAGCGCTGAGTTTTGAGGGGCGGGGCTGGTAGAGGAGGGTGCCCAAGGGTAGGTGTGGGGGGGGGAGTCAAAGGGTTATGGTTTTGGGAGGGCGGATCCAGGGGTGCGAAAGTAAGGGGTGGGGAGCGTGCCAAGGGGGAGTGGGACCCGGATGCGAAGGACCACGAGGATCGTGGGCACACGAAAAAGGGGGGGGGGAGCGGGGGCCGAGGGATGTCGGCGGTAATCGGTTTCGAGAAAGTGCGAGGGGGGGTGAAGCGGACATTTGGTGCCGGGAGGGAGTTAAAGTTGTCAAAAACGGGGGGGGGGGCATGATGCAAATCAATACCGAAAAGAGAGAAAGCAGAATATCTTTGCGGAAGGGGAAGGTCTTTGTTGTGCAGATACTAAAAGGGGGGGGGGCTTGGGGGATGGGAAATGAAAATTTCGCAAGGCCATTAGATGCACAATCCTATGTAAGGGCGTTCGAAATATTGAGGCATAGCGGAAAAGCTCATTTTGCAACCTGCAGAGGACGCAAACATTTCACATGCAGGGCGGTGCGCAGAACGAAAAAGGGTTGGATCGGGGGGGGGAAATCTACCGAAGCAGCACACTGGCCTGGAAGGGCCTTGCTCAGTAAAGGCAACACTCATACTGACTGAGTAGGTGGTTTGAAGAAGACTAACGGGTACAGTTCGTAAAAAGGCCGGGATGGCAAAGAGACAGCAAACCATCAGGCTATGTGACTTAGTCTCCAAAAAAAAAAAATCAAGTGGGGGAAGCGGGGCTACTGGTAAGAAAAAGGGGTAAAAAAATGAGGAGTAAAAGGAAACGCAAAAAGGGGGACTGGACCGAGGTTAAGAAGAGTAAGAGAAAATATCCAGGCAAACCTGAAATAAGTAGCGAGGGATTCGACTTAAGGGGAGTGTTGAGGGGAGAGGGGAAAATGTTACCGTTACTAGTCAACCTTACGAAGAAAAAAAAAAAGTGAGGTAGTAAGACAGCAAAAAAGGAAAGATTGATCGGACAAAAACAAGGAAGCATACAGTGTTTAAAAACTCTTATGCCTAGGGGGGGGTTCAGGGCGGCCTTGAAAGATGGGCAAGAAGCAAGGCGGCTCAGTACCAAATCTTTCATCGGGGTGCCTGGACCGGCGCTTGGCATGGGCAAAAAACGCAGGGGGTACTCGGATCAAGGGCACGGATAGAAAAAGATAAAATCTTCAAGAACACAAAACGGACAGAGAGATATGTGAAGTAAAATTAAGTCCGTGGGGAAAGTAATATCCACCAACACAGCCTTTTCAAATGGGCCTTCGACTGTGGGAACTACTAGCGGATAAGAGGTTTACGAGTAACTGATGCCCCAAGAGGGAAGAGCCAGGGGGAAATGTAAGCCATGGGCCGGGACGGGGAACAAACTGTGTGGGAGGGAGCGGAATTTCGGTGGACTAGAAGAGGGGGGGCTGGGGACCGGCTATACACAACCGGAACAGATCGTACCTATTGAATAAAAGCTTCAAACACGAGTTGGCGCAGCCGCGTGTGGTGAAAACATGGGTTTTCAAGGGTAGATGGCGGGGGGGGACCTAGTCGAAACGCGTCCTTTCGGTCTATAAAATAACTGGGTACTGGATGGTCGCAAAAAACATCTGTCGAAAACAAGAGTGAGTCCGGTATCGGGAAGGACGGATGGGGGGGGGGTGGCGGAAAGGGGGGGGGGCCGGGGGGGTTGAAAGTCAAAGGGCCGGTCCCGGTGGGCGCGGGGTAGAGGAAAAAGACCGACGGGGAAGAAAAGGGGTTGGGGGCAAGGGGGGGGGGCGCTGAGGGGGGAAAGGGCTCGTCGCGAAAAGGAGGGGCTGGGCAGCTGAGACTGCACAAAAAAAACAACTGTCGTTAGGAGTAACCCAAAGACGGGACTGTGATAAGTTTGTCAAAAAAAAGTGGTAGAAAGGATAGGGTAGCGTGAGGAGCCTGCGGCGAACTGTAGGTGGATCAAACCAGAAAAATGTGGGGTGGCTCCGGGACCACGGAAATGTGATTACAGGAGGCAGCGGCCATCGGTAAAAAAGCATTATCTCGAGGGTGGCCCCAGAGAGATATACCAATCTGACGTACGCCGGGCCGAAGGTGTGAAAAAAAAAATTGCTGGGGAGCGTGTTTATGTGATGAACGTTCCGTTGGGGAAACGGGACTGGCAAAGTTGAAAATTGTCCCACATCCAACCCATAGCTGAAAGCTATCCCCTGCGCTGCGACCTGGCCACGATCTAGATCCTCCGCTCAGAGGTGAAGAAGATCCAGCTAGGAAGGGGGAAAGGACTAATAAGTCCTACAAACAATCCAAACAATTCTAGTGAAAAACACAAGGGAAAAAAAAAAGAGAAAAATAACTTACTCAAAGTCTAAGCAAAAAAAAAAGGTCACACACAGAAAAAGCACACAAAACCTTGTTCCATCGGTCATCGCCAACAACAGTACACCCCGGAGACTCTAACCAAGTCACACTGCCAGTCGACTAACAGCTCAAGAAAAAAGCCTGCGTCAATGGGCGCCGCAACATCTCAGAGCTGACGAGGACAATAAAAGAACCGGCCGAAGGAGACCCCGACTCAATTCTGTCATCGGTCAGCGAGCACAAACGCACTCAGACGAATCGTAGGAAAGGGCCGTAAAAAAGTAGGAATGCACACTGTTCTCTCAACTTTGGGTCAGAAAAAAAATCAATTTACTAATAAAATAAATCGAATTCGCTGGGGACAAATAAATACTTCTCGGATGCCTTCCATTTTGCTAGAACGTGTTGTAAATAACGCCGTTCATGATTCTTGCGCATCGGACCGACATGGAAAAGCTCGCATGGGAGACAAGGCTAGAAGCCGGGGACTTAGCAAGAAAGCCCAGCAAAAAAAAGGTAAAAAAAAAACTTACTTCTCTCTGGGAATGGTCGGGTCTCGGTCCCAGAGGTCGGAACATGCGCATCCATTGAAAAGCCGCATACAAAAAGAGACTGCGAGGGACTGTCTGGGACAGGATCGCGCACGCGCGGGGGAAAGTGGGCTGTGGAAACACTAGCCTGGGGCCTGGGGAAACGTTGCATCCGATGGTCGGCCCCGAAGGGATGGCTGAGTGAAGTCAAGGGGGGGGGGATATCCGAAGGCTAAAAAAGGGAAAGGTGGGTCGGGACGTAATTTACAACCCGTCTTCTCTAGGGGCTGGACCCGGAGGGTTCATCTAGTTTATGCACCCTAGTGGAAGGTAGACAAAGAAGAATTGAAGACGGCGGTTTAGGGTATTGGCTAGGACTGGCAGGCAGCTCGGGTTTCCCAGAAGGAGGTAGGCTCGGAGCTTTTTCCATTAGAAATATGCTTAGGTTCGCCTTGGGGGGAAATATTGGGGGTGGATTCTGGTAATATGGGGGAATAAAAAATAGTTACGGTTGATGTTAGGTTTTGGGGGGGTTGGGTGTATTTTTTTGACGGTCTGAGGTTGATTGGTCTGATGGTACTGTCTCGCGCGAGAGAAGGGGAGTGAACTGGGGCGGTTGAAGGCTGGACAATGTCCGTGTTCCAGAACTCAGCTCGACATGCTCGCTGTGGGCAGAACAGAGGTAACTCTGGTGTGGGGGCCTCCGTAACAGGGTAAAACTTCCTAGGTACCTAAGCGAAAGGGGCTAAAGGACACCTAGGAAGAGGTCAATAATTCCAAACACATGTGGGTAGGGGGCAGTGAAAGGACGGCTGTTGGGGGTTTGTCCCCCATTAGGAAAATCCTAGGGAAAGTTGATATTGTTTTGTGGAAAAAAAATAGGATGAAAAGATCCCTTGAAGGAGCGGCATTTTAAAGGACGGGATCGAGGTCAGGTCTGACACCGGGTGTAAAGGGGGGTGTGAAATATCAAGGCTACCTGGGAAATTGGGAGGTGTGGGGAAATAATTCCAGGGCGTTTTCACTGGGGTGGGAAAGGGGGAGTAAAAAGAAAGAATCCGACGTGCCGAACCAGTTCAGGGGCAGCACTTTGGACCGGGAGGGAACGGAATACTTAATACATGGGGCACTAGATACTGATCCAAATGTCCACAAGGTGAAAAAAACCACCATCCTATTAGAAAAATCTAATGAATGAAGGCATGGCGGACCGTAAGAAACAAAGGACATCAGATAAGTCTCGTTTTTCGGGGCACGATCTTAGAAAAGACATAACCGCGCAAACTGTCTAGAACCATTCCTACAAAGGACAAAACGGGGCAAAACTATGCCACTTAAAAAGCAAAAAAAGGCCAAGGGCAACGTCTCCCAGGGGTGAAACCGGGAAAAAAAACACAAGAACCACGATCTAAAAAACAGAAGAGAAAAAGCGAATGAACTCCAGCATCCCATGCCACTCTCCACAAACCGCAAGAACAAACATTCCTCAACGCCCAACGGAAAAGTGGAAGAAAGGGAACGCTCCTAGGAGCCACAGAAAGGCCGTATCGAGCAAGGGACACGCGGAGGCGCAGGGCCCGTGAAATCCCCCGTGTCTTGAACGGAAATGCAATCGACCGCGATCAAATCTCTCGCAGGGATAGCTCGAGTCAAAAAGCCGCCTCCACTTATCGGAGGGGGTTCTTTGGGGGGCAGCTGGGGTGGGCATACGCAAAATGTTCTTGAGAAGAGTGGATCGAAGGGAGTTGCTTCGTTTTAACAAGTTGACGGGGTATTCGCGGACGGAGGATGAAAAGCTCAGCGGTGTGGGGCCAGACTTTGTTCTGGGGGGGGGGGGGGTTGGGATTGGTTGGATGGGAGGGGAGGTGGCTGTCTCTTGGGTCGCGAGCGTGGGGAAACGTGCATAGGGGGGATCTTATACATAGTTCAGATATGGGGTTCGAGGACGGAATTTTGGTTGGAGGGGAGGGTGGGTTGGGATCTTCAGGGTAAAGGATAAAGTAACGGGACTGGGCAAACGGGTTGAGGAATAGTCCGAAGAAAAAAAAAACAGGGAGTTTGATGGGGGAGACAATTGTTGGAGGGGGGTAAAGGAGGGTCAGGGGGAAGGGGGGGGGGGGGAGAATGAAAAGAGGGGGGGGTCAGTGGACAGGGTATGGTGAGTACAGGGGACTTCATGGATCCATAAACTGCGAATTGGACAAGAGTAGGGGTGGGGAAAAGAAGTTCCTAGCAACACGAGGATTAGAAGATTTAGGGGGCGCCAAAAAAAAAAAAAAGGCTGTGAAAGATGTCAATAAAAAAAAAAAAAAAAAAAAAAAAAAAAAAAAAAAAAAAATGGGGGGAAATGGTCAAAAAGGAAGAGAAAAAAGGGCCACAGTGAGATCATCCAGCTCCACTGACAGTTCTCAGTGCATTTAGAATGCTGCTAATCTGAACCAGGTCCTAACAAAGAATTCCCATCAAGTGGGGGCACGTTCGGAGGGGGCTCTGTACACAAAAACGGAAGGGAGGAGTCGGTAAGTTTGTCCCCCCTAGTGGGGGCTGCAACAGCAGCCATCGAAACCAAAAAAAATCGAATCGAGCGTGGCCCTCGACAAAGCTAGAAATCATCGAGCCCTATTTGGGTGTCATTGGGGGCATACAAAGGTCATAAAAGCGCACCGTAGGGGCTCATCTGCGGAAAACATTCAACAAAATCCTAAATCCCAATGAAGGAAAAACAAGCCAGAGAAAAATTCTCGCGAACAGTACAAGGGCGGGTAAGAAGCGTCAGGTTCGGAAGCAGGACAGGCGTGACGAAATGAAATTAGCCTCGATGGGCAACAACCAATTCGACGAAGGTCTTGGACAGGAGGTCCAAGGTTGGGAGGACAGGTTTAGTTGGACCCAAGAAAAAACAGGCCTCAATAGGGAGGGGTCATGCACGGGCAATACCGTGTGCTGGAGGGGGGGGGGGTTGTGCTGGGTGGGGGGGTTGTGGGTGGGGGGGTAGGAGCTCTTCCTTGTCATTTCGTTTGTTCGGTGCTTCCTGTCACGAACGTTCCGACTTTGCGGACGTTGGAAAAAAAAAGTGAAGTCACCGTTTGGGGGTGGGGGGGTGGGTGTTGTGGGGGGGGTGGGGGTTTGTGTTGGGGCAAGGTGAGGGGGGGGAATGAAAACGTCACTTTTCATGGTTGCTTTGGGTTGTGTGGGTGGTCCGTGGGGGCTCGTCGTTCTTTTGAATACCCTCTTGGGGTGTGCTTGTTTTCTTTTCATTTTTCTGTGCTCCTTTTTTCGTAACGCCGGGGGGGTAGGTGGAGCCGTTTCAGGACTCGGGGGCAGGGGGGGGTGCTTCCAGTTCCGGGTGGGGAGGGGGGGGAGGGGGGGGGGGGGGGGGGGGGGACCCTGTCAGGGGGAGGGGGGGGGGGGGGGGGGAGACAGCCCTCTTGTGGCACTCAATTTGCTCTGGAGTGGAGTTACGAGGGAAAGAAGCCCTCTACTCTCGGCGCGAGTGAATTCGTTGACGGGTTATTAAGAATGTTGGTTAACAAAGAAAGGGGAAAAAACTTTGGGGGGGGGGGAGAAATGCGTGAATTACAGTAAAAGAGGCACGCTCTGCACAGCAGCAAAAACCCTGGGAAAAGGGGAGAAGGCGTGGGGAGTGTGGCAAAGTGTGAAACCAGTAACGCGAGAAAAAAACATGTCTCGGGGCATCACTAAAAAAACCAAAAAGTTGAAAAGGGGGGAGAAGTTAAACATGCCCCCCACACCCCCCAAAACAACCCCCACAAGAAACAACACAAACACACCCACCCAACTCGTCTAACAGGGGTTGTTGCAAATAGAAAAAAACGCTAAAAAAATCCGCGTCAGGGGGAAAATTACTTGGTAATTCCAAAGGCGATTGTTCTGCCATGGGGGAAAACAAAGCAGAAAAAGGTAAGATATGATCAGAAGGGACGCTCAAGACAAACAACCAATGGACATGGGGCAAAGGGGAACTCCGGGTCAATTAGAGCCTAGAAAGAACACAGGATAAAAGGGTCGAAATAAATTCTCTGCCGCGAGTAAGGAACTGAGTCCCAAGGAGTACCAGCTGGGAAGACAAAAATATGAAGAGGGAAGAGCATTATGGGAAAAAGTAAACAGTCAACCCCACGCGTCAAAAAAAACGGCCATGCACAGGAAAAGACTCCAGAAGAGAAAT
>Ga0179593_1331505_pt1 | contig 13829 bp, 12 predicted proteins | sample CZODoug2_1_08_16_FD_185931 | JGI IMG/M metagenome (GOLD analysis project Ga0179593, IMG submission 185931) | Vadose zone soil fungal communities from Angelo Coast Range Reserve, California, USA - CZODoug2_1_08_16fungal (PacBio error correction) | ecosystem: Environmental > Terrestrial > Soil >...
CCTGAAACCCAGGGCCGCATCACACATCTTAGGAGGGCGCCTCGGTGGGCGGTGGGAAAAAGGAAAGCGAAAAGGATACTTCCCACTATAAACATTGCAAGAAAAAGAATAGGGGAAACGAAACTGATTAGAGCTCAGCAGAAAGAAGCAAGTTGTTTCAGGGAGTTACTCGCGAATGGTCCCGAAACGCCGCCAAAAATAGCCACCCTCGTAAACTATTTAGCAAAGGGAAAGAAAAGGGAGCGCCAGGGAAAAAGGAAAGGAATTACCGGTTTCGCAACGTCAGGGGGAACTTCCCTCCTCCGACTTAGGGGGTTTGCCGGAGCGCGATGTCGGGGGGGGGGGACACACAACTCAATCTGAAAATAAAGGGAAACACCAATTCCCAAAAATGCTGGTATGAACTACGTCGCCAAAATCTGCCCAACTTGCGCGCCTGAGCGACCATGAGCATTGTTAGGCTTCCGATAGGATGCCAACAAAAAGGGAGGGGGGGACGGAACCGTTGGTTCCTTCTGGCAGGTGAAATCGCACCGACTTCCTCAAGGTAGGAGTGCCTTCGGGCAACCCATCAGCCGGAGTCCAGAATCGCATGAGGGGGGGGTCACCCTTCAGTTTCATTTAAAATAGGGAAGGGGGCAAGTTGCCGAGCAGGAAATTATGAAATCGCAGTCCTGCACGATTCGAGCTTCATGGTTGCGCGCATGCGGCCCCTGGAAAAGGGGGGGCGAGAACTCACTTCAGGAAGAACTTGATGCCAGGGGGGGAAGGTGAGGGAGTAATCTTCGCTAGAATGATCCTCAGTCGTAGAAGGGAGTTCTTGCGGTCGGGAAACAAGCAAACTCACGAAGGGCGTCCTTCCGGGGTCCGGCCAAGAGCGTGAAGGGGGGAAAGGGAAGGCGTGAGAACTTTCTGCCGTTAATGGGCTGTGCAAGAAAACAGAGGGTCTGGGACCAAAAAAATCCCACCGACTCGAACGGGGTCATGATCTCGTAGGACTGTGCTTGAGCAATGCCGTCCGGTGAAAAAGAAAGGGGGGGGAGACGCCCGAGAGAAGGTGGTGTAGGAAAAAGGAGTTTAAAAGAGCTGGGGATTCAAGTCGCGGCAGCGAGCCGGGCAAGTGGGGCGGCGAACGTCGTTACCCTTTCGCCAAGAAATCCTCTTCGCGCACGGGAGGGCCGAGGAGCTCACCTTTTACTTTGACGTAGAGGGAGGCAAGTCCGAGCACTAAAGCGCAGTTACACCCCGCCATGTGCCGAATCGAAAGGGGGAAAAAAGCGCCTTGAGGAAAGGGAAAAACACCCTAAAATTTCCTAGGTACTCCTCCGGCAAGTGGGGAGTCAAGACGTTGCAGGAGGTGCTCGTAAATACTTTGAATAGGGCCGGGACTCTCGGGAAAGTACGGCGAGGTGAGGCCTAGTCACTAAGTCTCTGGGTAGTTGAGGGAGCGGGTGACGGGGAAAGGGGAAGAAACGAGGGGGCTTAGAAACTGCTCGGCGAAATCTCAACTACCAGTACAGCCCTGCTGGGGTATTAGTTGTGGGAAGGGAACGTGCGGCGTGGACTTCTCTATTCATGGAAGAAGCACGAGAGGCCTTACACCGATTATCGCAGCAAAAAAGGGAAAGGAGGGGGAGATAATATAATGAGGGGGGAAGGGCGGGGCCGAGGCGGAGCCGCCTAATTACAGGCGAGAAGGGAGATCAGCCCGGAAATAGACGTGAAAGAAAACAATCATCCCCAAAGAGAAGTTTGCGGATGGAATGGATGAGATGATTCCCGAGCGGTTAACTCACTCCCTCGTCTGGGAAAAACAAACCAACCGGAGCAAAATAAAACTGAGGGGTAGATGAGAGGACTTACCCACTATCCCAAATTCCTGTGCCGAGAGTCGAGGCGGCTACAAGGACAGTCTCACACGATCAAAAAAAAAAAAAAAACACCTTTCATTCGTATACTACAAGAGGTTAGAAAGGGGGGGGGGTGCGCGAAGCGCGTGCAAACAGGACTTACAAGCCTAGGTTTTCCAAGAAAATGGAAAGTGACGAGCTCGGCATGGCGGTTGCACTCTCTCATGGCTTTGCAACTAAGTCAAAATAGAAGGAAAAAAGGAAGAGCGATCGCAAGCTCCAAGGGAATAGATCATTCGGGGATGAATTTTAAAACGAAGTGCTGAAAGTTCTGGGACCGTGGTTCATTGGAACCGCCAAGCAAAGTAGTGGCCTCTTGGGGAAAAACAGGAGGAGAGGAAGGAAAAAGTTCGCCCAAGACAGAAATCCAACAAATCGGCATTATGAAGACACCCATACCAGATAACCAGCGGGCTGGGGTTAATCAGAAACCCATGGGGGGTAGGGGGCAAGACTAGAAGGACCTGCTTCGTCAAACAAACAATTACCTCTTAGAAAGAATGGCAAGCAGGAAAAGTCGGGAGGGTTCAAGGAGGCCGACGCAAAGAAGCACGACTACTGACTTATACATGGAGACTTTGCGATCGAGGAACCTTAGCAGGAAAAGAGGATATAATTGAAAATTGAAATCGCGAACACTTTCTCAGCTGAGAAAATGAGCTCGACATCGACGCATAGTAGGGCTAGGTGAATGAAAAGCCGATGAGAACTAAAATCTCAAGGTGCTGATAAAACAAGATGTCGAGAGGGACTGCTCGCTTGCCGAAAAAAGAGAAACAAAAGGCTTAATGGCATCGGTGCGCCCTGGGGAAGAGAACGTCACAGAAATTTCCAACCAAGGAACGCTTGTCGCAAAAGCGGCAAAGGCCTACGCGCGGCGCTCACAAGCATCTGCTAGTCACTGGAGATGGGGTGGCGCGTATTGAGTCCTCCCGGAAAACTTAAATGTGGTTGAGGGGGGGTGTGGGGGGAATGGGGGATGGGGGCCTTTAGCGGCCCACAGAAAGAGAGTCGAACTATCCAAGGCTTGTATGGGTCCTAAAGCCGTGAACGTTGCGAACCTCGGTGTTAGGCGCAAGGACGGAGGAGGCGCTTGAGAAGTTCGGGGCTCTTCAAAGAAAGGAACGAGGGGGGGGCGGAGGAATGGAGGGGATCTTCGGGGAGGACCATCGCGAGCTAAAAATAGTCGAACAACGACTCATCACGTCTTTAGGCAGACGGAGCTCACCTCCCGAACGGGGGGAGGGGGACCATTTATTAGGGAGTTCAAGGAGGTACGGAAAGGGGGGTCTCCGAGGTCGCGTCAGAGTCCCCAATCGAAACAGTCGTCACGGGGGGAGAGGTGAGTGGAAAGGGGGAGAGAATGGTGCAGTATGTTCGAACAAAACAACCAAATGATTATGAAAAAGGCCATAATAAAAAAGATGCAAAGTCCCTGCACCCAGAGAAATGGGGGACGGCGAGACAACTCTGTGGAAGGAGGTACGAGGAAACTGGTCCCGCGGAGAGAGGGAAAAAGCGGAGGAAAATACATGGAGAAACGCCCGCAATGAGGTGAGTATCGCCCCCAAGAACAATACTGGGAGTTTCTGAGAGAGCCGACGGACGACAGCCGAAAAAGGGCCAGACAAAGGGGGAGAAATATTTTCTAAAAAAACTGAAATGAAAGGGGAAAGGAAGAGCGAAAAACCACGAGGGTCTAAAACGTCAGGAGGAAGTAAGTCCCTCCCCTACCGGAGGTTCCTGAGGGGAGTCGGGGGCGAAAACACAAGAAAAAAAGAAGAAAACACCTGCCCCCCAGAAAAGAGGGGGTAGTATAATATCGTTCCATCAACCAGGAAGAGGGGAAAGGGCAAGGAGATTACGCATTGACCATGATCTTTTTTATCGAAAGGGGATAGGCAGGAAGCCAAAAAAAAAACGGGCGGGTCGTCAACCTTTTGGCAAGGGGCAAGGGGATCAAAAAAAGGAGACAAGAGACTGTAACTCCTGGGGGATCGTGCCGTTAGCAAAAAGCAATGAGATGAGCGTTCAACTAAATCGGGGGGGAAGAAAGGGGACAGTTGAAGGTCGCAGACCTAATGGAAAGATGGACTAGAGAGAATCATGACGTCGATGTGTCTGGGGCGATTACCACGCAAACTTCGTGGACCCAACAAACGTCAATATAGAACTGCTGCAAAGTAAGGGGTGGGGGGCGCGATGATGACTGAGACCATCAGGAGAGATGTCCTCGTCGTAGACGGAGAGTGGCGGGGTCGATTAACCCGGAATCCGAAACTTCAAAGGAGGGGAAATGCCCCGCTCGTAGAAGAGTACTGGTAAGGGGGGGAAGAAGGCAAGGGGCTGGAAGGGGAATGTAAAAAAGAAGTTCTTCGACCAAAAAACGACTAGACCCGGGGTTCATGCTCGGATTTCTTGGGGAAGGGGGAAACGGAAAAAGGGTGACTGGGTTCTGGGGGACTGTGGGCACGACGTTGATGGAAGAGTATAGGTCCTGGGGGAGGGCAAAGGAACGAGGTAGAGGCCAGAAATTGGGGAATGGAAAGGTCAGCATCGGGGGGGGGGGGAGGAATCTGATCCCTGGCCATTAAAGTCATCACGTGTGTCAGATAAGGACGATCAGGAACTGGAGAGAGACCGCGTTGCCGGCGAGAAGAGACAGGAAAGTGAGGGGAAAGTCTGGAGGAAGGGTGTCGCTGCAAACTGACTGAGGACGAGTTTCGCCAAAAAGCCATCACTATCGACAGGGAGGTTTAAAAAAGGGGGGAATGGAGGGAAAGTGGGCACAGCGGCTAATGATCACCATCTTTGAAAAAAGAAGACAGAAAGAAGTATGCAAGGAGGGGGCGTTGTGTTGACGGGGGGTGGGGGCGCAGGTTAAGTTACGGAAGGAAGATACGACAATAAAAATGAATGCATGTTGACGGCCGGGGGGGGAGGCCTCTCATCGGACAACTCTACGAGTCTTTGCGGGGGGAGGGGGGGAAACTCGGTGGGTAGGAGGCTAGAAAAGGGTCGTAAGAACCTGCGTTCTGCTACCGATTGCAGCTTGGAGCCATGAAGGGCACCGGCGAGGTGGAGAATGAAGTGGGGGGATCCGGGGGGAGCATTGAATCGCCTCAGTCGCATCGGTACGATTCCGTCTTACGGAAAGCGGGGAAATATCACCGTCATGGAGAAAGAACAACAAAAAAAGGAAGGAGGGGAGGAAGGAGAGATATATTAGTTTTAAGGAAAACTAAGAGGGGCCACGCTCCTTCCATAAGGGGAAGCCGAAACTGCACAGGGGAAGCAAGAAGGAACCTTCTTCTGGGGGCTCATCGAAAACCCTGAATCTCCACCAAAATGAAAAAGGGACTGAAGGAGCCGGAAAAGGGGGCGAAGGGAACCTCTCTTCTAGAAAAATCAACTAGACAGGACAGAAACCGACTACGTAGGGGGGGGGTCGAAGGAATACTCACCGCAAGAACTAACTGGCAGGAAAGGCTCGGGAAGAGGGGGAAAATCAAGCCGGCGCACAGCAACTACAAGCAAGTCTGAAAAGGGAAGGATTAGTCCACGAGGGAGGTTGAGAGGAAAGCGCTTGCCCAATTAAGCCCAGGCTCTGTTTCGAAGAAAAGATAGAAAATGGAAGTTTCTTACTGCTCTCGGCGGGGGCACTCAGTCGCACCCGGAGAGGGACAATCAACTGAAGAGAAAAGGAAAGAACCGGAGAGAGAGAATAGGTGGTATTTCTCATTAGGTTATAAACTACGAAAAAGGGACGGGACCGGCGGAGGGATGCCGAGATAAGACAAGTTCCTCAAGACTGGGTTCTGGAAGAGAAATCGGGCCCTGGTGAGTAAAAGGGAAATCGGAACGGCCGCAACGAAAGTTATCCCCGAGTGGCCCAAACATAAAAAAGAAGGGGATGCTCAAAGAACCCCCTACTAGAGGAGGACCAAGGGGATCGTAGGGGGGGGGGGGCGGCTACCTCGGGGGGGCAATCAGGACGGCCGCCCTTGGTCTTCCAACACCTAGGACCAGAGGGGGGGGAAAATCAGCCGGGAGAAATTAGTGGCGGTTCAGGGGGATTGGGTTCCAGGCCCAATAATAGAAAGACGCTATGAAGGAAACTGGTAAACAGATTGATCTCGTCCTCGGGAAAAAAGCGCTCTAAGTTACCAATCGCCCAACCCACGTTCAGTCAACGGGAGGGGAAAACCATGAATCGAGGTGGAAGAGACGGCATAACTGGAAGGGAAGGAAAATGGGAAATGGGAAGGTCGATCGAAAGGAAAAAAAAGTCCTCAATCCCCGACTGAGATAAGGGTGCAGGCGTTAGTAAGGAAACAAGGAGCCCAGGCGTGAAGGATAAAGTGGCCTATAAACGGCAATAAAAAGGGGGAAAACTCCAAAGGTCAAGCGACATACAAAAGAGGGGCGAAGAGGGACAAGACTATCTACTCAAAAAAACAAGGCTTTGCACACGCGAAAAAGAGGCGATGGGGTCGACGGGGGCTTAGTTACGACAAGAAAGTCGGTTTGACGGGGTGGAGGACTTTGTTCGGTCGGGAAGTGACTCTTTTACCACCAACCTCTCTAAAAGAGGAAGGAAAAACCCTAAGTGAGGTGAGTACCAAAAAACTTGGATTTCGGGGAACCCGGGGGGGGGGGAATTCTCAGCAAGCGGCGCTTGCAGTAAAGGGGAACTGGAGAAAAGAGTCTCAGCGGGTGGAAGGACTAAAGTTCGTCGTCGGGGCTGGGAAAAAATGAGGACGAGCGACTATAAGGATTGCAGAGTAAAGGATCAAGAATGGGTGAAAAGGTAGAGAGAATAAGGGGGGGGGACTTTCTGGAAAAGCCATTATTCGATGGGAAACAAGACGGCGGGGAAAAAGGCTCCTGAAGGGTCGTCATTAAGAGTCTCTGGGGGAACTGGGGGAAGGTGGAAGACCAGGGGGTAGCGATGGGCAATTTTGAGATCAACGAAAAAACAACAACTGGTGGGGGGGTATTAGAGACTTCCAAAAACAGAAAGGGCAAGGGCCCTCTCAACATGGCGCTTCCGAAGAAGCAAAGAACTAAGAGGCAACTCGATCTCGCGCCAGCTCGAGACAGGGAAAAAACGCACTCAAGATCAGAGGGGGGTCTGAAAAAAGAAGCAAAAATGAAGCAAGGTGGTGAAAACGGCTTATTCGATCAGGGCGAAATTGGGCCAGGAAATGAGACTCAGAATGAAACAGAAAAACGCGCAATAGAAGAAGACCGGTATAAACTTGTAGACGCCGCCTAAGACGGGAAGTAAACAAAGGGGGAGGGGGACGTTCAAGAGGACGAAAGTACCCGTAGTCGGGTCTTGTTTTCCATCTAGGGATTGCCCGAAGGAAAAAAAGAGAAGAAAAACCTTCAAAAACAAAAAACGGAGGTTATTAGAATAACTACTTAGACCCCATCTCCTAGGGAGGGACGCTTACACCTGGAATGTGGTGTGAAGGGAGCAGTAGATAGTTAAACCAACCCACAAGGGGCCGGGAAGAGACCACAGAGGGGGTGTTTGGCACCTTTGGGGGCGGTGGTTACGGTGAGTGAAGTTCATAAGCTCAACCGGAAGTAAGATTTAAGGGGCAGAATCAAGGGAGAAACAGGAAATGGAAGAAACAGCATCAAAGAGGGGGATAATAAAAGGAGGTGAGTCGGCATGAAACTAAGCATTCCTCTAGAGCAGGACTGCCTGAGTAGCTTTACGCAAGGGACAAATATGTGAAACATGCTATAGGGGCATGGAGAGAAACGTGTGCGGGAAGGGCTTAGATCCAGAAAAAAACCATCGCCTCGATGTGGGGAAAAAAGAAATTCTTTAAAGCGAGGGAGGAAAAAAGGCGGGGAAACGGAACCAGGCGTCCTTCACTTACAGGCAAAAACTCGTATCAATAGGTCCTTGGATGGGGGGGGGGGGAAACGAGCATGGGAGACATTGCAAGAAAAGCCGAGCTGAGAAGCCAAAAAACATGGAGGAAGATCGTAGGGAGGGGGGATGGCATTCCTGGGGGGTTCCTGGCTCGTGAGAACTGAGTTCTGCCGGGGAATAAACGGGAATTTGGTTGGTTAAGGCAAAAGGAAACAGTCAGGCCGACACAGCTTGAGGAAAGCGTGGAACAAACGAAAGACGGAAAGGTAAAAGGAAGTAAACCGAACGAAAGCAAAAAAAAACAAACGGATTATGCGAGCTCGATTGACGGCGTTCGCATAGCCCGATGGGAAGGACAATTGGGGGAAGGAGATGGGCGAAATAACGCAAACGGGGGCACAACGGGACAAAGGACCGAGATATTTAAAAAGGCAAGTTTCGTAAAACATCCCTTGTAGGAGTGGGGAAAGGACAATCGAAAAAATATATGTAGGCTCGCCCTGAACGGGGATCAGGGACAGTGTCGGGGAGTTTCGGTTTTCTCCGAGTGTAGGGAAAGGGACCTAGGACGAAAGAAAAGGAAGTCGTGCTCGCGTGTGCGACGTCACCTAGCGAAACCACTCCAGAAAAGGGGGTTAAGTTTTTTTCGTAAGAAAAACTGTGACCGGGAGGATAAAAGGAAGGGAGGAGACAGTGGGCTCCATCGCAGCTGACATTCCATGTTCACCGGAGTGGGAGAAGGAAGGTGGGGATGGCCCGTCACGTGAACGGAAAAGGGGGGATCGAAGCAGAAGGGCAGCGGTCATTTCGGGCTTAGAGGAGAGTGAGCATTCACCAGCATGAAGCTGAGAAAACAACCCAACAAAAGGAGAGGGGGGGGAAAAGAGAATTACTGATAGGGACGAAGAACGCGCGACGGGAAAGAAGGACATCAAAGTCTTTCAGCAACAGGCAGGGGAGGGAAAAGAAAAGGACCATCGTCAAAAAGTCTGGACTGGAACACATAAGTGGAAGATGGCATAAATGGGGAAAGGATATGAGGAAAAGACACCCTCGCACAGACAAAAACTACAAAAAAAAGTTTTTAGAACAGGAGAAGAAATTAAGTTTACGAAAAGGAGTCGCGACGGCCGCCCACCAAGATCACATACCCAAAAAGGGGAGGGCCACCGCAGGACTCGAGCGGGTTCAGGGGTGACGCACGAGGAGGAGTGACCAATTCCGGCTCTAAGGGGGGAAAACTAATGGAAATGAAAGAAATTCTGGAAAGGCTGTGCGAACTCGCGTCGCGACGTTGCGCACCGAAGGCGCACGCACATAGGGTCGGTGAAAAAGAAAAGGGCATGGCTAGCTCGCAGGGCGCTCAGAGTATCGTGGAGAGGAAGAGGAAAAAAAAAGTAAGGCCGATAAGAATAAAAGCGATAGGAAAAAGGTCCTCACAAGATGGGATCCTCAACTTATCCGCGGTGCAGTAAATTCTTCGGAGAAGGGGGGAAAGCTTTCTCCGATTCCAAGAAAAGTCGCAAGCCAAACAATAAAGAAAACTTACCGAGAGCGTCGGGTGAAGGAAAGACGCGCTGGGTTTTGCAAGGTAAAGCCGCAAGGAAAGGAGGGACACCTCAGAACGCAAAAGAAGGGGAACTAAGGAATTTAAAAAGGATTGGAAGGGAAGAAAGCCGTCTACTAAAAGTATAGAGGAAGGTGCTACGAAGGGAGTAAAGAACAATCCATTACCGAAAAAGCTGACGAAAAAGGGGGGGACCATTTCTCATAGGTAAAACGGGCAGAAGGAGCGCAACAGAAGCTATACATCAAGCATTACGCCTATCTATGAATTAAGATTGAAATGAAAGTAGCAGCCATTGGACAAGGGGGGGAGATCAAAAAAAGTTGATATTCTTTATATCAGGCGGGGGGGTCGGAAAGAGGAAAAGAGTCCAATTCTTAATTACATTACGTTCAGAGAACAGCAAGAAACAGAAACTCAAAGGGCAACACTCATGTCGTCCCATCGGGCCCAATTACTATCTAGTCCCTCACAAGATAGGAAAAGAACTGAGGGAAAAAAAGGAAAAGGAGAATGGGGGCGAGATTTGCTCCTCAACCGTACGGGGGTGGGGGACCGTTTTGGGGGGAGGGCAGGGGGGAGTGTTCCGAACCTGACCATCGGAGATCGAGGGAAAAAGACCCTAAAATAGCTTTTGTGGTAAGAGCAGGGAAGGGGAAAAAAGAGGGGGGACAGCGCAGCCTCCTCTTTCATCAGGGGACGGGTGTCCTGCGGCAAGTGCGGACATGGGGTACGAGGGTCTGGTCAAGGGGAATCGGACACCATTACGACGCAAGAATAGCCGAATCCACGCGATCTCGGCTTGAGTGGAAGAAGGAAGGCGAATAAAAGATTGGGGATTGGGAGAACACAGTATTCACGAGGGCCAAGAGGAGCGTCGGGGGGTCGGCTCATTGGAGGAGGAGGATCAAAATCCAATTGGCAAAAGGGGGAGCGGGCAAACGGTGGAATTTCAGGCATGGTCATATGGGGGAAAGAGAGAAAAACACGGAGGGGAGGGAAAAAAAAAAGAGGAGGATCACAGCAAATGCAACCCCATCTCGAAACGGCCCTCGCGCAACCCAAAAGAAAGAGCGAGGAAAAGAAGAGGGGACTTATCGAGAACACTCCACGAAGTAATCTTGCCAGTCGATAATACAGGGGGGCTCCTCTCTATAAAAGTTAAGAGGCAGTCCTAAGCAGAGAGCCTCATGGATATTAGGGCAGAGGGGCTAAAGGGAAACCCGCCGCTCCCAAGAGTACGGGGACAACAGATTGGGCGAAGGGGGGAGGGGAAAGAAAACGGGTATAAAGCGCTCCGTCAATCTTTCGCATGACACAAGGGTAGGGGTTAGAAAAAGGAAAGGATACGTAATCAAAACCTGAGTTAACGATGGAGGGTGTGGGTCCAAAAGGGAAAAAAGAAAATACTAAAAAAAAAAACGTCAAAAAAGAAAGGAGGGGGGATTAAAGTAAGACTACTACCACGCTCCAGGTCTGCCGCTCGTAAGGACATTAAAAGATTAAATAGATAGGAAGGGTCTCTCGAAAAGATTGAGGGGTTCGGACAAAAGGGGGGCGGTAAAAGGGGGGGGGAGGTAAAACGAACATGAAAAAGGACGATGACCAGGAACGGCGCGTGCAGGCACAAGGGAAAACCTTAGGCAGCCCAGAATAGGAGAAGGGCTCGGGTTGTGAGAAAAATTTGGCAGGGGGAAAGGGAGAGTAGAACGTGCAGTTCCCTCATCCTTCTCTATCGCAGGTCCGAAGGAGGGAAAAGGGAGAGCTTCAATGGGGGGGGCCGCTGCGGTCAAGGGTGGGGGCGATCATGCGGTCAAGGTAGAGCAGATGATTTCAGGTTAGCGGAGAGAAGACACTACCCTCCTCTATTAGCGGTCTTAGACGGGATTCGGGGGGACAGGGAGGCCGTGGGAGGGAAAAATGTCCGACCAACGAAAAAAGGAATGGGAGCATTGTGGACGAAGGCATTGGGGGAAAAAGAAAAAGGGAACTTGCCATAAACACGTGGAGGGAGTAAAAGAAACTCGACACAGGGGTGAAGGAAAGAGGTAAGGGTTGTTCCTTGAGCAAAAATGAAAATCCGGGGGAGGGGACGGAATACTGTGCGGAACGCCCGAAACATCGCCTTGTGTACTGACAAAAGGAAAAGAGGGCGCCCCGAAAAAAATTGGGAGAAGGAATCTCTGCATCATGCCGTTCCGTACCGGAAGGCACGAGGGTGGCTGTCCATCAGGCTCGACGGCGCCGGAGGTGGGGAGCTCTCTCAAGGAAGGGGAGGGGGGAAAATGCGGTAGTGGGAGTGACGCGCGCGCACCGAGAGAGAGTTACGCCAAAGAATGAAGAAGAAGAGAATACTTTGGGTAAACGTATGTCTGGGGGGAAACTCAGACGACTGGAAAAAAGAATGTAAAATTTATTACTCCAGGAAAGGGGGGAAGAGGGGGGAGGGGGATCGGTTTTTGCAAGATCGACGCCGAAAAAAAAAAAAAAAAAGCGGACAGGAAGTAGGGGGCGACTGACGCTTCCCAACCCGGGGGAGAGACCACTCTAGAAGGTATGGTGTATTTCTTGTTTTGGGGGAGGGAGAAGAAGAAAAAAGGGGAAGGGACCTGATAGTTCAACTCTCACTTTCATGTGGGCACAAAATTGGGAGATGTGTGATTGCGCCCGAGGCCGGGGAAAGTTTATCGAAGAGGGGAAAAAGAGGTACGATGGAAGTCTGGGGACCGAGCTGTATGCTCGTTCACCTGAATTATAGGACTAAAATCAAAGAAACAAACACAACGTGGGGAAAAGAAAAGAATTCGGTGAGGGGAGGCCGAGAGGCTCTCCTCCATAATTAAAGACTATGCGGAGAAGAGAGAAAAGGAACGACTCGGAGCAAATCCAACCTTAAAATCTAAAAGCCGCCCAGTTCACATGAAGTGCCTGAGATGGAGCAAGTCAAAAATAAGAATAATCCGCACCAGAGAAAAAAGAAAACACGAAATTATTGTGAATACTGAAAATACGAAACAAGGAAGAAAAGAAAAGCACCTTAAATCTTCCAAAAGGGGGATCAATGCCCGGCGCAAACAAAAGATCAAACATCCTCGAAAAAGGCGGACCTTCAAGGTATTAGGGCAACTATCTTGAGATGTTTCCAGCGAGAGAGGGCAAAATAAAATTAGAAGGCGGTGTTTTAAACTAATTTGCACATGACGATCAGACACATTGATGGAAAAGCTGGAGTTGCAGAGGGAAGGAGGAAACTAAACAATATAAGAAACAAAATACAGCTGCGAGCGTCGCCTGCAACGAGAATCGAAAAAGATAGGGGAAAGGGAGGGGGGGGGGGCAGGAAAATTAGCGGCAGTCGAATTCTTAAGGTCCTCCAAAAAGGTGTACTGGAAAGGGAGGACATATCCTTTATGAAAATGCGGCAGGAAGAAAGAGGAAAGGGCGTCGTCATCCCCATTAATCACTAAGCACACCATACCTAATATCATGAACCCGTTATAGCTTCGGTGAGACAGACGGCGAGGGGGGGCAAGCATGTCCCTGGAGGACCATGAAAAGGAGAAAAAATCTCTTATAGTTCAGATCTTTCCTTAGGAGAAAGAGGAGCGGGGGGAAAAGGGCAAATGGAGTACAAGGAAAGAGTCTACTCTATCGCTTTTCTAAATATAGGTCGGAGAAGGGGACCGCAGAAAAGCTAAACGTGATCACGAGAACCAACTGTTCCTCAGAAAGCCCAAATGAAAGCTCAGGGAACTGGGAGATAGGGGGAGGGATTCAAATCAAGGGTCATTTCACGTTGAAACCTCACTGCATCAAGGGATGTCCCACCACATTGCGAGGATGGGGAGACAGGGGTACAACAGAGAAAGGAAGGAGACCGGGGAGGAAAGGTCAGAAACTTCAATACAAGGAAAATTTCAGAAAACGAAAGACTGGTCAAATCCGAGCCATTCCTTATCACAATACAACTAATCTCATGGTGAGAGTAAGACGGACAAGACACGAGTCGAAAGGGAATGGTCGCGAAACTACCGACTTCGGGGGAAAAGGGTTGGGGGGGATTTTCTTTTTTAAGCGTCCTTTAAAGAAAGGTCCAGAATAGGAGAAGATTCAAACCCAAAGACCCACCTGAAAGGGGGGATTACCTGCCACTCCTTGACTTTGAGAAAATCGTTGGTTGAATGAAAAAATGCAGGCTCGAGGTTCTTGCCGGGCGGAGGGGAATAAAAAGGAGGTGTCGGCGAAAAAGGAGCGGGAGGACTGAGGGAGCGAATTCTCCTCTACGAGAACCACGCTCTTCTCGTTAAAAGAGCAACCAAGCTCCTCAAAATTCCTCAAATGTATGAGCGCTGGAGAAGTCGGCTTTGAATTTAAAAAGAAGGTCGCGAAGAAAAAAGGGGGGGGGAGGACGCTGAAGCTCGGGAGCGAAGGTCCCTGGTCTCTAGGTCAATGTGACAAG
>Ga0179593_1548620_pt1 | contig 13829 bp, 21 predicted proteins | sample CZODoug2_1_08_16_FD_185931 | JGI IMG/M metagenome (GOLD analysis project Ga0179593, IMG submission 185931) | Vadose zone soil fungal communities from Angelo Coast Range Reserve, California, USA - CZODoug2_1_08_16fungal (PacBio error correction) | ecosystem: Environmental > Terrestrial > Soil >...
TGTGAGGGAGAAAGGTAGCGCAAAATTCGAGTGACCTTCGGCAGGGCCCGGGAAGGAAAAAAAAAAAAGGGTCAACGACACGCCCCCTGAGTGAAAAGGGCTGAGGGGTGCAGCCGGGAGAGGGGAGAACGGTTTGTGAGTGCGCCCAACGTGTGATGATGACGGGAAAAAAAAAAAAAAACGAAGTCTATCACGACAAGAGCGAAAGAAAAAAAGAAGAGTGTGCAGACGCGGCGCAACCGCTAAGCGAAAAGAACAGGGGGAGAGGGAAAGGAATGATCGTCCCTAATTCTCCGATACGGAAAAGAACAAGGGTAGAAAACCGCGGCAAGCCCCATAACCCCTTTTTAGTAAGGGAAAGGGAAGAAAGGAACATTCGTCTATGTAGAGGGGGTCAGGAGGCGACACCTCAGAGGAAACCAGCATCATCTCTTCCAACGAAGGAAGGGAATCAAGAAGGAAGGAACGACGCGTCGTAATCTGCGCGTCAGCGGACAGGAGGAAAAAAACGGAAAAAGGGAGGAAATCCAATTCAGCTTCTCCGCTGCCGAAGTAAGCGGGGAAAGGGAATCGATGAACTTTAATAGCTCGACGAAAGGGGGGAGGAAAGTTACGAACTCGTCTTTCCTTGCCGTCAGACGAGGGGCGAAAAGGGGGGTCGGCGCGGCGTCTACATTCCTTGGCTATGGGAAAAGGAAAAGGATTCTGTCATATCGGCGGAGATAGGAGGAGGGGGGGGAGGAATGGGGTGAGAGAGGAAAGGGGGGACCCATACTCTTGCCATTCCTTTGACGCCATGCGCGTGGAAAAAGGGGAAGAGGAGTTCCACTCAGTTTGCGGGTCGACATCGGGTGAAGGAAAAAGGAGGAGTTTCGCGTTTCTGCCGGGGGGAAGGGTCTCCGTCCTCTCTTCTCTTGTTCAGGAAAGGAAGAGGAGGGAAATTGGGGGGAAGAAGCCGAGATTCTTTCCCTTGAGATCAGAGGAGAAAAAGAAAGGGGAGGATTCGCTCACTAGAAGACCGAAGTAGTAACATTGGAAGAGGAAAGGTGTTCATAACGTCTGACCTTAAAGAAGAAGAGAGAAGAGGAAGAGGGCCCATATCCTCTATCTTGGATGCTGAAGGGCGCTGGCTTGAGAAAAACGCAGGGTGCCTTGGTTGCCCTATTTCATTGGACAGGAGAAAAAAAAAAAAAGGGGAAGAAAAGAAAGAAAGGCTTTTCCTTCCGGAACACGCCGCAAAGAGAGGGTGGACTGGAAGGGAGAAGGAAAAAGCGGCGGTTCCTTCGGCAAGCGACGTGGAAGGAGGGGGGGAAGGAGGGAAGCTCCTTTCTGCGAGGGAGAGGAAAAGAGGGAAAAGGCCAAAAGGGAAGAGGGCCATGGCCAGCCTTGCCCAGCACGTCGGCCGATAAAAAAAAAGAAGAAAGGGAGGGATTTCATCCTTCTCGCCGTCAACACCACTTTGCAGGCGAAAAAAAAAAACAAGGAGAGGATGTGCAAGTTTTTCATGATCCTTTATGCGAAGGGGGGGAGGGGGGGGGGAAAGAAAGAAAAAAACCTGTTTGTTTCTTCTTATCGCGCGAGGCGAATACTGGGGGGGGGGAGAGGTCTGGAAGGATGATAAAGGAAAAACAAAAGGAGGGAAACAGACGTGTCGCGCGCTTTCCTGGCCAGCGCGCCATGTCGAGAAAAAAGAAAAAAAAAAGGGGAGATCTTTCCAGATTCTTCATCAATGCCCACGGTGGGGGGAATTGAAGAAAAAAAAATAAGGGAAGGAAAATTGAAACTGCTGGAATCCTCATGGCGGCAGCGCCAAGAAAAGAAAAAAAAAAAAAGGAGAGTGTCCTCCTAATCTTATCTTACCGGCGTGGGGAGCAGCCCCGCCGGTTGGGGATCCTAAAGAAAAAACCCGGCTGGGCGATCCCAGGCCGGTCAGATCGCTTCGGCGACACCGACAGGAAAGAAAAGGGGAGGGAGAGGAGGAGACATTATCTTCTCATTTCCATATGGAAGGAAAGAGGTTCCGCTGAAAGGGAAAAGAAAAAAAACGGGCATTTTCTTAATCTCTGGACCGATGAAAAAAAGAAGAGAGAAGAGGGGGGTCTACTTTCGCTCCTTGCCGGACAGCCCGAGAAGACCTCAAGAAAGAAAAGGCGCGACACTGTGCCAGGAGCCTATCTCATCCTGAAAGGAGGAAGAGAGGGAGCGCAACACCCATTTGTGATGGAAAGAGGAGGAGGTCCATAAGGGAGAGGGGATGCAACTTGACACACCAGCCTCTACCTGTCGCGGAAATACTGAGGAAAAAGGAAAGGAAGGGAAAGGTGGTTTTCTCTGCGCGAATTTCCATGGCACTGAACTCTACTTCCTTTACCAGAAAGAAGGAAACTCTTCCCACTCCCACTTGAAAGTGAACAAAGCCCGTCCTGGGCATGGCCTTTTCCTGATCTTCATGAAAGAAAGGGGAAGAGGGGCCATCCGTCGAGGAGTAATCTCACTGAAAAGATCAGCTTCTTTGCCGGAAGAGAAAGGAAAGAGAAGTACCCCTGAGGGGGGGAAAGACGACTGAGGGCGTTACCGAGCCGACGCGCACGGGAGAAAGGAGAAAGAAGAAAAAGGGGCACCCTGCTCTTTTCCACGACTACGACAACCGGTGCGAAAGACAGAGCGCTTCTATTTGTCCCGCTTCAAGGAGAAAAAGGAGAAGTCTTCAATTTCTATCCTTCTGAGGTCAACCCCCGGGGGAAAAAAGAAAGGCAGGATATGTGCGCTCGACCGCCCCAAAAAGGGGAGGGGAAAGAAAAAGAGAGGGGGCTGGTCCTATCCCAATTCTCCTCCAGGGGGCAACAAAAAAAAAAGAAAGAAGGACACGGGAGACCTACTTCTCTCATGTCACCTAAAAAAAAAAAAGGAGAAGCAACTTCCTTTCTCTTCAGCAGAACAAGAAGGGAGAAGGGTAAGGGAATGATCGACGAAAAAAAGAAAGGAGGAAGGGGGAATGGCCAATATTCTTTACTTCGCGAAGAGAAATTCAGGAAAAAAAAGCGCACGAGTGCCCGCCTTACCTTAAGGCCGAAAGAAGAAGGGGGAAGAAAGAGGACGACCAATTCAATCCTACTTTCGACAAACTGGAGGGAATTAGGGACCGAGGGGGAAAAAAGAACAAAAGACGGTCGTCGAGCTTTATCCAGTTCATCGACGGAGAAAAAAAAAGGAAAAAAAGGAGGGAAAGGATGACTTTGACGCCTCCCGTCGTTCCCGGCTGCCGGAAAGAAGGAGGAAACCGCGTCCGTTACTCTTTCGTCTGCACAAGAGGGAAGGAAAAAGAAAGGGGGGGGGAAGAAGGGGGGAGTCGTTTCGTCTGAGGTGAGTTGAAAAGAGCGGCCGCTTTCCAAAAGAAAAAAGGAAGGGCTCGTATATGTCCATCCTGCCTGGACGGACCTGCCCGAGGGGGGGTAAAAGGGAGAAAAAGGATGGCATATTTCTTCACCCTTCGCTCGGGCGAAAAAAAAAAGAAAAGGGAAGAGAAGGCTTGCCGCGTCCAATTTCGGTCCCCAGCCGCTGGCGGAGGGAGAGAGTGGAGAGAAAAAGGAAAGAAGACGGGCTGGTCTTCGCTCTCTTGTCGTGATAGGAAGGGGAAAGGAAAAGGAAAGGGGCCGTTCCATCATCCACACGTTGGTAGAAGAAAGAGGGAGAAAAAGTCGAAATGATCCTTTCTATTGCGTTGTCGGGGAGAAGGGGGAAAAGAAAGAGAGATAACTTCTCCCTTCCGCAGAGGTCAAGCGAATTTAGAAGGATGCGCAGTCGAGATCAACTTTCTCTAAAGGAGAAAAAAAAAAGGGGGGGAAGAGTGAAAATCGATATATATCCGCACGAGTAGGAAAGGTGAAAGGGGAGATCAACGAAATTAGATTTTACCTTCTTCAGGGCTCCGTAGCGCAGGGGGGGGGGGGAAAAAGGAAGAGGGGAAAAGAAAAAAAAAAGCCCTCTACTTCTTCATGTCGAACGTTACCTCGACGACCAAAAAAAGGACGAACAACGTTTTATGAATGACTGCAGCAAAAAAGAAAAAAAAAGAATTCTATCACCGAAAAATGAGAGAAAAAGAAGGGAAGACTGCTTCTCAGAAAAAAGAAGAAAAAGAGGCTTTTTACCTCATTTGGCCGAGCCAGGAGGGAGAAAGGACCTAAAAAAAGAAGGATAACGCCCCAGAAGGCCTTCTCCATCTTGCTTCAATCCCCAGAAATAAAAGAAAAAAGGGAAAGAACTTCATTCTCTTCCTTAACAGGGCGAAGGAGGTTAGGGGGGGAAAGAGAGGCGCGTACAATCTAACCCGGGAAGAAGAGAAAGAAAAAGATACGGTGCCACTATTCATTCTATCATCGACCAGCCGTGTGACGAGAAAAGGTAAGATGCGACAGCGGCCGGAGTTTTCTCCTCCCGTCGCCGCGCGGGAGAAAGGAGAAAGAAGGAAGGGAGGGGGGGAAAGGAAAGAGTTCTTCTTTCTCATGTGCTAGTGCAGATGAAAAAGGAAAAAGTGGGCGTCGACCTTGACTACTCTCGGTCCGGGGGAAGAAAAGGGGGGGAAAAGGGGGGAGAGACGTCCGCTCAGTCCTTGGCTATGGCGGCTCAGTCCAGGAAAGCAGTAGGGCGAGTTTTTGTATCAGTCGGACTCGAGGAGGAGGAAAGGAAAAAAAGGGGGAAAGGGAAAGGTGGTACGCCATTCTCGTGAGGTGAAAAAGCAACCATTGTCTTCTGACATCGACATGAGGGAAGGAGAGGGGGAAAAAGTACTTCTTTCTTTGGGAGGCCGGGGGGAAGAAAAAAAGAACAGGAAAAGATATTACTGCTTGTTCAGGAAAAAAGGGGGGGAAAGGGGGAAAAGTCTAATTTTTATCGCCCAGGAAGAAAGGTGAACTGGAGATCCTCATCCGACTTGTAGGGGATGGGGAAAAATAAAGGGGAGGGTTTTTCACTTTTTTCATAACTGCTCGACCGTGGAAAAGCAGGGGAAGAAAAAAGGAAAAGAAGAATGCGATCTTGATGCTGCCGTGGAAAAGAAAAGGAAAAAAGAGGAGGTATTCTTTGACACGCGCAGGGAAATGGTTTGGAAAAGGAAGGAAAAAGATGGCACGCCCGGAGGTTCCCTCTGCAGGAACTACGGCCAGAAAAAAGAGAAAAGGGAAAGGGGAGGGGGGCCAGGCTCCTTCAAGAGCTATCTTTCCTTCGCAGCTGACGTGCAGAGTCAAAAGGGGGGAAGGGGAATGAAGAGCAGGAACCCTTCCATGACCAGGCCTGGCTGGGGAAAAAAAAAAAAGGGGGCCCATCCACTTCTGCCGAGGAAAAGTAGAACAACGGGGTCGGTGATTTCATAAAAAAGAAGAAAAAAAAAAGTGGGAAGGCGTCGCAGTCCAACCGATTCGTTCGCGTATTTAAGGGAAAGCGAGGGGGGGAGAGGGGAAGGAAGGGGGGCGGGGGATTTGTCATCATCGCGTCCATCACCAAAGGGGGAGAGAAAGGGAAGTCGGCCAGTATTATCTCTTGCTCCTGCACCAGCCCCAGGGAGGGAGGAGGAGACGAAGAAAAAAGGGGGAGGCAACAGCCCAGGCGCGCCAGGGGGAAAAAAAAAAAAAAAGGGAGGCATCTTTCCATATCTTCAGCATGCCAGGGGGGGGGAGAACAAGGGAGGGAAAAAAAAAAGAGAAAGGAACATGGAAAAGGGGGGGAGGGGAAAGGATCATTTCTCAGCGCTCCCGCCATTGAACGACAAAAAAGAAAAAAAAAAGGGGGAGAGGGAGGGGGGAAAAAAAAAAAAAAAAAACGGGGGGAGGAGTAAAGAAGGAGATAGCAACCTCGGTCGATCCCACGGCCGTGGAAAACGAAAAAAAAAAAAGGGGAAAAAAGGAAGGAGACCTGCAATGGCTTTCTCTCTCTCCCTTATCTTCCAGCAGTTCAATCTGGCAAGACGCAATAAAGACAGGTAAATGTTCCTACCACCCTTGCATTGCTGAAAGCTCTGAAAAGGAGAAAGAGAGAGGGGGGAGGAGAGGACATGGCTCGTCCTTCCGTCCCAGCGCGCAAGAAAAAGCTGTAGGAGAGAGAAATAGCAAGCTCGCTTGTGCAGGAGCCAGAAAGGAGAAAAAAAAGAAAAGTAGAAGAGACTCTATCCTCTCAACACCCTGTGGGGAGGGAAGCTGCTGAAAAATGGAACGGTAATATGTCAACTTTCACAGCCTCGACAGAAAGGGGGGAGAAAAACCATGTTGTGCCTGGCCACGTCAAAGGGGGGGAAAAGGAGGAAACTAAAAGGGGAAAAGTGTGTCACGTAACTCGACGGGACCGGAATCGGCGAAAAGGGGAAAAAAGGAGGGACCGGATCCCACCCGGCCTGGTAAGAGGAAAGGGGAGGGGGAAACTTGTTCGCCCCTCGCAAGCAAGGGGAAGAGTGAAACGGAAACGTCTATTGATCCGCCGAAAGGGGAGCTTTCCCTCCTTCACGCTACGAATAGGACCAGGGGCGAGAGGAAAGAGAGGGTGATGTCCTTCGTTCCTGGGGAGGAGAGAAAGAGGGGAGGGAAAGGGGGGGATCTCTACTCTCCGTTCTGTCGAGTGACCTGTCCTAAGAAAAAGGAAAAAAAGGAAAGAAAAGCAGCCGTCATCTAAGGCCAAGAGGGAAAAAGGGAGAAAAGGAAGAGTCCTATGCGCGCGCCGGCGCACCGGAGAAAAAAAGGGAAAAAAGACTTCCCCATCGGCTACTACTAGGGAAGGGAAAGAAAGAAAAAAAGAAAAGAATCGTGATGTGATCTCAGGGCAAAGAATCGAGGAGAGGAAAGAGGGGGAAAAAAACGTGCAGCGCTTTCCTTCTGAACATCAGAAGTATCGTGCCGGAGACATAATCAAAAACCGAAAGGGGAAAGAAAGAAACGAGAAAGAAGGGACCTGGCGCTGCAGTCAGAGAAAGGGGAGGAGGGAAAACTTTTGTGTAACGCCGAGGATGATTAGAACGCAGTGCAAAAAAGGAAAGAAAAGGATTGACTTCCGCAAGGAAAAGAGGGGATCGTCCCTTATCCCCAACTCTCCCTACTCCTACAAAAAAGAGGCAAGGGGGAAGAAAAAGGAAGACTAATTCCAATGCCTTCGCCGGAAGAAAAAAGGGAAGGGGGAAAAAAGGGGGAAGGGAGGGGGGGGAAGGAATTCACTTACCTCTTTTCTTCATGTCGACCGACCATGTCCAAAAGAAAAGGAGGCGGATGCAAGTTCATCGACTCGCTGCGCAAGAAGAAAGAGAAAAGAAGAAAAAAAAAGAAAAAGGGGAAGTTCTTTTCCTTCTGCCGGAGGCGCACTCCGGACCGCAGTGCTAAAAAAAGGGGGGAAGGGAGGGAAAAGGAGGGAGTGCTCCGGCCTGATAGGAAAAGGAGGATGGCCGTCGGTGTCGTCTTTTGTCGATGGAAGAAAGAAGGAAGCTTTCCAAAGAAGGAGAAAAGGGCTCTATCAATTGCCAAGCCCGAAGGGGAGGGGGAGTGTTTCCTGGTGCTTTCCTCCTGCCGAAAAAAAAAAGGAAGAAAAAAAGGGGGGGGAAGAAGGTAGGCACCCTTCTCTTGTTCTTATCGGCAGCAACTGGGGAAGGAGGAAAAGACGCTTTCTTCGCTTTCGCGGGGAAAAAAAGGGGGGAAAAAGAAAAAAGACTCTTCTGTTCTTCGCTGAAATCTTGGGAAAAAAGGGTGGAAGTCTTTCCTGGCCGTCATAAAGAAAAAAGGGGGGAAAAAAAAAGGAAAAAGATAAAAAAAAGGGGCGGGAAGAAAGAGAGGGACCGTGAAGAAAAAAAAGGAGGAGGGATTTTCTTCGACTCGGCTCAAGGGGGACAAGGGATAAAACAGGCCTCCCTGTCCTCATTTCACCAAAGGAAGGAAGGGAAAAAAAAAAAAAAAAGTCTCTTTCTGATCAACTTGGCTCGAAAAGGGGGGAGGAGGGGGGAAGAGATGAATAAGAATATTCGCGCACTTGAAAGAAAAAAGAGAGAAGAAAAGGGGGGAGAGGTGACCTGCGGCAGGTCTCCTTATCGCATGGCTACAGTGCCACAGTCGCGCCAGTGGGGAGAAGGAAAGGAGGAATGTAGACTTTTTCTCGACTACCTAGGGAGAAAAAAAGGTGGGGGGGTGAGCCCCACTTTTGGATTATGAAAGAGGGGACCGCAAGAAAATGGAGGAAAAGAAAGAGCTCTAATACCAGAAGAGGGGGGAAAAGAAGAAAGACTCTTCTCACCTCTAAGACGAAGACAAAGCAGCAGGGGAAAAAAAATGAAAAAAAAGGAAGAAAGGGGAGACGATAGACCTATTCAGTTTTCCTACATAGGCCATCATCAGGGGGTAAGAGAAAAAAAGAAAAAAAAAAAAGGAGGGAAAAGAACCAGAACACTCTTTTAATTCCGTCCAGGCCGGCTGGCCAATCGAGAAAAAGGGGTGGGTTAATCGGAAAGGGGGGGGAAAAAAAATACTCTCCACCCATCTAGCAACCATACTCAAAAGGAGGACAAGATGAAGGCTATCACTACCATCTTGTTCATACGAAGAGAAAAAGGAGAAGGAAATCAGTCTTCCTTATTTCGCCCCTTCCGGAAAAAAAGGGGGCGGGCGATCTCACTTCATCTTCCCGTCTGCGGAAGAGAGAGGAAAGGAAAAAGGGGGTCGATAACTTTATCAGCTCGACGACCGGCATAGGGGGAAGGAGAAAAGAAAAAAGGGAAGTAAGAAAGAGGGGAGAAAGCGTCCTTGGCCTGTCGGAGGAGGAAAAGGAAAAAAGGAGGAGTCCTGCGGCCTATCGTCGGAAGATGCGGAAAGGGGAAAAGGAAGGGGAGGAAGTCCTCCTTCTTGCCAGGAAGGGGAAAGGAGAAGGAGGATAACATCCTCTTCTTCCCAATTGGGGAAGCGAAAGGGGGGACAGAGGGAAAAAGAAGGACGGGGGTCTCGTTTCGCCCCGGGGGGGGGAGGGGAAGGGTACGTCACGATCTTCTTTTGTTCAGAAGAGCGGGGACACTGAAGGGGGGAGGTAGGGGGGAACTTTATATCCCGATCCGAGGGGGGAAGGGGGGGGAGACACATTAACCTAGTATTAGGAGTGGGGGGAACTGTGGTGAAGGAAAGAGGGAAAAGGAAGAACGTCTCTCTCCTATTCCTCTTTCCCATAGGCACTGACTATCTAGGAGAAGAAGGGAGGAGTAGTCTTTTGCCACTCGCATTGTGACTTGGGGGAAAAGGAAAGGGGGGAAGGGGAGCGACCTACCTTCTCTTAGCTCTCGGTCACCAGACGGCTGGGGAGAGGGGAGAAGGAAAAAGAAGGGAACAAGTACATTTTCTTTGTCACCGGAAAAGGAAGGGAGGGGACTTCCTTCTGTCAAGCGCTGGGGGGGAGGGAAGGGGAAACAGGAGAGGAAGCTCCTTGCTGCGAGGGCGAAGAAAAAAAAAAAGGACTGGGCTCCGTGAACGCAATTCTGGCTGGGCCCGTGCCCAGAAGGGAAGGAGGGAAAGTGGGGAGTGAGGCAGCCGGCTCTCCGTCGAACACCACTGGGGAAGGGAGGAAAAGAAAAGGGAAAGGAAGTATTTCCTCTCCCCAGTTCGAGGCGGGTGTCACTCAGAGGAAGGGGGGAAGAGCGCGTACCTCACCACCTTGGTGTGGAAGGAGAGGAAATCGTCTCTTCTGCCATGATGATTCGGGCTCCTAAAAAGAGGGAAGGGGGGGAAGAAAGAAAGAGTTTCGGCGCGTTGCCGGCCAGGAAAAAAAAGGGAAGGGGGAGGGGGGCCATCGACTTTTCCTTCATCTTTCATAGCTTCAGCATGCAACGGTGGGGGAAGAACGGGAAGGGGGGAAAAAAGGGGGAAAGGATGGAATATCCTGGCGCAGCGCGCCCGAAAGGAAGGGAAAAAAAAAGGGGGGAGTGTCTCCTAATCTTATCTTACCTTCCGTGGGATCGCACAGCCGTGGGGGGATAGAAAAGAAAAGAGAAAAGGGGGAGAGAAAGGAGGGGCTATCCCACGGCCGGTCCGATCCGAGGAGGGAAAAAAAGGAAAGGAATAAAGCAATTCGGTTCGCGCTTCGCCATGATCTTCAGCAGTTAAAGAGGTCCGAGAAAAGTAAAGAGGAAAGGAAAGGGGTGAAGCCTCCCCACCGGGATTGCTGAGGAAAGGGGGAAGGGAAAGGGGAAAAAATCTCTTCTTCTCTCGATGGGTCCTCGCATGGCCGTAAACGTCAGAAGAAGGAAAAAAAGAAGAAGAGAGGAGCCATCTCCCTCCTCGCTGTTGCGAAGAAAAGAAAAAAAGGAGAGAAAAAAGATCTCTCTATCCTCTCAACTACCCAGTTTGGTGATGTGAACTCGCTGCAGTCACAGAAAGTAAAAAGGGGAGGAAAAAATTGGAAAATCCCTCGAAAAGAGGAGGGGAAACCGTACTTTTTTTTCCTTTCCGCCCGGCAAAAGTGGTTTGCTGAAAAGAAAGGAAGAAAAAAGAAAAAGTGGCCACTTTAACTCTAACGGAGGGGGGAAAGGGAGGGGGGGAACCACTCGTCCCATCCCCTACTTCTTTCCCGGAGACCAGACAAGGACCTTCATGGGAAAGATAGAAGGGGAAGGAATCAGGTGTCACCCCGTCGATTGAATAAGAGGAAGAAAAAAAGAAAGAGTGCCTCTCTGCCCACGCACAGGACGGAAGAAAGAAAAGAAAAAGAGCGGGAGGGACCTGCTCGCTACGCGCCGTTTCGGAAGGGGGAAAAGGGGAACAGATGCCCCAATTTCCCCCTGCGCGGTGGCAACGGAAAGAAAAAGAGGAAAAAAGGGTCAATCATCCAGATCTCAAGGACAAGGGGGAAAAAAAAAAAGGAATTCTTCACCGGTCAAGGTTCGACCGGAAAAGAAAAAAGAAAAAAAAATAGCTACTGAACTCGTTCTTCGGGGGGGGGGGGAGAAAAAAAAAAATCTCTGATTCTCACTGTCAAGAATTCTGAAGGAGAAGCAAAAAGAAGGAGGGGGAAAAAACTTGGCCGCGCGGGAAAAGAAAAAAGGAAAAAGGAAGGAGCATTTCACTACACCGTCAAAAAAAAAAAGGCAGAAAAAAATAAAGGAGGGAGGGGGGGGGGAAGGAAACTGTTTGGAACGCCGAAAAGGAAAGTGGAACGCATTTCTTCCCAAGTGCCTGCCCAAGAGGAGGGGAAGGAAAAGAGAAGTAGCAAAGAACCTATCTCGCCGAGAGAAAAAAAAAAAGTCCTCCATCGCCAAGGCATTCACGAGAATCGAAAGGAAAGGGGAAAAGGAAAAGGAAGGGGAGGAAGGAAAGGACCTCTAGTTCGTCAAGGTTCGACGAAAGGAGAAAAGAGGTCTTCATTCCATTTCATCGACTAGAGGAGCAAATCAAAGTGAAGGGGAAGGCATCGCAAGTCTTCCTCTGCCCGGAGGAAAAAGAAGAAGCATGCAAGAAAAAGGGGAGGTCGGAGGCAAACGCGGGTCTCTTTCTCGCCTGCAATAGGGGGGGGAGTCTTTCTTCGGTGTCTCTGAGGGGAGGAAAGGGGGCCGCTTCCCAAGCTACATCAAAGAAAGGAAGGAGAAAGAAAGGGCCACCTTCCTTGACTTCCTTCACACCGAAGTGGTTTCGGGGGCGTGTAGAGGGGAAACCGGGGGGGGAAGGAGGGAAAGAAGGGTAAAACCCTTCTCGGGGCGATCGGCGGCAGGAGGAAGAGAAAAAGGAGAGGGAAAAGGGTCCCTCCTCTTGCTTCTCTTCTCGTGAGCACGCCGTATGTTTGGGGAAGAAAAGGGGGGGAGGGAGAGGCCTTCGGGCTTTGACCGATGGCCAGGGGGAGGGGAAAAAGAAAAAAGGGGGAAGAAAAAGGACACACATTCTCCTAGTTCGTGAGAACGTCGAAAGAAAGAAAGGGGAGAAGAAGGGGGGGAAAAGTCGCCATTGCGCTACGGCGCTGAAAAGGAAAAGAAAAAGGGGAAGGAGCATCTTCGCTTCGAGATCCAACGTGCGCATTAAGGAAGAAAGAAAAAAAAAAAAAGGAGGTATGAAGGAAAAGAAGAAGAGAAGAAAGGGAAAAAAAGGGAAAAGGGTTATCTCGTCATCTATCATCGTTTAGCTTCACGGAAAATAGAGGTGACCTGGGAAAACGAAGAAAAAAAAGGGAGAACACAGCCCTCGACCGGCTTCATGTCGAAGGAGAAGAAAAAGGGGTTAGTTCGCCCCAAGTGTGGGATGGGAAAAAAAAAAAAAAGAAAGAAAGGAGATCACGAACAATATCGCGAAGACCCTCAAAAAGGGGGAGAAAAAAGAGGGAAACTCTCTCCCCTCGAAGCGCACAGCACAGCGTCAGGAACAAAAGGGGGGGACCGAAGAGAAGATCGGCCCCTATCATGTTTCCGACATAGGCATCAAGGGAAGGAAAAAAAGGGAGGGGAAAAAAAGAACCACTCTTTTAATTCCGTCCCGGCCGGCTGGCCAAGGATCAAAGAAAAGGGGGGAGGAGGCAGGATTCTCGTATTATTCTCTACCATCGAAAAAGGAGGGGGGGGGGGGGACTCTCACATCATCTCGGCGCACGATGCGCGAGAAAAAAAGGGAAGGGAGAGTACGTAAGCTTCGAGCAGCGGAAGGGGGGAAAGAAGGGGAAAAGGGGGCGACTTCTATCTCCATTCATCTGAGAAAGTAACGAAAAGAAGGAGAAGGGAGCAGTTCATGCTCGACGAAAGAAAGAAGGGGGGGAAGAGAAAATTTACTACAGGGGGGGAGGGAAAGGAATGGGGAGGGGTCGCGCTGTCGGCGAAGGAAGGAGGGGGAAAGAGTCATATCGTTAGAAGGCGTAGGGGCGAGTTTAGAAAAGGAGGGGGAAGGAAAGGGGGAAAAGGGAACGTGGAAAGCATTCGCTTGAGGTTCGAAGGAGAAAAGGAAAAAAGGAAGGAAAACATCGACATTCCTTCTGCTGGCAGCGAAAGACGAGAGCAGAAAAGACAGGGGAAGAGTGAAAAAAAAAAAAAGAGGGAGGCTGTTCAATTAATCTGGCTGCACGTTGTTGCAACAGAGGGGGAGGGGGGGGGGTGAGGGGAAGTTAGATCCTCGATCGACTTGTATGGGAGGGGGAAGGGAAAAGGGGGGGAAAAGGAGGGTGCCGTCCCCGGTTTTGTTCAAGGTGGGCCTAAGGAAAAGGGAAGAAAGGAGGGAAAACAGCAGAGAAATCTTTTCCCATAGCCTGCGATAGGGGGATGAGGGAAAAAAAAGGCCCTTCTATTACGGCCGGACGTAGTTTGGGGAAAAGGGGGGAAGGGGAAGGGACGAGAAACGAACTTCCTTAGCGCTCGGTCACGAAAAAGGGGGGAAAAGGGGAGAAAAAAAAAAAAGCTCTTGGTCCTTGCTTTCCATTCTTTGCGTGGGCGCGCCGTAGAGAAGGGGGGGAGAAGAAGGGTTGCTTAAGGAAGAGAAAGGGGGAAGGAAAAAGAGAAAAGGCCATACCATTCCTTCTGTGGCTCCGGGAACGAAGTCGGGATGGTCCGCGGAGAAGGATCCGCAGTCCCTTAGAGTTCACGGAAAAGGAGGAGGGGAGAAGGAAAGGGAAAAAAACTTTTTCCTTCTGTCCTTCCAACCAGTCTGTCTCATAGGCCGCGTCCAGGAGATGAGGAAGGGGGGGAGGGAAAAGGGGAGGTGGGCAGAAGCTCTTCCATCACCACCTTTGTTTGCACGGAGGGAAAAAAAGGGGAAAAGAGAAGGGAAAAGGGATCTGGCTCCTGCACCAGCGCGCGGGCTGCTACGGAGAGGGGGAGGGAAAGGAAGGGGAGAGGAAAGGGAGAGACCCTCTATCTC
>Ga0179593_1631859_pt1 | contig 13829 bp, 15 predicted proteins | sample CZODoug2_1_08_16_FD_185931 | JGI IMG/M metagenome (GOLD analysis project Ga0179593, IMG submission 185931) | Vadose zone soil fungal communities from Angelo Coast Range Reserve, California, USA - CZODoug2_1_08_16fungal (PacBio error correction) | ecosystem: Environmental > Terrestrial > Soil >...
GACCAAGAGTTTGGGTCGAAGGTCCACCTGGGGGGAAAGAAAAAACCCTTCAAAGAAGAGAGGATGGGGATTGTAGCAGTCGTATTTATAAGCAATTTTCAGCGGGACTCATTCGGTTAAAGACAATCTCCGCAGAGGCGACAGAATGGACTGATCGTACTAGGAAAAAAGACAAAAGGAAACCATAGAGGGCATGAGAAAAAGGGGGGGGATCTCTCTCGTGCCAGTTTCTATACTGAAATTCAGCTTAAGAAGGAGGTATCTGCGAGACTAAGACGAAATCGAAAAAAAAGACCCAAAGGGAGAGAAGGCTCGAGAGAAGAGTGGACGCACTACTCCTAAAAGGAATCGCATTACTATTAATTTGCTTACGCACCTACTTATGGTTTGGGGGAGGTATGGGAAGATCTCTGCCGGGGAAGAAAGGCCCTTTTCTCAGGCGCGTCAAAAAGACCAAGGAGAGGATTAACTGAAGATGATAGTCTCTCTTCTGGAAGAGGGGGGTGGTATCTGACCTAAAATAACGAAAAGAGGAGGATGCCAACCTGTTGGATGGCGGCAAGAAGGAACATACTCAAAGCCGTGATAAGGGAAAGGAAAAGCCGGGAAGGAAAACCGGCTTCGGTGGGAAGAAGATTATTGGTCGGCAAACGTCTTCTAACCGAGATCTAAAAAAAAGCACAAATCTCAAAAGCTTCCGTCAAACGTCGACACGAGGTGAAGATCGGGAAGGAGAGAAGGGGATTTAGAAAGCTTTCTTACGAACCAAATAAAACCGATTTCTCGTTCCTGTTGCGTCGGCGTCCGCAGCCCCGACAATAGTGAGAGAAAAAAGGAGCCGATGGTGCCGAACCACGGAATTAAGGACGGGCGAAGGTCTTGGGAAAAGCGGTCAGGAGGGGAAAATCGAGAAAACTATATTTCACACATTTCTCGACACCGTCTGGGGCGATCACCAAGGGGGTACCGGGAGCTTGAAGAGTGTGTTAAGAGGGAAAAAAGAGAATGCCGAAAGCGATGGACGATAGTTAACAGGGAAGGCGCCGACCAGGTCGCTGACGTGAAAAAAAAACATCAATAATCGCTGGAAGCAAAGGCGCAAAGCACGAGAAGGACACGAGCAAAATGAAAAGATACAAAAAAACTGAGAGAGGATAGGTTTGGTCCCGCGTCTGTAGATACTGGGAAAGGCGATCGGAAGAAGAGAACCATGGCCGCGAAAGGCGGGAAGGAAAGGGGCGACAAATTATCTTATGCAAACCGCCAGAAACCGAAGCGGATTCAAGGGGAAATGAAAGGCCGCGAGGGGAAAAAGAAAAGGGAGGGAATCTGTCTAATTGAACGAGTAAGAGGGAGCATACTCTCCTCTAATGTATAAATGAGCGGGGGGTACGAAGGGCCAACCGACAGAAGCGGAGATCTATGTCAGCAGGGCATCGTCGAGATTCTTTCAGAGCCTGGAAAAAGAACGCCTAAATGGGGAGGAATGGGAAGAGGTGATAAAAAGCGCCAGCAATCCGAGCCATAAGATTCGCTCTGCTGCTAAAAAAAGGTTTTGTTTAATACCGCCGAACAATCTGATGCAGGGCCCGTGGAAAGAGAAAAAGGAAATAAAAGAGCGAGGCCTATGCAGAAGGGGATAAGAGAGGCTAAAAACGCCTGGAAAGTCCCACGCCTCCAAGACTAATACCGGATGAATGAGGAACGTATCTCGGGAGAGGGGGACTCCGTCAGGAAATGAGGAGGAAGCAGGGAAGACAAACCAACGATCAAAAGAGCCGAGGGAGAAAGAGGAGGATTACTTTGCCTCAACCTGGCAGCTGCTGAACTTCAGGGCTTAGGGGGCCGACCCCCGCAAAGAAAAGGAAGAGGAAAAAAGAAGACCTCCCTCAAGGCAAAAAGAAACAGAAAGGGAGGGAAGGAAAGGATAATGTGTGTCACATTTTGTAGTAGATGCCACAGCCTGAATCCCATAAAAGAAGGAGAAGTCGGAGACAGAATGCTAGAGGGTCTAGGGGACTTCTTAAGGAATGAAACATTGGGGAGAAACGGAGGGGGGGAAAAAAGGCCGCAAAAACCAGTCCTTTTTCTAAAGGCCTCATTCAACGCTTCTTAGGGTCATCGGGGGGGAAGAATTGCGGAAGGGAAAAAAACGCATTCAGGGGAAATAAGACCGTAGCCCGAAAAGGGGGAGGGAGGAAAAGACCAGGGATGGGGAGGAAGTTCTTCCGGGAATTGGGGAGGGGGCATCTGCTGGGTAGAAGATAGAGGCCAGGCATGGAGAGGAAAGAAAAAAAGCAAAATGATCGGCGACTTGCGCTCAAAAAAAAAAAGAAAAAGGGATCAGACGCCACCAGCGAGGGCGTACTGGGCGGCGCGTAGTTAAGGACAAGCGGCTTGGCAAGGCTCCCGGAAGGTTTCGCTCGCAAGAGCAGAAAGAACCTCAACCTTGGGAACTAAAGAAACCAACGGAAGGTGCTCTCCGATCGGGAGGGGGCCTCGTCGACCGCCGCTAGGGTCAACCTCATCTGACTTCCCGGGAGGAACAAGCCCTCGCGGCAAAGGGAAATCGAAAACGGTCTAAGAAGAAAGGGGGAAAAAAGCTTAAACAGTTTTTACATCAGACTCGGGGGGAAGGAGGAAAAGAAGGAAGGAAATTTTACGCACTGGAAAAAAGCGGAAGAGCTTCGCGAGACCGGCTCCGGGAGCGATTCGGCATTTTCTCGAGAGAATCGAGGACTTGGCCTTGACCTAGTTCTCTGGAGGTCGAAGGGAAGAAAAAGACGGGAGAGGGGGGGGAAGAGCCGAAAGGGTGTGCTGGGGATGGGAGACGCCTGAGGCTGCCGCATCGAAGATGATCACTTCCGCACCTCGACTGGGAAGAAAGTCCTGTAACTAAGAAGTGGGACGACAAGGACGATGGGGGGGGAAGGAGAAGGAGAAACTACGATCATTTCATGGGGGGATTTGAGACGGGAAAGCAAAAGGCGAAAAATAAAAGGCATCACTGAAGAGAAAGAGAAATGGGAGTCAGGAAAACAACCATAGAATTGAGGATCGAAAAAGGGCCCCGGTCGAGATGCCAAAGGAAAGAGGACGGCGTCGCGGCGGGCCATCGGAAAAATCCGAAGCAATCCGGGGGGGGGACCTATTTTGTTAAACAAAGGAATGGGCGTGAGATTGCGACGGAAAGGGGGGAAGACGCCAAAAGGCCCGGAAAAAAAGGAGGAAAAAGCAACATTGAAACGAAGTCATAAGGGCCCCTCGCAGGAGGCCGAATAGATTAATGCGGCTTTATGGGCGGCACGCTCTTGGGGGGGCTCGATCACCTAGAATTCGAGAAGGGAAATCGGGCAACTTACGGCGTTGCGGTGTTAAACTGAGGAAGGGGGAAAAAACAGGAAAAAGTCTGGGTAGTGGCCCTCCTCCCATGCAAGAAGGAGCTTAAATCTTCAAAGACAAAAAATCTGAAACGCGGAGAACAGAGATGGTTGGTCTAAATGCTCGCCGTCGATCATACGTAGAAGTGGGACGGCCCGGTAGCGAAGGGGAAAAAAGAAGAAAAGACTGTGGGTACAGAAAAGGCGGCTGGGCCCTGTCGGGACAAAAGCACTTTGCGAGCATCAATCGGGCGAGAAAGAAAGGTAGGCAGGGATCGGGCGCGCAAAAAGGGAAGATTTTGGGAGGGAGGGGGGGGGCCAAGATAGCCTATCGAGGGGGTTGAAATGCTGGAGAATCTCGGAGGGGGAAATATGCCGAGACGGGAACGGGGGGGTAGACATGTTAGGCGTCATAGCAAGAGAAAAGAGCCGGCGAAAGGGGGGTACCGGAAAGAAGTCTTCTCCATCTATTTCAAATCGCGCGCCCTGGCGTGGGGGCGTACGAATTCACGCACTCGGGGGAAAGACCTTAGAAAAGAACCTCTAGGATAATCGGGAGAAAAGTGAGCAGTTGAGCACTGGCGCTACAAATGGGCAGCCCTTCACCATGGTAAAAAGAGACTGGCCAGGAGTAGTGGAGTTGCGACAGAAAGAAGGCCGGAAGGATTCCTGGGCTGGTTCCGAGCTGGAAAAATCGTTGAAGATCTGGGCTTCTGCCTGAGGAAAAAGAAAAAAGAGTCAAAACCCTTTAAAGGGGGGAGGAATCTTTCATCTCCGAGGAGGAGCGCTAAGGCACCGGGAGGGAGCGTCCGGGAGAAAGGGGGGGGATGCGAGAGGGCTTGCTTTTTTCAAGAAAAGCCGTACTCATTTGTCGGCTTCCCATGCGTTCATGCCAGAAAAAGGGACGGTTGGAGAGTTTAACGAAGGGAACCCCACACCGTCTCTTTCCGAAGGAAAGGGAAAAAAGCGCTGCATGGGGGAGGGAATACCGAGTGGAAAATGCGGATCCTGAAGATAGCTTTCGGAGACGAATCGCCGACGAGCCAAAAGGGTGGGGTGTCAGTTGAGGGAAGCAAGCGAGGCGGAGAAGAAGAGAGGAGAATTCCTGAAGTCGCATATTCGGACATCCAAGGGAAAAGGACGCTACACATCGGGAGGGGGGGGGGGGTCGTCAAAAAATCCATGGGGGAGATCCTACAGCGGGAACGAGCTGCGGCCGAGAGGGAAATAGGGCGGAGAAAAAGTTGAGGAGGCTGAATCGACGGAGAAAATCCGTTTGTCTTCGACCATAAAATCTTCTCCAAAGAAGAAGGGATAAAACACATCAGAAAGAAAGGGAGCGGGCGTAGCCTCGGTTCCCGAAGGGAGCACGCCATAGAGGACAAACGAGGTCGCGGGGAGCCGAAGTAGGTTCTTTGCGGAGGGTCGCCCCTCCTAGTACAAAAAAAAAAGAGTTCATAAGAAAGAAGGGCCGGGGGGAAAAGCAGCGGTGGGTTCTTCTAAAATCGAACGAGCATGTGATCGCAGCGGGCATCAAGCCTTCAAAACCATACGTCAGGAGGGATCCGTCATCTCCCGAAGAAGGAGGAAGTTCGGGGCGGACAACCGAGGAAAAAAGACGCAGAAAGCGGAAGGCCGGTCGGAGGGGTGCGCTTTATGCCGTCGGAAATCTCGGGGATTCGGCGAGAAGCAGCTCCCAAGGGGAAGGAAAGAGAGGCCACCCGCAGGCAGCGAGGAAAATCAGCAAGAAATAGGAAGGGGAGGGGAGGGGGGGTTGCTTTCGAGTTCGGTAGAATATTTCCGAAAAAAGAGAGACAATTGAAGCTCTGCTAAAGGCAAAAAAAGGAATAAACTGGCAAATTGGGGCAAAGAAAAAGGAAAGATCATCACCGAAGCGCGGAGCGGGCGGGAAGGACCTGACAAGGAGGGAATGGGGCGCAGGGAGGGGGCACCGGGCGCGTTGGGAGAAACAACACGGAAGGGGAAAAAAAAGAAGGGAAATTGAGAGCCGCTCGCATGCCAAAGGATACTCTTCGACCGGGGGGCGCCATTCCACGAAGCCTTGTGAAGCGGAAAAAAGGGGGTAACGCGGCGGTGATTGTGCAATGGAGGAAGAGGTTTAGAAAAACCGTCGTGGAGCAAAAAGAACGGAAAGTGTCGATGCAGGGTCCTGAAATCTTCGAAGACCGGTCAACACTACGAAATCCGCATAGAGGCCTTTTCGATCTGAGGGAGTGGAGTTCCTGCCACACGGCAGCAAGGGGGAAGGGGAAATACAAGGGGCCGGGACCGACGAATACTCTCCACGGAGCGCACGAAGAAGACCGGGAAAGTCGTGAAAGGGGTCAGACAATACGAGGGGGGGGGACGCAAGGGGAAAAGGGGGGATGAACTGCACCGACTTATTGGGGGTTTGAAGCAGGGTAGCCCGAGGAGGGGCCGAGGGGAGGGGGAAAAAACGTTGTAGATCGCGTGAAAACGGAAAAGGGGGATATTACCTGAGCCTGAGTTTGTTTTCCCCGTAAAAGGAGGCCGCTGGACGAGGAGGGGATCTACCCGCAAAAAGGGAAGACAACTTCTGCCAGAAGGGCTGAGGAAAGGGAAAGGGTTGGGACCGAGACGAAGAAGTGTCAGGGGGGGGGGGGGAGGGGAAGGACCCGGCACCAAATGGGACTCCGATTCTCTGTGAGAAAGACACAACTGCCTTCGAAACTCGTGATCTAAGCCTCAAAATCACATGGCGAGAAAGCGATAGGGGGGAAGGACTCTGAACGCCTGTGGCGCGATTAGGAGGGGGGGAGGACAATGGGGGACGGACGGATCGGGGGGAGAACAAAACATACCACGAATGGTTCGTTCCTGTTGGTCGGCTGGGGATTCTCCCAGGCAAAAATGATAAACCAACGAAGAAGTGGGGGGAAAACAAGGTCCCCGTCCCATTAATCTCGTGGCACTGGCGGTCGGCGAGACCCGAAATCGGTTATCCGAGAGAAAAAGGGCGGTTAGGGGGAGAAGAAAGCAGGCTAGGTACCGAGCTTTAAAGTTCGGGAAGGGGGAAAGAGGGGGGAGGTGTGGGGGGGAGGAGAGGGAAAACGAGTAGAGTAGGAAGGTCAGAGGTCCCTCCGGACTTGGCTAGTAAAGCCGACGGACTATGGTGCGGCTGAAGACCTGGGCCCGCTGCCGACAAAGGATTCTTCTTAAGGAATAACAAACTCAATCGGGATAGGGAGAACGGATGAGAGAGAGTCCAGTTGCCGCTAGAGAAAAAGAACGGGGAAAGGAAGAGAGCATGGGGTCCGCGTCTTCGGGAAAAATTTTCACTACGGCGCTAGGGGGGGGGAGGGGCCCGAGAACCTAGAAGGCGGAAACTCAATTTGGATAAAAAAGGAAAATGGGATGCGCAACCTCCATACGACGCAGTCGAATCGGTTCGAGGGAGGAGTGTGAAAGAAGTGAGGGGGGGGGGAAAAGGGATCCTCTCACGGCGAGAAGTGGGTGTTTTTAAGTAAGGCGCGCTAGAGGGATACAGGGAGTTCTATATACAACACGTGAAGGGAAAACAGCAGGCCCGCGGAGAAAGGTGGGAGGGAGGAAAGGAGGGCGTCGGCTTGCTGACACGGTACGCAGACAAGCCTATGCGGATGCAAGAAGGAGAACGCAGAGGACGCGACCTCGAAAAGGAAGCCCGAGAGAACCGCAATACAAAAGAAAGGGGCTTTCTACACCCGGGTTTGGAAGAAACCGACCTGAAGACTGAATGCATGAAAGGAGTGCGCGCCGAAACAAAAATACTAGATCAAACTTTGGAGGCGCGCACGCTGGGTCCCAAAGAAAAAGGGGGAAAGAAAAAAGATACCGAGGGGACAACGATCGAGGAAGGTCTCGCCGTCAGGGGACGCATTATCGACGGCTAGCATTTCGACCAAAAAAGAGGAAGGCATGGCAAGAAGGGGAAGAAAGTGGGAGTGAACTGGGCCCGAGGGGAGCTAAGAAGGCGGGAGAAGCAAAAAAGGGCCCATGTTTCCTGCAAATGGAACAGGCACCAGCATCTCCCGAAAAAACCTCACGCCGTCGGGGCTCCAACTGCGTAAAGGGTCGAATGGGGAAGGGGAATTCGAGCCTGTGCCGAAGAAAGGTCGGGAGGAAAAAATGAGAGCGGGAAAAGAAATTGGCATTCGTTCAAAAAGGGTGGGGCTCTTCAGGAGCAGCTCGAAAAATGCCGAAGGAAACGCGGAGGAAACCAAATCCTTGGTGGACAAAATCGGACCCTCGGAAAAAGGGGAAAGGGGCAAAAAAGACTCGGTTGCAAAAGAGTGCGTTCAAAAAAAACGGCATCCGTCTTGTAGGAGGGGGGGGGCCAGAAAAGCGAAGATAAAAAAAAAAAAAAAGGAAGGGGGGGGTGCCGGCAGCATCTCGGTAATTTGAAAGCAATCTTCAGGGGGTGGGAGAGATGACAATCATCGCCGGGGGCCTCTTTGAGATCAGGAAAGCCCTCAGAAAAAAGAAAATTCTAGAAAACAACCGCCTATGAGGGAAGGGTGAAACGCGGGAAGAGGCGAGGTTAGGGGAGCAGCGTAGTTCGCCGGACGGGGGTCGGCTTGGCTCCGGAAAACAGTCTAGGGCTTGCCGGAAGTGGAAAAGCCTCGAAGAGAGCAGGCGAGAGACTCAAAAAGTCGAAGCATCTCTTCGTGCCCAAAGGGAAGGGGGGAGAGAACGATCGGGGGGGCCTGGGAAATCAGAAATCAGCGACTTCCCGGTCCCCGGCAAAGGAAGCTAGCGGCGCATAGAACTCCGGTCGCGCAAAGGGGGGAAGAGCCGTTCTACGAAAAAAAAAACAGTGCGAAAACTGGGAGAAAGGGGAAGAGCGAAATCAAAAACAACCAAAATTAGGAGGAAAAGAGGGAGAAGGAAAGAAAAAACACTGGAGAAAGGAGGAAGAGGACCTAAAACGCAGATTCGGCATTTCTCTAGGAGATCGGATGGCTTTTGGCCCCCCGGAAAGTCGCTGAGGGAAACAAGAGGGCCGATGCAACCAGAAAAGAAGAACGGTGTCATCGCAGCGGGAGGAAAAGAAGGGGGTTGAAGGGTTCTGTGAGAGCGCGCCGGAAAGACCCAAGCGGCCGAGGATCACTTCCGAACCCTCGAACAAATAGGTAACGAAAGAGAAAGCATTACGCCTCAGCAGGGGAAAAGGAATAAGATGGGGGGGAGAAGGAAAAGACTATCATTTTCATGAAAGTGAGACGTCGGATCTAGAGGGGGCATAGTGGGATCTGATCGGCAAGACAAAAGAGAGGGTCCGCTAGAACAAACAACCATCTACTGGTGGAGATCCTCCACTCTTGAGGCTACCCTTTCGATCGTCAACCAAGAAAAAAAGAAAATAAATCGCGGAGGAAAAGAGTCCCCCCAATACGAAAAATGGGACAGACCAAAAAAAGGAGGGGGGATCGGCTTTCCGACGCAAGGGTCTACGCCACTCGCATGGGCCTTTCTGGAGATCATTTCCTGACCAAATCTCTGGGAGAGCAGTGAAAGGGGGAGAGGGGGCTATAGAATTCGGATTAAAAAAAAAAGGGAAAAAAGCACAGGGGGGGGAAAGAAAAAAAAGAAAATTGCCACAAGAAAATCGGGGGTATCCTTCATTACTTAGAGGATCTGACTTCGTTTCGGGGGGGGGGGGGAAGGGGATGAGGGAAAAAATAGGGGGAGAGTGCCTGGGGGAGCTCCCAGCATAAAGAAGAGTCGGGGGGGAACAGGGAAACTTGATCCATCTCTCTTCTAAAAAATCTCCAAGCCCGCGAGGAAGAGAGAAGCGCGAGGGGACCGAAGATAAGGGGGCTAATGAACTGACGAAGAAAAAAAAAAAATCTGGGCAGAAGCCGTTATTGAGAGGAAGTCGGCGTGGGCCGGGGGGAACCAAAGAGGCTAGCGGAAGAAAAACTTCGGACAGAGAGCGTGGGCGCGGATGGAAAAAAAAACAAAATGCATCAGAAAGGGTGGCAGTCGGGGTCTTCCATAAACAAACGGGTGTAGGAAAGAAGACGGGAAATGGGGATCGGGGAGCTCGCTGAGGAAAGTAGAGAGAAGGGGAATCGGGGACAAATTCGTCAAAATTGATCATTAGGGTGGCATAGAAACATCGGGAAAAGCGAGGAACGAGGACATGAGCCAGCGAAAGAAGGAGATGGAGAGGAAGGGCCTCAGAGAAGGCGGCCTGCACCGGGACAGGTGCTCGTGGCCGGGATAGAGGAGGACAAGGGATATCGGGAGAGTCGAAGGGTTACCACCGGTCTATACCTGGAAAAAAGCCGAGAAAAAAGGGGAGGAATCTGAAAAAGTGATCTCGCACATCTAAAAGGGCGCCGTATGGGCGCATGAAACAAATTGGATAAGGTCCTCGAGAAGTTCTTGTCGAGGCGTCCCAAAGGCGCTTCGCTGTAGATCGCCAAAATCGAAAGAGCGACGTACAAAACCCAAGAAGAAGAAAGGGGGAAAGAAGGAGACGCCTCACCTTTCACTGCAAGTCGTAGAACTTTGCGGGAAAAAACTGACTGCGAAAGGAGGGAGTCTTTTGGGGGGCTGCACAGATAATTGGTCAACGGCCCATTATTTGCAGCATGCATTAGAAAAAAAGGGTCTTTGCAGAAAAAATAGACGGGGAGGGGGGAGAAAGAGAAAACTAGCTTTCAACGACTTAGGAAAAAAAAAAAAGCTGGGGAGGAAACAAGGGTCGAAAATGAGGGGAAATAATAGCTTTCGGGGAGTCGACCAGTCGAAGTACCACACGCGCCACGGCTTCGCAGGTGCCGCACATCGAGGGGGGCCGGGTTAAAAGCATAAACAAAGGCTTGGTCGGGGCGCAGGGCAGGCCAGCCGAAGGGGAACGGACAGGAGAATCGTAGGGGGGTCGTCAGGGGAAAAACGGACGAGCAGGGATATCGCGGTCTCAGTCGCGAACAGCGTGGGGGGGAAACGAGCTCTGAAATATCCGAGTCGCAGGAGGGAGGACATGATGTGGTCTGAATCGGAAAAAAAAAGAACGACGCTAATTCGGGCAAACAGAAAGCCGGTGCTCGGGAAATTCCATCCGGCGACGAACCCGGATCACGAGCGAGGAAGAGGGGCCACGGAGACCATGAGGGGAAAACCATAAGGTCAGAAGAAGGAGTCACGTGAGTTCTGGAGAAAAGATCCCACGGAAAGCCTCGAAAAGACTTCCAGCCTTCATAGCCGGAGTTTAGGGGGAAAGTCTAGAACGCAAGGCTTGCCGGGGTTCAGAAAAGAGGCAACAGGGGGTCTACGGCTGGGGGGAAAAAAAGGAATCGGGGGAGACGGAGGCCAGCAAAAAATGCAAGGCGGCGGGCGGGGCGGGACAACGATCGCAAAAGAAAAGAGAGGAACTTAAAGGAAGTCGTGCAGCGGAAATGAGGCAGGTCTAAGCCAACGAAGCTCAAAAAAAAAAGGCAGCGGGACAAACCCACTGCCATAAACGAACTCAGCCTCTATGGCGGAGAGGGTCGTGATGTGTTGACCGAAGGTCCGAAGAAATTCCGGAAGCATCGGCAATTGAACGGGAGCGAAATCGAACGAGGGGAGAAAAAAGGTTACGAGGACGGTAAGAAACCAGAAAAACGCCTTCCATCACCGAAGCGTGCCGCTGAAAGGCTTCCAGGGACAAGGGCGCGGGGCGCAAAATTATAGAGTCTCTGGGGGGGAGGCGGGAAGAGATAATCAACAACAAAGAGAGGAGGAAAGAGATAGAAATCAACGCACCGGATCCAAAGTCGAAAAGGTCAGCCGCCTGGGACTAATCCCGCTCCTCTATAAAATGGGGGAGAGGGGGGGAGGAGGAGGGGATTGGGACCGCAGGGGAAAATCGTAACTCATTCGGTTGAGGGCTCCCGTCAAATAGTGGATGGGAAACAAAAAGACAGTTCGAAGGGAATGAAACGCGCACAAAAAAAAAAAACAAAAACAAAAAACAACCCCCAAAAACCCCCAAACCAAACCACCCCACCCCCCCCCAAAAAAAAAAAAAAAAAAAGTCAAACCCACTATCCGAAGCAAGGAGGAAGTCAGAGGAAGGAGGGGAAATACGTCCTTCCCGCGAATCATGACGGGAAGGATGTTTGCGGCCACCGAGAACTTAAAAGCCCCCTGAAAACGGGCGGCGCGAGGGGGAAGAAAAGAGGGGGGAAAACGCAGCCGCGCCATGACTAGAAAACTTACGCGCCGAAAAAAGTAGTTTTGAAGCTTGATGCCCGCGTAGAAGCACAGGCTCGATGATTTCGACGACCAGCACCACCGAGGGGAGATTCAACAAAAAAGGTTACCTTAAAGTGCTGACTCGGCTCAGCATGGACGAGGAATGGAACACGACCGGCAAAGAAAGAAAGTAAAAACCGACCTCGTTATTCTGAAGGATGTCGGCGACCGCATGGTTGTATCAAACCCCGAGGTCTCGAACCGTGATCAAAAGGTGAGGACCCGAACACAAAAGGGGAGGAAAAAAAAAGTGGAGGAAAACAAGGAAAGGGAGAATAGAGAACCTTTCCCCTGGCGCGCTAAAAAGGAAAGAGTCTCTATCGGATACTGGCGCGCGTCTACACTCTTTGGGATTCTCCAGGGACTCAGAGGTCGGAAAGAGTAGGTCGCGGTTTAGGGGGCAGGTGACTTGCGCATATTCCCCCAGAGCGCCGGCGCTCCTAGCAAGAAAAAAAGAAAAAGCCCCAGGACGGAGGGCAGGAGGTCTTGAGTCGCTCCAAACTATTATTTCAAATCGCATTTACGAAAACGTCTGTGAGGAAACTTTGGGGGGGGAAAAGGGTTCGAAGGAAAGAGGAACAGAGTGAAATTGGGACGCGATCCAGGGTCGACCATGTCAATGTACCCTGACGGAAAAACGACCAATGGAGACGGCTAATAGGAAAAAAAAAGCTCAAGCACAAGGAAGGAAAAAAACCGGAATGCCACTGTGAAACGTCGCCTCTAACGAGCAGAACGAGAGGCAGGCCAGGGACGGTTGGGGACCGAGTCGGTCGACTAAGGGAAGCAGGCGGCCGCGTCTCCTAGAAGCTGACCCGCAGGTCGGAGGACCAGGTCTCAACAATGGAAGGAGTCAATACGAAAAGAGGTGGAGAAGGACCATGTTGAGGCGGAGCTTTGTATTGGAGCCGGCATCTCAAGGCTGTTTAACTATTCCGCGGCGCGCTATCGATAATCGACAGGGAATGCGAAGAAAGATCACTTTGAGGGGAAACAAAGAAGGGAGGGGGCGAGGACCGACGAGGGCGAAGCGGCTGAGGAAAGGTCCTCGGCTTTGAGAGCGCGGACACTCGAGGCTATTCTAATTGACAATGAATACGCATCGGGCAAGAGCTACCCTGGCCTCGGAAGAAAAACAAACTTTCGGGGGAAAAAAAGAGAGAGGGGGACAGACTGATGCAGAGGGGGGGAATCCGATCCCCATAAAGAGATCCTGCGCCTATGCCGTAAGAGACGCTCAACGCTTTTAAGACGGCCACCCGCCTGGAGAGGGAAGAGGATAATGAGGCAAAGAGATCTGGAAACGTCTAAGGCCGAAGGAGGTCGCTGTCTGCAAGGGCAGTGCCTCGGGGACAGCTGATGTGTTTTTGGGTGGGGGGGGAAGCGCACGCTAACGCTAATGAACTTAGGGGGTACCATGTGAGGGGACATACAGCAGGACCTACAAACGAATATCGCCCGTCGGGGAAAGGATAAGATGCGAATGTGGAAAATAGTTGCTTGAGAACCAATAGCCTTGGGAATTCAGAAAGGAAGGAAAATGCCAACGGAAAGGAAAGGTTTGCGGGGAAATGCATGCAAGAACGGCCCTGCCGCGTTGAGAAAAAGAAACGCTCTTCTTAGAAGACCTCCCATGCCGTTCGCGGGATCTTCTGAAGGGGGGCGGGGGGGGAAGGAACTGCAGTAGTCTTCGGCATGAAGTGGAGGAAGGTACGTTGATCGGGTCGCTATCCGAATAGATGGGTGGGTCCACGGAAAGCATTTTACTGCCAGACTTGGAGGCAATTTAAAAAAGGAAGCGCCCTGGCAGAGGTGAGAAGGATAAAAAACCCATAAAATTGATCGTAGACTGGGCGAAAAGGAACCAACCGCTTCCGTTGGAGTCCGTCCTTGGTAAAAGAGAAAATCGGGTCAAAAGGCTGAGTAGGTGAAGAAAGGGCCGGGGAGGAGGGGAAAAAGAATTGAGAACTCGGGAGAGGACGAGAAGGCGGCTCTCCAATAAAAACTCCCCTTGATTCGCAGCAGAGCCGATTCACCACAAGGCTTCGTTGCTAGAAAAGACGCGAGGGGACGAGGAATGAAAGCGTTCCAACGGGAAAAAAAAGAAAGGCCATAAAAGATCAGACTGAAAGATCTCGCGAGCTCGTCGAGAGCAGGGGAAAAAAAGCGTTCATTCCATTT
>Ga0179593_1674724_pt1 | contig 13829 bp, 12 predicted proteins | sample CZODoug2_1_08_16_FD_185931 | JGI IMG/M metagenome (GOLD analysis project Ga0179593, IMG submission 185931) | Vadose zone soil fungal communities from Angelo Coast Range Reserve, California, USA - CZODoug2_1_08_16fungal (PacBio error correction) | ecosystem: Environmental > Terrestrial > Soil >...
TTGTATTTGCGAAGACCATCAAGGTGGATGGTGCACCTGAACAAAAAACGTAATTCAAGTGAAAGGTAAAATAATGATCTGAAGAAAGTTGGAGGATGAATTGCACGACGACCAAGACGGCTGACACCGCCGGGTCCGTAGAGATTTACCCAAATTTATCACCAGATCAGTTTAGAACAAAAAAGCGGTCGGGAACGCCCCAAAAGTACCATCATAAAAGGAAAACCATTCCACAAAAAAATAGGCACAAAGTGAAGATAGCGGCCTTGGGGGGAGGAAGGGAGAAGTGCCCTTCCCATTGAAATTCGCGGACTTTGGTGATCGCGACGATTAAACGCAGGGGGAGAAGATTGTCATGTTACGGGTCGAGAGGGTCTATCCGAGGAAGGGGAAAGCACCCATTCTCTGGAGAAGGATGGGCTGTGGTTTCCTGCACTTGTGGAAGACGGTGGGGGCAACAGGTCAACAAAGTAGCGACTATTTGGAATGCGAGGACCAAGAGGAGGAACAAGCCTAGGATAAATTGATAGGGAAAGAGAGGTGCGTAGAGGTTCCTGTCCTATCGGAAGAGGGCAAAGAGATAAGGGATGCTAACCTTTTCTAGCGCGTGGAAAAACAAAAAAGCTATGGAAGAAAAATTCACGTCAAAAGGGGAGGGGAAAAAAGCCATGGGATCAGACTTTTCAACGTCAGTCAGGGGGAACCGAAAGAAAGCCTGCAACACTGCCACAGAACGGGAAAAAGCTGCGTCCTACTGCTAATACTTATTAAAAGCGGCAAAAGAGGGAAATAGAATACGATAAAAAAATAAAGACGTGGGCATAGAGGGAGGAGGTACTGCCCGTGAGAAGATGAGCCATAAGAAGAAGAGAATTATCAGGAAGGGACGCCCGCGAGTGTGCCCATGTAAGTAGGCAGACAAGTGAGATCGCGCGCATAAACGATGGTAAAAGGATTTCTGGCAGAGTCCGCACGAAGTAATGACTTTGACAGGGGAATGGGTTGCATGGAGTGAACAACGTAAAGTGAGAGATGGATGGAATACCAGCGTAAGAAGCAACCCCGGTCCCTATAGGTTCATAGCCTATTACTTCACCACAGGACAATGAATGAACAAGACTAGCTTCCAGGGGGGGGCGGACAGAAAAGAACTCTGCATTTTTGTGAGACGGGGAAGTAACACTATGAAAAGACCTATCAATAAAGGAAGACGTACACTACACCAACGGTAATCAGAATAGAGCACCTGTGAGAGGGCTATAGCTAACGACACCGAACAGACGGGAACAGCACCAAAAAAAAGACCGGAGAAAAGGACGTTCATGAGAATGTTAGGGGGAAACAACGGACTGAAATCCTCAAACAGGGAAGAAGGGAGCTAGGGGAGGGAGTAGCTTGGGAAAGGGGCGGAGGAAGTTCCTATCACCAGGAAAAGAAAACGCGCAGAGCAGGTCAGAAGGCCCAATTTGGCAACCGTGCGACGTACCCCACGCAAAAACCTCAGTAGCCTGTACAGGGGGGTTTGGTAAAGACTGCTCAGCCTTAGAGGACCGATGCGGGTCCTAGTTAAAGGGAAATTGAGATCTTTAAAAAGCCCGGGGAGGGAAAAGAGTCGAAAGCAATTCCGAGTGGCGTAAGAAAAACATCCAAAGGGGGAGGCATTTTTCCACTCTAGGTAGGAAAAGATCACCCCGCAGGGTTGGTGGTGTCACCAGAAGCTGAAGGAAGTCGCCCGGGAAAAAGAGACAAAAAGCATTGTTCAGCACTTTGAAAAAACAAAGGATAGATCACCACGATTTGGAACAAAGGGCAGGCTAGGCTCTTAAAGCTCTTTCGTTTTAAAACGGACTCAAGGCGGACGGGATGAAGGGGGGAGACAAACATCGCCTCCAGAAGGAAGGAAAAAGGACTGGCGGGGTAACGCAGGAGACCTGAGGGAAACAAGGGCCGCCATCACAACAGGAAGGGTTAAAAACATGAAAAATTCCAGCATGGTCCGTTACCATTGACCCACCACAAAAACCACAAACCCACAAAAAAACCCAACCGCCGCCAGGGAAGAAGAGGGAAGGAGGACGTGTCGCCTTCGCTAAAAGGGGCGCTGCGAAAGAGGTTTGCCATAGACGGGGAAAATACAATGCACCTACTAGTATTTCAGGGGGAGAAGTTCCGAAAAAGGAGGAGGAGCAGGGGTAGGGGCCCAAAAAAATACACCCAAAAGCTGAGGGGCCTCGGTTTTTTTGGAAAAATGTAGACGTCGGCTGCGAGCAAGGGAAAACCAATGGGGGGCAGCGGGAGACTTGAGGTGATGACCCGCAAACTCATGCACAAGCGGAGTTTGAGAATACGTAAAGGATGTACGCGCCAGCAAGAAGGGAAACATCAGCCAACAAGGCTCAAAAAGGAGGGGGGCGTAATTCCAACAAATAAGACCAAGCCCATTGTCATGGGTTCAGGAGGCAAAAAAAGGCCAGGGGACCCTAAAGGGGGGGGGGGGGGTGGTACTCAGCCAAGGGGAGAAAAGGATGGGGCACTCTCAATCCGTGAGGCCAGTTTTCACCCACGTCGATACTGCCCATTCACTGAGGCAAACTGGTCCCGGCCATCCGCTTCAAACGAAAACATCAGAAGAGGGGAAGAAAAGGGCCTGTCATTTCACAGGCGGAAAGAGAGAAAAAGCAGAGGGTCGAGCAAACCATGTCCGTGAACAATTCCTGAGAGAAGAAAAACAACGGAGGAGTAAAAGACGCCGAAGAAGCGGCATGGGGGTCTAGAGTGTCAGAGAGGGGAATTATAGGTGCACGGCCATTCAGAGACTATCTGAAGGAAGTGCGTTTTGAAGAGGAAGCAAAGTGCCGTATGGCCCCTGTGTCCATTCAAGGGTTGAAGAAAAGAGGAAAGGATTACGCGCGATAGAACCATAGGCCTGGGACGCCCAAGAGCAAAAAAAACGATAAAGGAAAAAAACCGTTGGGAAAGCAAAAAATACCAATGGGGGGGAGGGGGACGATGGGGCGGGAAAACAGGTCAAAAGGAGACCGCCTGCTGCGGAAAGGTGGGGAAAAATGAAAATAACGTAGTCTCATAGAATGAGAGAAGGACAGATGCTGCAAGAGAACGGCGAGGGAGGAAGTTTGCGCGGCGAAAAATCGACCTGCACACCTTCTGTTAGAGATCAAGAGCCTGGAACCACCAAGGGCGCAACTTATTGTCGGGAGTTTAGTTTTTCATTACAGTATACCGGTCCGCGGGATATCAAAACTGCAAAGAAAGATACCAAGTGCATATGATTTGGACGAAGGCGCAGGGGAGTTCAGCTTTAGGGGAAAACCTCCAAACAGCATCATCGAAGGCGACGCTCGTCCTTTCTTTAAGGTCAGGCCCATTCGTAAATTGGGGGGAAGGAAAAAATTAATGTTGGACTTTAAGTTAACTGGTTGCCACATGCGACTGTTACGTAAAAAAACTGAACAGGGATGCGGTAGGAGATGGGGGTTTAAGTCAGGATACAACGCTCCATTGAGTGCCGATCCACAGAACCGACCCCAGTAAGGGAACGAGACAATCGACTCCATGTTCGTTTCTGTGATCGGGGAGAAAACTGGTAAAGTGTCGGCACCGCTCAAGGACCTATTCTGAAAAACGGTGGCGGGAGGGCCGTCCTGGAATCGAGGGGGGAAAACAACCGACCGATCCGTGTCATGAATCAGCAATCGGGAAAAAGGAAAGGACGTGATCAATTTTTCAGAGAAAGAAAGCGAGGCTGAAAGAATGGGAACTTCTGACTAGGAAGAGAAAACTGGTTTCCACTTCCAAAGGAGAAAAGTCGCGTCATCTTCAGGCAGGAGGATTTAAGTCTTGCCCAATCCGTTCTAGGCAAGTGGCGGTCGAGCGAGCATTTTCCGAAAAGGGCAAAGGCAGGCGGCGGAGGGGATTGGGAAGGGATCGAAACGGTAAAGCGGGAAACGACGTAAAAAGCGACTTCAAGCTTAGGGGTGGGGGCGGCGGTTACAGAACTCGTTCAGAATAAAAAAAAAGCTCCATGAAAGATTGAGCAGGTCATAAGAGGAGAGGGCGCGGGGAGGGATTGGCCTGATTGGGAAGGGGAACGACACGTTGTACGCTCGCCAACGGAAACCCATTTGGTGGATCAGTGAAGACGCCTGTGATTTGGATAAGGGGGGATAGGGAGAGGGGGTTCGTCAGATAACAAAAACTGCAGCTGTCGGAGACAGGGTAAAAATGGAAGCCGTTGGACATAAGACGTTGGGGGGTGGGAGTCATAAGCCTGAGAAGGGAATAGGGAAAGGATTGCGGACGCGCTGGATCGAAAGAAAAGGGAGGATTACCCGTATAGGTCAGACATTGCAAACAGGGCATTTCACCGATAGGCAATGAGTTCGGGAATAATGCCAGAAAGATTGGGCCTCGACCAGAGGCGTCATCTTTCATATAAGTCGGGGGGGGGAAGCCGCCATTTGGTCAGGGAAGATTTCTAAACAAGACGTGCAAAAATAGGGGCGTGGGGAAGTCCAAAAAATTCACAAGGAAAGAAGAACCACCGCGAGAGGAACGCGAGGAAACACGTCAGGGGGGGAAGTCAGAGACTCCCGGAATCAGGTCGGCGAAAAAGGGGAGAACGGTCCTTGGCATGGGGGGACCAGGGAATGGAGGTCTTGCGGTCTGACGGGACCATGGGAAAGACTACGCCCAGGAAAGGAAGGGGCAACATCAAGGGGGGGAAATTGGAAAGAGGATCACAACGCTGGCTAGACCGGTCCGAAGGAAGAGATCAGGAAAGCACCAAGGCTTAGAAAATAAAACCTTCGGGACTCGACAAGCGCTCACGCATCTTACAAAAGACGCCAGAGGGCGTGATCGGGGGAGGAATTCAAAGGGCGAGACTGAACTTGGCCGAAACAAGAATTGCCAAACAAAACGTCAAAACAAAAGGGAATGGGCAAGAAGGTCAAACCACAGCGACAAAATCAGCGAAAGCAAGGGGGAGGGCCCCCATGATATAATAAGCAGCAGACCACTCAAAAAAGAAAAAAGTTTTGGGCCCCTCATTCGAAAGTGGGAGTCAGACGAAGAAAGAAAGACGGCCCTTGGGAAAGGTTCGGAGAGGCCGTCCTTCGGGGAGGAGAAGAAGTAAATCCTCTCGAGTTTCTGGCTATGTTTGTTGGAAGGGGTGAGATGGGATGATGAACTGGGGCGGGGAAAACGCCGCGCGGGGGAGTGTGGAATATACGCGCGGCGGGGAAAAGGGGGGCAAGATCTAAAAAGTACGTCCGGACTGTTCAAGAGTGATAAGAACCTGGGGAAACATCCCAGGGAAGAAAAGTGCGGGGCTAATCCGAATTTTCCCTAAGAAATGATTTTTCAGGGGGTTTGTCAACTGAAAAGGCAAGACCACAGCAGAGGAGAGCAAGCAACTGAGGTATGTAAAATAAGAGAGGGCTGTGGTATTTGGCGACGACAAATCAAGGGGGGGGGGATCCTGCCAACTGAACCTGAAAATAATGCAAAACGATGGGAAATGGAGAGGGCCGCACTTTGGATGATTGGGGAAACTGCAGAGCAGCCAAGCTGGACCCGGCAGGGACTCATCGCTCTGGGAAAAAGGAAAATTACAAGAAAAGAGCGTCCGCGAAATGAACAACGCCCACCAAGAAGCAGGAGGGAAACCCAACCTCAGCCGACCTTCAAAGCCACCAACATCACACCATTGAATATATCCTGGGGGCCTTTGTCTAAGCGAAGGCGTCTGAATGCGGGGACAGGAAGGCGCACAAGGGGTGATCAGAAGACCCGTTCCGCATTGGGGAAGCGTGGGAAGGTCATGGCAAGGCTTCATCTCCTTCAAGGGGGAAAACCAAAGGCGCATGGGGAGGCTGCGGGATGTGGAAGGTTTGGGGAAAGGGAAAGGGGCCGGCAATGGGGGGTGGGCGGGTGTGTGCAAACGGATGGGATGAGGTAGAGCTTGTGGTCATATTCCACCGACTTGAAAATCCTCCTAAACTGGTTGGGGACTTACTGAAAGGAGAGGGATTGAGGCCGGGGTTTCCGGTCAGAGGTACCGGAGCGCGAGAATAAAGACTGAAAGTGAAGGAGCTGTGTAAACACTATTAGGAAATTACAGAGTAATGGTCTTGGATTAGGAGCCCGTCTGATCGGGGAAGGGCGGCAGTAACTGAAAGCAAGACGAAAGTCAAAGGAAAAAATAAATGCACGAATGCTCTTAGGCGGAGAAAAGACCGGATCACGCGGCGATATCGACATCACCAGAAAAATGGACCGCGCATGCAAGAGGAAAAGAGTGTGGGGAAAAGGTATGAGGGGAAGTGGATGAGGAAAAAATGAAGGCGAAAAGGATCATTTCAAAAGGCTTCACCTGTCCCGGCGAGGATAACTAAGGGACGAGACCCTATGTTCATATTACAAAAGAAACCGGCCCTATCTGAAAACTGCACTGGTGGAGGGGGAGGATGAGGAAACCTCGGGCATCGGCGCTGATGGGAAGACCACAGCAAAACCGCAGCCCTGGCCCTAGAGGGACGAAGCCTAGGACTGACACACTGCGTTTATGCCCAACTAAAGAGGGGGAAGTTTTTGGAGAAATGACTACACTTACCCCAAAAAAAAAAACACACAACCAAAAAACACACAACAAAAAAAACCCCCCACAAAACATCATTTTGTGGGAGGATGGAACGAAAACTATCCCGGAAATATCACTCAAAAAGACAGGGAAGGAATTACACCACTGGAATCTATATATAAAATGGGAGACGTCCGTTCCGGTGAGGAGAAAAAAGACAAGGAAAGAAGGGCCAGAAACCCCAACCAAGAATAATTGGGACCTCCAAGGCCTCATGATCTTTTATTCTACCTAGGCAAGGAACGAAGGAAAAAGTTAAAAAGCAGGGGCAGCTCGGGAGGGGAGGGTATCGAAATCGGCTTGAACAGTAAGGGGTGCTACCTGCAAAAAAAGAAAGGCCTCTCCTGACCTTGTTAAGAAGGGTTGGCCACGTCCGAACCTCCCAAAGTCAGAGAACGGGGGAAAAGGTTTGGGTGGCAGTAAACCAACAGCAGAGAGGCATAATTACCGATGCCAAGGGGGGGGGAACGGGAGCAGGGGGGAAAAAAAGTGAAGGGAGCGAAACCGTGCGGCCGAATCCTAGGGCTATATAACGGCATCAACCGTCAATTCCATTGTGTCCAAACTCCCTCTTCTAGAAAGGAAATTTCGGTGTTGGTGTAACAAAAGCAGATTGCAGCCGGCGCCCCCACCAGGAGGGACATAGGCAGGACGGTGAACCCCAATAAAAAAGGTTTTCCGCGCAACCTAAAGAGGGGGGGCAGGGAGTGAGGAGGGGAGACTTGGACGGCTAGGGTGAGTTGGAGGATTCATGGCGAAAATGCAAGCGGCAAAAGCAAAATCCTCCACGCCTTCAACTATGTCGGGGTACGCCATCCAGTAAAGGGGAAAAAAGGGGGGGCAGATCGGCCAGCACAAGCGGGGTAAGGAGAAAAGGGGGGAAAAGCATGGCATTTCCATGACAGGGGAAAGGGGAAACGCGGGAAGCGGAAAGATCGTGGCTTGCTAAAAAGGAAGCTGAAAGCTTGTCCCTAATCAGAAGGGAGAGTCCGGATTGATAAAAGATATGCAAAGGACTCAAGAGATTGAAGGGGGCGTATCGAACAGGGGGAAATGGCGGTGCGCAATTCCTGCCCAAGAAAAAAACCAGAAAAGGAGGAACTACATTGTCGCAGGAAAACGTAAAACTTGCGATCAGCGTTAACAGGTGCAAGCAGGTCATGACGGTCGTTGAGGAAAGACAAATCCGCCAAGAGAAAAAGGGTGCATTCACTTCACTACGGGGAAAGCAGAAAGAAGAGAAGGAAACCAAGCTTCAAACACAATTCGCAACGAGGCCGTCTGAAATGTTAAACCGACCAGAAGTAACCACCGGTGGGGGGGCTGTGGGGTTACACAAAAGGCAGGCAAAAACGAAGAACGAACAGGTAAAAAAAACCAAGGTAGAGGGTTTAAGGAGGGGAAAGAAGCCCTCTAAACTGTTGGGCATGACCGGACAGACAGGACGCAATGGCCCGACCAATCAAACTCAAAAGGGGAAGGAGAAATAGGACGCCGGCATGCCTGGGTTTAAGAGTGAACCAGGGAAGAAAGGGGACTATCCCACCATCACGGAGGAAAAAGAAGGAAGACATACAAAAAAAAGGAGGAGGAGGAAAATATAGAAAAGAGGTAAGGGGATAAAGGTCGTGGAGGAGACCACTGTCGCGATGTGACCTGGTAAAGAGCGCCTGCCGGGCGTTTCGCTTATTCTGGCCGTTCTTTTGGGAATATAGGGCCGTCAGAATTCCTGAACGGGGAAGGGACTTCCGGGGGAAGAAAAAAAAAGGTAATTGGGAGAGCGAACCATCTCAGGGGGAAAGAAGGGAAGGAAAACTGCGAGAGGGAACTGATGAAATTCACACATACCAAGGGCTGTGGCTGTATGGGTTGCGGTGGAAAAAGTTGTCAGAGGCGAGGGAGTAAAAAGGGTTTGAAAAAGGGGAGGCGGATTCAGAGCGGGGAACGGGCGCGAACATGAAAAAAGGGAGGGAGGAGAAAAAAAGGCCTTTGACTTTTTCAGTATTGGAGAGTCTAGCAAGTCCAGACTCACCTTCAGCAGCTTCTCGCAGAATTTTGGAAAAGGGAGGAAATGGGGGGAAAAAAACCGAGACCGCGAGGGGGGTCAGGGCTGGGGGAAAGGGTGCAAAACGACGCATGGCATTGTTTACGATTCGCCCAAAAGGTCAATAAAGGGGGGGGGAGTAGAACCGGGCAAGGGAGGGGTAAGAAGGCAGAGGGCGCGCTTTGCATGGAGGGTCTGCGACTAAGGCGAACGCCGGCGATGAAAGGGAAAAACCTGGCGGCCGAATGCCCCAGGGCGGAAAGGACAAGGACCAACTGAAAGGAAATTTCACGAAAGGGGGGAACAGGTGTGGGCAATCTGCGGGAGGAAAAAAAAAGCCGTAAAAAAAGGGAGGGACATTAATCTGTTGGACGCCGTAATCCTCCATTGGGGGTCCTGTAGAAAAAAAATAAGCCAAGGGGGTTCTGGAGCTCACTTGGCCAATCGTTCAGGAAGAGAGGGGAAGGGGCGGGACCTTGCCACTCCGTTTACCGGGGGCTTGCGCTGAAGACGTTGACACCACAACCCGATGCCGGGTTAGGAAGTCGGAAAGGGGAGAGTTGGAAAAAGGAAGGAGGGGAGGCACCTGGGGATCGAGGACCGGCTTCGTCGCCAGTTCCATAATCGGGTCGCGGAAGAATCTCAAGCTGTTTCCAAAGCTGAAATCGTCTGAGAGGGGGGGGACATCTGAAGGGGATGGGGGGGCTGGATTCAATTCCAAAAACCCATTCACAGTTAGAAGGAGTTGGCTGGGGGAGGGCGCGGGAAAACTGTCTGAATGGGGGGGCAAAAAAGGACCGCAGGCGGATGTGGCCTGGAAGAAAAAAGTGGTAAAAAGGCAAGGATTTCAGCGACAAAAAAAGACGGGGAGGGGAAGGGCGCTTTCTCGTTCTCGGACGGGGGCATCATCCAAAATGCTCACACAACTGCCTTGATCCGTAATAAAATCTTGAGGGGGAGCGGCTAGGGTCCTAGAAAGGGTCGTTAGCGCAGCGTAACGAAGAGGGAAAAGGGGAATCGCGAACTGTGTCCGGGGAAGGGGGGGGTCCTAAACTGGATTGTCAAAGGGAGATTGAAAAGTGTTCTTTGAACAGAAAACCAAATGGGGAGGGTGCGTCCAGGGGGACAGCCAAAAAATGAGCTCGTTGGGCCATAAGGGGAAGGGGGGGGAGTCATGGTAACAGATGGGGGCCAGGTTCGCCGGCTCTGGTCACCATCAGCTCTATGAACCGAGGTCGAGTCAAAAAAGCACCATGGGAGGGGAATTCAACCGGGGGAAACGATAGCCGGTGGAAGGCTGGAAAAATCAATAATGGGTCAGACGCACAGCGCGGCGAAAGCTTCATATCGTCTTTTAGCCCGACATTGGGCACGGGGGGGGAAAAATTCTTGCCAGGGAAAAGAGAAGAAGGTGCTGCTCGATCAGGGGCCAGCTAAACACTAAAAGAGGAACGGGGGGGGGGGGGGGGGGGGAATATCGAAACTAGTAGGGCACGCGCAGAAGAGGTTCCATCTGGGAGTGTAGTGGTCGATATGAGAGAAGGAATCAGGAGTAGCAAATAAAGGGACGCAAGGAAAAGGGAGGGGTGGGGCGTGATGTGCGGTTCAGTAGCCGTTGGTTACTAGCGCCAAGCTCGAAGGGTGCACAAAATTTGGCGAGGGGGGGAATGACAGGAAGCGTGGGCCTACTCCAAAGGAGGAGGGGAACCGTCGAAGTTCAGAAAGAGGGTATATAGGGCCCGGTAAAAAACACTGATGGGAGACGCCAAAGAGGTGCCGAAGTCTTTCCAAAGGTGCCGGCAAAGGGAAGGAGGGGGATAAAGTTGGCATACTACAAATTCGGAATCTTGAAGTCCCAGGAAAAGGGTTCAAACAAAGCACACCAGTGAAAGGGAAGGGAGAAAAAGCCAGAAAAAAAAAACCAGCGAATGGGGAGGTGAATCCAAACAGAAAGAGGGCAAGACAAACCATTACCTGCCCACAGTTCTAAAATCTGAAACGGGGACTTCTGCGGGAGAAAAAGGGGGGGCCGGCGGAAGGTTCAGGGGGTCGAAGAAGCGCCACCTCTCCGGAACTCCAAATGCCAGCATTGGTTAAAAAGGGGTGAACGAGGGGTTTGTGATGGGTTTAAAAATGGTCGTACGAAAGGAGGGGGTCCATAAAGAGATCAATGTGGGGGCGTTGGAAAAATAGAGGAAGGGGGCGCTGGGGATTCATGGGCAAGGGCCCAGGAGAGAAATTCCGGCTTTTCCATATTTTAACGGGAGGCAGAAGGGAAAAAGCATGAAAGGAAGACAAGGGGACGGAGAGCCAGAGTGCAACCTTTAGTGGTTGACATGGGCAATGTGGGCGACCACTTTCATGCTTCTCAATAACACGCATCTAGAAACAACAAAAAGGGATTATTGAGAAAAGAGCGTGGTATTGCGAAGAAAAAAAGGGGGAAAAAACTCGTAAAAAGACTGAAGGAGGGTAAATTGTACAAGCAGTGAAAGAAATTGCGCTTTAACGTCTGCCGCATCCTCTGGGCCCAAGGAAGGAAGACCTTCGCTCTGGCCTGAACCAATGGGGACAAGGATAAAAAATCAGCTAGGAAAAAAATCCCACGACGCATGATCGACGAAGTCATCAAGACATTCAACAGGGCCCAACATCGAACCAATTTAAGGGACTTATTGGGGCGTCCAGCAAAAAGGAGCCTTCGAAAATGGGGAACAGTGCGCAGACTTTGAAGACTGAGGAAGCCCCAGTCCAGCATTGACATCAGAGAAGGGGGAGAGATATTCAATCCCTGACGGGAAAAAACCCCTTGAGCTGGCGCGAAAACTTGGGGGTGGTTTCTCGGGTGGGCCTGAAGGCACTGAAAAGGGGGGGGGGAAGTTTGTGGAAAGGGCGGGCTGAAAAGTCGCGAAAAGGGAATGCATCGCGGGATCCAAAGAACTCCTGAAATGGGGAAAGCGGCAAAGGAGGGGCAGGGAAAAAGGGGCAGTTTCCGGTCCTATCGTAAAGAGTGGCGCAGGAGGGTTCAAAGCGCGGTGGGAGCACACGAGTAATGCAAAGTAAATCTCAGTATGTGGGAGGACGGAAGACGGGGGGAGAGGGACTGGAAAGCGGACATGGAAAAGCAACGTCAATGGCAAAAGCACTTTAACCCTGCTTCCCTTCTTATTAGAGACCTGATTAACGTCTAAAGACTATCGACATCTGACTCCTGCCACCGCTCCTGCGTGGAAAATAAGGGGGAGGAGGGGACGAGTGAAGTGGGAGGAATGGGAACCAGGGAAAGAGATCAGAACTGATGGGGGCGCCAAAAAGGGGAAAAGGGAGGGGAAGGAGAACACGAAGAAAGAGATCCGGTGTCTAAAAGGGGGATGCTTCTCAAAACAAACTCACTTCACCGGAAATAAAGTGAAACCTGAAAGGGTCATTGGTCAGAAGGAAATACGTGACGGCGGAGGGGAAAAAGGAAGGGAAGGAAGACCGCTAAAGTCGGCACCTGGACTTCCACAAAACGTTCTTTCCCCACAAAAAGTCGGGTTGTGGCGGGACCCAGGGAAGAAAAGAAAAAAAGGGTGCAGTTGGTGGGCGAGGAAAAAAAGAGGCAAAAGGATCCAGAATCATCAACAGAAAAAAAGAAAAGATACAAGGGGTTCCAAAAACTGGGAGAAGTTCGTTACATGTAGCTAACTGAACCCTTCGAATCAAATAATCCCTCGGACAACAATAATAAGAGGGGGTACCTGGGAGAAAAAGTTCTGAAGGGGTGTTGATTGGACCGATACCTGAAACCTAAAAGAAGGGGAGGGGGGGGAATCAAACGGACAATGGCGAATAAAAAATGCTTGAACAGTGCACGAACCCATGCCAAATCCCGCGTCCAGGCCTGGAAAAAGTCCGACAGGGGCACGAGAAGGGCCACCCGACCCCGGATCTCCTTTAGTTGGGGCAAACTGGGCCATCATGGAATGCAGAGAAGAAGGACGGGCAGCGGAAAGGGGGAAAGTGTAGATGGGGACAACAAAATCAGTGAACGCTCGAAAGACTGGTAATAGAAACATGAACTTCATTCCTTGTTCCACGAGAAGGGAACGGATCACTAAAGGGGTGGGGGGGGGGGTTCAACAACGATTAAAACCGGAAGAAAGGGCCACAAGCGATCTGCCGTGGATCCCTTTGCAACAGTCACATGGACAGCCTAGCACGAAAAACTAATTTCAAAAATGGGAGAGAAGGAAAGCACTTGAGGCTCGGGGGGTGGAAAAAAAAAGGCGCGGACGGAGGGAAACAAAACCATCCACGCGAAGGCTGGCTGTTTTTAGCCATTCTTGTCAACCCAGGGAAATCGGCCTCCCCACACAACAACCCACCCACACAAAAAAAAAGCCAAAGGTACAGGGTCATGGAAAAATTTCCTCAATGTCATGAATGCACTCCAGGGACGCGGATCGACTTCGATCGGTGGAAGTTTTAGAGATAGGAGGGAAACAGAGGGGCCTAAAGAGAAGAAGAAGGCCAGATTACAATTCCGATGAAAGAGAATAGTTAGTAGTGGCTATATAGACCATGCCCATGGGCTTTAAAAAAGTCCGTTCCCAATACCATCCAAGACAAATACGAAGAAGGGGGGACATCGGTGGGGAAGGGACAGGGGGGACACAACAGAGAAGCTGTACAAGGAAGGAGAGAAGTTCTGATGAGGCTGCGCTCAACTCAAGCCCAAGCTCGCAAAAGGAGGTGGGAAACATTCACTGTCACTTCTTCACGAAGCCAGAAAAAATATGACTAAGAAGAATTTCAACAAGTCGCCCGAAAGAGCCGGAAGGAAGGGTCACCGGCCCCAGAAGGAACACAGAAAGGGGGATGGGGAGGGCAGGCAAAACGGTCAGGAGGCGCCATTTGTTGGAACGCCTCCAGGGCGGCCCAGGAAAAGGGGGATCTTCTCCTAGGGGAAGAATCCGGTGTTACTGTGGGGGCACCCCGCAGGAACAGAAAGAGCAGGAAATGGAAAAAACGGCCATCCGCTTCACCGCCGACATAAAAAGAAACAAAAGGGGGGCACAGTGCATTGAAGAAAGAAAAGAGCAAAAGAAGAGGGGAGAGAACACCATGCCGCTGAGCACGCCG
>Ga0179593_1454773_pt1 | contig 13828 bp, 16 predicted proteins | sample CZODoug2_1_08_16_FD_185931 | JGI IMG/M metagenome (GOLD analysis project Ga0179593, IMG submission 185931) | Vadose zone soil fungal communities from Angelo Coast Range Reserve, California, USA - CZODoug2_1_08_16fungal (PacBio error correction) | ecosystem: Environmental > Terrestrial > Soil >...
AAAGAAAGTAGAAAAAAGGAAATCTTGTACAAAACTCTATAAGCAAGACCAGTTATGAAAACAAAAGGAGCAAACAAACAAAAAAGGTACGGAAAGAAAAAAATAAGGAGGAAGCGTGGGGCGGCACTTTCTTTCGCTAAACAGCGTGGGCTGCAGATGAAGAACGAAAAGGGAGAAAGGAAAATGAGACCAAAAAAAAAAAGGAAAAAAAGACGAAAGTATTTGGGTGAAAAAAAGATAAAAGGAAAAATCAATGGGCCTATGGAAGGGGGAAACTTCTGCAAACACTAGGTACCGCAACAGTAGAGAAGGCATCGGGAGCAACATCGTTCAGTTTCTATCTGTAAAGCAAAAAAAACGATAAAAGCCCGAAGAAAAAAGAAAAAGACGCTGCGGGAACAAAAAGAGTCACAAGAAGGAGGAGGACAACCCTATCCGGCGTTGAACTCACCGCGTTTCGTGCTTATGGGGAAAAGGTAGAGGAGAAAAGAAAGGCCGGGGACCATAAAACGTTATCTGTTCCGGGGGGGGAGTCAGATCCATTAAAGCGCCGAAGCAAATGAGAGAACAGAGTCACCCAGGTAGAAGCAAAGATGCGTGGAAAAGAATGATAAGAAAAAAAGTGGAGAAACGGAAGCGGGCGGAAAAAATGTGTTCTCAATTCTGGGACCGGTGGGAGAGTCAATGGACTTGGGGAGAAAGAGGGAAATTCGACGGGGGGAAGGGGGCCGAGTCGGGCGGTCTTGACCTAAGAGGACAAGGAATATAATGCCCAAAGCGAAAATGAGAAAAGGAACGAAGGAAGGTGAACATCATAGTGATCAACATGGGGTCACTGGCGTTCAAGGGGGGGGCAGGGAAGCCATTCTCGGGGCGAAGTGGGTAGAAAAAAAACGTGGCAGTCAGTAGAAAAAGGAAAAAAAATGTAAGAAATGGTATTCAATCATAAACGAGTGGATAAAAAAAAAGGATTCACGAAGAATGTGAGTTCATTCCTTGAAAGTAACAGCCGGTGAACGGAAGACCGAGAAAAAGGTGCGGCAACGAGAAGGAGAAATTTGTAACTCGCCTTGTTCCTGAACTTTCGAACCGAGTCAAAAAAGGATGGCATTAAGTGACGCAAAACGGGGGCAAACTCATCGATAAGGTCTGGGGTTTAAGCACGAGAAGGCGAACGGTGATACTATTTCGGGGGAACGGTGACGTTGGGGAAAGCAACGGCAAGACAATGTAGGTGTAGCGAGAAGACGGGAGATAACACATAAAAACCAAACATCGATTCACTCATAGAGAAACGAAAAGGGAGGATTGGATAAAAACGAAGGGAAAAAAACCTACCAGCGTATAACATTTCAAACGAATCACAGATGACTTGGGACGAGAGGGAAAGGAGGACTGCAGAAATATCTGAAGGGGTGAAGTGAGTAAAAAACATAGAACTATCTATTAACCAGAAGAAACTAAAACATGGAGCGGACAACTCTAAAAAATGACTCGAAATGAAAGACGGAAGCGACCGCGCCAAAAGGTTGTGGCAAGAAAGCACAGTAGTCTTTTCCCATGATCAAAAGCGAAAAAAAATGGCCAGGGGAAGAGAAAGAGTAGGAAGTCGGCACGATTAGTGCAAAAACACGAAAGGAAGGCAATTGAGGGCGGAGAGAGCAAAAAGGCTAACAAAAACAGTGATGAAAAAACGGCCGAGTCGACTTGAAACCAGCACGGGGGGGGGACCATGATAGGGAAAAGCAAAAAGCCCTCGACCGGGTCAAGAGGCAGGAGACCAAAGAACGATTTATTGCTTCGGTTGGGTAGGATAGATAAGGACCGGCGAGCAGGAGGTTAGAACAGAACGGATGTAAAGAAGATCGATCAAAAAAAAGCATGGTTTCTGAGAAAGAAAGAGAGTTTCTAAACTTAGGACTCAAGGGACGTTACAAAGGAAGGAGGAACGGTGAAACATAAAATGATGGGGGTCACTGTATATTTCTGCAAAACTGACCGCCGGGGATTAAAAATGCAAGACCGCAGAAGGGAAAAGGGTTCTGGGCAAAAAAGGGGGGAGGGGAATAGAGAGGAACAGATCCTACGGGGCAGGAAGTAGGATAATACGGATGCGCGTAAACCGCGCGAAGGAAAGGGTGTTTAGAAAAGGGGGTATTGCAGTCACGGAGTTCCCCTGTATTATCTTGGAGACAATTAAACAGACGGGAGGAGGTAAAGGTGGGTTTTTTGGGAGAGGGGGTGTGTGGGTGTGGGGGGGGGTGGTGGGGGGTTTGCGTGGGTGTGAAAACTGTTGTTTGTGGGTTGGGTTTAGTTGGGGGGGGTGGGGGGGGTGTTTGTTGGGGTGGTGGGGGGTTGTTGGAGGTTCGGGGGGGGTGGGGGGGTTGGGGTTTTTTGGTGGTGGGGGGGGGGGGGGGAGGGGGGGGGGGGGGGGGGGGGGCGGGAACCGGGGTACGGCGGAGCGAAAGGATCTCATTCACAACTGGAGAAGTATACTTATACGACCAGAAAATTAGGGGGGGGTATCTAACAAAGCACTTTCTGGGAACGGGCAAAAGGACGAATTAAGGAAAGGAAAGCGTGGTCACAAAAGTCCTCGGGGGAATTTAAGAATGACGAAAGGTCAAAGAAACCCTGTAGGAGAAGAAACTTTGGGCTCTAATATGGGCAAAATACAAAATTGGGGTCAGAAAAGTGAGAAAAAGTACTACAAACTGGGGCGTGGGACAAGGCAAAGCGGTTGGACAAACCCAACACAAAAAAAAAAAAAAAAAAAAAAAAAAAAGAAACAAACCCCCAACCACCCGTGTGAGCTTTATAGGTAAAGGGGCAGAGTAGGACTTTGCGTCGCGGGATCTCTACTCTTAATGAGATGTGGAAGAGAAAGGGCTCAAACCATTAAAAAAATCCTCTCGCTCAGAACCTCGAGGGTAAAACATGAATGGTTTAAGGGGCCAGTGGGAGATAGGGGTCCTCGAGCGAGTATCAAAATCATTGGAATGTAACTGGGGAGGGAAAAGGAAATCAGCCAATCCTTTGGGAGCCACTAGAAAGACGGGCATGGGATCCGCAAGCCCCACCAAAATCCAAACAAAACCCTCCTCCAACCCACCAAAAACCAAACAGGAGGGCCCACCCCACCCACCCCCCAGAAGTATCTGTAAAAGAGGGGCTTTAAAATTATTTGCCTGTGGTCGGTCAAAAGACCGTAAGTAAGTGAATCACGAAGGGGAGGCCGTGAGGGGACATGGCAGTCAACGGACTTCGGGGGTCACCCAATGGGCCGGAAACTAGGGGATACGATCATCTGTCACAAACCCTGGCAGGCAGTCCAAACCGAGGACATAGTAAGGGGGAATGGGTCCCTTTTAGGGAGGAAAAACTCCCTGCGCTAATCCCAAAAATGGAAAAAATTGTGCAAAAGGAAAAATCTTCTGGGGGAGAAGGCACAGAGGATGTCGTTGAAAACTACTTCGTCTTTCGAACCGATGGCATCGAAGATGCAAGGAAGGAGAGAAAACGGAAAAGGGGAATAGAAAAGAAATTTTTTCGGAAAATGGACAAACTAGTAAAAATCAAAGAGGGTTCTCTTGCCGAAAAAAATTTGGAGGTGGAGGTGAGCGGCTTGGAAAAACGCACTATAGCAGTTTCAGAGTGGACAGGACGGAGGAAAAAGAGAGGGGAAGGGGGAGGGAGGCAAAACTGTATGCAATAGATGAGCAAACGCGTAGAAAAGGGCGCACGAAGTACTAGGAGGGGGGGGAGAAGAGACAAAAAATTCAGCATTGTATGGGATGTACTGGGGGTTTAAACTGGGGGGGGAAAAGAGAAAGTTTTCAAGAAAAGGACAACATGTAACTAAACCCAGCAGAAAGCAAAGGTGGATGTGGGGAAAAAAAAAAAAGGAAGGAGGCATCGATTGCGGATTGCTCTGAGCTTGACAAAGGGGAAAAGCAGGGAAACAGGAAGGGAAAAAAAAAAAAGAATGTTCAGACGCATATGCAAAAAGGAACTTAGGGGGGCCAAACCCTTCTCATAGGAGGCGAAAAAAAGGGGGGAGACTTAGCAGATAAATAGAAGAAAAACACAAAGTTGCCGGATGCGTCTCTTCAGGAGGGTATCCGATGTCAGGGCCTTTGCGCTCAAGAAAAGGAGGGGGGGGAGAGTCAAGAAAGTATTTTTGATGGTTGTTAACGTCGTGCAGAAGGGGGGGGGGGAATAAGAAAAGCCTCAAGAAGCTAAGTCTAAGATCAATTCAGCAACACGGTCAGAAAGAAAAAGGCTACGAGGGGGAGGGGAAAGGAAGGGAGGAAGTAACAAAGGAAACCACAAACATAGAAAAAAACAGGCCCAAAAGCCGACAACCGCCTAAAAGCCGAGAAGCGAACTCGAGACCATAAAAAACAAAAATCGAAGCTAACACATCAGGAATGGCGGGAAAAACAAAAAGCTCAAAAACACATTCCATCGACATGCGGGAGGCGGCTGTAAATAGTTGAGAAGGAATAGGGAAGCTTTGGGGTCATAAAGGAGTGTAAGGTACTTCAGGCGCTAAAGGGCAACCCAAGGAAGCATCTAAGAAAATCACAAAAGAAAGGCATGAACTACGGGTGAGAGCAGACGCCAAAGAAGCTAAAACTGCAAGCAACATCGGCAAACAAGAGCCCCAGGATCCAAACACGAAAGGGAGGCCTATATAAATGCCCTTCCTATCTAAAAAACGCCATGTCGGGGAGAAAAACCGCAGGAAAAAAAAAGAAAGGCCAGGTCAGCAAACGTAAAGAAAAAAAAAAACCAAGAACGAGGCAAGGAGCGGGATGGAAAGAAGGAGACCCAAATCTAGGAAAGGAACACTAAAAAATGCAAGGAAAGTAAAATGAACCTGGAAAAGGAGGGAAAGAAGGTTTCAGAAGAGTGGTCCAAAAAATTGGTGGCATGGGGCTTGAAGTTAGGGGTATGGGTGGAGTTTTTTTGGGGTGGGTGGGTGTTTGGGGTGGGGGGGGGGGCGGGAGGGTTTACGGTTGGGGGGGGTTGTTGGTGTTTGTTGTGTGGGGTGGTGATTTTTGTTGTGGAGGGAGGTGGTGTGGTGGGTGGTAGCTTGTAATGTGGGGGGGGCGGGGGGGGGGGGGGGGGGTGCGCGGAAGGTGGCCTTGTAAAAGAGCTCAATAAAGGAGCACCAAATTCGTTGCGGGAAAAAGAAAAAGAGCCAAAAAATGAAAAGAAAGCGCAATTTTGCCTAGTTACCTTCAAACATGGGCGCATTAAGATGCCAAGAGGAAGGCAACCAATTCGCTTGCAGGGCGGGAGAATGAGAGATGAGCTCATTATCAGGTAATAAAAAGCACATTTTCCTCCAGTCGCAGCATTCAAACTCGGGGAAGTACGAGGCAACAGAAGGGGAAAAAAAGGGAATTGTAGGGAAGGGTCTTAGCAACTAATCGGGCTGGATTGGGTAGAAAAATTTGCGCACCGGGAACGAAGGAAAAGGAGGAAAGAGAAGTCCGAATATTATTGAGAACACAAAGTCATAAGCAGATATGGTTTGCGAGGGAAAGAGAGAGTAGCCTCAGTTCCTGTCTAGGTTGCAAACCCGTGTATCCCGCCCCTGGATATGGAGCCAGATAGCCAAGAGGAACACGGTGTTATGGACGATCCGACGAACCACGGCAAGTAGAAGAGATACATCAAAGAGTCTGGGAAAAAGAACCAGGAAATTGTGAGGATCTTGGACGAGAAAATCTAGGGGGAACTGACCGCCTCTGGACTTGGGAGAAAAAAAGAAAATGTGATCAATAGTCGCGCATACTGAAAAGCTGCAGGAATGGAGGGGTTTCAGGATGGTACGGCAGAGCGGATTGTACTTCGGCGAAAGTACGAGGAACCCGGCTCTGAGGGGAAGGGGGGAAAACGTAAAAGCTTAAAGAAAAGAAGACCCTCGAGAGAGGCGGAATCAAGAGGAAGTTCTTGGGGGAGTTGAGGCCAGAACAGAAAAATAAAAGTCAGAAAGTGGGCATCTAACCATCCCTGAGTAAAAAGGATGAGAGAATAAAAAGAGATAAAGTGACCGACATGAAAAGGGAGAAAACGTACTAGCCACCGCAAACCTGAAGCACCATCACGTCGCTTGTGAGGGGCAAAATTAGAGGAGAAACGAAGTCCTGTAGCGTATGTTAATGTTCAAAGAAGCCCGCCATTAGGGGCAAGGTTAATGGGGGAGGAGGGGGGGAAAAGAGCAACCATGGTGGAGATGGAATGGTGTCAAACTGTCGAAGCAATAGCACGATACGAAAGCGGGAAAAGAGCGACTCAAAAGCACGCTCATCCTAAAAAAGGGTCACTTCCGAGGACGCAGCGTTGTTCAGCTGAGGAAAAGGGACAATAGGGCCGGTTCGCTACTGTACGCAAGGCAACCGTACCAGAACGAGAGAGGAGAAAAATCACTGCGCAACATAAAAAAAAGGGAAACTGGCCAAGTGGATTGACCGCAAGAACTCGTTCGAAAGGAGGGAGGGGAGAAGAGGCCTTATAGGGGCGCGGAAAATAACCCAGAGGGTATGATTGAGAAGAGGTAGGTATCTGGGGCGAGGAAGAAAAAAAAGAAGATTAGCGCAGGGCGCGACTGCGGGTCGCGTACAAGAATGAGAAAGAAAACAGAAAGGGGAGTGAAGGAGAGGGAAACGACGGAGAAGTTTTTCACCATACTGCAAAATTTCAGGTCCAAAAGAAGAGTATGGAAGATGAGGAAAAAGCTGACTAAGGGTAAGGGGACAAACATCCTATCGAGGGGAAAAGAAAAAACGTTTATAAAAATGGGACACGAACGTCAGGCTTTCGCAAGGAAAAAAGGGAGGATTGCTCTCAAGGGGGGGGATTATGCTGAGCTGGAAGGCCGCAGAAAAGTATTGGGGCGAAGATACGAACGAAGGTCAAAAGGAAAAGGGTGGCTCAGGTAAGAGGTGGGGAAGGAGGTCATGTGAAAAAGAATCTCGAAAACAGAATACCTTGGAACCTGGGAAAAAAAGGGATTTCGCAGCAAGGGGGGAGGGAAAAGAGGAACAAGACCACTGCTTCCATTCGCCACGAAAACAAAAAAAGGAAAAGAGGAGGGAAAAGATGAACGATGAGCATGGGCGTGGTGTGGCATTCCTATCTTGAGAAAGTCTAAACATCAAAGACAAGGAGAAAGTTATGAGGGTGACAATATAGAAGCGTGAAAGTAACTCAATGGGAGACAAAAGAAAAAAAAACACATCGGCAAAAGGGACGTTGGGAGGGTCGGAAATAGGAGAAAAAAAAAAGGGCTCTACTAAAATTAGGCTCACATTCAATCATAACCAAAGAAAAACGTCGTAGAGCGAAAGGGGGGAAAGGGACGATGACAGAAAAGGCTATAAAAGACCAGTCTTAGAATAAGAATGAGGCTTGCTGGCCTAAGGAAAAGCAGAAGCATTGGAGGAATAAAATTTGCCCAAGAAAAAAAGTATACGTACGCATATTCTAGATGGTAGCGCAAGGTTTAGGCAGAAAAAGGCTACAAAGGGCAACATTCGAATTGAGGGTCAGTTACAAATGTGAGAAGGAACGAAGCAGCAGGAGGGATGTAAAAGGAGTGGGCTGACTTAGAAATCCAGTAAAAGAGGGAAAAACAAGGTGACGGTGGTGGGAGGAATAAAGGTGGCTGGAAGGAAATCTATCTACTCAAAACCAAAGGGCAGTGCGAAAGGAAAGGGGAAGAGGGTTGAGTGCGAGTTGAATTGTGGCGAGAATCTTGGTAAAAGTGAACATTTCCGTAAGTTCGAACGGAAAACAAAGTGGCCAGTACTAAAGCGGAAAAAAAAAACGGAGGAATGGGAGTACCATGGCGATGAGAGAGTTGAGGAAGGTCCTGGAACTTGAGATAAGGGTGCAGAAGGGAGTAATAGGAGTCGACCAGAGGGAAGCTCACGCATTGTCAATTCGCTGGGCAAAGGCAAGAGAGGGCCTACGCTCTGATACGCTCAAGGAGTGGTTGGAGGAGGCGGGGAAATATAGGTCAAAAAGGGGGAAAAGGATGGGGGGTCTAAGAGGGTCAGCGGAGAAGGAGGAAAAAAAATCTGGCGAAGGGGAGGTCGCACAGTATTAATATCGGAAGCACAATCCCTCCGATAAACCTAAGGCGGAGGGGCGATACGAACAAGTAGAGAGGACAAAGATGGGTGGAGGCGAGGTTCAACCACGCAGAAAATGAATGACTTGAATGGCACAGGGAACGGGCAGGTCAGAGAGGGGGAGGGAAGACGGAGCGCGTTTACTGTCAGAACCAAGAACGGCTTGGACCAAGCGAAGAAGGAAAAAAAAAAGGGAAGCGACGTAAGAAAGAACACACAAGAAATATACAGCATGCTATAATGGACGTCTAGCTATGTTACATAAATTGGGATAAAACGAAGGGAGAAAGAGGTCTAGGGAACCAAGAAAATCTTACCGACAAAAAACCAGGAGAAACGAGTGTAGTTATAGACTGGGGATAAAGAGGGAGATAAATAACGCAAAGGGGATCGGGGGGCGATTCTGCTCTAAACGGTCTACTCACACTAAGAAACTGAAGTACTTTAAGCAGAACGCAAGTCTCGGAAAAAGAGGAATCAAAAGATCAAATGAAGACAAGAGGTACTGACAACTACTCGCATGGGTTAAATCAAAGGGGCACCGCGCGGCACTTGTGAGAAAATAAAAAACAATGGGAATCAAGTTTCCTACTCAAGCCGAAGCTTCAAAAGACGGGGAAGAAGGATTCAGACAGTAGTTTCACTACTTCTACCTCTTGACTGGAGTAACAAGAGTGGATTATTGAAAACATTATATTAGAAGGGAATGTGACTCACTCAATTTAAAATAGCATTTTGTTGCCAGGAAAAACATTTAAAGATAAGGGGGGGGAGAATCTCGCTCAGACAGATTTGAAGAGAAACGGGAAAAATTGGCTGAACTAAGACCGGGGTGACGATTCTGTAAGAAACGACGTCGGTTTCTTCTTCTTGATCAAAACACCAATTCCCTATAGAAAGCTGACAAAGAAATGATGAACAATTAGATTTGGATCGCAAAATAAGATTCTCAATGGAATACTAAAATCGGCTTGTGCGGCATGGATCGAGATTGTTGGGGAATAAGGATACGAAAAAAAAAGACGTCTGATCAATGCAGGAGGAGCTTGGGCAGGAAAAAAAATGAACGAAAACAGCAAAAATTGTTAGCAAAATATGACCAGCGCAGGGCTGGCTGGGGGGAAGTGGGTGGTGTGAGTTGTGGTATGGTAGTACAATGTGCAGGAGCCCAAAATGCTGGAGGAAAAAGAAGGGTATATGGAGAGGGGCGTCAAAGGTAGGCGATGGGGCGCGCAGCGAAGTGTAGGAAAGTACTAAGTTTGAGAACGGTGGGGAACGTTCTCAAAACAAGGTGGCCAAAGGGGCAGAGAGGTCGGGATGTGAAGAGGTTTGCGGCTTGACTGGAGGGAGACAGTTGATTTGGCACAGATCATCAGAGTTGTGGGGGGATCGACGGTTGGGGGCGCGAGGTCGCAGGTAACGAGAGGAAAAGAAAAGTGTCGGATGTGGGCAGGTGGACCAAATTTTGTCGGCACACCAACTAATTACCTAAATGAAGGAATCTAAACAGAGGAAGAAAAAACCGGAGGTCCAAAAAGTTTCGAAATAAGGAAGGTGCAGTAGATGGCGAAGGGGGCCTGAAGGAACGGATAGCTTGTTAGGGGAAAAATGAGAGCTATTGAGAAGTAGACCACTGAAGAAAAAAAGAAGAGACCGAGTCAAGACTGCAGGGGTCGGGAGACGGCTAAGAAAAGTGCTGGAAAGTTTCACAAAGAGGAAGAGAAATCTCCAACATGAATCAGATGAAAGGGCGGGGGGGAGAGGATTGAGGAAGAAAAAAGAGAGACCCAAGATAAGACAAACCGGCTGGAAGCAGAATTTGAATAGGACGGTAAGTGGGGAGGAGGTGGGATTGGGGCAAGGGCTATGGGGACACGATTCCTAACAGATTCCGTGAAAGCAGTGGAGAGTAAAGGAAGAGCCTCAGAGAGATGGAATGTATACGTTGAAAAAAAAATAATGGAACGATGAGAGTTCATGGATGGAAAATGGCGGGGGCAAGGTGGAAGAGGTCATCTTCTACAAAAGTATTGTAAGTAATCCAAGGATAAACTAGATAGAGAATGTAGTTCGCATGAAAAAGGGGCCACGTTTTATTCAGCAGGGAAGGGAGATGAAGGGGGGGAGAATTCAGGGATTAATTACAAGAAATAAAAAAGGCAATCCAAAGCGTTTAAAGGGAAAAGGTGACGAGGAGTCTCCACAGAAGGCTAGAGGCAGGAGAAATGGTAGCAAGCTTATAAATCACCTACTATCCAAGCTGTCCGAAAGTAGGAGATGGGAAGCCTGGAGGGTGGGGGGGGGGGGGAGAACGTCCTTCTTTAAATGATCAAAATATAAATGCTGGGCGAAAAAAAAGATAAGACAGGGGGCTGAGGGACATCGGTGATGCTAGATAATGGTTGAAAGACGGGAAACGACTAAGAATCTTGCCGCGATCACAGAGATTGCAACGGGTTCAAATTTTGCAAAATGGGGGGCATATGGGACGTCAAGGAGGCCAGGAGGGGGTACGCGAAATCGTCTGAAATCTAATCGATTGGAGAGTGCGAGGAATGTCTGGAAAGTGGGGGAACCGCGGGGATTCTTCTAGGGAAGGAAGGTGGGGGAACTGAAGGCCTAAACACTTCAGACCTGGCCTGTCGTGGGGGACCGGCGCACTTGACAGTTAAGTTGCGGAAGGAGGCTGGGCCTACTCATCAAAGAAGGCATAGACAATAGCGGGCGTTCAGGGGGTCAGTCCCGGGGGGCGGCACAAGGAGAAGGGGATTGTAGGTTCTGCCCCAGATGAGTTAAAAGAATGCGGGGGAATTAAAATGAAAAGAAAATCAGACAACTAATGAGATGGTGGAGATTAAGGACGAGCCTGTGGAGGAGAGTTTTTTATCAACTCGACAGATGGAAGTGGTCGGGGGACTGCTAGATACATTACGAAGCAGCTTTACACTGGCAAGGGGTAATTTAAAAAATGGCATGTTAAGAAAATATTTTAACGGGGGGGTACGCCCAAAAACGTGTAGGGGGACTGAAACTCAAAATACTGTAAAAAAAGCGGAGGGGGGAAGTGGGGATGAAAGAATCTAGGTCAAGCAAAAGGGGTGAGTAGGACGAAATGTGGATTGAGATTCGTAAAAAAAAAGCTAGAGTTAAATTTATCAATGGGACCGGGGGGGGAGTACAAAAAACGGATTTTAGGCTTTCCGTACTGAAGTAAAAATAGCAGGATGGGTTTGGGGGACAAAGGCTGTCGCGTGTGCGGCTTTATAATTTGAAGGAGGAAAGGGGGGGCGACCAAATAGGGGGGAGACTAAAAAGCACGTCGGAGTAGGTGAAGTTCCAAGACTTCGCTTCTGGCAACCGGGGGCAGATATAGGGGAAACGCGAGACTCAGAAAGGATCAACATAGGGGGGGAGGGAAAACCGCGAGAAACGTCGGCCATTAAAAAATGATTCTGTCCTTTCAAAGGGCTGCACGCAGGCTAGAAAGTTAAAACCGCATCAGGCAAAAGATGAAACTGTCAGAAACAACAAAAAAAAAACATCTGAGAAGGGATGAAAGGGGGAGGCCGAAACTAAAGGGAAGTTCCTGCGAGTTGAAGAAACAAAGCGGTTTAGGGGAAAAGGGAAGCCGGCGGTTAAACTTTAAAAAAGTCCGAAGGGGAATAGAATTTCTACCCCAAATTGCAAAAGAGGGCGGGTGGGGGGGAAAGTAGGGAATTGGTCCCAAAAGTATCGAACGAGAAAAGGGACATAGCGCTAAAGGGGAACCTTTCAAAGTAACACATAAAAAGCCTAAAATGGACACGAACAACGGTGGAACACGCAGGGGCGGGTTACCGGGAAGAGTCCATGGAAGTAGCCTTGCGGTTCGAATGTTGGTTTAAGGCCAGGGACGGATCTTTTGTAAAACATTTGAGGTGAGACACGAGATTGCCCTTTATTCAAAAAGAGAGGTTTAAACTTCGCCTTTCGGGGAGGATGCAGACCTACCAGAGGGAAGACGATTCAGAAAAGCTGCACTGTCAAAAAAGAAAAACTGCTGGCGCAGAAACGCCAGGGGGAAACGCTGGAAAAACCGGAATTGATGGAGGCAAGAGTAAACTAAAAGAAAAGGTTAGTACATGGCAACGAGTCAAGGAGTAGGGAGGCAATAAATATAAATTGGCTTTAAGACGAAACGGGGAAGAACTCAGTCGTACAGGGGGTGGGAGATTCACACAAGTTTGACACAAAAAGAACTCGGAAGGCCGCTATGGAAAGATCGAGGATATCGATATGAGGAAAAAAAAACACATGGCTCATCGAGGTATGGGTCGTCGGTGGACAGGGAAGCCGTTTTTAATAGTCGCAAAAAAAGGGCCGATCTTGTACTCAGGAAAAAGAGAGGGGCGTCAGAAAGACAGCATAATTCGCATGCCAGTGCTTCTTACCGGCGGGAACGCACGACTCAGAAAACAAAAAAAACAAAAAAAGAAAAACAACAAATTCTGTCGGGTCTACGGAGACGGAGCGCTGGGGGGGGCATAAGAAAATCGCTGCTACGATGAGTCTGACAAGGGGGTAAAATGAAAGGCGTTGCGGGAGCAAAATTAAAAAAGGACCACGGAGGGCGACGGAAATAGACGGTCGGGATGCTGTCTCCACATACGCGAAGACCACGGGGCATAACCAGTAGGAGACGAAAACCCTTGGTAGAAAAAAAGAAAGCTAGGAAATCAAAAATTTCCATAGGGGGGCACTCAAACTAGGGGGACGGTTTGAGAAGTACATCCTTCCAAGACGGAAGGAGGAAAAGGCCACAGCACGCAAGGAGTTATCTCTTGCTGGTCAATGACAAGAATCAGTGCAAGGTATAAAGAGCCGGGTGTATACTTTTGCGTCACTGGCAAAAAAGCAATAATGAGCGAAAAGGGTTACACGAAGAATTAAAGTGGAACCGGGAAGAAAGAAGTAATGTAAGATAAAAGAAAAGAAGGGGGGTACAGGGGAGAAGGGAAAGAAGGACTGAGCAGTCTACTCTAACTGTACTTTCAACGCCCGCTGCGGAACATGGTGATAATGGGGGTGCGGGGGGAACAAATGGGAGAAAACTGAAATTAAAGCTTAAGCTTGCAAAGGACGATGAGAGGAACGGGATCGGAAACGCAGAAGAAAAAAAGTAAGAGAAGCTACGCCACGGCTATTCCAAACAGGAGTAAAAATTACAGGATGAATATCATTCCAAACTCAATTCTGGTTTAAAAATCCGGGGGGCGAGGAGGCGGCTGAAGGAAAGTAAGGAGAGAGAGGAGAGTGGGTGCGAAAGGAAAGAAGAAACGATGGGTAAATGAGGGCTTCGATCCGCAACACATTTGGAGGGAAATGCTTGGAACGACAAAATAACATGTGTCGGCGAATAAGTCACACGGCATGGAACGGTAAATTCCTCAGGGCGGGCTCAAAAGTCAAGCATACGAGGGCGGGGTGTGAATTTTGAAAAGGGGAAGGTGACCATTCCATCCCGTACCGAGGCGGTTCGAAAGAGCAAAACTATTTTGGCCAAAGAAAGAGCGGAAAAAAGAGCGAAAGGAGGAGTGTACTATTGGTGCAATTCAAGGGAAATCAGGTAGGGTGGAAGACGAACGCCATTTTCTGGTCACATGGAGAGAATGGGCTGTGATATAGGGAAAAGGGGGTCTTTG
>Ga0179593_1475160_pt1 | contig 13828 bp, 16 predicted proteins | sample CZODoug2_1_08_16_FD_185931 | JGI IMG/M metagenome (GOLD analysis project Ga0179593, IMG submission 185931) | Vadose zone soil fungal communities from Angelo Coast Range Reserve, California, USA - CZODoug2_1_08_16fungal (PacBio error correction) | ecosystem: Environmental > Terrestrial > Soil >...
GCAACGTGCAGATACGCAACAATCCTTCCTCAAACAGCGTCAAATTCTACTCGACGAAAGAGCGAGCCGGCGAAGACTTTAAAGTTCGACCAGACCTCTAAAGGGGGGGTGGGTCAACATGAAGAACGCCGGGGATGGGAACAAAAAAAATTTCAGGGAAAAACGGCAAAAAGGGGGAGGAGGAAGCCAAAAAGGACGGTGGGGGGGTGTTGTCTTAAGACCGAACAAAGAGGAATCGCAGAAGGAGGGGGGGGGAAACCCTATCACCATCAATTGCTGGGTTAGATAATAGAAGACCAATGGCTGAAAACGACCTCTCAAAAAACCCCAAAAAGGGGAGAGAAATCAATCTCCCAAATAGACGAGCACAAAAAAAGGGAGGAGAAAGAAAGAGAGAGGAATTTGTTGCGAAGGAACTCTCCCTGTGGTATAAGCGAGAAGTTTAAAGGTCCTGAGTGGGGAGAAAACCCTTCCGAAAGGGCAGCGCGGGAAAAGCGGTAGGCGACAGGATTTGGTGAGGTAGGTGGACACACCGATTACACCTCTCGAAATCATTGACGGTGGACGACTGAAAACTTCGGGGAACAGACGGAAGGAAAGGCAGGGTGGGGAAAAAAACACAAGCTCTTTTCTAAATTAAATTCCTATCCCCATGAGAAAGAAGGTCGAAGATGGGAACTTTGAAGATTGGGGTCGAGAGGGTGGAATCAGTGCCACTTGGTTGAATTGAATACTAAAAAGGGAGTGGGAGTAGAAAGATGGAACAGGAATTAGAGGGCATTTGGTATCTCACATGGAAATAAGACCAGGAACACCTAGCAATTCCCAAACAAAGTACTTGTGGGGGTAGGAGGCGGGGACGCAAGGAAAGGGGTCCTTACTCAAAATGTCCCCGAAGGACACTAGAGAGAGCAGAAAATTTTCAGAAAAAAACAGGGGGGGGGGGAGGAAAAACGGGGGTACGGAAAACGGGTCAGGCAAGGGGCCAATCTTGAAAACCGTTCATCTGGAAGCCAAAAAACGCAAAGGGAAACCTGCAGAAGAAGGGGAAATCAGCACTTACATGATGTCTACTCTACTTAACACACCCCCCTCAACGTCCAGTAAGGTGAAGAGAGGGGTCGAGGAGAAAAGTGAAGGGTGGAGATTGACTGGACCTTTCTAACTTTGAATAAGAGCAGGGGAGGAAGGGGGGACACGAAAAAAAAGAAGTACTCCTTGGTATAAGGGAAAGACCGGAAAAAAATGTGGAAATTCTGTTTGGGTGAAGAAGCCCTCTCATCCCAAACAAGGTAGGGGGGGGAAATAATGACAGCGTGGGGAGTGGGACGGGAAACTAAAAAAGGGGTGCAGAGGGGAACAAATCATAAAGGTTGGGGTTTTTAAGCAAGGGGCCAGGGTCGTCGAAGAAATGATTGAGGAGGCCAAAAAAATATAAACCCCCTTCGCTCAACTGGAAAAAGTCGGGGGGAAAGAAATCCGACAATCTCACTAAGATTGACAAGGAAACCGCCTGAAACGCTCGGATCTCGGGGAAAAGGGGGCAACTCCTTCCGTGGGACCACAGGAACCCGACGAACCGCGTGAGAAAAAAAACAAAAATAGGTCATTCCGAACTTCCAAAGGGGGTCCAGGGAAGAAGACAAAGGGGGAAATCAAACTTAGAAACAAATCTATCATGAGGAATGGGGCTGTAAACGGGGCCGCTGGTCGAAAAAGCGGAGGGGAAGGGGAAATCGACAATACGAAATCACTAACGCGGCGGGGGGGGGGATTAATGAAAAGATTTATTCAGCCCATCCTCCGCTGGGGCTGCGGGGCAGACACAAATCGGAACTCTAGTAGAGGAGATTGGAGGAGGGGGGCCTGCGGAGAAAAGCATAAAGACCCGAGGTGCGAAGAGTGAAAAAAAAAAGCCCAGAAGGGGGAAAACTGGGCAATGTTCCGGGTGGAAGGGGTTTAGAGATGGAAACTGGGGGTTGAATTGGCAAAGATAAAGTGTCAGGGGGGCGAAAACGAAACGTCTAGCAGGTCCCACCTTTGGTTGGGGAGAAAAAAAGGCCCGGGGAAAAGACAAGAAAAAGAAACGGGAACAAATCCACGGGCTTATTCACATTTGTAGAGCAACTTGCACGGGGGGGCCCACCCAAAAAAACATTTCAACAGAGTAGAGAATAAAGCGGGAAAACCTCCCCTAAAACTCTTCAAAATAGGTATTTTTGGAACCATTTTTTGGTGTTTGTTTTAAAAAAAAAAAAAAAAAGGGGACCCCCCCAGGTTTTGGGTGTGTTTTTTGGGGAGGTTCCGGAAAGAGGGTGATGACGGGTGTTCTCACGGCACAAAGAAAAAAAAAAACCGTGGAACGGGGAAAAAGACAGGGGTCTGTACATGGTTTTACAACCCAATAGTAGGACGTTTGGCAGGGGGGAAAAGCCAGGGAGGACCCGGAAAAAAAAAGGGAAAAACAAGCGTTCGGGGTCAAAAAACCCATCAGTCGTGTCGGGCAATTTTGGTAACAGAAGGGGGGAAAAAAAGAAGGGGAAACAGGACTTCACAACCCAACCGGATAACCAGAAAAAAAACGGGACAAATGAGGAAACGGGACAAAACACCAATTTTTGTCCCCAAAAAAGCAGGAATACGCGCCCCGCATGATTAGTATGGAACAATGAAATGAAACTCGCACTTGTAATCGTTTGTGGCAGCCAGACGAGCGAAACTAGAGATTTTGGCCTAAAAAGAATCAAAGTTTGGACCAGTCAACCCCGGGGAAAAGACAAAATGTCACCACCGGGGGGAAAGAAAGCGAACGTTTTCCCAGGAAGGGAAAAGATGGGTCTACCGTTTGGTTCAACCGGGGGTAACCCCCACCAGGGTGAGCAGTTTTGTTGGGGAAAACGTTTGAAAAAAAGAGGATAAAAAAAACCAAAAAAGGGTCCGGTGGGCAACAGCCATCTGGGTTGGAAGCATTTGGTAAAAAGTGAAGGGAGGCTGTAACTCCTTTCGGGGTCAAGCATCTAACTTTGGAAACCATCCCTGACAAGGGGCATCAAAATTGTCCACAAGTGGGGAATGGGGGACAAACAACTCGAAAACTATTTCTTAGACACACAAACAACATGTAGTAGGGAAAAAGAAAAAAAAAAGAAAAAGAGTGTTGCGATGGGTATCAAGCAAAGGTGGGGTGAGTGGAATTGGTAAGGGAAGGGGAAAGCATCTACATTCTGGAAAGGAAAATGGAAAAGGAAAGAAAAAAAAGCCCAATCAAACTGCCGTCATCACGAAAAAGGTCCGTCACACCGGAAAAATCGTGGGTGTGGGGTAACAACGTCCAACCGACAAAAGTTGGTAAAAAAAAGGGGAAAAACATTGTAATTCCCGAAGAAACGAAAAAAGACACGGGTTTTCAACCCAAAATCCCCTGAACTGAAAACTCAGTACCAAACAAAAGAGGGGGTGTGGGGGCCCTCCTGGAGAAAAAAAGCAGAAGTCCAGATCCCCCGGCTTGTGGAAAAAACCGCAAAAGAAAGGGGTCAAGTTATCCTCAAAAAACAAAAAACAAACCATCGAGAAGGAGGTCATCGAAAGCAGAGACAAAACTGAAAAAACCACTTAATTTATAAAAAAGAATGCAAAAACATCGGAGCAGTAAAAAAATGGTGTCGTTTGCATGATCAACAGGAAGAATGAAAACGTGTTTGTGTGGGGACCGCAATAAAAAAAAAAAAGGGGGTTTTTGGTGGGACCTAAAATCTCGGGTAAAGAACCGAAAACAAAGAATCCTGAGTAAAAAAAGGATAACACCAAAAACTTTGTCTGGAAAAACCCAGCTGATGGGGGGCCCAAAAAACGGCCCCTTCTGGTTTTGTTTGCCTGTTCCAAGGGGGAGGAAAAGACCGTTTAAAATAGAAAAAAAATTAAAAACTTCTCACAACCTATTTGGGGAGAAAAAAAAAATGGGAAAAAGTAAAAGGGAAAGGAAAAAAAAAAAACACAAAAAAAAAGAAAAGAGGAGGAAAAGTTCAGGGGTCTGCCCACGTTCACGGGGTGCCTGCGTTTTCCCCCCAAAAAGAATCACGAATCGTAGGAATTAAAAAAAGACAACTACATCCATAAAAAGAACACAAGGAATTGTCTGAAAATGGTTGGAGGTCAAAGGGTAAGGATTGTTGACCATAGGCTCTAAAAAAGGTGAGGTTCGGATCACCCCAAGGACCTCGAAAATACCGCAACGCCTATGACGCGTGCCATACCATCTAAGAAAAAGAGGGGCCCAATTAAAAAAGGTGAAAAAGAACCCCTGAGGGGAGTGTTGGTTTTGTTTTGTGGGGTGGTTTGAAAAACAACAGATAAAAAAGAACAGCCTTTGGTACGGAAAGATGGAAAAATAAAATTAGAACAAAACGAAAATGGACAAAGCGGGGAAAAGCGGGAAGAAAAGAAAGGGGCCCGCCCCCTAAACAAAACACAAGATGTAAATAAAAATAGGGAAAAAACGTTGGGTTGAACGACTGGGACTCATCCAAACAAGAAAATACGAAAGGGGGTTGTTTTTCTAATCTCACTTCAACAAGGGGGGAAGGGGGTTCCGCAACCAAAACAACGAAAACCCCCCCCCCCACACAAAATGAAAAAAAAATTTCGGGTTCCCCCGGGGGGTCCCCTTGGCAAACGTCGTGACCAGCGACCCCGCTCCCCCCTTGGAGGATTTATAAATTAATCCCAAAAAGGAAACCCAACAAGAAGTGAAAGCGTAGAAGTGTGTGAACGGTTGGGCCCAAAAGCGGCGTGAAAACTAATAAACGTTGAAAAAAAACCCTCAATGGGATGCACAGGAGAACAAAAAAAAAAAGAAACCTGTTTAAAACCAGTGGGGTTTGAGGTGTCTCCTGCAACCGCCTGTGGAAACGGAATGAGCAAGGGTTCAGCACAAAGAAATGAAGTTGGGGGGGGGGACAACCGGGGGGTTTCGGTTCCTAAGGGGGGGGGGGGGGGAAACCGTGAAAAAATTTGGAGGGAAAAGACCCCCAGTACTTTGTTCCTTGCTGGGGCGGAAAAGGGAGGGTTGGTTAGGGGGCCAAGGGCACTGGGTCTAAAAAAACTGAGGATGACCAAAGTCATAAAGCACCCGAACAGAAACACGGGGTTTCCAAATTAAAGGCTATTCACAAAGTGATCGTTTTTTGGCATGGTGCGGAAATTAACACTGGGGCGGAAGGCCCATTAACGTTATACCTTCCAGGGTAAATATGAATAAAAAAGAGTAAGGTGCAGCGGAACAATTGTTCCCAAAAATGTTTTAATGGTGACCTATAAGACATTTTGTGGGGGGGTGAGGCAGAGAAAAAAAAAAAAAACCTCGTGTGGAAAAAAAGGGACAGGTGACCTCCCCACTGGGGTGGGGGGAAAAAAAAAAAAAAAAAACCTGTACAAAAACAAACCAAAGGTAAAAAAAAACACTTGTTGGTTTTTGTTTGGGGTTTGGGGGGGGGGGTACGACAGGGTTCGGTAAAACCGTTTGTAATGTGGGGGGGAAAAGAAGTGCCCCCCAAACAAAAATCCCTGAAAAAAAAACCATGGTTGGGGACAAACAAAAAAGCAGCTGGGAGTGGGTTGGTGTCCCCGGTGGAGGGGGAAACTTGCAAACCTGTCCTGGAACAACCCAGGGTCCAGGTGACCCGTCCTCCCTTTAAATTGTGGTGCAAACCCCACAAAACCGGCAACCGCAAAACTGGCCGAACGCTTCCCCGCCAAGCCCAACCGAAACAAACTTCGCAAAAACCAGGGACCACCCAATTCTTCCCGGACCGTTGGTAAAGGGAAAAACCGAAACACCCAAAACGAAAAAAAAATAGAAGGGCAATCTTCAATAACCACCAATCCCGACGGGGTTGTGAAAAAGGGGACTCGTCGGGGACCGCACAAGCAGTAAAAGAACATATCGGGGAGAACTTTTGTTTTGCTATGGTCACACCCTCCCAGGTCCACAAGGAAAGGTGTTTGACCTTCCTGTGCCTAAAAAAAAGAGGCATTTCCTGGTCCCATTTCAGATTAAAAGAAATCGACCCAAGGTGTCCCGGGGAAAAGGCTCCGCGAGGGGAAGCCCGGAGCAAAGATAGAAGAACTGGGAAGGATGAAAAGAAAACCACAACATTTCCTGGAAAAAGAAGCAAAAGGGTTAAAACTTTGCGGCAACAAAAAGTCTTTTGGATCTCAGGAGACTGAGGGGGGGGGAAGGGTCGGGGTGGGGGCGGGACCGAAAAAAAAATATTCCTTCTAAAAACTCCAAGTTGAACACCCAACTTTGAAAGGTTGGAAAAAACGGGAAAGGCCGTGCCCTTGAACGTATTGTTTAAACACCAGGGGGAAAGGGGCGACCCCACCACCACAAAGGTCCCCACCCAGTCCCCGAAGAAAAACCTACCCAAAAAACAACCCCCCGGGACCTTGGGCAGGGGTAACAAGAAATACTCTGTCCCTCATTTTCCGGTCCAAAACGGGGTGCCCCTCAAAACGCGACAAAGAGGTGACCATGCAACAGAATCCGTCAAAGTTGGGAAACCAAGGGTTTGACAGCATAAGAAAGTGCCCAGTCTTCGCAATCATGAAAAAACAAAAGGGGCAAAAGGGCCAGGGGGGGGGGGGGCAATTTCTGTACCAGGTGCACCCCACATTTGGTCACAAGTGTGCGTCACAAGCTAAAGGGGGGGGTTGTTGTTTCCCACTACCACATTATGCCCCGAAACCTTGTGTTGGTTTTCAAAAAAGGCCAGGGGTCGGGTCCTTGGGGGGTGAATCAACAAAAAGGGAAGGTCCCAAAAACCCAAGGGTGATATCGGGGGCACGCCAACCTCTACTTGTGGTTTGCCACGGGGGAAAAAGGAAACCGACACGGAAAGCGCCCGGAACCTACGTCTGACACACTCTGCCCACATCCATAAACAAAAGGAGGGTGTGGGGTTTGGGTAAAAAACATTCTCAATGACCGTCAAACTTTTAAACCAGGGGTTGAAAGCCTTGTAAAAAAAAAACCAATCAAGAAACAACAGGTGGAAAGATAAAGTCCATCCCGCCCCACAAAGAAAAGTCCGCCGTAAAGAAAAAAACACCACAGGGAGGGGGGGAGGAAAGGAAGAAGAAGATGGGTGGTCGATTTGGGACCAGAAGGGGTTCCAGGAAACGGTTGTGGATGGGTTGCCGGGGCCCCAAACAATTTTCCCCACAACCCAGGGTCGGATGGAGAGAAACGTCCCTTTGGGGCTGGGACCACACAGAAAAAAACGGGCGGAAATCCAGATCAATTGGGAACTAACAAATTGGGGGAAAAGGTTTCAACTTGAAGGGGGGGAAAAAAAAAAAACAAAGGAATGTTTCCGGGAGAACTTAAAAACAAATTCCCGTGGTTGGGGCACGTTCAGTTTTCCCAAACGAAAAGGGGGCACCAAAAAAAAAACCCCACCTTGCGAGGTTTGTGGGGGCCCCAAAAAACGGAGACCCAGCTGCAGAAATGTGAAAAGGGTAAAGAGGCCCAAAGGGCTAACCAAAAAGCAGGGGGTTCAAATGAGGACCTTTGGGAGCGGGGGTTTAATTGACACAAAGCGGGTGGCGTATGAGACAAACGTGGGGTTGTTGGAAGTACCTCTGAGGTTTTTATGTTTGGGGGGGGGGGGGAGGGTCAGTACCCTGCTTTGGGCCCCGTGTCAGGGCCCAAGTAGGAGAATGTGGAAATCCAACCAAGTGGAAATAAGGAAAAGGACCTTGGGGGGGGTGGGTTTCCCGTAAAAGGGGTCCCCCAGGGTGTGGTGTCGGGGACCGTTCAAAACCAGTGGGGGCAAACCAAATTCCTCGGTGGGGGGTTTTTGTTTTAGCGCAACAAAAAAAAGAGTGTTGTAAATTCGGGTCCAAGGGGAAATCCAGACAAAAAAGGGGCAACGCGGGGTGTTGCAAAGGAGAAATTCTGCAAAAAAGAAACAAAAAGGGTCAAACCACTTAGAAAAGGTCACCACCAAACAACCCCAAAAAGCCACGGGAACCAACTCGAGCAACAAAGGAAAAACCTTTGACGGGGAAAACTAAAGGGGGGAAGGGGAGCAGCCCGGCCAAAATCCCACCTCACAACACGCAACCCTGCATAACAGGGGTTAAGGAAAAGAAAGCAAAGTTCCTTGGGGAGGAAGACGAGAAAAATACCCGTAAAAAAAGAAAACGGGGGAGGGTTGTAAAGGGCACATGTGGGAGTATGTCAAGAGGGGGGGGTCAAGAAAGACAGGTTGATGTGGTGGTGACCATAAAGACCCGCGACTGGTGGCTGGGGCGTGCCAGAAACAAGGAACGTCTTTTGGGGGGAAAAAACCATTCCATTGTACCGACACACAAGGTGTCGGCCCGCAAGGGCCTGCCGGTAAATAAAAAACGGTGCACTTTCGAACAGGGTGGCCAAGAAAAACAACGTGGGGCTGCAACCTGTTGTCCAAAAAGGTTTATGTGGGGGGGGGGGGGAAACCAAAAGACCCCAACTGGAAATCAGAACGGGAAAATTGTGACCGGGTTTTGTGTGGAAAACAGGGGACAAAGCAAAGGTTTTGGGTGGCAAAAAGCAAAAAGGTGGCCCCCACTCAAAAACCACTTTGGGGTTGTCTGAAAAGTGGCCAAAAAAAAAAGTTTTAATAGTCCGGGGTGTGGGGCGGGTTTTTTGGGGGGTTGTTGGGTGACCAAAAACACTTTTTGGGGTCAAACCCCTTTGGGGTTAAAAAAATGGGGAAAGCAACCACGAAAAAACACCGGGGGGTGTTGTCAAAAAACGGCCCATGCACGTCCCAAAAGGGGATTATGTGGTTTAGCGCTCTGCCACGAAACCCAAGATTTTGTGAAAAAAAGTGGGAGTGGGAAAACTTTTTAAAAAAAAGTAAGTACCGAAAATGTTCAATAAATCTGGACAAAAACAACTGACAAAAGAATGGGGGACAAACGTATCCTCCCCAGGACTGGGGTTCGGGGGGGGGACAAAGCTTGCGGGAAAACTCAAGGAGGGCCCCTTAGAAGGTCGCGTTCAGAAAAAAAAACATGACCCACCCAAGAAGACCAAACGCTTTTGGGTTTGTTTCGGAAACAAGAACGGTGGGGGAGTCAAAACAGACTAACACCCAAAAATTCCAAAGTCACACGCCCTGACAAAATGGCAAAGCTTTGACAACGAGAATAAGGGGGGGAGAAAAAGGTGTCGAAAAGAACACACCCACGGGTGACCCCGGCTTGGTGGGGGACGTGGTTTCCGGGGCAAAGGGGGAAATCAAGGGATTAACCCGTATACGTCACCCAACCAAGGCCAAACTCCCCAAAAAAAAGGGTTGGCAATAAAGCCCCACTCACCAGGGGCCTTGAAGGGGGGGTTTATGGGTCAAATGGATATTGTGAGCAAAAAATTGGACAAAAAGCCCATTGAAACGGCTGGTTGGGGGCAGGGGGGCACCTTTGGAGGGGTTCAACAAGAACAGAAGGAAACCCGGAACTTCCAAGGTGCCGGGACACAACGGGGGGGTACGGTGACCCCATTGCAGGGGGGCAGGCGCCTTAAACAGTGCCAAAAACTCAAAATGGTTATGGGAACCACGGCTTCAAACCGGGCCCCTCTCGAACCCAAGGTTGGAGGCAGGGCCCCCCCCGTTAATTGCCACAAAGGACCCTTGACACAAACGGGTGTGAAAAAAAAAAAAAAAGGGAATCACCAACGGGGGGGGGGTTTTTGGAAACAGAGGCAACGGTGGTGTTTTTTGGAAAAGGGGGGGGGGGGGTCATGAAAAAACCAAATGAAAAAAAAATGCGGGAGCATGGGGGCCCTTGGGTGTGGTCGTTGGAAAGACCGAAACGAACCTGAAGGGAGGACCGAGGGGCTTTCTCGGTGTGGGAGTGGGTCTGGAGGGGGGGAAAATGGTGCAGAAATAGACCAACCAACGCATACACTGAACCAGCAATTGGAACCTAAAAGGGTCTTCTGAAAGAAGTCCCCTTCCAATGGTTTGACTGGGGTCGGGGGGGGGATACTGTCCCAAAAGGGGGGGGGGTGCCCAGTGGGCAAAATTGGTAAGCGGAAACAGGGGAAAAATAAGAAAATAGGAAAAAAACTGTCCGGGTTTGGTTTCCGGTTGTTGTGAGCCCACAAAATAGGGGTGGCAAAAACCAAACCACGGGGGAAAGTGTGCCGGACTACCGACAGGGAACAAACGACAGGAACACAACCACGGAGGGTGAAAAAACAAAAAACCAAAATCAAACAAAAAGGGCCAAACGCACACGGGGGGGCACGAAAAGCCTTGGGGTGGGCGCACATGGAGCCCCGTAGGTGGTTCACCCGACAATTTCAAAAAAAAATCCCCAAAAAGAAAAAAAGGTCAAACCAACCATTTTATCTACACGCAACCAGGAAAAAAAAGATTTTTTGGGGGACAACCGACCCACCACACAGTCGACGCTCCTCCCCGTCAAAAAAAAAAACCCCAAAACCCATAATTGAAGGGGGTGGGGGGCTTAAAAATAAAGTCCCAGACAAGTTATCTGAGCCACGTATTACTTTTCAAAAAAGAGAGGAGAAACCCCTGGTTTTCTCGGCTACCTGAGCCAACTGGGAATTAAAAAATGCAAAAAAAACCCGAAAAGGAACACCTCAACTGGAGGTTAAAAACCGGTCCAAGGAAATTGAATTGTCCTCAACAATGGGGGGGGGTGGTACCAAAAAAAGGGTTGAGGGGTCCAAAGAAAGTTGGGAAAAGGGGGAAAAATACAACGAATTTGCCCCGGGGGTTTCCCAAGAAACCCCCTCACAACAGGTGGGAAAATATGAGTGTGAAGGTGGGAGTGTTGACTGCCTTTTGGAAACCCACTGCTGGAAAGAAACTAAAAGAAAAACTTGCGCAACCTGAGAACGGCCAAAAAAAGACCATAACCGGGGTGTTTTTGACCGTTTTTTGGGGGGTTTACCGGCGGGAAAAACCCCATTCCCGAAAATCCTCCGAAAAAAATTCAAAAAAAAAACGGTAGTAAAAGGTAGTAAAGAAAGGGATAGGGTTCTAGTGGTGGACGCCAACCCAGGTGAACCTGGGGTGGGGGGGGGTGAGGGGGGGTCCTCCGAAAAGCAACATCAGGGCACCCAAACAAAATCAACTCGGGGGTATGACACCTAGGTATAAAGAACTCAAACCTGGAAAAAACAACCGAAAATTCAACACCGTAAGTTCCTTTCCAAAAAAAAGGGACCAGTCCAGAAAACTACCACACGGTGGGGGGTGAGGGACTCAAACTCAAAGGATGGAGAGAACCACAGACAACCCAAAACCAGGGGAAAAACAAAGGTAGACCCACGTAAAATCAAATTTGTTTTGTTATACCGATAGTAAAAATGAAAACGGCCACCCCCCACTAGGGCAGGTTTCCATGGGGCAAAACATCCTACCCGGAGTCGGAGGGACAAAAACTACTCTAGTATGGGACGTTAGACAGAGAAAATGAAGAACTCAAGCGTACTCTGCAATCAGGGATGGGCGGGCGCTCCAAAACAAAAACCGAGTGAAAAGGTGGGGGAAGGGGGGGAGAAGTGGGGGGAGGTTTACACTTAAGGGGTAACGCGGGGGTCGTTCCAAAAAATACGGGGAGCATGGGAGAACACAGCGTCCCTCACCGAAAATTGAATGCAAGACTCGTTGGGTCCAGGGGACAACGACGAGACGAAAACGGCAAAAAAAAACGAGTCGCATAATTTGGGATAAACAAGGAAGAAAAGTCCAAGGTCCTCAGTAACGGCCAGGGTGTCGCGGACAAAACGCAACCAGCATAACATCTCCGCGTAAAAAAAATAAATAATTAAAAAGCCTCGAGGCATTCCTTCCAGGTGGACCCTAGGGGGGGGCCGGGCCGGGAGGAATCCCATCAAAAAAAAAAGAATTCTGAAAAGGAGAAGCGAGGAAACCACTAAAAACCACTTCGAGGAACTCTCGCCCAATGGACACTCCGGTAGAGTTTCGATGACTGACCGAGGAGGGAAATCAAAAAAGGGAAATCTCCTCAAAACGGGAAAATCTTAAGGGGGGACTCGGCGAGTACGTGGATCGAGCCACTTTTACTCCGACACGGATTAAAGGTGCCGAAAAATAAAACCCGGAAGCTTCACAAATCGGGGACACGTGGGGCTCACTGCCGATTATAAAAAAAAAAAACACAGCAATGGGGAATGAAAAATCAATCTCAAGAAAGAAAAACAAAGGGCTAAACAGCCCTCGCGTCATTGGCGGGCTGGTCTGCATCATTCTAACTACGACTGGTGAATCCAGAGAACCATGCAATTGCGGAACCTCGAAAGGGGGTAAACGCTTCGCAGGCATGCTAATGGGGAAAAAAGAATTCCAGTGGGTTGGGGTGACTACGGGTCTGTGCATGGCCCTGTCAAGTCTTTGGATCCTATGTGGACTAACGCGTTCTGAGGCTGAGTACTGCCGCTAGAAAAGAAAGAAAAACTCGGGAGGAGCATACGCTAAACTTCATGAGGTAGTCATGAAACGTTGCGGTTCTAAATGTGGGCGGGCCATGCCTGGAAACGGACGTTAAGAAGAAAACGCGACAGGGGGTGCGAAAATAGGGGGGGTGAATGATGCCAAAAAAGGTGGCAGTGCTCTGGAAAAAAAACCCTTAAAAAACAATAAGGGAAGGGGAAAAAACTACCCCAAAACGTGAAATCGGTGTGTTGAGTGATGTACCTGACCCAAGGGTAGTGGACGTGAATGAAAAAGGCTTCATGGTGAAAAACAACGCGGGGGGGGCGGTGGCTGATCGGGCTTGTCTGGGGGGGGCAAAAAAACGCCAAGAGGACCCCATTCGACAGCCCGGTCGGCAATGTCTTCCCAACGGCTAAGGAAAGCGCACTGGAAGATAAAAATCAAAATTTCGCAAAACTGAAAAAAACCTAAAAAAAAGGCCTTGGAGGGCAAAGAACAAGATGCCAAGCCCAGCTCCTCCAGAACATAGAGGTGATACCATAGAAAACCTGTCCATAAAAGGACGGGTTCAGGCTCACGACAAGAAGAGGTAGTGCACGGATGTCAATTCGGCTAAAAAAAGCAGGAAAAGCAAAAAAGGCAGGTCGGAAGGGGCGCTGGGTTTCCCGAAGAGGCAATATCAAGCCAATTTCTAAGAACCAACTGTTCGAAACAGTCCTGATCAATGGGAGGGTAAGGAACAAAAAGAAGGGCTCCAATTTCGGCTGTTAAAAAAACCGGTTAAAAGGCATAAAAGAAATGGAAGAGTGACTGCGTAACAGCCGGGGCTAAAATGACGTGAGAAAAAAAAACGAAAAGTCTTGTCCTGTGCTATGCCATTCGCGAAACCAACGTCTCGATAATAAACCGAAATCTCTGGAACATAGGAAGAAAAGAAGATAATCTGGCCAGTTGACACTGTGCAACACGATAGGCAAAGCTCCTGGGGACAGCCAGCTAAAAGGAAAACTCAGCTCGGACCTTCCTGGGGCGTACACGACGGCTTGCGACGGAAAAGTTTCCCTGCACCATCGGCTTAACGGGGGGAAACACCCTGCCGTTAACTCAACTTCGTCACCGAAAGCCGTAGCCAACAGTAAAAAAACGAAGCGTGCCCGCAAAGGGAAGGGGTGGGGGTTTTTAAAGCCCGTTAAAGAAAAAAAGATCAGGGAGCACGAGAATATGGGCAAAAAAACGAGCCAAGACAACTGCGTTGGAAGATCAATTCCGAAAAAGGGTAACTTTTGGTGGGGACCGACTCGAAAAACAACAAAAGGGGGGGCGTATAAAATATGAAAAACCAACAC
>Ga0179593_1634755_pt1 | contig 13828 bp, 23 predicted proteins | sample CZODoug2_1_08_16_FD_185931 | JGI IMG/M metagenome (GOLD analysis project Ga0179593, IMG submission 185931) | Vadose zone soil fungal communities from Angelo Coast Range Reserve, California, USA - CZODoug2_1_08_16fungal (PacBio error correction) | ecosystem: Environmental > Terrestrial > Soil >...
GTGCGGGGGGCACCACAGGGAATTATCGACGACTCCCTCCCCTCCCAGCACCGGGAACATAATTTTCTAGAACGAAGCGATACGGGAAAAGGAGGGATTAGGGGGGGTGGGCGGTAACGCTCACACTCAGGGGCGCGCAAACTTATAACAGTGGACGAAGCAGGCGGCGCCCCAGTAGAGTAGAGGGGGGTGCACTTGGGTGCAGCAAAGACGGGGGATTGCCGCTGGGTTCGAATCAACTCACACGTGAAGCGAAAGGTGGCATACGGCAACCCAAAACGTGGACATTGGCACGGTGCAGAAAAACACACCCAGACCAAAGCAGGACCGTCAGAGAAGGGGAGACAGCAAGAAAAGGGAAGGGCGCGAATTGGAATGGAGATGTCCTGAAAAGCTAGCGGAAAAAATGAAAAAGTAGCGCTAAGCGAGAATAGGAAAGGGAAAAAAGAAAAAAAGCCCACAAATAAAAAAAAAAAAAGAGGCCAAAAACCCCCGAGGCACCCAAAAGAGTGGGTGGCGACGGAACCGGACTGGGGGGAGTACAGCGCACGGTCCAGGGGATCACAAAACTGCAAAGGGGAAGGTGCGGAGAGGGACTAAGAAACAACGATAGCAAAGCACCGGATTGGTTGGGGGAAAAAAGAGTGGACATCTTTCGAGCGGAAAAGGGGGAGAAAGCACGTTCGAGACCCTGGTGACAAAAGGATAGACTGGAAAAACCACGAGTACCCAGTTTGGACAAAAGCAAAAAAATCCCGAGCCATCACTCGATCGTGGGAAAAAAAACCCCCCCTCCACCCCAAACAACCCAAAAATTAGTAGGGACCCGCAAAAGAAGGACGGAGGGGTTGTGCCCCGGGACCTGTTGGCTGTTACACGAGAAATCTCCAGTTTTGGCTAGTCGCACAGGCGAGAGGAAGATGTCCCTCTAACCAAAAAGAACGCGGCGAATAGGCCTATAAGAGAAAGACAACTAAGGCGGGGAATATCACCCAGGGACGAGTCAGGGGGCCCCAAGCGGCCAACCCCAAAAAAGGCCCATTTTGCTGTTGCTCCGGGTTGGGGGGGGGAAAGTCGGGAAAGTATTCGACTATGCAATAAGGGGATGACCAGCGAGGGAAAATGCCCCAGCAAAAAACAAGCTTGCCTGGACAATCCAACCTAGATTGGATGGCACAACTTAACGGAACCGAAAGCACAATCGCGGGGGGAAAGCTTCTCGGAAACTAAAGGAAACAGAAAAAAAGAAAAGCACCACGAAAGAAGTCGAGGGCTCAGGAGGAAGAATGGCAAAACAAGCAGGTCGGGCCCCCGAAAGCCCCAGTGAAAGAGCTCGCCAGAGGGAAAAAAAAACTTCTGCCAGAATCGTGGGCTGAGAAAAGACGTAAGGGGGCAAGGGGGTTCAATCTGGGCAAAGAAAAAGACACCCGCGCCAGAGGGGAAATGCGCCATTGGGACAGCGGCAAAATCTTCACATAGGAAAACTTCCCGGGGCTCCGAGATCAACAAACGGAAACTAACGGAAATGAAGAAGCTAGAGGCACCGAAAAGGCTTAAACTCCCGACCGGGATCACATTTGTTATGATGGGAATTCCGTATTCGCGCCGTTCATCCGCCCCCGGAAAAGGAAGAGCTCGTCGGCGCTTTTAGTAAGGCGGCCAATGAGAAAAAGGTGATTCAGGAAAAAAAGTAGAAGGGGGTACAATTCAGGGGGGACCCACCGCGAACTTCCGACCAAACCGAAAATTCGAACCAGAGGTCACAAGATTGCACGGAGCCACCTACGCTGGGAGGGGTTGGGATCGTTGAAATACTCACAGGAGGGGACGAGTTGTGGATGTCAGGAAAGGCGATGACGAGTGTTTGCGATGTCATGGGGCAAGGGGGAACAGTGGAAGTGGGAAGCATACGAGATAACCAAGCTGAGTCACTGGGGGGTAGGGCAATTCTAATGGGGCCAAAATGTGAGGTCTGTGTGCCGCCGTTGTCCCTGGCCGGGGCAACGTGAACAAAGGGCAGAGTGGAATTCCAAGGGGGGTAAAAAACTTGTAAAATTCGAGCTAGAAAAAAGGGAAGAGGTTGTACACGGGACTCGCAAAAGGAAACTCCATATCCTCTAAGAAAAGCCTCCCCAAACATAGTGCAAACCACCTTTTGGGTGGGTGACAAAGTGCTTCTCCATGCCATTTTCAAAAAATCAGAGGGGGAAAAAGGGGGTTATCAGGGAAGACGAGAGGCCCAACGGCTTCCATTGTTATCGACAAATAATTCCCGCCCCCAAGACGAAACGCCACCAGAAGGGGATGGGGAAGGGGCGAATGGGTGGGGTTGCCTTGAGGACCGAGAATTTTTAGGAACGTCCCAACAATGGTCACAGGGGGTTCCAAGCCGCAGAGTGAACTGAGGGAGACCAACAATAAAAAAAAAGAGCGTAGGCCCCCCCCAAACAAAAAAACAGCAATCCAAAAAAGGACTCAGACAACCTGCACTTGAAGGCGCTGCAGCTTCAAAAAGGGGGGACGCAAGACCCGGGGGTTGACTTCTGAAAAAAAAAGAAAAGACTTTAACCTAAGGGACCCTGCTAGCCGGGGGGGTTTTAAAGGGATTTAAAAAAAAAAACGATTAGGGAGCCCACAACCAAAAAAAAAGGTTAACGAACAAGGGAGAAAACCAACAAAGTAGGAGTAGGAAAAAATATCGGAAAAGGTGGCCGTTAAATTGGGATTTGGCGAAGAAAACTCCCACAGCACTAAAAAAAGGGCCTAGGTCCAAAAAAAAACCCCCACGCGAAAGTCCCTTGACCTGGTTCCCCTGCCAGCCTCAAAAAACCGAAAACACTGGAAGCGGGAACAAAAAAAAAGAGTTGGGGGTTGGCGACTTGCTGTTACGTGTAAGAAAGCCGAGCGGAACACCTTGGGTCATAAGGTTAGGTTGGACGACAACACAGTGAACAAATAAAAATAGGCAACCAGACATTCGCATGTCAAAAAAAAAAAAAAAAAGTGGGGGGCGGTCAAAAGGGGGCCGTTTGATGTATTGGGGGGGCCCCAAAATCGGATGCTGAGACAAAACCGGAAAAGATACTCTCAAACAAAAAAACTAGTTGGCACGGTGCCGCTCTACAGTGCCAAAAAAAAAAAAAAACCCGGACAAAAAAAGATAGGAGGGGAATCTTGGACACGAGTGGCATTAAGGTATAACTTCTCCTAGGTCCGGAAATAAAAAACTAAGAGCCAAAAGGGGGGCAAAACGAACTAATTTCAACAGAAAAAGTCAAAGGGAACACAACTGCTATCCCTTGGAAAAGGGGTGAAGGACTTGTTCGGTTGAAAGGTCTGTCTTTCTTCTGTTCGCTCTTAGGCAAAGGAACAGGTAACACGAAGAATACGAAAAAAAAACACAAAGACTAAAAAAAGGGGAAGCACCCCATTCTCAAAGAGACGGCATAATAATTTTTGGGTAGAGAAGAAAGGATGGCGACTACGTCGGGGGGAAGAAACCTTGAGGGGGCGGGGAAAAAAAACGAAAAGACGCAGAATCAATTCAAAAAAAACCCCTAAAAATGTGGTAGGGGGGAGCAAAGAAAAAAAAGCCAAGAACAAACCAAGGAACGATCAATCTAGACTATGGGGTTGGTCCCTGTCGAAACTCAGGAAAAGGTACACAAGGGGGAGGAGTTCCTAATAGTTGGGTTTTTTTGGAGTGTTCGAGGTCAGGTAAAACGAATAATTTCGCTAGTCCGCCCAGCCCTGAACGGGAAAAAAAACACGCTTGGGGGGGGCCGGGCAAGAAAGCTGTCTTTGCAAACCCCTTTCACCGAATATCTATCAACCCAGAAAAAAAGGGGGGGATCGAGCCTGAGCGAGGAGGAAAAGAAACAAAACGCCAAAACGAACTAAAGGAAAAAGGGGGGGGGGGGGGACAAAATTATCTAGTCGGTCTGGCTGGGGGGGAAAAAGAGTCGGTAATTCAGGCCGAGGGGGAGGGGGACAAGCTTTAACATGGGGAAAAAGCCTGCACAGTTAAAAACAGGATAAGAAGGCGTAGATCCTTACAATAACCAATCTCAAAAAGACCTCCGCCGGTGTCTCGGTCTCCTATTTTCGAGGGAGGGACGGAAGACACAAAAAAGAGTAATGGGAACAACTACAGGTGGGAAGAATGGTTGCGGATAGTGCTAATGAGGAGAAAGTCCTATGACTCAAAAGGGAAAGGGTTGAGTGGGGTATTGAAATGGGGGGGACCGACCGGGAAACGAAATGGTGGGGGAGAGGGCTAAAAACGAGATCCAGATCAAGGCAAATAAGGGGAGTTGTGCTGGGGGTCGGGGGGTGGCTGTTGAGGCGGAAAGTAAGGAAGGAGAGAGTGAAAAAATGTCCTGAGGGGTTTCAACGAAACTGGGGGAAGGAGGGGGTGACCATAAAACATCAGGGGAAGGGGGGAGTCCGAAGGGAGAAGAAAAAAGATCACAGGGCTTCAAGGGGAAGGCCGTCATGAACATGAGGAGAAAAATCGAGAGCAGGAGAAAAATGGGGGGGAAATTCAAGGCCAATGGAAAATAAGGGACAACCCTATCAAAAGGGCCGCTGGTGGGGCCCCGGAAGATTGGTCGGTACAAAAAAAGGGTGCGCTTAAACACGGCCCGTAGCAGGGGGCGGGAGAGAAGGTCTAGCAACGCAAGGATTGGGGAAGGACACATTCCGAGACCGAAAGGGAGAAAATAAAAAGTGAAACTCCAGGGGTCAAAACCCCTAACGCCAAAACACGGGGAACCGGTGCACAAACCAAAAAAAAAATGCAGATCCGAACTCTAAAAAAAAAAAAACGGAGAGGAAAAAATAGCTAATAGGGAGTGGGACGGACAGGGTTTGTCTGCAGGCTACAAGGGAAAAGAGCAAATTGGGGTGAAGGGGGTCCACAAGGAATCAAGAGTCAAGAAGGAAAAAAAGAAGGGCAAAATGAGCATCAAAAGACTCAAGGGAAAAGAAACCTAAAAGATATTCTAAAAACAAGCGGCAGGGAAAAAAAAAAAAGTAAGGGAGAAATGAAAAAATTGTGGGATTGCAAGTGTGGGGACTCGCTCTCTAGCATCAAGAAAGGGGTTATGTTGCGCGAGAAGGACACGAAAAACAGAAAATGGATACGAGGGGAAAGGTCAAAGTCCAAAACGAGAATTGGATGAAAGGAAACCGACCGTGATCAGACACCCAGAAAAAGAAGGGACCAAGGAACACAGAGGACTAAGAAAAAAAAAAAGTCAAACCAACTACGACAAAGAAGGAAACCGAAAACGACCAAAAACGAAAAAATAATCGGTCATCGGGGAAGAAAAGAATCCCCGAAATGTAAGGCAAGCAGAAAAACCATTGGAAGAAATACCAGAAAAGGGACAGAAGTTAAACTCCAACATATCAGAAAAAAGGAACAACTATATAAGGGGTAGGGGCAAAAGAAGGAAAAAAAAAAAAAAAAAAGGGGGTAAAAACTTGCCTCACAAAAAGAAAAAAAAACAATATCCAAAAGGACTTCCACGTTTGACGATGGAGGGGAATTAAAAAAGTGTAAATACAAAGAAAAAAAAAGAAAGGCTCCAAACTAAAAAAAACGAACAAGGGGAAGAATGGGCCTCTCTCTCGGGTAATCATAAAAAAAAAGCCCCGGCACCGAACGAGGGGCATTAAAAAAAAACGGGCCATCAAACGAGGAGAAACGTCCCCCATAAAAGGCAAGAAGGGGAAAGGAGGGGGGGGCGATCAAGCCCTTCGAATTCACGAAAGAAGAAGGGCAGAAACAACCAAAAAACCAGGTAACCGATGAAATCGAGATTGGAAAAGGCAGGGGGGAGGTGGAAGCTGAAAACAGGCCTGGGAACAACAAAGGCAACAAAACCGCAGGCCGTTGGAGTAAAAAAAAAAAGGGGAGGGACAAAGGGTTCCGGAGGCAGAAAGAAACGGGGCGGCTCGGGGACCAACAACCCAAAGAGAATATAGTAAATCATAAAGCGGTGGGGAACTGAAGCCGTAGAGAAAACAAGAAAATCGATAGCGGTGGGATGTTGGGGGAAATCGGGAAGAGTTAGCACAAAGAACAGATGGAAAGAAGGGGTTTGGTAACGCTGCTGGAACGGTGGTCAGAGAGAAAACAGAAGGGTGCGACATGAAAATAAAAAATCCCTTTAGGGTGAAAGGAAGGCACTAGGTAGATAAACAAAGGAATTGGGAAATAAATGCCGGGCTTGGTGCATCTAGTCTCTTGGGAATAAAAACGTTTCCGGGACGCGGGTGAGGTAGACGTGAAACATGGGAAAGAAAAAAGTACCACAAAGGGAGGGCATCTCACACTAACGAGAACTGAGGGGTTTTAGAAATGAAAAAAACTGTATAAAGAAGGTCAGTACACTTAAATGAACTACCCCTAAAAAAAGAATCGGCAAGGGAGAAGCGTCTTGACAGGAACCGATCGAGGGGGGTGAGAGACACATAAATGAAACATAAAGACAAGGCAAAAGATTTGTTGACCGGTTGACACCACAACACGTCACCCTGTGGAAGCCCGTATCAAGGAATCCTCACCGTGCCAAACCAGGAGTAAGCGATCGGCATTGACTTGGGGAAAAAAAAAAGGGGCAAAGGGGTGAAGGGACAGACAGGAGCGTGGGGTGGGCAACCAAAGACGACAGGACAGGTGAAATTCTCACAAAAAAACCCACCAGATGTTTCCGACGCAAAAAAATAAGGACTCACCGCCGCTGCACAGGGGAAGTCCAGGGTCGAGGGAGTGACATGGGGGAGTGCGTTGGACTAGCGTGAGGGGTAGTTCCAGTGAAAAAGATACAATGTGTTGTGAATTGTGGGGGGGAAAAAAAAAAAAAAAACAAAACTCAAAAGGGCGTCTTACACATAACAGCGAACGACTTTTCGCAACTCACACACGAAAAACCAAAACAACTGAGGAAAACCAGCAGGAAAGCAGCAAGTGCGGAAACATCAAAGACACATGATGCGGCAGGATGCACGCGCTGGGGCAATCAAAAAAAACCGGGGAGAAAAACAAAAGACTCTGGGGAAATGAGGGGAGGTCCTGAAGGGGAGAAACTCGGGAAGCTTGAACAAAAAAATCCCGGGACAAAGGCAGGTAGTACGGGGGACCGGGAAGGTGATTGGTAGCAGCCCAAAACAAAAGCAATGTAATATCAAAAAAGGGGCAACGATCTGAAAGAAAAACAAAAAAAACACGGAGGGAAAGGAAAGAAGAAAGAAAAGGGGGGACCAAGGAATTTTGCAGTTGTGGGTTTTACTTGACACTAAGGTACACTTCAAGTACCGTAAAATCCAGGAGAGAGGGTCATTAAGGGGGGGGGAAAGAAAAAACGAGTGCGCAATCATAAAGGGAAAAAAAAACCAACGCAAGAACGGACAGAGGGCTTGGTGGGACTAACAGGTTGTCCGATGGCATGAAAAGAAAGCGGGTCCCAACCTCGGGGGTAGCTGAAATACGCGCCCTGACAGGGGCGAAAGGGTTGGTGGACGTGTGGGGTCAGGGAAAGGAACTAGGGGGGAAAGGTAAGACGCATAAGAAAGAGGAACACCGGACAACTTGGAAGGGAACAAGAAAAATAAAAAAAAAAAGGATAGTCACGCAAAACCATGGATAGAAGAAAACCCTGCCCTGGGAACAAAAAAAAACCGAGCAGAAGAACAATGGTGTGTGGGTTTCGGGAGGTCAAAAAAAAAAAAAAGATGGGGTCGGGAGAAATCACACACAATGAAAAACAGGGGTAAACGGTGGGTGCCCAAAATTAAGAGGTGCAAGAGAAAAAAAGCCGCCAGCCGAGATGAATAGCAAAAGGGGGGGTGGCACGGAGAAAAAGCCGCGCATTACAAGCACTAACAAAAAAGTGGAAACCGGGAACGGGGCCGGACAACAATAGGCATTAGGGGGGGGGAAAAAGGGGTCAACGAGGCAGGGTCTTGCTGAAAAGCCCCAAAAGCTCGATTACCGGGAAAGCACGACGGGGAGAAGAACCTTGCCGGACTTTCCAAGGTTTGACAACGAATTAACAACGGCGAAAACTGGGTGGGGCACCCCTGTTGAAAAGAGTGGGAGTTGTTTGAAAACGTGGGGGTGTACGATTGGGACTTGGGTTCTGGGGCCTTCAAACATGCACCCCCAAACGCCAAGGGAAAAAGCAACCCAGAAAGGCTCGCCGAAAAGAAAGACGGAAGAACCGGCGAAGGGGGGGGGGGGGTTTAGAGAGGTCAAAAGAGTCAGGAATGGAAAAAATGTAAACGGGATTGTGGGACCGCAATGAATGCCCGAAAACAGACGGGGAACCTACGAAAACAAAAGAAAGAGGTCCAAACAAACAAGGGAAAAAGATTGAAAGACAGAGGGAATTCCAAGCCAAGGGGACAAAGAACCAAACACGGGAAAGGGAAGAACTGATATGTGCTCGACTCAAACTGAAAGTTCCAAAAAAAACGGGAGGGGACGAAAAAGGGGGTGGGGGGTACGGGTTGGGCCTCTGTCTCCGCTCCTTGCCTTATGGCCGCCCGAATGAAAGAAAAGCAAACCTGCCTTGAACGCAAAACACGAAGGGGGTGGTGCACGACAATGAAAAAGACGACCCTTTGACCAAGGAACAAAAAAAGTTAACACCCCAAAAGCCGAGAGGCGATGGGTGCTGTTGACAACAGAAAACAATGGCAGTGTCCCAAGAAGCTTATACATTCCAGCAAAGGAAGCTGGAGAGAAACTAGTAAAAGAAAGAATCTTGTCGGTAAAACTGTGTCTCGAAAGGAGGGGGGCACGTCAGGCGAACAAATTAAAGGGGAAAGTGGGCTTAGGCGGGAAGAAGTGAGAGAAACGAGGGAGAAGCAAACCACTTAAGGGCCAAATTTCGATAAATCGCGTGGAGGGGGAGAGACTGAGAAGTAAGCGCATGAAAGAAGCAAAGGGGGAAAAAAGCCGGGCTGGGGTTGAGGGATCAACTGGAGACGCAAGCAACCCTTGCCCAAAAACGAACAAAGCCGTCACTCCCACAGCGAGCTAGTGGTGGCCGAAGGGGGTCGTACGGGGGGAGAGACGGGCGCACTTAGACACATGGCAGGGGGGGGGCAGAGGCACTGGGGCAAAAAAAAAGAAACTAAACCTTAGGTAATATCTCGGCCAAAAGAAAGAAGGGGGCAAAACGAATTTGGACGGTGGGGGCTGCGGGATTGGCCGAGAAGGGGGGCGGAATCCGCCGGCACAGGGGAAAAAGGAAACCCAAGACATCTATACCTGGCTTTTGTTCGCAAGTATGAAAAGCGGGTCAAACGTGCAAAACAAAGACGGGAGGGACTTGGGGAGAAAAAGAAAGCGAAACAACGGTGTAGCAAAATTACTGCAAATCAATTAACCGGAAAAAAGCGAAAAAAGAGCGAGAAAAGGTTCAGGTTCAAAAAAAATCCAAAAAATCAGCACAAAGACGACAAAGGCCGCGTGGAAGCAAAGGAAACTAAACTGTAAAGGTGAGCCCCCTGTAGGAAAGCACGAGGGCGAGGCAGAAAACGGGGCTAAAAAGGAAAAAGGGGGGAGGGACCTAAAAAAAAACGAAGGGGTTGGGGAAAAGCAACGTTTGAACAAACAAAGCGAAACGGGGAGTGAACAGCCCACCCCTTTCCAACAGTGTGAACAAACGTCAAGGAGAGGATAAATCAAAAAAAAAGGGAAGGGAAGGAAAGAGAGAAAGGGGTGGGAAAGGGAACGGGGGGTGAGCATACGCGCGCCCTGTCTGCGGCACCGTCGCTCGAATCAAGAAAAAAACCAACACAATCACTAAGGCGGAAATGGGGTGCAACGGTAGCCCGCCCTCCGCTACCAAAAGGCCCGGAGACAAAAGGAAAAACCGAAGGGGAAACACACAGCGGAAAACGGCACAAAAAAACGGGGGGAAGTCTGTGCCGTGTTTTGTAACCAACTGAACCCGAGGGGTACTCAAAACTTACGAGTTAAAAAGGTGGTCATGTGAGGGCAGGAAAAAAAAAAAATGACGCCTAAGAACTGGCTGATCGGGGCCGCTATCCAAGTAAAACACGAGAGGGGTAGGAACTCCAAAAAAAGAGGGGAAATCAAAAAGAAATTCAGTAGAAAAAAACAGGGCTCCAGGGAAGCTCCCAAACCCGAGGCCCGCACCTCGCCACCGAAAATACAAGCAAGGACAATTGCAAAAAAAATTTGGGGGGAGAAACGAAGAGATCCCCTCCCAGAAAAAGCAGAAAAAAAGTGCAAATGGCCAAACTAAAGGCAAACCAGATCCAAGGGGAGAACCGGATACACCAAGAAAAGCACAAACTGTCAGGAAAAAATCTGTTTTGGCTGGGCCCACCTTGAGGGTTAACGGGGGCAAAGGGAGTGGGGGGAAGCCGAAAGGACAGATCAAACATAAGCCAGGGACACCAGGGTGAACTAAAAAGGAAAATGATTGGGCCATGGGTGGTCAAAAGCGAAAATGTAGATAAAAAAAAAAAAAAAAAAAAAAAAAACTGTCTCCTAAAAAACGGGCGAAGAAAATGAAGACGAAGAAGCAGGTGAAGAGCCGACCCAAACATGCAGTAACTCGTTCAGAACTTCGCGGAAAATTTGACAAGGGGAAAAGGGGCGCAAAAAAAAAAGATATAACAAAAACAGAAAGCAAGCACTACGATCAGAAAAACCACAGTGTAGTAAAGGTACCCGAAAAATCAAGGGGAAGGTACATCCCTTCAAGGAAAGCACCAAAACCTGAAAGGGGGGTCAGAGGGGGAAAGAAAGACGAGAGCGAAGGTGGAGGGGGGACCGAAAGGATGGAATGGGCGTCATTGAGAAAAAAAAAAAAGGACAAAAAAAACCGCCGAGAACAACCCACCTTAAGTGGCCCCGGGTGAATGCAAAGGTTGGGGGGGAGGAATTCGTGCGCAGGAATCAGGAAAACAAAAACGGCAGAAAAAAATCGTAGACCACACCAGAAACCCAAAATAAACAAAAAAAAAAGAGTCACGTCATCAAAAGACTGACCCAGTTGTGTGGCACCTGGGCTGAGGGCACACAAGAAATAAATATGAGGAAATCAATGGGGGAGCTTTAAAGAGGGAGGAGGAACGAAAGGAAAATTTAACCGGTGTCTAAGGGGTGGGGGAAATAAACATGCTCTCTTAATAGGGGTTGGTCAGGGAATGAAGGGGGCCAACATTCAAGCGCCCAAGGATCCCGGTGGAAAGGGGGAAGTTCGCAAGTAAAAAAAAAAAAAGCGGAAAGGAGGGCCGTTCTGTGTACTTCTGGTGCTGCCAAGGACCCGGGGCCGTGGGGTTGAGGGGGGACGGTACCAGGCACCACACGGTGATACAGGCAAAAGGGGGAAAAAACACTGTAAAAACTACTAAAAAAAGGGGGGTAAAAATGAGTTGTAAACATCGGGGCGGGGAAAAGGGAGATAAGAAGAGTTGTGACAGCCTTGTCAGACGCGTGGATCAAATCGAAAAGACTAGAAGCAATCCCACAAAGAAGGCAAACCATGAAGGGGAACCCGTCCCGTGGTAAATCACGGAGGAGGAGGGGAACGTCAACGAAGAAGGTTATTGAGGAGAGAAGATGTTGCTGACAGTTTGATTAAATGACCTGGCGATCGTTTGGGGGTCCCGGCAGGGGAGGGGCCAAAAAACAAAGTCCGGAAAAAAGAAAAAAAAAAAAGTACGGCACGCCGGGATGGAGAAAGGAAATTCAGGAGAGTGGGGATAGGTAAGAAAAGGGGGGAATGGAAACTGGTCCTGCATCCGTTGTAGTTGGGTCGGCAGGGTAAAATACAAATGGTGACAGGTGTTTTCATCGCATCAGGATGAAAAGAACAGGGAAAAACCGTGAAAAAAACGAAACAGGAAGAACGAAAAACAGAAACCCACACCCTCCATAATGCGCTAAAAAACCGGGAGACAGCGACCATGTATGCAGGGACCGCGTTATGACCGCGGGGGGGAAAAAAAGAAAAAAAGGCAAACAGGGGACGCAACACCAGCCAAGGGGGGGGGGGGGTTGGGGGTGGGGGGGGGGGGGGGGAATTTTAAAAAGAACGTTTTGGTTTCCTCGTGGGGGTTCAGGAATAGAACGATGGCATGCTGAGAAAGCGGGCACTTCCACGGATGTCCAGGGCACTCGGAAGGAGGGGAACAGGGGAAGGTGGGCCAGTATGAGCCAAAAAGATCCCCCACACAACCCTTTAGAAAAAACAAACATCGCCGCAAAGGAAAAAAAAACAAACACTGAATAGATGAAAAGATTAGAATACAAGGGGGCCGTTCCTAAAAAAAAAGAAACGTGGCTTGGGTTTCTCGGGCAATACAATAATACCGGAAAGGCAGGGGAGAAAACTAAATGCTAACCAGGGAGTTCGTTGTTAATAAGAAACTTGAGGCAGAAAAAAAAAACCGTCCACCCCAAAAGCAAAACAATAGGTCCCGAAAATGCAAAACACTTGCGATTTCAAAGGAAATAAACGGGGGGGGCCCTCAATTTGGGGGGGTACAGGTACCAGCGTAAGCACGTCCAAGGGCCTCCGTGCACAGGGGAAGACACGGGGGGTTGGGCTGGGCGTTTTTCTAAGCTCTATTGGGGGTTAGGGGAAAAGGAAAAATGAAAGGAAGCGGAGGGGAAACACACACACCCAGGGGGGAAACTGCACACATTATTACGAAGCTCCAAAAAGAACGGGCTCGGAACAAAAACGAAACAAAAATGGATTGGAATCAACCCAAAAACCGTGAAAAAAGGAAGGAAGGGCAGAAATGGGTGGAAGGGGAGGAGGAATGGTGTCGGTTGCTAATGTCACCTAACTCAAAATGCCCGTACGTTTGGGGGGGAAAAAAAAAAAAAGTAGAGAATAAAAATGATCAACTCTGTCCACAGAAGAGGGGATCGGCGATAGGGGGGAAAAGGGGGGAGACAAAGGTACCCCAAAAAAAACAAACTGTCACTTACAAGCAAAAAGGACCAACTATGACCATAGGAAGGGGAGGCCAGGGGGAGAAAAGAGAAAACGCAGGATTAACGGCCCCAATCGCCCTCTGGTAGGAATGGGGATGAAATTGAAAACCGAAGGGAAAAACGATTAACCGAGAGAAAAGGCATGGTGTGTTCCACCGGGGGTCTTGAGTCAAGCAGGTGATGTGGGTGCACCACGTGTCATTTACGCTGTGAGGAAAAATGACCCCCCGGAAACCAAAGGAAAAGCAAACAAAATGGAAAAGGGGGGGGGAGAAACCAGAAGCAGAGAGACAGAGGGCACAGAACCTGGAGTTGGTGTGAAGATGTAAAGAAGGAATGAACATAAAGGGGGGAGGGTTTGCGCACGCACATGAAGAGCAAAAACACAGAAAGGGGGTGTCACGAGGAAAAAACACTCAATAAAAAGCAGGGGGCAAAAAACAATGCCACACTGAGAAATCGGGGATCGTTCGTATGCAAAAAGGGGTAAATACAAGGGAAGCACCAACAAAAACGAAAATAAAAAGAGGGAGAGAGAAGGGGGAGCGACACCCAGGGAAAAAAAAAAACTTTCGAACACAAGTGCGGGGGGAAGGACAGGGAGAAAGGGGGGGGTCGTGGAGGGGAAAGAATTCAACACGAAAGGGAAGAGGTGATCGGGGCGGCAGCCGTAACTATTTACAGCCAGCCTGGATGGCAAACGAACAAAGGTCAGGGGTGTGCGAAAAAAAAGGGGAAGGGTGAAGAATGAGCCCAAACGTGACAACCAAAAGAAACGAGAAGCGATTGTAATCAAAACCGAGGGCAAACGCAGGGAGAAAGGAAATAGGG
>Ga0179593_1723872_pt1 | contig 13828 bp, 16 predicted proteins | sample CZODoug2_1_08_16_FD_185931 | JGI IMG/M metagenome (GOLD analysis project Ga0179593, IMG submission 185931) | Vadose zone soil fungal communities from Angelo Coast Range Reserve, California, USA - CZODoug2_1_08_16fungal (PacBio error correction) | ecosystem: Environmental > Terrestrial > Soil >...
GGCGAGTCTGGATGTCGGAAGTCGTTCTAGAGGGGTTAGCGCATGGAAAAGGGACATCCTTCGTTTTTAACCGTTGCCGTTCTGAAAAATGAACAATTGCAAAGGGGGAAAAGAAAAGGGTAGAATGGCGTGCTCACCAGCGGTACTCGACCTAAGATTTCTGTTCTCTACCTCATTCTTAACAACAGGGACAGGAGTTAGGGGCCAGAATGCCGGGGATCTGAGTGTTCTCCGGCTTCAGAGCTTTTCGTCATGCTCAGGGCGTGGTTGAAGGGAGGGGAGGGCGCTAGCTTTGTTGTATGAAAGTACCAGGTTCGGGGAAGGGAGCTAAGAGGAACAGGAAGGGGAGCGTGCTAGGAATGGACTTCGACCGGTGTGGACGCCGACCCCGACGGGTGGGGCTCATGGCGAAGGAAAAAAAATGTCGTGACGGCGATGGATGAAGGAACGATACTCACTGGTGACTACGACCGTAAGGCGGAAAAAAAGGAGTGGGGGGGGGCTGAACAATACTGGGGAGTAATCCTAGCTCTCGCCTCTTGGGGAACTTCTGAAGAAGACGTAGGCCTTCGAGGTCGTGGCGGGAGCACGGGGGTCATCTGGGGGGTGGCGGTGAGTTCGTCTTCTCGTAGTCGACCATCATGTGGAAGGGTCCTATTATTACACAAAGATCCCATGCCCCAAGCGTAAAATAAGGGGAGTAGAACCTCGCAAACCCAACGTCATAGCCGGCCCCACCGAGCAACAGGCGGTTCCTGCCCGCCAATCCGCACGTCGACGAGAAGGTGGGTTCATTTCTACACGAAGAAAGGGCTCCTCCGAAAACTAGAGAAAACGGAGAGCGCAGAGGGTACTTCTATCACTGTAAACGTCTAATTGTTTGGACTTCGGAGAGAATTTTCTTCAGTGTTGCTCGTGGGGGAGAAGCACCGATTAAAATCGGCGCGTCAAACGGGGCTTTCGCTGTGGGTCCCCAAGGAACAACCCGGTTTCAAGTGGCTTCGCATCTTCCCGATCCAAAAGACGGGGAGTTCAACGAGAGGAGAAAGAGTGGTGAAAGGCCGGTTTTGGGTCGGCGACGTGTGAAAGTTGTGTCTCGTCTGCGGGCTCTCGGGGGGGTTCGAGCTCTGAGGGGAAACACGCTCGCGCAACAGGCGTTACGGGAGCAAAAGGAATCAGAGAGGGACAGCGCCAACCACCTTCCGTCAGAGATGGTCGCGGCGATCTTTCATGCTGAATGAAGTGTAACGCGCGAAACAGACATGGCAGGGCCAGGCTGTAAGGGAGAGGTGGGAGGGCAGAGTGGCGGAAAATCGGCAACCTGCGAATAAACTGCTCGCGCCTAAGGACTGATCGCGGACGTCAGGTGGACGCCTAGAATCATTCCGCGACGCGGAGACCACAGTTGGAAAAGCTGTTTCGAGAAGGGGGAAAAACACGATCTACGCGGGACGAGAATCCATCGGGAAAACATCAATCGCCTAGAATGGGTTGGGTCTCTTCCGGACCAATTATCCTGAAAGCCGAGGAATTCCTGGGTGGCAAACAAACAAAGAAGACGAATGAAAGTCGCGACCTCGACAAAAGTTTAGGCCAGGTTTGGGGGGGGGGACATTTTAGTTTCGGTGGATGGCTCGAGTACGATAAAAAAAAAGGAAACTGGAGGTCGCTAAGGGGATGGGGGGGGGACACGTCCTCTACTACGATCATGGCTTCTTGTTCTTTCTCTCAAGCGCTTCTACCGGGAGTTTCTCCCGACTGCTTCTGATGAGTACAAGGTACAACCAAGGTGCGGCGCGCAGAGAGGCAACGATTTAAAAAGAGACGCCGGGGGCCAGGTGAGACGGGGGGGGATAACTAAAGGAGAGGGCGACTCATGCTCGGTGAATACGACAGTGCACCCGATCAGTTGAACCTGGAATGAGACGAATTCTTTTTTCCGGGTCTCAGGGATCGAATTTTTTCGCTGCAGAGTAAAAAAGGAGAAAAATAGCAAGAAAAAAAAAAAAGGAAGAAAAATAGGAGATGTGCTCTCAGAAGTTGGACGCTACGCTGCCTCGAATCGAATCCCGTCCTCGACGTAAACCCCCCTTCTGAGAGAAGAACTGTTCCCACATTCGTGGAGGGGGGAGCAAGCGTCGGACCACCAAGGGGGAAAGAGAAGAGCACGCTGCGTATACCCCGAGAGGAAGGGCGCTCGCGCCGAAAGGGATGCCGACGACCTCGTGCGCTCGAGCCTGTAAGGTGTTGGTCAGGGGAAGAAAAAAAGTGGACAACGCCTGGGACGCCTCGGAGCCGGGCGACGCAAACGCGTAACGACGAGAAGAATTGCCGGAGCGAAATGGTGTGCGTCCATCCACCTTGAAGGGGACCGCGGGAACAGAGGATCGAGCAGGTTAAAAGAAAAAGGTTCTCGGTTCAGAACGCAGGTCGGCGGCGGTCTGGGTGCCACAGAAGAGACCGTCGCTAGGGTCGCGGTCATAAGCTCCTTGGCAGCTGGGCACGCTGAAGAAGGAAAAAGGGTTGAGGGGGGATTCGTTCGAAAAAAAAAGGGAGATCGTGTCCTCTGACATTAACACTGGTTTCTGCTCGAAACAACTTTTAGTTCGAGAGCTCGGCCTTCTCAGATTCAGACAGACCTTCCGGGAAAAAAAGGAGTCGCAGGATGGAAAGAAGGGGGGGAAGCGCGGTGCACATCCCCGCACAGACTTCGATATCGGGAAAAAATTCCGGCCCCCGTAAGCGAACCTTGGAAAAGGGGAAACTTCCGCGAGGTGACCTAAGGAAGGCCAGAGATCCACTCCGGAAAACCAGCTCTGGCTGACGGGTTTCGTAAGTCTTCAATTCTTCCCCTTTCAAAATCCTGCGAGGCAGAGGGGGAGAAAAAAACCGACCTGTTGAAGAGCGTGGGAATCCTCGCTCGAAACCGAAACCCATGGCGGACGCGCCACCAAGGTTCACACTAAAATCTCACCAACCTTCCTCTTTAGACTCTCAGGGGAAGAACCAGGGGAAAAAAAGGCAGATGCGGGAAAGAATTGGGCGCAATTAGACACAGGGGTCCCTTGGGACCAAGTAACGACGGCCAGTGACGCGCCATCAGGGATGGTTAAAAAACCCCCACGAAGCAACCACTGCCGTGCGCCAGAGGAAAAACACTTCGGGGGGATAAACAACATTGCCGTCGAGCTGACTGTGCTCGGTCTCGAAAAAAGGTGTGCTGCGGTCGGAGCCGCGGGCTGGGCGGAGGAAAGGTGCACGAAAAGGATGCTGAAATGCTGTGGCTCGTTGTGCCGTAGGCTATTAGCGGGGGGGCGAGGAGGTTTCGCCCTTTTTTTCACGCGTAGGGTGGGCACAGGGGGGAAGAAGAGGTCGAAAGGAGGGGCGTCTCCCTAAAACGCCCCGAACTCAAAGGGGGTCCTCAGCCCTATGACTCCGCAGGGAAAAAGAGGGGAAACACAAAAAAAACGGACTCGAATATGACTTCTTAAAGAGAACCGGGACAAGGCTGCCCCCGATCTCTGCTTCCCCGCGACGTGTTCCGCAACTCGGCGTACGGTAAAAAAAAATCCTTAGAGTCGTCGTAAAAGAGTCTCGCCGTCAAAAATCGCCGTAAAAAGGGAGCGAACTCCCCACCCGCACGCCTCGGGTGAGAGAACAACCGGGAAGGGAAAAATCAAGAAGTACCGTACAGACCCCCCACTGCATCGCGTGAGCTCGGACCGAACCTACGTCCGTAAAAAAAGAGCGTCGCCCGCAAAAGACCGCACAGAGCCCTAAGGGGAAGAAAAAACGAACAGGAAAAGAAAGGGAGAGAAACGTCATGGAACTACCCCGATCAGCTGGGTCCCCTGCTGAACGATGGGGATACCAAAAACGAATGAAAAAGGGTCCAAAACGAGAAGGGGGGGGGGGGGAAAAAGAGAGACAACTTCTACTAAGAAGGGTGCATTGTCGGCAAGGGGTCCGGGCGGAAACTTCAACCTGTTTAGTTGAGGGAGGGAACACAGGAGACAAATTCGAACCGCGAACGACATGTACCGAAGACAACCTCGCGTTCTTACTAAGACAACAACACAACTAGAGAAAGATAGAGAAAAAGAAGACGAGGAGGGGGACGGGAATTTGGGGCTCGCGGGCAGGTCCTTCCACATGGGTGGGACGAACCGGTTTGCCGAGGCCACTTTGCCTACGCATGCAAATATGTAAAGTGTGGCTGCTCAGGTGTAAAATCAGGGACCCCAGGGCTCGACCAGCGTCAGCATGGACCCGGCGGGGGTAGTGAAATCCATCAGGGGAAGGTGTCAAAGGTTCGGCGGGGAAATGTTCGTCCCAGGGGCGGCGTGTTTCCAAGGAGACGTAGCTTGTTTCGAGACCGTCAGTCGTGCCGAGAGACACGTAGTGCGCCTGCATAGACAGTCGCATTTCGGGGGAGACTTTGGGAGAGGGGTCAAGGGGGGTGGGGGCTCATGGACCCTGCCGTGAACCGGCGGGACGTCTAGCTCGAAAATGTTACTAAAAAAGCTTTCCGGGCTACGGTCCGTGGCTGGAAGTCGGGGGGGGAGATAACGCGGGCAGGTTGGTCCCGGCTAAAAGAAGTCGGCTTCAGTCCGTGGTGGCGTTGTGAAGGCTAGCTCGGAAGCAGGGCTTCGGGCTCGGGGAAGGGGTTTAGGGGGGGACGGGAAGGGGTCGAACGGCTAGACATCAGTTGATGGGGGCCGACTTCCAACTCCCATGCGAACCAGTGAACATGGGGACGAGGGAGAAAACCAAGAAAGTCCTACGGTCAAAAAGAGCAACAGGAAGCGGCTGCCCCGGCTCCTCCGTCGAAAAGAAGCGTTGGTGCCGGTACGCGAAACCTAACTGTCTCCTACCTCGCCAAGCAGCGAAAAGTTGGGCCCACGCGAGAAAAGGGCAGGAGGAGTCACTGGTGTCAACGGTCAGATGTTTTAAGGCGCTGGCCGCACTGTAGCAAGTGTTTCTTGGGTTGCGCGCACAGAGAGTCGCGCAAGGGGGGCTGGGAAGTTGGTAAGAAAAAAACCCGGTGTAGTAAGGGGCCCCACCGTACAGATCACCGGGGGAGTGAGTTCAAACGATGTGGGTCAATTCTCCTACGCTCAAAAAAATATTCCGTTTTGGGTTATCGCGGGAAAAGGGGAACTGTTGACCTGAAAGAGGTGGGGGAAAGAGTCGTTTCCACAGCTCGCGAAAAGGGCGTGTTCGAGCGGGAGAGCGATCACAGTCTTCGGCCTCTCTCTCGGGACGGGCCGCGAAGACGACCTTCAGAGCGGTCTCTTCTGGTATCGGGAGCTGGATCATTAGTTTCACGCTCGTCTCAGGCATTGACTTCCCAGGGAGGTTGAACAAGGGGGGGACGGAAAGAGAGAAAGGTTGGGAGGAGAGGGGACCGCGATCTCGGCAACCTACGAAGCTCGGCGCCGGGATGATGCTTAGGTTTGACGACGGGGCTAAGGCAAAGTGACTTCAAGAAAAAAGTGTGAAGGGGAGCAAGAAGGGGTCAATGTTCCAAGGACGTCTACGTACACTAGTCGAGGCTCACGTAACGTATATCGAGCAACCGTCATCGCTCTTTCTCGGCCTGCCCAAAACGTAAAAGCGACGCGCAGCCCAGGGGGGGGGGGGGGGGGGAAAAAGACGACGAAGACCGGAGGGCCAGGCGCGACCGAAAAGGACTCCACGCTCGATGAAAAAGTCTACGATGTTCCAACCTGGAAGGATGCTGCATTCCGGGGGATTGGGCCACCGCTACTACGACACTTAGAGGTTGAGAAGGAGAGGGAGGAAAGGTCAGGAAGGAGTGGCGCCCGACGCGGGGGGAGTACAACATCTGTACCAAAAAAAAGTGCGGACTTCTCAAATCGTATGTCGGCACTAGGTCGTCGGCATCCAAGGGATCGTCCTAGCGCCTGTCCGGGAGAGGGGGGGGCTCAGCGACGGCCTCTGAAAAAGGGCCGGTGGGAAGAAGGGGAAGGAAAGAGAGAATGGGGGAGGGGGATGAGCTGATAGGGGGTCAACTTCGAGTCCGGATTAGGGGGTGCGCGCCGCGGGGAGAACAACTTCTCAGAGACATCTCCAAAACACTTATTCGGATTAAAGAGGGGGGTGGTCTTTCAGGGGGGGGACGAGAGGAGGAAACCCTGGGAGAAGGGGAGACGTGACGGCTCTGAATCGACCGTTTCCCAAAACGTCGAATCTTCGTTCACTCTCGGCCCTAGCATGAATTCTCAGGAATCGAGGCGAGACGCCGCGGAGGCGCCAGAAAAAGGAAGTGGAAAGGGACGAACCTAAAGGAGAGCGCGGCCTTCAGAAAGGGGTGTTGGTTCCAGATGGGTACTCCTCCACGACGCCTTCTGTCGCCACCTCTCGGTCAGAAGCGCGTATCGACGCACGCACCAGAAAGAGAGGAAACTGAGGGGAGTCCATCCAAAGAAAAAAAACGACCGGGTGTGGAACAGGGAAGGATCCGTCCTCAGGGCGGTACACGTGTCGTCGCCTCCGTCTTGTCGGGTGCGCGTTGGGACAAAAAAAAACGGTTCGCGGCGAGGGGGATGACGGGGAAATTGTGCAGTAAAGTCACGCTCGAACGATGACGTTCGCTGGAGTTCGAGAAAAGGTAAGAAGCGTGGGAGGAGGCTGACCACGGAGGACAGGAGGAGAAAGGGAGGTCGAGACGCCCCTCGTAGTCAAAGGAACCGGTCCGAGATCAAAGGAAGCGGCGCCGAGCAGTCGAGTGCCGAATCGCGGTTTCCCCAAACACCTTCGTCGGAGAGCATCCCTCACCCGTACGAAGAAAAGGCTCAGAAGGGGAGGTTCCACTGAAAAGAGACCCGATCCACCGCGACCACGTCGGACTGTCTGATCTTCGCGCGGCCAAGAGCGCTCACCCCACAGAACCCCCCCCAACCGAGAGTGATCGAGCTCACGCTGAACCCCGACCCTTGCTCGATCGTGGGAAACAAGCTCGGAAAGGGGGGGGGGGGCTCAAGACACAAAGGTTTAAAGTCAACGAGACCAAACGGCAATCTGATCGGTATTCTCATACTAGTTGACTCACCGCCGGTTAGCGAAAATTCAAGGGGGGTTGAGGGGACAAAATTAACCCCCCGGTGACGCGCGACTCGGAGCGGTTTCTCTCCACTAACCATTTCGACAAGGGGAAGCGAAGACCACACCTGAACGGGTGATCACCACCAGTTATCGCCGTCTGATAAAAGCGTCGCGACGGGTTCGATGTCGGACCGCGTTCGGAGGATTCACAAAAGGGTCGCCGCTTGAGGGCAGGAACCGCCTCCTTTTTAGAGGGTGTTCCCGTAGGTGCTATGAGCGTTTTCTAGTTAGGTTCTCGTCCCGGTGTTCAAGGCGGGCGCCAGGGAGAATGCCAGGGAGGAGAGCGTCCTCAGACGCAGAACCCCAACGTCCAGCCAGATGAGACGGACCTAAAAGAATCTCGTGCTCACCAAGCCACCCGGGACCTCGGAAAGTCATTCGTCTCCTGAAAAAACGCGACCATAGAACTCCGAACCGAGACGTGGGAACCAGCCACTCGGCGACGGCCCACAGGAGAGGACAAGGGGAGTCACCATTGAGCTCTAGAAAATCCATCCCGTCATCGCAGAGATGCCATGAGCCCCACCCTCACCCAGTAGGGGGGAGACGGACCACATAGGAGACAGATAGCGAAAGTGTAGTCCAAACTGCATGGTGAGCTCTGAGAACCTGACGTTCCGTCAAAGACAAAAACTAGCGTCGCCCTCCTAACCACTCTCGCCCCGAGCATGACTAAAGAGAGAAAAAAAAGAGACACGTGGAAGGGAAACGGCATGAGGACTAAAGAAGCTTCGGGTCCTTCGAGTGGCGAGCCCGAGGGGGGTCAACTAGGTCGAGGAGCTGTTACGACACTACCATTCTACTCGGGTTGGGGACAAAGTGGCAGGAAACAAGGGGGGGGGAGGGAATCCAAAGCCTTCTTATGAAATCCCCAGCGAGCAGCGACATGACCGGGGGGAATAGGTCCGTCTCGTACCTATCTATCTAAAAAGTATAATAGGAAAAGATAGATGAGTGGTCGACGAAAGGTTGTCGGCGAAGGCGAGAGGAGGGTAGGAGTCAGAAGAGTGAGACGAACCGGTTTCAGAAAAAAGGGCCGACCATCGGATGTATAAGTGGGAGTGCTCTTACCAGCTTAACTCGACCTCCGTCCCTCTCGTCGACCATCGTGCGAAGGGAGGTATCGGACGCCATGAAAAGATCGCAATGAGGGCTACCTGTTCTTCTATCCTGTGGGGAAAAAAGGCTCGGGCGAGTCGTGGCGGCGGGCGACGCTAGCTTGTTGACGGACCCGTCAGTTTCGGGAAAGACGAAGGCCCTGCAGTGGAGGAAGGAGGGGCATAAGAGGACGACCCGGGGTAATCCGAACGACCCGAAACGGAGGTTGGGCTCATGGAAAACCCTGCGTGAAGGGACTAGGGAGGACGTCGACTCCGGGGGTGAAGACGAAAGAAGGGGAGGAGAAACGTCGGGATCAAAAAAAGAGGCTCTCGGCAAGGGGGGGTTTCCCGCGACGAAGAAGGGGCTTAGAGGTAAGGGTGAAACACGAGCTCGATGCAGAGTCATCGGGCTCGTATGGTCCGGTTTGAGGGGGTCCAGGGGGACGACGGAAGAAGTTTCTGGGGACGGATGGAAAAAGGGAAAACGTGAAACAGAGGGGGGAACCTCCTCTCAAATAAGAGCCCTACGGCACCACAAAAAAAACAGGTCGCGGTCCTTAAACGCCTCCGCGGCGACGCTTTTGTCCAGTTCTAAAGAACCTAACTTTATGCCGCCAACGGAAAAAAAGGGAGCAAGAGAAGGGAAAGAAACGAAAGGTCAAATGTGTACGGAGCTGCGCCTAAAGCAGTGGTGCTTCGGTTGTCTCGCACACGAGTCGGCTCGGCACCGGTAGGGTTCCTGTTGGTACAAAAGTGGAATGCGGTCCATCGTAAGAGGCGGGGAGTGGAGAGGTGTGAGTAGAAAAGAGGACCGGGGGGGACCGGTTTGGTGCTCGGGAAACGACGGTTGCTCCGCGCCATATCACGAGCAGGGGGGGGAATGGGGGGTACAAGCCGCAACGTCGGGTTCGGTGTAGCTCGATCAGAATTCCTCTGAGACCCGGGCCGCGCCAAAAGGGGGAATAAAGGGACTGGTCATCGGCGGGGATACACTGGGCTCATGGAAAAGGCGCTGCGAGGCGGCCAATGGCTTAAGGGCCGGATGCTTCGATCAGATTTTCTGGGCTCGGCAAAAAGAAAGAGACATCGAAAGAGGTTCGCAAGGGGGGAGTCAGGGGGACGGGTCTTGACGAAGGGTCTCAGAAGGGCCGCTGAAAAAAGGAGGGAAGCCAGTTGGAAAAGTCTCGAGCATAAGCTGGCTTTTTCAGCCGCTCGAAACGAAACGGCGGACTCGGACCACTCATAAAGAGTCTTTCTAGGGAAAAAAGGAGACTGCAAACGCGACTCCAAACGTTCCTCGTAAGTGGCACCCTCGCACGCCTCGGGCGAAGCCGTCGCACCGTCGAGGGGGTGTACGCCAAAAAAAAAGGGTCTAAAAAAAAGGGCTTGCAAAAAAAGGGGGATGAAGCCACAAGGTTACGGCAATTCTTCGCGGGGGAGTGGAGTGCGTCGCCGGAGGCTGCGGACCGATCTTTGTCTCCAGGAGTCGTGGAAGTATTACACCATCTTTAAACCCGGGTGCGGACGGCGAAACGGAGGTCGTAGGAAGGAGGGCTAAAAATGGCGGTGAGCGGTCACGCCACGAGGGAGGACTACATGCTCGGGGACGACGAGTTCACGCCGATCGAGGGGAACCGGGAGTGAGCGTTCCGAAGGACACTTCTAGCCGGATTCCTCCGGGTTGAGCTCGGGGAAAAAAAAGGGAAAGAAGAGAACTCACAAAAAAAAAAGGAGGGAAGGAAAAAAAGCTGCTCGAGGTTTCGCTAACGCTGGAGCGCAAAACCGGAAAAAGGGGACTCGACGTGACCCCCTACTGTCCGTTCCCCCCCTATCTGTGCACAGGTAGGACAGCTAGAATGGAAAAGCCTTCAACTCAGGGAAGACATGAGAAGGGGGAAAGGAAAGGGGATGACGACACTATGAAGGAGCTATCTCTCCGTCGACCGTTCTCCCGTTTAAAGTTGAAGAAAGGTCGTAAAAGAGGGGACTAAGGGGACGGAGAAAAAGACAAAAGAAAGAAAAATAGTGGAGAGGATAGCAGGGAGGGGGGCTTGACAATCCCCCTGAAGCGGAAACCTTTTTAACTAAGACCGGCTCTCCTCTTCGTTGGCGGGGTACTCGAGTCGCCGGGGAGGGGGAAGGGCTCTTGGGGAAATGAAGGAGAAGTGCTGTCATAAAGGAGCAGGTGGGCAGTCCTACGTCGCGCCTTCGATTTTGCGCTGATCTCGTACCGATCCGCCGAAGGGGGAAGGGGGGCAAGGGAGTAACAGCCGAAGAGAGAAAAAGGGTATGGAGAAACTTCGCGGTCAGAAATCGGGGCGTCAAGACCAGTCCTCTATCATACCGGGACCCGAGCACGTCGATGAGCTTGTTCCTATCGACAAAAGGAACGAGATCGTCCTATCCGAACCGTTAACGCCCTTTGAAGCTCGCGGCCGGGGTTTCCACTTCATGGAGCACAGACCCGATCCCGCCGCGACCAGTGAGGCTATGTCGGGGATGAGGGAGGCGCGATTAGAGGTGATAGGAGCACTATCGAACGGGGCGCTAGTTACACTTCCCTCGCGAAAAAGAAGAGAAGGACCTGAGAACCTCCGCACGGGGGGGGGAAATAAGAAAAAGGCCTCTGGGGGGAGTCGTCTGATGAAAACTCTTTTAAACAAAACCGCCTCAAGGGGAAAGCTGACGCCTTTGGGAAGACCACCGGGGGGGGGGGGGGGTGTGGAATTGGAAAAAACAGGGGAACCCTTTTGAAGGGCAGGACGAGGATTTTGCGCTCCAAACCACTACCAATCAAACCTTGCTCCATGGAAAAAGGACTGACGGAGAAAAGGGAAGAGGGCCGGAGAACGCGTATCATCGAGATGAAGAAGGGTCGGAGCCAGAAACGGTGCTCTTTAGCCGAAAAACTCTCTTCTCCGAGGATGGTGCCTGCAGGAACCAAAAGGGTGTGATGGCTTGATCCGGGTCAGGAGGTTCTCGCCAATGTTTGTCACTCTTGGGGAAGGGCTAACTTTGCGCGTTTACTCCTCGGCCCATATCACTGCTGGTCGAACGGCGGCCAACGGCCCGCCGAACTCAAAGAAGAAGGACGTCCTTAAAAATAGGGGGGGGAGCAAAACAAAAAGGAGAAACCGAAACGTCTTCTTCTCGGGAACACGAAACTATCTTCTTCTGTACTCCCCGAAAGACTTGTCCGCATCCACGGTCGAATCCAGTTCAAGAGACGGAAAAATTGAGACGCGAAGAAATACGTCCGTCACGAAGGAGCTCCATATCCCCACACAAAAGGGGAAGCGAGGAACCGGGAAAGCGTACGCAGATCCGCGGAAAGTCGTTAGTCCCAAAAAATGGGGTCCCTCCTTTTCTCGGGGAAACCTGACTGTTCCTTCTAAGAATCGTCAGCCCGCCGGAATCCAAAAATAATAACAGCTCGAAAGAGATCAAAGAGGGGGGAGAGAAACTATAAGAAGGGGGAAATTGGATGTGAGGGTTCTAGTTCCCGGAAGGGGGACCCGATGTCTAGTAACGCTGGTACTATCAGAAAGGCACTTACTCCGGGGAAAGTTGAGAAGCAAAGGGCGCACGAGGAAGAACGAGGCTACAAAAAAACCCGAGCAGCGACCTTAGCCCGACAGCTCGGAGGCTCGTACAGGGTCTCTCAAACAAAAAAAAGTAGAAAAAGTTGTCGTTCTGATGGCTCGCGGGTAGACGCGGTCCTTCAAAGGGGGGCGACGAACCGTTTGAGGAAACTGCCACTTTTCCGAAATGCACCCGTAGTAGAAGTTGTGGAGTAGGGGGGGACTCTAAGGAACTTCTAGAAAGACCATCGTGTAACAGCACGAGCTTGATAGGGTATTCCTCCATTCCGAAGCCATTTCCGTGTCCTCTAAGGGCCTGTTCGTCCATGCAAACGGGGAGGCCCATGAAGGGAGGCGACGCAAAGAGGAAAAGAGGAAGGAAGAGCGCACGGGGGGGGAACATGAAGGGGGTACTAAAGAGGGGGCGGGATCTGCTTACTAACGAAACCGGTGGTTCCTCGTCCGCCCCGACTTTGTGCTGGTGGTCTCATTGAACGAGGACGGCGATGGATGACTTAATAGGATCACTGACGACAGAGAAAAGGCTGACACGAGGGGAGAAGAAGATCTAGAAACCGCGGGGTCAAGTCGAAAGACGTGAGGCTTCTAGGTGAGGGGCGTGGGTAGCACGATCTAGGGAGTCGGCTTCATCTTTCTCGGGGGAAAGAGTTCGGCGGCCGGGGAGAAAAAGCTCGAAAAAAGCGGAGGGAAGGAAGGGGATTACAAACGGGAAAAGGCGCCCGCCAGAGAACATGGTCTAAACCGAGCCCCCACGCTAAAAAATATTCCTAATCACCCTGGGGAAATTCGAGGAAGAAAAAGGCATACTCAACAGAGCTGGGGAAATGAGACAGATAAAATAACGCTTGGATCCTACCGAACAACGTCGCTACCTCAGCAGAAAAAGGAATCACTGGGGGTAAAAGGACATAAGTGGGCCGATGGCGCAAGAAGCAGGGGGGCTTCTTGGGGATCTAAAACGATCCCTAGTGAGCGTCACCGGGGGGCTGGCTTTTCTGTTGGAAAAACCCGGGAAGGAAGTGCGGCCAAAGAAAACCAGATCAACGGCAGGGTGGATTGGAAACCGGGGTAAAAACTTCAGGACGACGCTCTCAAACGATGCCGTTTTTTATCAGGCGACGGAACGACGGTTTGCGCGGACCATGGCAATGAAGAAAAAAGGACTCGATCAGGCGGGGGAGAGAGTTGAGAGGAGAACCTTCTTCGTAAGAAAGCAAAGGACCGGGGCCCAAACGACGATCAATAGCAGAGTAAGGGCTCTGAGGGCGGAGGAGATGAAGGTGAACGCTCTTCGCATCAACCGGGCGTACCTTTTCCGGACGCGATCTCGAGTTGTTCTGGGATCGGGTCCACGAGATCTCGAGATCGTCGACAGGATGAGAAAGGGGAGGGAAACAGAGGGAGGACGAGACGAGGGCAGAAATAAATGGTCGCTCGAGCAGAAGCGGCCTGTTCAGCCGCTCGAACGATCTACGGCGGCTCGACGATAGGGACCCTAGTCCATCGGAGAGGAAGGAAGGCCCAAGGCGGAACGCGACCTGGGGGAAAGAGTTACGAGGGAAAACGCAGGAAGGCACGAAGATCCGTCTGCGGGAAGGACCGGGACTCCCGCTCGATTAAAGAATCCGGTCTACGAGTTTCCCAAAAGGTCGGGCTGCCCTTCTCGGAGAGAAACCGTGAAAAACGAGCACTTGCTTAGGGGGAGAAGGGGAGGAAAGGGGCTCGAAATGGAAAAAAAAGGAGGGATGGTTTCTGCAAAAAAAGGTCAGGGGGAGGGACCAAGATGGAAAAACACAATACAGAAGCGCTCTATCTTCAACTAGTGGGTCAGGGGCAACCTCACGTTCGGCGCCGAGCTGCCTGGGAAGGTGAGGTCTACGCAAGCGACGGAAGGAAGAGGGCAGGAAAATTTCAAGCCGGTTCGGGAAAAAGGGGAGGAGAGTACGAGTCACGTCGATCCTTTATTCGGGGGGGGTCGCGTCCTCGTTGGGCGCGAAC
>Ga0179593_1295047_pt1 | contig 13827 bp, 13 predicted proteins | sample CZODoug2_1_08_16_FD_185931 | JGI IMG/M metagenome (GOLD analysis project Ga0179593, IMG submission 185931) | Vadose zone soil fungal communities from Angelo Coast Range Reserve, California, USA - CZODoug2_1_08_16fungal (PacBio error correction) | ecosystem: Environmental > Terrestrial > Soil >...
AAAGTCATAAACCCACAAAAAACGGAAGGGCAACCAACAATCATGTGGGAAGCACAGTAAAAAAATAAAAAAAGCACATCCCTGCACCGCAATCATGGTGGGAAATTTCGGGGGCATTAACATGCGGGGGGGTTTTACGGTGTGATCAAGGAACAACCCGCAAACAACGGTGAATGGGGTCTTATTTTCACATGAGTTAAGGATCGTGCCAAAAAGATTGTCTTTGGGTGGTGCATATGGTTTCGAAAAAGAGAAATCAATCTAGATCCGGGAGAAAAAACGGAGATTATGACATACATTGTATATAACATGTGTTTAGGTGGTGGTTGCGACAGTGGGGCAAATATGACTAGAGAAAGAGAATACCTGGACGAAAATTATTCTACATGCTGCCCAGAGAGAAGATAAGGGGGAAAACACCTAATCTACAGTCAAAACGCCCAACGGTGAACCGGTCCGCATTGTAAACAAAATTATTGAGGGGGTGCCTAATCCGGGGGTGCCAGTGAACACGGTTGGGGGAATCTGACGAAACCGGACGGGGGGGGCGGCTCAGATCGGGTTACAAGACGAGGAATTATAATAAAAACATGGGTAGGGAGGCCATATGCCTGGGGGTGATTAAAAAAGAGGTCCTCAAAAATCTGACACAAAACCCAAGATCGCCGCACTAAACTACCTCCACAAGACCCCCTGAAACAGAAGGGTAACAAAAGAAAATCTGTATCGTGGGAGGGAAAAGGGATTGTTGCTTTGTCTAGGGGGCTTCGCCGATCGGATGCCCTTCACGGTCAATTTCACAGGAGTGTTCCCAAGAAACAGTGGTGGCCGGTGAACACCGGCAGGCGCCCAAATAGTCGGGCTCTTCTCGGTCCCGCATCATAGGTTATAGGGGGTGTAGGGTTTTGGTGCCACCGGCGAGGAGTCCTGTACTGGGCAGCCCCCGGTTTAGTCGTCATGTGTCGGGCACCCGGGAGCACGCCCCTGTCTAGTGGGGGCGGTGCGGGAGACGTTGTGGGTCTCTCGACGAGGGAGCCCTCTTGAAAATAAACTAGAAAACAGGGGGGGAATATTAAAAACCGATTTTCACAACAGGGATGTTAACACGTCTTAATGAAAAGAGTAATCATATAGATTCTCGAAAGAAAGGAAGTACGGAGAGACGAAATTTAGAGAGGTTGGAATAAGCTGTCCGCCTGTAGTAGGCATGAATTTCCCACACACGTAAAGAATTGTGTGATTACACGTCTCCAGGCACAGGACATTTTCTTTAGTCATGAAGAGAATGGTGGGGAAAACTCTTAAGGCCTCTGGGCAAGTGTATGATCTGATCTTGACAAAGAAGCGCAAAGTTATCACAGATGGGGGATAACGAAATGGAGGGAAAATGGACAGACTCAAGGAAAAAACAGTGCCAAAGTCAGATTCCATTGGACAAGCCTCAAAGGAAAGCGGAAATCGGGCAGAAATGACGATTTCGTTTGGGGGGTGTAAATATGTCTGCGTCACTAGAAACTGGGGAAGTCACAAACAGGAGAGAGGTGCAAAACGGCATGGCATAGGGGAAAATGCAACAAAAATTGAAATGACCCACAAAAATTTGAAACAAAAAACAGGGGCCATTCCTGAATTTAATGTGGCACGAAATTCTTGTGAAAGTCCTGAAGAAAAAACACTTCAATTGTGTATGGGAAAAAAATTTAAGAAAACTATTTTTTGTCAAAAAAAACGAGCAGCCTCCCGGAAAAGGGGGTGGTAGAGAATAAACACAGAAAAAACCTAGTGGCTTTGGGGGGGGATTTGCGATAGGGGACTGGGTTTCCTAGGGGCTGACAATACCTAGTTGGATTACCTCGGATGGGGGGGGAGACTTTTATTTTGTGGAAAACTTGGGGGATGTCATGTCCTTTTCAAAACAAAAAGGACATTGAATAAAAACCCACCTCACAAGCTCACTGAGCAAGCAAGGGTACTAAAAAAGGTACTTGCCATATGGTGACATACAATAACAACAAATCGAAAACAACAAGGTACCATCGGGCAGGGGACCCACATAAACAAAGGGGAGTATCCGGGGGGGGACAAAGGCATTCAAGTCAAAGTTCTTGTACTGCTCAGGCTTGGAATGGGGAAAGGCCAGGGAACTCGCCGGGGAGGTTATACAAATGGAGCAAGTCGGCTGAAGCAAAAAACAGACCATCTTGAAAAAAACCATTTTCATCATTCAAACTCAAAATTGGGTACACAAGAGAAGGTGGGTCTAAGATGGAGAAGAAATAGAAGAAGGTCACAATCCATATTCTTGGGGGGACTGGCCAAAAGAAATCACTCTAAATAAAACTTTGTTATCAATGCCTAGGCTAGAGGCATAGGATCTGCAGCACGCCTGCCAAAGAACATTTCCGCTCCTCACAAAACAACTATGGAGGATGGGCGGACACTTGTTTTACAAATTGTGTTGGATTACCAGTCCCTGTGGCCATAAGTCTACCATCGGCAAAAAAGATGGTGGGGTGGGGACCCTAGTCGATTTCTAGATGCAAGTCCAAGTAGAATGGGGGGCAAAGAACATGGGACATGAAAAGATCTTAAAGGGAATGCACGAGAATGGAAAGGGCTGGGGGTCCTACTAATCCCTGGCAAGGAGAAATTGAGGGGAGTTAAAAAGACTTGGCTAAAACGCGTGACGCGCAGAAGAGCTGGAGAAAACCTGTGAACCCTCCAGGGCCATAAAATGGGGGGGGGAATGAGGTGAGGGGGGGGTGGATTTGAAATTCACCAGAAAAAACCGCGCAAGCAACCGGATAGGACGGCCAACGATAGTAGCGGGGTCGATCGTCGAAACAAGACACTAAGGGTTCAAATACCAATTGGAGGAATACATGAGTAGGACACAATCTCATTGGTCCTACTGAAGAACAGAAAACTGACCACTAAAGAAGTTAATTTGAAACCTATAAAGGGCGAGGGCAGTAGAACTACGCCACTCGCACTGTAGGTGCCCCAGCACAATCAACATTTTTTTGGAACAACTGTACTGCCCCATTTTCCACCTGGGGGATCCTAAACCCATTCTCCAAACTTGGGAGGGGGGAGGGACTAAAGGGAGTAGGCTGGGGAGGACACGAATGGATAGAATCAGGTTGTAGAAACAAAAGGGAAAACATACGCATGCCGTTGGGGCACCAATAAGGTGTCGGCAACAGCAAGGAATTAGTGCATGCCGTTAAAAGGGAAACGGGGTGGTCATGTTGAGTCCTTGAAGATCTACAAAGTAAGCTTGGGGGAGGAGAAGATCTGAAAACTGACTCGAATCAGGTGCCCATAAATTGCGGAGGTCTTCAGGATGAGGGTAGCCATCAGCCGCTACACAATCAATGAAAAAATACCACAAGATCCCTTTGAGCCGAGATCGACGAAGAAAACCAAAAACACCGAAAAGGAAAAGCGAGAGAGAGAGGCGCACATGAAAATTTGTGTAGTTGTAATCTGGAGAGGGACGAGCCTAGCCAAGGGAGGACGAATCTAGCAAGGGGGGAACATTCGTGAAGGAGTCAAGCTCTGAGACTACCAGCAAGAGAGGGAAATAATCTGCAGCTACTAAAAAAGGACCACAGGGAAACCTAAAGGGCATCAAAGGCATGGCGTGTTTGCGAAAACAGAAGGTGTCCCCCTTAAGAGCAGGTGAAGAAATGTTAGGAAAGAAGATTAAGCTCCGAAAGGGTCCAGCAAACCTCGTCAAAAAGCATCCAAGTGTGAGAAGGGGCATGGCGTTCCCAAGAGTTTGGAAATTTGGTGCAGACAGTGGGAAGCCAATGGGGGGGATGGGTGAGCTGGACTACCGTGACAATGGGAGTTACGGGACAACTAAAAAGGAGTAACTGTTAGAGGGTCAAAAACTGTGTGAGTGAAGTTGTAGATAACGAACTTAGATGGGGCATCCTCCTTGGTATTATCTAGTGGGCGCACGCCACGGGGATGGGAGGCTCTGATACAGGGATACAAAGGGGAGAGACAGGGATTATCAAAGTGAACTAGTCGATGAGGGTAATAAAAAGGGGACACCCACTCAATTCCTGCAGCAAGGCGAAAGGGGTTTGGGGGATCGATTGGATATCAAGCTTCATTCATGAAGCGAGAAGTACAATGGCGGACCAGGGTTTCTTTGGTGAACTGTGCGGCCAGAGGCGATTGCACCAAAGGGGATTAATGGACATACACTTTGAATCGGCGAATGCACTGGGGGGGAGTATGTAATAGAGTGAAGGGGAATGTGGGGGGGGGGGGGTCCCCCCAATTCGGGTATGTGGGGAGCTGATGGAGGGCGAAGTATGGTCACCCCACAAATAGGTGGGGGCACAAGTGGGGCCAAGTCTACAGGGACTAACACACAATTTTGGGTCAAATGTCCGAACAGGAAAGATTCGGTCTTCGGGGGGGAGGAGAGTGGACAACTGGTCACTTTGCGAGTGAGCTCCAGCAGACTAGGCGCGTCTAGCTCATGAAGACCCAGTGTGGATACGAGGGTGGGATAGGGTGCAGGAAAGTCAACCTCTCTGAGGGGAAGGATGCCTTATGTGATACGACCATAAGGAAAACATTATCGGGGGGGGACCATTAGGTTTCCTGATGTGAAAAGGTTGGGGGAAAACGCTGCGGGCTGGGTAAATCAAGATTGCGGGGACATTTGGGAGGACAATCAACGGGCGATGGACGTAGCTGAAAAGACATCTTTAAAGTAAAATACCAAGGAAAATATGAAACCTTTGGCCACACAAGGGTCGACAGCAAGTGTTGACCAGGTGTTAACTAACAAGATGGGATGTGGGGGGGGGGAGTTTTGGGGGCTTGTGCAGGTCAAATAGTGGCAAGGGACAGGTTTAAAGGTAACACTTCGGAGATCATGAGGGTTGAGGGGTGGGTTGGAAAACCTTCCTGAAACAGGAAGTCAGTGCGCTACCGGGTCAAACACAAAAGAAACTAAACTCCAGCACAGATTTGGGAATCCCGGGGGGGGGGGGGGGGGTTGTGGGGGGGGGGGAGTAGATTTGGGGTGAAAACAAAAACCGCAGGAACAGCCAAGAAAAAACAAGAAACAAGCAATCACTAGGAGGCATGGGGTGTGAGTTTGTAGGTAAAAACGCTGGAAATTATGCGTAGGGGACACCCAAAAAAAAGTTTTCAGGAATGATTGGGGCTCTCCACCAGGTCAGTTGGGGCGTGTAAGGCATACACAGGAGTTAGGCAAAGACGTGGCGGGACCTTGACCCAGAAGTGGTGAAGCTTGGGGGGTGCAAGTAAATGGCTGGTTAAAATTTGAAAAATAATCAAGTATGCAGGGGGGGGGGGTGGGGGACCATAATACATGATTACCATTGTCAGGAGGGGCATGCAGCATAAATCAAATAGAATCGAGCAATGGGGGAGGAAGATCTGATAGTCTCCGAGAACTTATTCCTGGGGGGGGGCCAGGGAGGGGTCCCTTTTGTGTCAGACCGTTCGTTGAGAACCATATGGGGAAACGAGAACTTTGCGATTAGGGGAAGATGACAAGAGATAAAACAGTGGCCTTGTTTTGGAAAGCTTCATGGTCAAAAGGTCGATAGGCGGACATGGACATCCGCCACTGAACGGGAGGAGGCCAAACTAGACAATATCTTTCTAAGGGGGGGGGAAAGGAGGCTGGCTGTAACATGGGGAATCTACGAGCAAGGGTAAATGTATCTAAGGCAAATGTTCCCCCCATAAGGGAGGAGCTCTAACGTTTGAGAGATCGAAATGCTCGGTAGAATCCAGGGGGGTAAAATTGGGGTTGGGTCAGAGTCCTGTGTAGCGATGGGTCGCGGCCTATACAGGGGGGATTGAGAATTGGGGGGGTCTACATTAGAGAAAAACTGGGGTGTTCTGAAAGTGACTATAGGTTTGCCAGATCAAACACACAAGGGCACTATCATATCTGAGGGTGGAGGGTTGTCACATTATGTTTCCTGGGACAAATGGTGAAATGAAGTTCATGGGGGGCTGAGATGAGAATCAGAGACAATCATCCCTACTCATTGCGTACTGTCAGATTGGGGTGGTATGACCCAAGCTTTTTGGTATGGGTAGGGAAGTGGGAGTGGGGGGGATAGGTGGCTGTGTGTAACATAGTGGGATGACCGTGGCTGTAGGGAGATCCAGACGCGCAGAGAAGTGTGAAGGAAAATAACATGCTTCTCCGGAATTCCAGCGTTTGCGCTTTTGCAGAAGAAGGCATCGCGGCATGATCCCGCATCAGGGGGGTACAGGAGGGAATTGAACCCTGCTGGCGAGGGAGTGTCACTGTATCTTGTCTGGCAAGGGAACTTAGATCTGGGAAAAAGAAGGGTGAGTCAAGGGGGTGTAGAGGGATCTCAACAGTGAAGTATGCAAAAACTGGGAAATTGACAACCAAAGACCGTAACAAAGGGTGATAGGGAGATGCAGAAGCTCCGATCTGGGCAGCGGGTTATCTCTACTGACTCGGTAAGAACACATGGAAAACCCGAACAAAACGGGAGTTTTGAGGAGATACAGTTTTCAGTTTATTAGGGACTGCAATAAAAAAGAAAAAGCCAATGTCATGGGTTGTCTTGGGAGGGGTGAGCTTGAATCAAGAACCCACTAATGGGTGGGGAGGAGACCACCATGTATATGGCTTCAGAATGAGAAGTGAAGGCAGTGGCAGGGTGGGGGGCCATTCTTGGCTTATGGGCGGGTTGGAACCGTCGTTGTGGGGGTTGTGATGGAGGAGGGATAAATACTCTCAAAACACGACCCACTGATTATCGGCCCAGAGGAGGGCTCGAAAATCCTCCCCCCCAGAACACTCTGTCCACACTAGCACAACCCAAATCAGGGGGGCGCAAGCCCAGTGGAACCCTTCCCGTGTGCAACCGCCTTTTCGCTTCAAGAGGCTTTTTTACGTCTTGTGTCATTCCAGGGACAATGCGAGTTTGTCTTGCACTTCACTCTCCATTCCCAAGGTAGGGTAAACCTTGACTTTGTCTTCCGCGCTTCGGTGTCGTCCGCTAACTACCACCGTGGGTGGAACCGTGTGGGTCGGGCTAAGGATCCACGCCGTAACCGGGGATTGAGGTGGGCTGTGGTGTGAGGGGGGGGGTTTGTCCATCTTTTTTGGTTTTCTTACCGGCTATCCGGTGAGCACTGTCGGGGGTTCCGCTGGGGGCAGGGCTCGGGGGGGGGGCACCACGAGTACCGTGATTATAGTTGGAGGGAAGGGGGACTGAGGGGGCGATACCAGTTTCCTCATTCAGGCACCTTTGGGAGTGAAATAGGTTATTGCGTGGGGGGGGTGAATTGGAGGCCGGCAATGTTCAGATTGGAACTGGACGTACCAGCTAAAGGGTAGAACCTGAGCAAGGCTGCAACCCAGGCGATAAGACTCGGAACGAAAACTTAAGTGAAAATCTTACATAAGGGGGACAAGATTACACTCATGTGGGAAAACGATGGGTCTAAGCATAATTGAATTTTCAACCGAGGAACAAGACACTCACTGCGAATCACAGGTAAATGAAGAAAGAAAAATCAAGGGGCTCAGGGGGGGATATACCCCGAGTACCTCAACCGCGGTCACACAAGACCCCCATATAGCCACGAAGCCTCCCCTAACGAAAAAGACCAGTGGAGGAAACCCAGCCCAGCTGCCGGAAAGAAAATGAGTGGAGATTTAGAGGCTCTGGAGTCAGATCAGACCGGGGATGTCCCAAACCAGATGCAAGGGAAAACTGTACGTTGAACCCCTCCCACCTCAGAGATGTCAGTTACCAGCAGGTTGATTTTGTATTGGAAAAAAGATGGGAGTCCTTTAACCAAGTGGATCTCAAATGGGAAAAAAATACAAATCTAGGAATGGCACCACTTGCCCGACAAAGGATTAATATTTCCGATGACACAGGAACTCACCACAGTTTAACACCTGAGGAGAAAAAAAAAAAGGGAGATCCGAAAGACAGCGAAAGAAGGGATTAGGTAGCTGGGTAATGCGCTAATGTCACATGTCCTGAACCAAGCCTACCTTTCACACCCACATAAAAGTGGGTGGCTTACGGTCAGAGAGCTAAAAGTTGCTGGGGCTGAAGGGAAGGAGAAAAATTGGAAGCTCTGAAAAAAAAGGCAAGGGGGATTCTGAAAGCGACCCCGAAGCGCAAGAGTGAGAAAAAAATTTTCCTAAACTAAAGATGGGGGATGGACAAAAAAAAAGTTAGACTCATGGCAAGGTCTACAAAAGGGAGAAATAGGCATTGACCTCTAATAGAGAATGACTCGCCCATAGCTGCTAAGGTCATGCTTTTAGTGTCCTGGCTGTTGCGTCACTCTACAACTTGTAACCAATCACCGGGAGGAGGTCCCACCTGTTCTATAAAATTCCCACAAATTTACATCCACCCAAAGGTCTTCCCCACCCTCTATGGCAAGGCAAAGAGTCATTTGCCTCCACCTGCGTTGTGAAATAAGGCCAAGCCACAAGATTGGGGGTGGAGGGAAATCAACGTCAGGAACTAGGGGGGGTCATAACGTACAACGAGAATCAAAAGAAAAAAAACGGCCAGAGTGTGAAAGAGAACACACATCCAACGAAACCTTTGTGCGGGGGGTTTGAAATTTTATGGATGGGGGGAGGTTTCCTGGGGCATGAAAACAAAGCCCTAGGTTTTCCAAAAGAAGGTTAACTTTGTTGTAGAGCACTTGGAGGGGGGGGGGGGAAAGGTTTCTTGGAACGGATGCCTGGGGACTGTAAACAACAAATCACCTCCTCCAAAAAGATCACATAAAGTGGAACTGATGAAAGGGTTAACAGGGGGCACATGACAAAATAGCAGAACAAACCAATCAATCGGGACTGGTACCACAGACCAAAAGGGGGGCTGTCGCAAAACTGTGTGGGGGGGACAGTTTGCGGGGGATCATCGGAGTTACTGACCTCGGAATGTAATGCGTAAAAACAGACACTCGACTTGGGGTTGATCAAAATGGAGCAATGAAAAGGTGGGCTATCCCAGCAAGTCTAAAGGGAAAATGCAGCATGCCTAACCGAGGAAAAGATTACCAGGGGGCTATTATGGGAGGGAAAATGACTCAATTCACAAAGAAGAAAAAAGGCGAAAGGCCGTCACCTATAAAAACGAGACGAAACCACGGTGGTTCTAAGGCCTGAGCGGGGCGGTCTGCGGGAAGTCACTTCAAAGACAGTTGGAAATCAGACTACAAAGAAACCGAATATAAGGGCTATGGTCGGACACAAATTGGGTGACAAAGTGTGGGATTTCAGTAATGGAAGGAACGGTCTACAATCGGGTGCCACAACAAAGTGGGGGACATAAATTCGTCGTTTCCGATAAAGAAAGGGAAAAAAGAATGGGGACCAAACACATGGGTTCACTATTGAAGCTTTCACGGGGAATAGGGAAGATGACTGGTGGATGTCTACGACTCACGACCTGGCATGGAGAAGCGTTGGGGGGAAGCATTTTCCCAAAGACCAATTTGTCGACATCCAACTTCGTTACGCGGCAGACTCCTTCTGGTTTATCAGAAAAGGTCTTGATTAACAAATCCATATCCCATGGCGAGGAAGGGGTTGTTGGGTAATTTGATGCAGAAACACGCCGAGCATCAGTCAAAGTGAGTCAAACGAAAAGAGTACTCGTGGCGAAAGGTAAGAAGCCTACCCAAAGGGGGGGAAGGCAGCAAAATGAAGGTATATAGACAATGTGTATACACAGCTTAGGGTTCCTAGGAATCAACAAAAAAATTTCCAAGACAATAGGTATGGGGACACGAAGGGGAGGGAGGTGGAAGGAAGAAATTCAAAAAAAAGATTGACACTGGGAAGGGGGAAAGCGACAACAATCACCATTGGGGAAAACCTCTGGCACAACCATGCCAAAACATGGATTGGGATCAAAAGGAATATCAACCTGGTATGAGGTTCTGGAAGAAGGGGGAGGTTAGAGGTTGAGGGGAAAGAGAGACTGGGGTATCACAGTGACGGACACCTTCAGAAGTTAAAAAGGGGGGGGGGAACGGGGGTGTGGATGCCCAGACGGCCTTCTAGCATGCCTTTGAGGGGGCATGTGGGTATTGGGCGTAGGAGGTCAGAGTTAGCCCAGGTAGCAGGTGTGTCAAGGGCTTCGGGACTATCACCTAAGGGTCCAGCACAGGACTTATTGGCGAAAAAGGGATTAGGGAGGGATAGTCAGCAGAATCGCCAGAACAGTGGCAATCAAAAAATTCCCAATGTTATCACTCATCTCTATAAAACAAAAAAACGGAGGACGTCCCCGAGCGTCTCGCTCCTGGGCTAAAGGGGGTGTTCAGATTTGCACTTTCGGACTGGAGCGGAATAAGAAAAACAAGGGCCTGACGACACCGCCCTGTGATGTCCCCGGATGATCTTCAAGCAAGGTCTTCCGCCAAAATACTAAATGCTGACATCTCAGGGAATCGAAAAGGAAAAAAAATGAACCAAACAGGGTAAACTAAAGGCAGTCCAAAAAGGACCGGAGGTTGGAGAAAAAACAAAACTCCAGTGAACCCCTTGAAATGCATTGGAAAACACTTAAACAAAAAGATTCTTCATCAACCTCGACCAATCCAGAGTCGGCAGAAAAAACACGCAATTGGAAGGAATTCCTGGGTTCTTGAAGAAAGAAAAGGGGTGGAAAGGGGTGCCAGGGAAAATGGTGGGGGGCCAAAAAAAAGTGGATTGGGGAGCGGAATGGAAACTACAGGGCAGGGTGGGAAGGGTGAATGACACCAGACTTCCGTTGTAAAAGGGTTCAGAAAGATTGTATGGAAGGGGTTGAGGGATATTAACTAAAGTAGATTGGTGGGTATACGAAGGGTTATACAGATTGGAGTGAACGCAAGGGAAACTTGGGGGTAGCGCTTCTAACGGGAGAAACACCGGAGAAGAGTGCATGGGTCTAGAATCAAACAGGAAATAAGGAGATTCTCTTTTATCAACTTCCAAAAAAAAACACCCATCAATTCCTGAAGACATTGGGTAACTGGAGTTGTCATCATGAATTTTAGCAAGAATGATGCTGAGTGGAGAGTCTATGGCTTAAAAAGGGGGATTGGTGAACCATGTGGAAACAGAAGTCCTACATGGAAAGGGGGGATTAAGTATAAAATGTGCCCATCTTGCGGGGCACTTGAGGTTAATGCTGGGGGGAATGGTCAATGTTTTGTGTACACAAGGTCTTGGAATGGAGGTTGAATCTATAAAGAGCGGGGAAAAGGAGGTGGAACCAAACACAAATATTTGGCAAAAGATGGGGAGCATTTCCGTGGATAACTGACGGAAATGAAAAGGTCAACAAGGGTAAGAAAAAGGGAAGAATGTGAGAACTTTGGATGAGAGTGCACACGGGGGGTCGGTTCAGGAGGTGACTGAAAGAGAATAGGAAAGTATCCGACTTGCATAAGAAAACCCGGGGTGGAAAGGATCGGTTTGATAGGGTTTAAAAACGGGGGAAATCGATCTGTCTTGAATAGGGAAGCATGAAGTCCATACCGAAGACCACATGTGGTGTCAAAAATAAAACTGTGGTGTACGCAAGGCTTTAGGGGCCAGGAATGTACATGGTTTTGAAAAAGGGGGGGACCGGGTTGGGCTGGTGCGAGACAAAGAGTGGGCGGAAATTGGGGAAACGCGTCGATGGAGGGACGCGGAACAATCATGGGATTAAAGACAGACACGATGCTGGACCTGAACGGTTGTACACCACAACAGGGCGACAGCACAAGTTGTGTGACATGTGGGAAATACAAGGGGGATGGGGGGGGGGTTGAGAGGGGGGGACATTGTGCCATCAAAAGATGAAAAACAAGAAAAAAAACATTAAAATGGTTAGGTCCCCTTTCTATGGATAATGAAGGTTGTGGGGGTTGTAGTTACCGTCATGCCAAGAAGGACATGGGGAAGCCACATTTTCCACAAAATCAACCGTTCTCGCCCAAACTCTTTTTGGGTCATCACTCTTGGCTTTTTAATGCCTCTTGACCGCCCATCGAAGCGCATAAAACAGGCACTAAACTATCGACGTGGTGGGGGGGGGTGGTTGGACGTTGGAAAGGGGGGGAGATGGTCTGTTAAAAAAACATGGGGGGGCATGAAGGCATTAGCTCAAGCCAACATTGCAGGGGGCTGCCTGAAGGGGAGGCGGACAACGGGAAGCGCAACAGTATGGTGCTGTCCTTTGGAACGCGGGGGGTGGGAGAAATTGTGGGTTGGGTTTGCCATGGAAATTGGGGGGGTATGTTTCCATAAGGAGTAGTTTGGAAAAAGAAAGGGGAGGGGTAACATGGGTCGAGTTGGTGCGCCAGCCATACACATCAACCAATCTAATCATGCAGCTCGTGGGGGGGATAGAATATCTCTGGAAGTCTCATGAATTTCGACTTGGTGATACACCACCTTGTGGGCCAAACAAAAGTAAAAAGGAGGGAATTTGGGGGGGAAGAGGCCTTTGGCCGGTGTACACATATGTTTCTGTAACTTGGCCGAATTAAGGGGAATATCCAAGACTCAGACACTGGCAGTTGGGGGTAAAAGTAAAAAAAATTGTTACTTCTAGGCGACTCAAAGGGAAGCGGAAACTGCAAAGGTAAGCACAATGGGTAGGGTATGTGGTGGGAACGGGGATGCTGAGTGTCAAGACATTGGGACAGAAATACGCATTAAGGAAATCATCATGGTAAACCCTCCCGAGGGAGATTCTCACTGGTTCGAAGAAAAGGATGAAGCTGGTATCCTAAGGTGGGGGGGTAAAAACCTGGTTTGTTTTGGCCTGATATTAATGGTTTATCGGGCCTCCTTTCTCAGTGGTCACTCTACCTTTGGACTCTGCGCGTGGTGGAGGGGCGCACAATGGATAAAAATGTGGAGTCCAGGACCGACGATGGGGTGAAAAATACCAAAAAAGGAGGGACCTAGAAAGCACTGAGGGTGTGATGGGGGGGGAATGGGAACGGACATGTGCCTGGAATATTTTACATTCGGGAAAGGTAAGGAGGTAAAGGCAGAGGCCGAATTAAAATCAGACAGGTCATGGAGACTATGGGGTGGTACACAGACCTTTTCGAGGGTTATTGTGGAGGAGGTGAGTGATGGGCGAAGGGAGTGGGGGGTATTGGGGGGGACAAGGTTGATAAAGAGGTGTGAAACCCCATATCACAAGAAATAGGGGCCTTCAATTACAAGATATCAGTATATTCCGATTGGTGGACGTGGACAAAGAAGGGACTGGGCAGAAAATCAGCAGGTGGTCCAGGAAGGAGGGAAATGATTGATCTGGAGTTTGACAAAAAGGGAAAAATCTGGCTGTGGACAGAGGCTGACGCAGGGCAGCATGGGGGATAATGTAGTCAAAAAAATTTGATTTGATACAGTGGGTTCAAAACAAGGGGGTGGTGGTCGAACAAAAACAATGAAACACCTGTTTCTACATGGGTCTAAAAAGCCGCCTATCGTGGAGAGAGATGAAAGATATGAAAACTTATAGGTGGAAGAGAAACACAAGATTGACAAACAAAAGAAAAACACGGAGTGTGGATATAGACAGGGGACACTGGGAAAGGGAGTGACGCCATCATAGCGCCATTCCAAAGTTTTCTCGGTGGAGGGGGGGGAGAGAAAGAAAACTAAGGGTGAAGTGGCATAGGAAAACAAAGAGGGAGGGACATTCGTATGGGATATATGACTGTGGTTGGTCCCTGGATTTGTCTGATGGTCGGGGGAACAAAGTCCGGGGGGGGTGGGGGTTGTATTAGGGGGGA
>Ga0179593_1302690_pt1 | contig 13827 bp, 21 predicted proteins | sample CZODoug2_1_08_16_FD_185931 | JGI IMG/M metagenome (GOLD analysis project Ga0179593, IMG submission 185931) | Vadose zone soil fungal communities from Angelo Coast Range Reserve, California, USA - CZODoug2_1_08_16fungal (PacBio error correction) | ecosystem: Environmental > Terrestrial > Soil >...
CTAAGCCGGAAATTCTTAAAACTCCGTAGTCAATCCGTGAATCCAGCCCCAGACAACACTCCGTCAAGCAACAGTCGGCAAAGGCGTATACAGACGGACAAAAACCCCGATGCAATGGGTCAGAAAAAAAACCAAGCCTTTGAAAACCCCCAAAAAAAGAGGGGACAGCAAAAAATAAGCGCAGGAAACGGGATGTCTTCTCGAAACGAGTTCTTGGACATCAAGCGAGAAAAAAACGAAGCCGAAAAAAAAGCAAACACAAGAGAGGGGGGGTTCATACGACAAAGAAGTCGGGGGAAAAACCAAACTCGATCCTAAAAAACGAAAAAAAAGACGCCGGAAACGACGCATGGACACTAAGCCGACGCGAAACGACCTGATGGGACGCATGCAGAAAAAAAGGGGGCGCAAAGGAGGCCGAAGAAGGATGGAACGTGGGGTCAGGACACATAAATCTAGAAAACACGAGGACCAAAACGGTCCCATGCCGGGCAAGCGAGAGGAGGTACGGAAAAAATAACAACACTCCCCTGGACGAAAAAAAATGGATCGCAAACAGAGAACAGGAAAAGAGACGATCTTCGGAAAGTGGAAATTCGCAAAAGTAGGGCAGTCCCCCGCCACTGGGAAGCTGTCGGAGAAAAAAACGAAACCAAGCAAAGGCACCCGAGGAAAGGGTGAGTGTCTGCAAAGCCTGGATCGACACGGACGAGAGGCCCAGGGGAGGGACAAATACATGGTGGGGGCGGGAAACGCCCGCAGTGCGCGGTGCAAGTCGCCGCAATAATGGCAACCGGGGTGGCAGGGCGGCGAACAAGGGGAGGGCAGTCGGCGGCTAAAGAAGATCACAGCCGGAGAAACGCCTCCAGGGGGGACGACTACAGTCATCACAGGTTCTACTAAGGAAAACCCCCACCAAACGGGAGGTCCAAAAAAAAGACCCGACAGTACTCCAGCTTTGAAAAAAGTAAAAAAGCGGCAAAGTCACTGATAAAGACGACGCCCGGCGCGAAGCGAACGAAGAACTTCCAAAGAACCAAATTAAGTACTTGCGAAGGGGGAAAGGGGGTGCAGCCTGGGAAACGGCTACAGGCCGTGGGGGGGAACGACGAACAGAACCGAGGGGACCGGTGGAGAAGGGACATCGTCGCGATCCACACGTCTTGGCGGAAAAGGGAAAATGGAGCCAAAACCAGGGGGGCAAGCAAACCACCGCGAAACAAATGAAAAAAATAAAAAGACATCGCACTACGGAAAGGCCAAATCCCAAAAGAGAGAAAAATGAACTTTTCGGAAGTAAGACAACGCGGGATGCAAAACGGGGTCAACAATGTTCATGTGCCAATGACGTTAAAGGAGTCACGGGGCTGAGAACGAGTGGAAATAAGGCGACAGACGGAATGCAGCGGGGGTAAGTGAAAAACGAGGGGGAAGCAGAAGAGGGTCGGCAGGTGGTAGAGAACCCGAAAGGTGGAAGAAAACCTTAACGACCAGTTACAGGGAGAAAAGAACAGGTCAGAGGGTCAAAAAATGCGGAACTCAAAAAACGACGTTGTTCCCCTCCTGGAAACTGGGGGGAGGTAAAAAAAGGAACCGTCGACTGTTCAGGGGCGGGGGAAAGAAAGAAGTAAAGAAAGTGTCGTCCTGAAGGAAAGGGAAGTCTACACTTTCGGATCATCAAGCAAAACGCAAGGGAGAAAGAAAAGGGAAGGGGGAAAGAGGAAGCTAAAAGATCCTCAATCGTGGGGGGGGTCAGGAGGGAGGACGGGAGAAAACCGGACCCAACTTGGAACTAAGTGCTGGAAACGAATCAAGGTTGAAAGACCAAAGGAAATCACGGAGAGGTCAAAACTTCCGTGTCCGACAACGGGGACACCGAAAGGGGGGCTCAGACGTCTCCAAGAAAAAAAAAAAGATCCAACTGAAAAGAAGGGGCGAGGAGAAAGAAGGGTGGCCATCCGGGGTACAAGGGAATACATTCCCCGGGCAACAACGTCCCAAAAAATAACGGGAAAGATGAGGGTTTGATTGGGATCTTACGAGGGGACAACCGGAGGCTGGGAAAGGAGAGGAATGAAGTTGACAAAAGACTCCAGTCAAGGGGGATAGGGAAGGGACGGGGAACATTCAAACTGAATAGAAAAGAAAGGGAACAAACATGAAAACGAAAACCTGGGTTGAAGAAGAGAGCAGGAAAAGGAATTAATCAGTGTCATGGGGAAAAACTGGGGGGGAATCGAGTAACAAAACGAGAAACTGAGGGGGGGGGAAGGAGAGCACAAGGAAATGAGAAGTGAAGTGCTAGTGGAAAAGGAGCTGTCACCCAGATTCCAGAGTACGCGGGGGTGTGTCATTGAAAGGAAGTCAAAAGAAAAAAAGAAGAAGCTCTTAAACACTAGGAGAGGCACTTATCGAGCTGCAGAAAAAGTAAAAAAAGACTGTCAGTTAACGAAAACAAAGAAAACCCAACGACCTGAAAAGCGCGGGGCGCCCGCCGAACAGCTGAAAAAAGAAAAGAAAGCCAAAAAGCAAAAGGGGGGAAGGAGCTTGTGAAGAGCGACGGAAACAGGGAAACTCAAAAGATCAACAGTATCGTAGACCGAAGGGTGATCGGTGAACTCCCCGGTCACGAAAACGGTTACGGCTCCACGGGACCGCGAACAAAAGGCGTGATCCGGCCAACAACGAAAAAACAAGAACGACCAAATTGGGAGAATTGAAGCGGGTGGGCCCGGCCCGGGAGGGGGATCACTTTCCGACGAATCCTTCATGCAGGCCGCCAAATGTCGATGATCCGTGACAGCAAGTGTCAAAAAGAGGCAGGAAAAGAGGGACAGGAGTTAAAAACGGAGGTGAAGCGTAGTGAAACAGCGAAGCCGTTAGGGTTGGAAGCATCAGGATAACGGCAGGAAGAAAGTTCGTCAACAGTTTTGGTGACCTTGAGCGCAGAGAGAGGAACCAGTCAAGGGGACGGAGTCACGACCGAGCCCGGATCAAAGAACAAACCAGGGAGTACAGAAAAAACGTTCAAGCTGCCAGACAGCGGAGCTCCATGGACTGACCAGGGAACTTACACCCTCCGTGCACCCCAGTCGACAATAGAACGATGGGAAGGGAAGGTCGAAGGGAAGAGTTTCCCGCGGGGGAGGCCAAAAAGAAGGGAACTGGGACATCGAACAACTCGGCCCCGCGCTGCATCCCGCGAAACCTGCCAAAGGGGGTCAGCCAGAGACAGATACGTTTACAAGAGCGCCGACAAAACCAACGTATGACTGGCCACCGGGCATCTAATCACCATGCTCCCCAGCGGTCAGGCGCACGGGCCTTTATGAAGGTCCGCGGAGACGGCAGCACACTAACTCAAAAAGGAGAACGAAGGGTAGGAGATGTTTCACTCAAAGGGGACGTTCCGCCGCGGCCAGTAAGTTTGTTATGAACGAAGCGGGGGGGTAAAAGTAATATGAAAAAAGAGGAAGGAAGGGGAGGACAGGAATGTTTCTTGTTCAGAAACCTAAAAAACGGTGCGGCGTCCAGCCGTTCAGCACCAGCCACTTTTGCCGAGGGGACGTAACGCCGCACGGCCTGGAAGTGCCAAAAATGAAGGGTCATCCATGTCAATTGGGACTAATCTCAGGGAACCGACACGTGTACACAACATCGAACGAGCATACTCAAATGGAGAGACTGGCCAAAGGTTCCCTGCTCTAACCCAATCCGACTCACAGGCGGTTTGACCCAGGGCGGACTTGCAGAAACTCTTCAATCAAAAATAAACGGAACGAGAGAATGGGGAGTTTTTAACGAACCAAGTGCGGGCCCAGACGTACGCTGTCGGGTGAATTTCAAAAAAAGAAACTCGCGCAAACAGGGACGGGTCAAAGGAGGCCCCTCGCCGAGAACATGTTTGCTGCGACCAAAACGTTTCATCTACAGTGCTGAGGCCGTTGAAGCGACCCGGTAGCCTCGCGAAAACAAGCCCAGGACGAGGGGGGAGGCGGTTTCCATCCACGGACAAGGACCGTGGTTTGGAAAAAAGACACGATCGCGGTGCGAAAGCAATGTCATCTCATTCTGGACTCGCGGAAACGGCGGGCAGGGGGTGGCTCAAGGAGGACGAGACCACGTTAGCCGAAGACCCAGGACAACTTTCGGAAAAACGAAAGAGGCTGGCCAGTGCAGCGGTGGAACACAAGCAAAAGGGTGGTCACTTGCCCAGACAGGCCGGCGGGCATAATGGTAAGATAAAACCTCCGCGCGTACTAACGAAAGGGAGCTACGGGAGGCATACCACACGACTCAATACGTTCAGAAAAGACAAGGGAAAACGATGCACCGTTACACCACGGAGGAAGTCGACGCGCTCGAACCACGCCCCGCAACTGGAACCATGGTCGCGAGGCCGGGTCCCTGAGGCACGCTCCAGGCCTCGAGGACGCCCCCTCGGAGTGGCGCCAGAAATCAAAAGAAACCAGCGCTCCGAACGACCGGCCAAAGGAGTGAGGAAGTCGAGGCAAACCTTCTTGCTCGTCGTGGCCCTGGTGAGCGCTTGACCAAGACCGCGGAAGAGCGAGCCGAATCGAAGACCACATAGCAAACGGACCGCCACCTGGCAGGCAGACGGTAGAGGACAAGGGACTGCTGGGGGAAACACCGAGTACTAACCATGAAAAACGAAAAGATGATCACTAGCTCAGCCTGCCGTTGGTCACGGCACCGTCCCGCGGTCGGACGTGATTCGGAAGGACAGGAACAAAAAGCCATCACACATGGGGAGGGGGTTCCTGGCAGGAACAGAAAACAGGAGTAAACACGGGCCCAAAACTGCAAAATGGAAGATCTCCCCGCACTGAAAAGGAGCGTTTTCGTGACCCCGGTAAAGTTGCCAAAATTAATCTGGGCCTCAGGGGCAAGTGGAGATCAAACAACCAAAAAACCCACGGAGGATAGGAAAAAAGGGCAAGAGCGTAAAGACTTGACGAGGATTCAGGCATATTCGAATAACGGCCTTTACGAACCGAAAAGATGAAGCAAATCGGGAGACAGACCCCAGGTGGTGGAAGAAACCAAGTGTAACGACCCGCACATCTCCCGCCCACGGAACCGGAAAAGGAAAAACAAGAAATCCAAGGTCTCTTTACTTGTCTTAAGCGATCTCCAAAACGAATACTACCGCTAAAACCAGGAGAAACAAACACAAGAAGGGGCCACAGGATGAGAAACCTAGCTGGAAATCGGAAAAGACATCTAGCCGTGAACAAGGAGTACAAGCCCGGGTCGTAAAAAAGAACAATGTGACGTATATACCGGCGAGCCCTGACAAGCGCGCCGGCTATTGAGATTGGAGAGAGGTCCACAGCTTATCGAGCAACGCCCGGGGCCGAAGCTGGTTCATTCCTCATGAGCGCACTCACCGCGGGGAGAAAGAGAAAGGCAAAGAAAAAAAGGGAGACAAACAAGACCTCCAGTTGGGGAAGGGGAGTGCCAGACTAAAAAGAAAGGTGGGATGTCTGAAAGAAAAAAGAACGGTCGCGGAAAAACAGTGAGATGCAAAAGCCGACACGGGAAACCCGGGACCGGCGAAAAACCCTGGTGCACATGAGAGTGGGGGGGCGATTCAGTCGGGGAGCGGAGCGTAAGTGTGTGAAGGAACGACCAACTTCCCCCCCCCACAAGAAAAACTCGGGCACTGAACAGTGAGTGAGGGAGGACGTGCGGAGACCTTACGACGGGGCCATACAACGCGAGATCAGATACAGGCGCCAACCATAGCCCACGGCCAAAACTGCTTAACAGGAAAAAAAAAGGGCTGGGGTTTTCCAACGAAGACCAGGGGAGACAGCAAACGAAGAAAGGGCGAAGAGGGAGCTACCGCGTACTGCGGGGACAACGAAGCGAGAAAAAAAAAAGAGGCCGGTAGAAAAGACGTATCTAGTTTCAGACGAAAAGGACACCACGTAACCACCGCCGATTCGCGTGGATCCCACACGCCGGCACGGAATCGAAGGAGACCACCGCCAATCCAAAAAAAGGGCCTTCGACTGGAGTAACCTGTGAACTGGGCAAAACGGCTTGTAAAGCCGAAAGAATGAAAGTGTGAAGACAAAAAGGGGACTAGACGAGGGCCGCTTGAAAAGGGGAAAGGGACAGAAGCGAGCACTTCCACCCCGACAAGCAGACCGTCAACCGTGGGGAAAACCAGAAGGAGACAGTCAAAAGTCAGAGCGGGTTCAGGAAAGGGAGAAAGAAAAATGTCTACAAGTGCGCCCCAACGGGAACAAGAGTGTGTTAGGAAGTCAACAACGAGGTTTCAAATGGGAACACGCTACAGTTAAAGGTGAGTACTGGAAGCATTTTAGGAAGATAAAAAAAAACGTTAGAGAGACCAAAAAAAAACCAGTAAATGGAGGACCGAAGATTTGGCGGAACAGGCCGACGGGGCAAGTTTCATTGAAGACACAGCCCAGGGAGAAAAGGGGTGCGACCGAGCATACACGGAACATTGAGGGGAGGCTAGGAAAAAAAATGCCTGGGCAGACACAAACTGCTTCCGAGGAAAGGACAATACTACGACTGGACTGTCAGCAGACGGTGAACTGACGTATCAAACAAACCACGCCTTTTCGGCGGTCCAAAGGCCGAAAGTGAAAAAAAATCTGCCGAGGCAAGGGGGGAAAAGTAAAAGGGGGGCCGAAAAGCAAATCGGAATAAGCGCGAGAATCTGCTGAAAAGCAAAAGGAAGGGGAGAAAAAAAGGCAGTAACAAACCCGACTTCAACTGGGTAATAAGGTGAAAGAGAACCGGGCCCTAACTATAAAAATGGGGACCGAACCGACCACGCTCAAAAAATATGGGGGTCCAGGGAGATACAAAGGGGACAACAAGACAAAGGTCAAAGAAAAACCTCAAACCGCCCTAGAGGAGGGGGCTAGCCAGATGGAAAAAATCGCCAGAAGACTGGGCACAAAAAGGAAAATAACGCCCACGAGTTCAGAAAAAAATAAGGAGTCGGGATGTTTGCCCGAAACACCTTTGAGTATAATAAGAAGGGGAAGGACGGGGGGGAATGCCAAGGGATGGCAGGTTACCGAGACTGAATAAAGCAGTCAAAAAGAGGGGAAGGAATTCGCTAGAAAGGAAAAATCTTGAGGTAGCAGAAAGGGGAAACGGTCCCAAGAAAGAGAGGTCCCGAAAGGTTGTACATGGTGTTAAAAAAAGAGAAAACCACTAAAACTGCATGGTTATCAAGAGGCAAAACCCTAAGCAAGAAGTAAGAAGAAAAAACCGCCAAACAAAGAAATGGACTCCAGGGAACATCTGGGTTCCTTACGTTCGAAAGAGGCGCTACATCAAGGGGAGACATCGAGCAGGACGACAGTACGTACGCCCAGGAAGAAGGAAAAAGGGGCGGGTTAAGGTAACAGCGCACTCGAGAAAGTAGTTGTGTTTGGTTTGACCAAAAAAAGGAGGATTCTCAGCCGCCACAAGGGGGAGAGGAGGAAGTGGAAAACGACCCCATGATCAAAGTATTCAAAGCATAGAAAATCGGGGTCGAGGGGAAATGGCAAAGAGGGTCAAAGGGCCTGGGAAAAACAAGCGGTCAATTCATGGGAAGGTGGGTCAGAAGACAAAGCCAATAATGAACACCCTGATTCAACTGGGAGACCTGGTGACAAAAAATTTTTACCAGGAAAAAAAAACCAACAAAGTCAAAAAATCAAAACAAAAGCGAAACCAAAAGGAAATGAGGGGTTTGGGTCAGTGAACGTCGTAAAGGGGACAAAAAACCCAACTTTCTCATCCCAGGAAAAGGGGGCTAAAGCGAAAGGGGCCCGGACCCAATGGCCCAGGAGAAAGGATTAAAGGGACGAGAGTGTTCAAACGAATCTAAGGATTGACAACACTGTTGGAACCCAAGAGGACATCGGGGGAAGGGAAAAAAATAAACTCAGCAGGGAATCAATGGGTGGCAAAGGGGGTCCATTGTTGAAATACGCCTCTCACAAAAAAAAAAAAAAAAAGAAGAGAAAAAAAGGGAAACAAACAACGGATGGAAGGGGGGGGAGAAGGAAAAACAAAGGAAGTTTAAATGACAACCCGGAGGAGAGGATTGGGCGAAAAATAATCAGAACCAAGGCAGCGGGGGGAAAAAAGCAAAAGTTGTTGCAAAAGAAGAAGCTCGAAACACATTCAAAAAATCAACAGATCTAACGGGATGGAGAAAAAAATGAAGACGACAGGGGTCAGTGAGCTGGAGACGGGGGAGGAAAGGTTAAAAAAAAAAGAAAACACACCGACCTTAAATTAAAAGAAACAGCACAGGAACCAGCATCAGACGAAACCACTGGACAAAGAGCACAGAATCGGTTGACAGAGAGTGGAAGGAAAGAAAAAGTGCAAAAAAAGGCAAATGGGGAGACGAAAACCAAGCGCAAGAGGAGAATGATAAAGAGGGAAAAGGCAGAAAACAGCGGGGGTACGTTTTTTGGGTAAGAAGAGAAGACAATCACTAAAATAGGGGACAACCGGAGAAGAGAGACGGTCACCACAAGGAGAAGGTCAAAAGAAAAAAGGGGGCAGGAGAGAACAAAAAAGACCAAATGGATTACAAAATGTGAAAGAGAGGACTGGACTGAGGCAGTCAGGAGAAGAGAAAAAGGAAAGGGGTACAAAGGAACAAGGAAGACTTGACCGGCAAAAAGAAGGGAACATAAGACTGAAAGGGGGTAAGAACAATCAGAACGTTTTGTCAGGGTTGCTAGAAGAGAAGAGAGAGGAAGGGAAAAGTAAAAAGGTTGGGGGGAGGGAAAGGCAAGCAACCATGGAAAACGGACTAGAAAAAACACGGTGCAGAAAAAAGACAACGCGAAGTAGTCCCACACGGAAGCCTGACAAAACAGCGTGGCCAATCCAAAATGGAAAAGGGGAAGAAAACAACGGGCATACCCGTGTGTAAAATCCAAGAGGTTTCAAAACTCAGGGACAGATGGCCGTGAGATGGGGGGAGCCCAGAAGAAAAAAGAAGGGTGGAGGAAACAACCGAGTGCCAGGAAGAAAAGAAGAGGCTCGCGACAAGGGTCCAATTGGGACAGAGACAACAAGAAGAGGAGAAAGAACTAGCCGCCGGTGAAGGGGAAAAGCCACAAGGGAGAGGGGGGGTCCGACCAAAATACCCCATCGCAGACCAAAGAAAGGGAAAGATGCCGGGGAGGACAACTGGAACAACAAAAGAAGGCGGCGAAAAAAAAAAGGACACAAAAAAAAGGGGGGGGGGACAAAAACCCAGTTTCCAACTCTTGTCCAACGCCAGGTGAAATTGCGGTAGGTTAAAAAAAGGGAAGGCTGTGGTGAGGAATGTAAGTGGGTGCGTCGAGTACAACAGTGACGGAAACAGAAAGAAAGGGAAGGGTAGTTTCGAAATCCAGACAGTCAATCGCCTTCGGGTCCGTCCATTAAAAAAACAAAAAAAAAGAAGAAAACGCCGTCTGAGGAAAAAAAAAAGAAACAGGGGGGGAGAAGGGTCCAACAGAAAAGAAAGTTCCCAGCATGGAAATTTTTCAGATCTGACCGAAAGTGATACATCGTCAAAAGGCACAAGAGGGGGGCGGATCATACATAAACAAGGGTGGGAAAAGAGCGAAAGAGGGTCACCCAGAGGAGAAAAACTAAACTTAGTAAGGGAAATCCAATCAAAAACTCGGTGACGAGGGGGGTGGCCCAGGGTTCGCGACAGTGCAGGTAAAAAAAAAAAAGACGTCAACGCAGAACGGTGAGAGAGAGAAGACAAAAAATGAAGGAAATGTTGAAAAGCGAAAACAAAAAAATAAGTTTGCTGGGCAAAACAAGGAAGACTGAACGGGCCCAGCCCACAGTTTGAAAGAAAACCGGTGAAAAGTCGCATCCAAAAAAAAAAAAAGAAAAAAAAGAGGGAAGAGGAAGTCCCGAGAGGTCCACCATTGTTTGGGTACAATCGCCCGGAGAGAAATAGGGAAAGGAACATCGATTGACTGAGAGAGGAGAAAAAAAGGGAAGGGGTTGGACAGAGACCCTATCCGCGTCCGGCCAAGACCGTAAACAAAAAAGGAGGTGAAGCCGGAAGTAACCACCATCGTTGGAAAAAAGCCATAAGGGGGGTCATCCGCAAGAGCGAAAGGGGAAAAAATCAAGAAAAGATACTCACGCTTCTTACGATCAGGCAAGCTCACTGACCCAGAAAAAAAGCGGGGAAACAGACACTTGTCAGAACGGCGAGAAAAAAGGCCACCACGTCGGAACGAAAGCGACAACAAAAAAAAAAAAAAACCAGAGAAGAACTGGGGGCCACAATGGTCAGCCAAGCGGTCCGGGAAAAAAAAAAAAACCACCGCAGGCTCTCCTCAAGTACGGGGAAGAATACAGACATGTCTTAAACCTCTAAAAACACGAACGACGTAAAAGGGGGGTAAAAAGAGGGGGGGGAAGAGTCGCCGCATTGGGGAAACAAGAAAGAACAGATCGCCCCACAAAAAAGCAAGAAAATCAGGAAAAAACAACGTCGCAGCAGGGAAGGGGGAAGACTAACCGGTTAATCAAAAAACTTAGGAAAACCGGAAACGAAAGTGAGGGAAAAAGGAAGGCGATAAACTATCATCGCTAGCAATCTGGCAACCGCCCGGACGAGTCGATTGGTCAAAAGACGAAAGCAGTACCCCAAAGCAACATCTGGAGGGTGAAAGAAAGCAAAAAATGCAAACGCTGGTCAAAAGCAAGTGTTCCAACCAAACTGAACTTCCGCATCTTGAAAAAAGGGCGTGTTCTGCAAAGGCAAGGGGAAAGAGGGACGAGGACGGCAAAGGGGAGATATCACAAAAAAAAAGAAAGAAAGAGAAGAAGGGGAAGAAAGACCGGTCTAAAGAGCTAAAAGGCACCGAAAAAACTACAATGAGGGCGAGCTTCAAAAAACGGTGAAAAAGAAACAGTGCAAAAAACCGCGAACAAGGGTCGACGGCCAGGGAACAGAAAAGCGGGAGGGGGAAAGGAGAAAGAATCGCAAAAGAAAGAAGGAAAAATGGCCCAACCGGCAGGACACGGCTCATAGCAAACTAGCAAGGAACATCGGGGCAACCACAGTACCAAAAGAAGGTAAAACATGCAGGCCACACAAGGAAAAAAAGGGCCGGGAAGAAGGGGGGCTGAATGGGTGGACTTAGGGGTACTCAACTCGACTATGGGGGGGAGCGGATAACAGCGGACAAACCGACGAGCGGAACGACGACAAAGTAAGGACAAAAAACGACTAAAGGCAAATGAGGGTATTCGGAAGAAGAAGAAATTGTTAAGAGTGGCAAAAAAAAACAGAAAGCAACTGCGGCAATAAAGGGAAGTCAGGACCTGGAAAAGCCAGGCGTGACCCAAAGTGCACGGATATGGGAACGAGTTGACAGGCTGGAAAAAAAAACGTTGTGGGAAGGCAGAATCGGAAGAAAAGGGCACATAAAAGTGGGGGTTGAGCTGGTGGAGTTGAATGGGAAAAGCCAGCCAAAGTTAAAAAGGATAAAAAGGCGCCCACAAAAAAAACAACCAGTCAAAACTAACGGCGGAAAAAAACAAAAAAACTAATTTAGAAAAAGAGCAGAAGACCGGAAAAGGGGGAAGAAAAACATCAATCCTCCGAAAATCTTTTGATGAACGCGACCCTCTGAACCTACTTGATCATCAGAAAAGGAAACGCAGAAGAAAGGAGGGAAAGGAGAGCAAGTGGTGGAAATCAGAGAAAAAAAGGGACCGAGAAGAGGGACAGAGTCAAAAAAGGTCAATGTGAGAGTCCCAAAAAAGGAGACAGTACAGAGAAGGACAGAGCAATAAAACAGGTGAAAAATAGAAAAAGAAAAGGGGGATGAACCCGTGATGGAACTCGAGGTCAAAAAAAAAAGAAACCAAAGGTTTCGCATCAACATCAAATTAGGCGGGGTGCAATACAACAGGAAAAAAGAAAAAAACAAGGGAGAGAGAAATCTATAAAGATCAGCTACAAGGAGGTCCTGTCCCTGGTCAAGCCTGAAAAGCAAAAAAGGACAAAATCGGGACGAGTTTCTGATTGATAAAAAAGATAAAGAAATAGTAAAAAAGGGGACCCCGAAAGGGGAGACCATCCGGTGAAATATTTTCAACAAAAAAAAGATGGGGAAGGGGGGGGGAAAACAGCATCCGACTTCAAGATGTCTGATGAAAAAAAATCCCAGGGGGAGGTACGAGATAACTGCAAACAAAAGGAACAGGGGACGAAATGGGGTACGGGGCCATTGACACGTCCAAGGCGAGGTGACCTTGCGAGCAAGGCACGCGGTCCAAGGACCTTTGGTCGGACGAGCAGAAGGCCGCAGGCGTGCAGTTCCTGGAACTGACAAAGCCTAAGTAAAAGGGTGGGAAAGAACACACAAACAGGAAGGGCTTCACTACAGCACAAACTACTTCACGACAAAAAATTTTTTTGAGACAAACAAAAAGCTGGTGTTGAAGGAAGGAAAAACAGAACAGAAAAAAACTGGCAGCGGGGGACCACAAAGGAACGAAGAGCGTTCAACACAGGAAAGAAAACCAGGGGGAGGAAGGATCGGGGCGTTGGGGTGCGCCAAAGAGCCAAGTAAAAGTCAAGAAAATAAGCCCGGCCATTGACGAAAATGGAACGGTGGAAACCGAGCCGGGTGGGGGACCAACAACAAAACAAAAAGGGGCTCCCGCCGCTCACCACGTAGACGGCTGGCAGAAATGGCAAAGGAAAAAGACAGGTGAAACAACAAAAACGAAAAAAAAAGGGAGGAGGGGGAGGAAGGGAAAAAAGCAGATGACCAATGCAAACCACGGAGAAAGCTAGAATAAAGAGAAGAAAAAGGCCATCAAGGAGGGGGAGAACTCTGGGAAGGAGCACAAACTAGTTTGATTACAAGGTCATGATAAAAAACGTTTAAAACAGGGAGGTCTTGACAAGAAATCTTCTGTGAACGTAAAAAGCGAAAAAAAAGAAAGGGGGAAGACCTGGATGTGATTTACAATAAAGGCGGAGCAAAAACGCGGGTGTTTTTTCAAAGAAAACGAAAAAAAAACTGGTTTAAAAAAAAAAAAGAAAGACTGCGAGGGATCAAAAAAACCAATAAAGTCGAAACAGGGGTCACAGAGAAGCGTAAAACGACGATGGTCACCTACCCCACCAAATGTAAGAAACAGGCGGTGGGAAAAGGCCCGGGAAAAAACAAAAAAAACCGGAAAACTTGGTTAAGGACAACTTTCAATAGAATGCGACAAGAAAGTCCTAAAAGAGGCAGGGCGATACAGCAAACCAGAAAAAAAATAAAGAATAAGAGAAAAGCAGATTGATGATATTCGACCAGAAAGGAAAAACGGTAAGAAAGTCCGAATAACCGACAGAACGTGAAGAAGCCAAATTCAACCGAGAAGAGAGAAAGTCTGGCAATAATCAAAGAAGCAAGGGGTCGGCATGGGTCACAACAAAGCTGCCAAAAAGAAAAAAAGGCGCTCACAAAAAGAAAAACTCAAGAAGAACTAATGAGAAAAGAAAAAAATTGAACCGGAAAGAGCCGGGGGAACAGAGCAGCTGAAAAAGGCCGGAGTCACCAGCGAAGAAGGGGTGGTTGGCTTTTTCTAAGCAAGAAATAGAGATGAGGAACAGTTAGAAAGATATGAATATGAAACGAAAGCAAAGGAAGAGGTAGACTGAGGGGCGAAGCATGTGTACTGGGAAGGGGCAAAACCGATGAAAAAATGCCAAGGTGGTGAAAAAGAAAGGAAAAGGAAAACCTAAAAGAGACACACGGATCATTTATTGGTCAGACG
>Ga0179593_1625225_pt1 | contig 13827 bp, 18 predicted proteins | sample CZODoug2_1_08_16_FD_185931 | JGI IMG/M metagenome (GOLD analysis project Ga0179593, IMG submission 185931) | Vadose zone soil fungal communities from Angelo Coast Range Reserve, California, USA - CZODoug2_1_08_16fungal (PacBio error correction) | ecosystem: Environmental > Terrestrial > Soil >...
AATTATAGAGTCGCGCCGTGGCACTTAATTGGTAGAGGGATGCTATCCCTACATATCAAAAGAAAAAAAACAAAAAAGTATCATCTCGGGGGGATAAACGAGTTACTTGAGGGGGCCGCTCGATAGGAAAGTGGCAAACGTAATTTCGCCCCTAAGGGGGAAGCTTTCTTTCAAGGAGTCCGTAGTATTAGGGAAGCCCCCACCCTTCCAAAGAGGGAAGAAAGAAACAATTTTGTGCTGAGCGAAAATAGGGTGGGATAATTCAAATCGTGGGGGGAGGGGGAGGCGATGAGTGAGAGAGCCAGGGAAGGGGAGCGGCTAGTTTTCAATAAAAACACCTTGGAAGGGTCGTTGAAGGTGCGCGGCTCGTGAGGGAGGGATTAGCGAGGGGAATACGGGGGTGCGCAAAGTTAAAGGGGGAGGATGCAGAACGACCAAAATCCATGGAGGAGGGGGAAAGGGTCACGTAAGGGGAAAAAATATAGAAAAGGAGGGAACGGGGTAGAATCCGGTACTGGACGGCAAGAAAAGGTTAGTAGCATGTCGAGTCTTTACAAAAATGAATTTACGAAACAACTGTGGGACTCCAAAAAGGAAGAAACGTCAAGTTACTGGGCATTATCCTCGTTACACAGAGAAGCGTCGTAAAAAAAAGGAGCGACAAATACACCGGGAAATTGGGACGATGTAATGAGATTTGGCGCGTTTAAGGGGGGTTGGAATACGAAAAGGTAGCCAGGGGGAAGAGAAGACTGGTCTCGTCAAAAAAAAAGGACGCCTCCAGTCAAATGGGAGAAAAGAGACATGGGCAGCGCTATATCGGGGCAGGCGAGCTAAAGGGTAGTTATCCATCTGTCTAGAAACGGGGAGCATCCCGCCACAGAAAAGCCTCAACGATCTTGAGGATTGAAGGTCATTGGAATCTAGAAAAAAACAAACGGAGGGGGGGGGAAGAGAAGATATGTCAAGGGGGGACAAATGTTTTAAAAAGGGGCAGCCTTCTGCGGGAGGGAAAGGCACCCATGGCGGGATGCAAAAAAGGGGGATGTTTAAAGTCACCCATGGGAAGGGTTATCTCTAAATACTGCCGAGGGGACTGCAGTAGTAAGAAGCTTGATCCGCCTGGTGTGTTGCCTATAGGTGGGACAGGATCGGACTTCACATAGAGGAAAACCAGCCATTAACGAAAGTCGCAGGAGGGGTTACAAACTTGCGTGGAGGTTAGGGGGGAATTTGGGGGGTTTCCGAACGGAGGTGGTCATGGGAAGAATGAGAAAGAAGAATTTCCGCAGGACATACCCGCCTGGAAAAACACAGTAACCAGACCCCTTACAATCGAATCATCTGGATAGAAGGGAGAGGATAACCTTCATATGGTGGTTCCATAAATGAAGATGAGTCATAATTTATCTCAAGGGGTTGGGCCCAAGAAGAAGCATTCAAACAGGGTAGGAGGCTTTGGGGGCAACACCGGGAAAGTTCGCTATGGGGAAGAAGAAGAAAGAAAGAGCAAGAGAAGAGGAAAAAGGAACAAATAATACCGGGAATGTCCCTAAACCCTCAATTAATAGCCAGCTACTTAAATCATCAGAAGACAACCACTAAGATAATCCGGGGGGGGGGGGGCCTTCCTATCAAAAAGGGGGGTCGCATTGGGCTAGAGGGGGGGGATCGTCCTTTTTTTATTGGGGGGAGGCCAAAAGTACGGATTATGTATTCCCTCAGAAAGACCGGCAGATGACGGAAAAGAGAGGGCCTTTCTTGGAATAATCGAGGGAATATGAAATACAAGGGGAAACAGGATGATTGGTCTTGGGGGGAGTGGATCTTTATTTATATCAGAGCCCCAAGCGCCCTAGGTGGGGAAAGGTCGGCGCGGTCCGCAAGACAAAGTGAAAGGCAGGTATTTGCGCCAAAAAGAATTATTCCTGGAGAGTAGCGGAAAAAAAATTGCCATTTGCGGGGGGTCAAGAGGTGGGAGAATCCAAAGGACAATCGTCCGAAACTTTGCCCTCCGAAGATGTCTTTATCAGAGATCCCATAGGTGGGGGGGCCACTCAGTCGGGGACAGAGAAGCGAGGCCCCCTAGGGGGGGCAACGTACGCACTTTTTGGGGCACTCAAGCGCGAACTAAGGGGAGAAGCTTTCAAAATGGAAGGTCACGTTTGTTGGTCTCGTGTAACCGGGGAGCCAGCCAAAATTGGAGAAGGTCCGGAAAAAATTGGTGTCTGAAGCGGAGACAATAGTACACCAAGGTGCTGGCATCCTCAAGTCTGAAATCGCTATATCCGTGAGGAGTATAAGGAAATGTGGGGGCGAGTATAAAAAGAGGCGGGGTCCGGGCCATTTGTCCAACGCATAGATGGGAATGTGCAATGAGGGGTTCATTCTTACAGGGGTAAAGGCTGGTTCAAGGGCATATATACATAAAGATCCGGGGGGGGAAGCCTTTTCCTTCAGTAAAAAGTTTGGTGAGAGTGACTATGGGAAGGAAGGTGCATTTAACAGTCGGAGGAAAAATTGACGGCGTAAAGCAAGGAAATTCTTGAGGATTTATTCTAGCGAGATATCGTCCTGGACGCGAAAAGGTATGCACAAAGAGGGTGATTTTTTCTTTACCAGTGAATTTTGAAGGATGGAGAGACCCTCGCGGAAATTTCTCTTGAGAAGTGAAGGATGTTATGAAATCTGAAGAGAGGGGAAGAATTGGACCGAATTAACGACAGGGAAGGATGTCTCCTTCCTTTAGAAAAGGGGCCTGGTAAAAACTTGTGCGGTAAAAAGTTTTCCGGAAGGAGTTGGATGGGAAGATTCAGCTTTCGGGGGGGGGGTCAATCACACAAAACGGAAGTATTAACATCTATATTAAAGAAAGTCGGCCTAGTTCCACTGCAAAGGTGGATGTCCCATTTTCATAGAAAAAAACGATTTACGTGAACGACTGGAGAGTAATTTTTTGGGGGGGAAAGGAAGGACGCGGCGATAAAAAACTCAATAATGTCTCTTCAAAAAAAGGGAGCTCGAAAAAAAAATCGGTGTCTCCGGGGGTATCACGACAAAAAAGGGGGGGGGTTTAAGAAATGAGGGAGAGGACCAAATCGAAGTTAAATAAGTGGGATGAGCCCCTCTAAGACATTGGCAATTTGAGGAGCCATTCTAGAAAAAATTCTTGAAGACTAGAACAAGGGAAAAAGGTTGTTATCGTAGCAAAGTCGATTGAAGAGGGGATGTCCTAAAAATAGAAAAAGTGTACCGTCGAAAAAAAAAGACAGCAAAGAAAAAGATAAATTAGAACGACACCGAGGGGATGAGATGTAAGGGCCTGATATAGAAAGGCCTAATCGAAACAGCCGGGTGGAGGGGAGAACCGTTTGATTGAGGTGGGGAAATCGAATCAAAGGGTGGACGACGCGACCAAACGGGGAAATGGGAACATCCGTAAAAAAGAAAAAAATAAAGTGTAAACGCGTAGATACAAAAGTTCTCCTTCCGATGTTGATCGGGGGTGGTTCATGCATGGGGGAAAAATCACGGAAGGAAAGGTCTCAAGGGCCACTATTGGGAGGGTTTTTATTTGAATAAGGATGAGTGGTCTTTAACTGATTTCCAGTATATAGGGGCATTAGAGGTCACCCCTCCCAAGTGGCGTTTTTTTCCGAAAAGAGCCTCACAGAAATCGGACTACCTGCAAATCTTCTATACGGGAAAAGTCAGGAATCTCGCCAAAACTGGGAGGGGAGGTGACTTATTCAGGGCGAGTGGAAGAAGAGAGAACTCGCATTTTGACTTCGAGGAATGGAGTTGCAGTCGAGAAGGGAATTAAAATAAGGGCGGACGCCCCTGCTTTCAGAGGGAAATTCATAAAATATTCTAAAAATTATTCGTATATAGGGACCCTTACGGGGGGAAGCAGAAGAAAAAGTTTGTCTTTAAATAGGGGGAGACTGGAGGAAGTGAATGGGGGGGAATCTTTTGTTGGAAGGGGAGGGAACAGGGAAAAGTGAGAAACGGGGGGGAGAAGGACATGGGGGGGGGAATGTGAAGGGCCAGAAAGTCATGAATGTGGAATGAAATTTTGAAAAAGGTTCGCGGAAATTCGAAATCTACTCGCTGGGTACAAAGGTTCCCATTGAGAGAGTGTCTCTGCGAAAGGAGTGGAGTTACTTTACAGGTTTGAAGTTCGATCTTTACAAAGAAGAAGGGGGCGCGACCCACGGGCACGCTATAGGAGTCCTAGCGAGGAGGGCGGGATCCGAGGAAAAAATGAGAACAAAACGAGGAGGACGTGACGAAGTTGCAATTTGTGTTCACCTGACCTCCTAAGGGGAGGATCTGGAGGGGAGAGTCATGCGGTTTTTTATACGAGCCGAGAAGGGTAATCAGCCAAGGCGTAAACAAGACGCTGAATTCTGGCAGGATGGCGCGAAAGAAGATTTGCGAGACGAAAGAGTGGTGAGAGGACTTCGAGAGCCCCTGTGAAGCAACGAGAAACTTTCTCTGATTTAAAGGTTTAATGAGAAGGGTTACAATCATCTGAAAACAAACAGGGGATATATTCAATGGGGTTGTCACCAAAGAGAGGCGTATGCTAAGGAGGAGTCAAGGGTTAGGGGGAGGGCTAGCAGATTGATAGAAGTCTATGGTGGGCGCCGATATAGCCACTGGAAAGATAATTTGAAAAGTAAGTCCGAGGTGGTTGACCGAAAGGGTGAGAAAGACACGGGCTTCGGACGGATCTTCGTATGAGCCAGAGGAGGAATAGTGAGCAAAGGACCAAACTTGCCAGGGGGGGGGGTCTCGGTTTTTTTCAGGACTTGGTCAAAAGGAATGGGGAAAAAAGAAGAAAATTTGGGAAAGAGAGAAAAACCGCCTTCGGGAGAAACAAGGCTCACAGGATCTAAGGAAAAGACGTGGATTGACGCTAGGTTCCAGGAATCCACTTTCGTCAGAAATTTATCTCACGGATGTTTTGAAATTCATTGAAAGCTGGTAGAGGCTTGGGGGGGAACGATGTGCTCAAAGGACACTAGAGGAAAGAAAGTATTGAAAGCAACATCTCCACTGAGACTGCAGCAGATAACTATCCGAGAAGCTAGACCCTTCACCGTGAAAGCTCCTGGAGGAACGTGGGGAACTATTCCATAGGAAGTTTCGCTCGAACAACAAACTATCGGCCGTTCAAGTAAGGGTTGAGCAAAAATCTCTGAAAAGCCAAAAATTGTTCGTAAAAAGAGATTACACCTTTGTGGTGGAAGGGGTTGCCAAAGAAGGGATAAATTTCCAGATGAATCAGCTTATTTGGAATACCTTGAGAAGCGTATAAAGGGAGATCGAAGGCAAAGTCGCTCAACGAAGGGTAAAAAAAAAGTGTTGGGGAAAAGAGTGTATCAGAATCGATCCACAGAAGTCCCCCCTCGGGGGAGGTCTGCTCTATTTGAATGCCGAAGAATCCAAGGGCTAAACGAAAGGGATTGTAGCCACAAAGAACGGGGTATTTTGGAAAGGAACGCAAAATGTCTTGCCAAGTTGGGGCTGGGAGGAATTTTGTGAAGAGGGCTGGACTACGGGAAATCTTCTCCGAATACTAACAGCCTCATCTTTTCCGGGGGTCCTCACAAAAAAAAGTTTGGAGAGAGTCGGGGAAATTAAAAGGGTACGGTTCACGCATTTGGGGGTCACGCTCAAAGAAGAAGACGACTCAGTCGCGAGGACGCAGCTTTGAAAGGTTTGGGAGAACCCTTAAAAAAAGAATTTAAAACCATTGTGAAAAAAGCGTCAATTTGAGGCGGGAGCCCAAGTTCGAATAAGAATGCTTGGTCCCGCGCTGAGCTAAGAGAATATTGAGAATATGTTTTCACACAAAAAGCGGTCGGCCAGTTGTCACTCAATTGTCGGGAGCGGCTTTTAAGGCTTTAGGTATCCAACGAAGGTCGAATAAAGACTCAGAAGACAATCCGGAAAGGCCTTTTCCTTCAAATGAAAGGAGTTCGGGGAAACAGAGGGAGAGGGACTGGCATTCGCGGGAAGGTAACAATTTCCATAAAGGTCATCAATGGGGGAGAGTGAGGGTTGGATAGGATTTATGGGAGACGATCTCGAGGGGTGATTCGAAGCCCCAAGGAAGGAAGTCGAACAGTGTTGCAGATCAATTTGGGGAGATCCCCTAGGGGGAAGGGCTGGAAGGATTCTAATAGGCCGTGAAAAAAAACGACCGGAGGGGAGGAATGCGAATTCGGGGGAAAAAGGCAGAGGCAGGAACGAGCCAAGGGAGGGGGACAACTCTTGTCCTTATGTCTAAAAACCTGCTGGGGGGGTACAATGGGAGGAATTGTCAAGTTTGGCAGATTGTAGGGGGCGACAATTAGATTGTGATCGCGAAATCGACCACTTGAAGGGAGCGAACGCTCAACATCTTAAGGAAACTCAAGTCCTTAACTTTGAAATGAACAGTTCTACCATTCCAGGGGGAAAGGACAGGGGCCTCAGAGGCTTAAGTGTGGAGGATTTCAACAGCAAAGGGGAAAATTCAAGAGGCGCCACTGCTCAGGAAGGCCTTCAAAGCCAGCGCAATTGATAAACATCAAGCAGGTGTTACTCTTGGGGTGGCTCGAGAGGAAGGAAGGAGAGAAGTTGGACGGGGAAGAAAAAAGACAATAAGTTGGCGGAAGAGGATGTTGTGAGGAGACTGTTTTCATAAACTTGCCTTAAGAAAAGTTCGAAGAAAAAAACATGGGTGAAAGTAAGCTTGAAGGGATTAGCTCTTTCGGAAACAAAAGGGAAGATTTGAGGAAAAAGCCTGAAAAGCCCCGGCCTCTGTTAGAGATCCGGACGGGGGAATTAACCACCGTAAAAAGGGAGGGGGGGGGGGTCTTGCCAACAAACACGGATCTAGAAAGGGCTAAAGTCTAGTAAACGACTATGGCCCCAAAGGGGGGATTTATTGGCTGCTACGGGCTCCGAGACTAAAGAAAGGACAAGAAACGACTGGGGGGGGTAAATTGGGAAAATCTCCGGGGGACGTAACAAAATAATGAAAACCTCTTAGCTTGGGGGAGATTCTTCATAGGGTCCCTCGAACGGTTGAGAAAAAAAAGTCGTAAGGTTCGGAATACCTCATACAACATACTGGAAGAGCTTTATATCCTAAGGTGCCGATTTTTGAAGAACACTATGGGGGGGAATCTCGGGGGGGGGCTTTTTAGTGGGTTATAAAGAACATCTTTATGCTTGCGTTTCCCCGGGGAGGAAAACGATTCCAAGATAGCGGTGTTAAGGCCCGTGCGGGGCTGGGAGGAGGGGGATTCCAAGTGCGAAGAGAACTTTCAAGAAGTGAGAGGAGGTTTCAAAGTCGAGAGCCTCTATGGAATTGGGACAGGAAAGACGTGGCTGAAAAACAAGGGAGGGGCAATCGGGAATACTGGCTAGAGAGAGCAACCAAGGCCCATGGTAGCTGAGTGTCACTTGTGGGTCGTCATACCGAATCTTCTATAAAGGGGGGGATATTTCAAATGGGACTCGAAGAATGAAACCTGGATTTGCGGTAGTTCTATCCCTAACTATCGGGGAAACTTAAAAGACGCTTGGCTACCATAGCTATTATGGAGGGAACGCTAGAGGGACAAAATTCAGAAGTTCCTGATCCCCAAAGGGGGAAGCTTGAGGGAAGACAATAATCTTTAACAGATTAGGCTTAGTATGGAATGCATACCAAAAGAGAAAACGACACTAAATACTGAAGTTGTCTTTAGATCGACTATAAGGAAGGGTGGCGGAGAGGTTTTTTTTCGTGATAGGGGTCTATTTGGGGGGGGAATTCGACGAGGGGACCATGGGTGTCAAAGACTTGACAGAAGCTGCTTCGTGTTCAAGAATGGGAATGGTGTGGCGATAAAAGAGGAAAAGAGGGCGAAAATCATTCGCTGGGGTACATGAAGGGGAAAAGACTCCATGAGGAGCGTGGTAGGGGGGGGAACAATCTCTAAGGGGTGGGATGGGTCCGTTTAGAGGTTCGAGGTCCTAGCTCGAAAAAAAGGGGGTGTGTAAGAGAGTTCCTAGGACAATGGGGCTCATATCCAATGAAACAACGGAGAGGAAAAAACCGACTCTCATAAATATACTAAAGCCGCTGTGGGAGTAACCTCACTAATTCCGAGAAATTTATTCGCTTAGAGATGCTGTGGGGTGCAGAGGAGAACGTGGGAAGATGGGCAAACAAACGAAGGAAAGAGAATTCAAATTTTCGTAGCTACATCTGTTGCACGGGAAACATTCTGAGAGAAGAACAAATTAGAGGATCGAAACGGAGAGGGGAGCCTCTCACTGAAACAGACTATCTTCGCTGATTGGGACAACCATTGATCAAGAAAACAACAAACCAAGTGGGGATTAATAAGTGATCAAGGGGAAGTCACTCCGCAAAAGAGGCGGATAGTCTATATATCGGGAGACCATTTCGGGAAATTTCGAGGGAAAGAGGGGGATGACTAACACACATTTCTAAATACTTGAAGATCTCTCTACAATGTAGTTCTGAAAGATGTTAGCAGCAGTCCTTGAAAAAAAGCTAAATATTGGATTGACGTCTTAGGAAGGGAAAGGAGGAGTATTTCCCCCCATCAGAGGGGGAAAAAGAAACCTAGTGAGCAGGGGACAAAAAGATCTGGGTAGGGAAGGGAGGGGTTTTTCCGACGAAATCGGGTGGGGAGGATAGGAGCCCCATCTCATTGGAAAGGGAACAACCCGCCTTCGGATGAAGAAGTGTCGCGCCCCGATAATTTTCAAAGTAAGAGAAAACTAAATCCTGTAGGATATAATGAGATCCACGTTCGTCAGGCCACTTCTAAAGCAGGGGACAGGAGCGCAGCTCCGTAGGGGGAACTAACTGGGGAAAACCGTACGAGCACTGGGAGACAGCCTCCTATAAAGAAATACCTTAAAACCAATGGTGGTCTCCACAGTCAAAGCGAATGGTAAAAAAGTCGAGAAAAAGAGATCCCATCCATGAATGAGAATATTTGGTTCATTCTGGCAAAAAATATTTTTGAATTTGGGAATAAAAGGGTCAGAATACAGTTTGGGGGGAAAGACTATAAGATGTTAAGCCATGAAAGTATTTCACACCATAAGGCGTAAGGATAGGTGGTAAATCGAGCTTCTAACATGCATCTCTATCCCACACAGCGGGGGGGATATTTTGAAAAATACTCAATATATAAAAGATACTTCCCTGTGCAAGGTTCTTAGATTGGAAGAATGATCGGCTAAAACAGAGTAAGTAGGTTAGAGAGATAGAGAGGTCCCATTTATTGTGCATTCTGGAGAGCCAAGTTTAGTTGAAAAAAATTTGGGAGGGTTGCAGGGGTTCACTTTGGAATCGAGCCTGATAAAACATCGTCTCCGACCGGTCAGGCAAGAAATCTGTTTCGGGGAAAAAAAAAGCGGTGTTTCCGAGGAAAAAAGGACCGAGAAGCAGGAGGACTAGGGGGGAAAGGCCTTGTTTGAATAATTGACAAATAAGAGGGTGGAGAATGAGAACATGGGACGGACGTTTTTTTCTCGACAAGTTCCTCAAAAGGAACAGCAAGATGGAGGGTTCGAGAGGGAACCCCATCTTTAAGCATCTTGGCTTGAGGGGTAAAGGAAAATGCGCTAAGAGGGGAGATAAAAGGAAGTTCCCTTTGTGCGGCATTGGCACCTCGCTTTGGTGGGCATCTGCAGGGCATTTAAAAAAAGATTGGCTTGGAAGAGGGACCTTTATCCATAGTCAAAAGTAACGAAAGGAGAAAAGCCTCGTCCAGAGGGCTTCACCGCTCACAATGGGTTTCTCGGGGAGAGCTGCATGATACGAATAAGGTTAACTAATGCAGCCCAAATGGAATTGGGGTGTCAGTAAAATTTCGAGAACAATCTTCCTTAGGGGGGGAGGCGGGGCAAGGCAAAAAGACTTTTGATTTTTTTCGTTAGTGAAGGGGCATCCCCTAAACGGCTTTGGATTCACGCTTAGCAAGAGAAGACCTCAGGGGAAGGATCTGAATCTGCTGTGAAAGTCCTCACAAGGGGGCTCCAAACAAACGTCAAGAGAGAGCTCAGTCCTACAAAGATTAACAATCTGACACGGAGCAGGGGCCGGTAAACGAGGGTAGCACCGGGGGTAAGTTCGACTTTTCCGAAAGGTGGAGAGAGAAAAACTTTAAGGTTCAAAGATTAAGAACAACAAAGTAGGAAAAAGAGAAGAACACGATCTAAGCTTAAACTTACCCAGCCAAACGCGCCCGGCACGGGGGAGAATTGTGAAGACACAGGAGAAACACTGAGGGGGGGAGAATCATACAGGGGGGGGGGTTTTATATTGAGAATTTCAAAAGAAAGGCCCTAAAGGGAACTGCAGAAGGGCTCATCGTAGAGAACGTCCGCGAAGGAGGCAAATTGAAGTTTAACGAAAAGAAGAAGGGGGAGTGGGCTTGAAATAACTCAGCAGGAACGAAAGATCGGGGATCCACCCCGAAAGGTCCATTGTGCTGACAGGGTACGGGGTAAATGCCGGCCCGACAGAAAATTTGGGGGAGCGGTGAATTCCCCAGTGGGGGCCTTATTCCGGATTTGAAGATTAAAGACGGTATACATCGAATACGGTTGTAGCCAAAAAAATAGTGAAAGAAGCGTGCAAAGGCTGGCAAACAAGAGCGGAATTTTTATGGGTGGACTGAATGGAAATTCTGACAAAAAACCTTCTAAGGTATCTCTTGAGGGGGGGGAGGGAATCACCTCGGGGGGTGTTTGGTGGGGGCTCCCAAAGATTGAGAAGAGGACTTACTTACGGTTCAATGAACCAGCCGAGATAAGGAACAAAGAAGGGAAAGAGTGCGGAATAGCGCGAGAGAAGAGCGCTTTTTATCTGGGAGGGTAGGAAAGCGCGGGGTACTCTGATAAGGGAAGTTTTGAGAACATGAAAAAAAATTTTAGTTGTGAGGAAGAGAAAAATGAGGCTTTTCTTTCGGGTTTATACTAATACAGAGGCTGGAAAACAAAGGGGAAAAATTGGAAGAAAATTTGTTTCCCCTACGATAGCACCTCCCTGGTCGGAAAGAATCAGAAAAGTCGAAAGGGAGATTCCATTCAGTCTGGATTGTACAACATAGAGTGGAGGATTTCGGGGACGTGAAGATCTCGGCTGGGGGGGTGGAGGGGAGCCTGCGGTGGATAGGGGCGTTAGCCTAGGGAAAAGTACTCTTTCGCCAACGCGGAAAAGGACGGTCGCTTGAGGTCGGACATAGATCTTATTATTGATTGTAATAAAAACCACCTTACCAAGACAAAAACACGAAATCCCCCAAATGGTTGAGGGGAAAGCGGGGCTAGACTGGACCAAGACGTATTTGGGACTAGTTTGTTGTGACGTTAAAGTCGAAAAGGATGTTTCAATGAACGGGACAAGAGGGCCGTTTGTGAAGGATATACTTTAAGCGGATGAGGGGGAGTCTGCTTCAGGGGGTCCGCGTGCGCAAAGTTAGAAGGATCGACCAAGAGGTAGGTGAATTGTCCCCTTAGATATAGAAAGTGAGGGGGATCCCGTTGAATAAGGAGAGGGAGTTCTATTCATGAAAGGTCTATTTCCGGAGGGTGTTGGTACCGAAGCTCTGGAGAGGGGAGCATTATAAGAGAATGACCACGAGAGTCTCATCCCATCAGAACGAACCAGGGGGTGGCACCACGAACTGAAATTGAAGATGGGGTGCGCGTTCAGGGCAGGGTAATACTACGAAATGGAAACTAATCCGGTCAATTCACACAAAAAACCGCCAGGTAAGTAAGCAGCGATTGTTGATGACATTCTTGCGACAGGCACCATATAAATTTTTGGCATCTTCTCGACCTCCATGGAGCCGCTCGGGCAACACTAGCGGGAAAATCTTGGGGGAGAAGTATTGAAACACAAAGAGGGGGGGGAAAGAGATGTCAAATGGGTGGGAAAAAAAATTCATAAGGGCTTAAAAAAAAAAGCGAGAAGAAGATGAGTATATGTAAGAGATATCTCCAAATGAGGTCAAGCAGGCAGTAAGAGCGCTGCAGGAGAGGGGTCTTAAGATAAATACTTTTTAAACGGAGGCCTTGGAAGGACGTATCCATATTGAAGATGGAACCCTACAAATCGGAGAATATAGGTGAACAAAAAAAAGCCAAGAGGAAAAATCTCTTCGTGAGGTGAAAAAGACATCAGAGAAAGGAGGGGAGTGATAGGGGAGAATTGGGATTTTTAAACCTCAGAGGAGCCCCATCTCAATTAGGACACTACCAGCTTTGTCCAAAAAGTGTTCGCTCAATCTAAGATAAGCTAAATTCTTACCGAAATTGGAAGGGATGATCCACGTTGAACTTATAGGGTTGCCCTCCTTTACAAATCAAGCTCATGGAGTCGGGTTCACCTGAAGGAGAAGAGAAAGATTCTCTAGCAAAGGAGGAACCGTACTCAAGATCCGCAGAAAAAAAACAATAAATCAAATCAGCAATTGACGGGCGCCCAGGTTACAAAGAGAATTTACACTGTCGAGGGGCAAGAAAACAACAAATCACTAATACAGGTGGGGGCCGACTACAAAAAGAAGAAAGATATTCCATACCAGTTTAGGGGGGGAGGATCTTTTGGTACGGAAGGCACTATAGAGAATTACGATAGAAAGGCTGCAACCATGACCAGTCGATAAGGAAGGGAAAACGTTCCTTGGGGTGTATCTATCAACATTCACAGAGGGTGGTGGCGTATGATCGGGCTGTCTTGGGTCTGGTAGGGATAAGGAAGCACCCGATCAGACCCCGGAGGAGGAGGTTAGGGTGAACTGAGGTGCCATCTCCAAAGAAGATGGATTTATGGATCTCGGCAGAGAAACTGATGTATGGGAGGCGGGGGGCAAAAGGGGCCAATTGTGCGGGGAAAGCATAATTTTTTGTTCAAACTCGGCCGGAATCTTAAGAAAGGGGCACAACTTGTATTGAGAAGTCCCAATAGTGGGGGGGCAACTTCTTGAAAGCGAGAAGCAGGTTCCCGGGCGATGGCTGGGAGAAAGTCACGCTCAACAGACGACTGACGAGAAGAAAAGGCTCTTTCAAGGGGAATGATTTGGGGGGGGACTCAAGAGAGTGCTGTGGAAAGACATTGAAAAAAAAAAAAAGTCCGCGTCGTTCAGTTGGGGGCAAAAAACGAAACGTGGAAGCTGATAAATACCAAGTGGCTTAAGGGCAAGCCGCTGGATATGAGGTGTTCCATTTTGGCGGCAAAAAAAGAACCTCTGGCAGGTTTACCGGGGTGCAGCATTGCAGGGGGGGCATTTGAAAAAAAGGGTTCAGATGAAAGAAAGTTATCCAATCAGAAGAAACAAATCAGAAGATACAGAACTTCCTTAAGAAAAGTATGCCATAAGGGCGAACAAAAACGGGTGTGGGTCCCTTTGACAGGGTCCTGCTCGCGACTTCCTTGGGGACAATCGCCCAGCAAGCCCCAGGAAAACCCCCAAAAAATTTTTTTCCCCGGACCCGGTATTAGTGAGGGGTGGGGGCTCTTGGGAAAATCTCGTCCTTGATTGGGGCGACCAACGAAAACACACCACAAGGGGGGGTTGGTTCGTGGGAAAGCATGTTCAGCTGCTAAAAAGACGCGGACGTTTTCACGCGAATGGGGAACGGGCCGGGAGGGGTGAGATGCTTCTGTTGAAGAACGCGGGGCAGGATATCCATCCAAAACTTGGAATGCCTGAGTAATACATCGTGTGGGGATTCTCCATTTAAAGGGGGAAGGGGGAAGTGTCAATTATTGCAGAGTCTACTTCAGACGGT
>Ga0179593_1460323_pt1 | contig 13826 bp, 9 predicted proteins | sample CZODoug2_1_08_16_FD_185931 | JGI IMG/M metagenome (GOLD analysis project Ga0179593, IMG submission 185931) | Vadose zone soil fungal communities from Angelo Coast Range Reserve, California, USA - CZODoug2_1_08_16fungal (PacBio error correction) | ecosystem: Environmental > Terrestrial > Soil >...
GGCTGCACCCTCGAGACATTGATCACAAAGGAGGTTAAAGGTCCGGCAAAAGGTATACCCAAAAAAAAAAAAAGGTAAGGGTACGGCTTCTTACACGACTTCCCTATTCTTCAGGAACATTGGAAATTTGGCACATACCGTGCCCACGAATGTAAAAAGAGAGAAGGGGAGGGGCGCCGCGAATGCCAAGGTAGGGGTATCTCTACCCTTGCCTCTCAATAAGAACAAACGGGGACCAAGTCTGTTGCAAAAGGGGAATAGTCGGAAACACAGTAGGTACCACAAATTAACGAAAAACGGAACCCACCCAGGGGCAAAAGGGAAAAAAAAGGAGGGGGGGCCCCTGAAGAAAGGGGGGGAGGGAAGAGAAAATTGAAGGTGTCCCTATTGGCATATCAAGTTGGGGGATAACAACAAAAATGATTCATGGGGGGATGCCGATAAAAACGGCCGGCGGTACTCAGTTCCTAAAAGAGGTTTGACGGTCAATGAAAAAAGACCATGGATCAAACAGGAAAAGGAAACAGGGACACCACCGTTACATGGGGGGAACTGTTAAAACTTAAAAGGCCTTAACAGTGCGGCAAAAAAGGGCATTCCTGGTCAAGTGGAGTGGGAACCTTAAACGACGCAGGAAGGAGAACAGCGACGCTGGCGTAAGCAGGTGCTAAAAATAGAAGAGAGGGAGGGGGGGGAAGTCTACTCTGAACCGTCTTTTCATTGAAGAAAAGATAAAATAACTGTTTCGTTTAACAGAAAAGACGGGGAACGAAATGATGGGATTGCAAAAGGGTCCAAGAGGTCCAGGCTCTACAGCACGGAATAATCAGCAGGGGGACAGGACCACATCTTGACCTCAAACTCAAGAAAAAGACCAAACGCATCAAATTGAAGTTTCGCGGTGGGTCATCGTTGAAGGACAGGGCAAGGCCAAAGCACCTCGAAAGTTCAAAAAAGGGGGGAAAAGCGCACCGTGGCGGAAATTCTATTTCGATGGGACAAGCGCGGAGAGAGAAAAAAGGTCTGGGGACGAAGGAGAGAACCTCGTCACGACCCCCATGAGTGAGGGAGAAGAACATTATGCCTATTAAAGGGGTCAAAGGAATGGGGGCAATTCAAGCTCGCACACTGCGCCTCCGCGAAATGGTACCAAAGGAAAAAAACAAAACATGAAAAAAAAAATGTTTATAATAGACGTGGTAAGAGAAAACGCTGGGGTGGAAAAACGAGAAATCTATCGCGTTTAGGCAAAACAGTAATAGACAATAGGGGTTATGTGTTAATAGATAAAAAACCACAAAGGAAGCTTGGGGGAGAACGGAAGGAAGTCGTGGACAAGCCTATCAGGGAGCACCAATTAGGGGAAAACAAGAAGTCGGAGGGGGAAAGGCGGTCTACGACATCTCTGTGCAAAAGGGAAAAAGCTGACCCATTTCGTCTGGGAAGAAAAGGGAAGGAGGAGTAAGACTGGACCGCAATCATCAGGAGAGAGGAAGGAGTCCAATCCAGAATAAATGAGAAATTGTTCCAATCCCATATTGGGGTGGATTACGAACTTCCGGGTGATCTACCTCCTGACCTTTGAAATTCTGAACCCTGAAAGAAGAGGTGAGGAAACTAAGCGTTAGATAAGAAAAGAAAACGACCCCGATAATAAAAACCTATATCTCTTTGGTACCAGGAGAGAAGTACCAAAAGAAAAAACGAAAGAGAATGACCACGGACGGGAGGGGGGGGGGAGAATCCTCGGTGAAACGCTCTACATTCAGTCTCCGCAAACCTCGGTCAGCAAATAAACTAACTGATGGGAGAGGAGCCAACAACAGGAAAAAAGAACTCGTATGGAGGGAAAACGCCCAACCAGGGGGGACAAAGGAGGCAAGAAAAAAAATGCACCCATGACCCTTCAAAAGCCCGCCAGGGACCCCAGTCAACTTTTCAAAAGAGGAAAGGAAAGGAGGGGGGTTAAGAAGCAGGAAAGTTTCATAAAAACACTCTCAAAAAAAAAAAAAAAACGGTAAGGGGAAAGGGCACGCAGAAACGAGGGAACCAATAAGAAAAAACAAGTCTCACCAGCCGTGAAGGGACTCAAGAGGGGAAAACCAAGGGGTGGGGATGAATGTGCAAACACCACGGAGTGCTCTAATAGCAATGGACTGCTTCACGAGAAATTGGGCCGGAAAAATTGACCAAATACGAGGAGAAGAAACTGATGATACTCTCCCAAAGAACCTCCACCCTGAGGCAACCAGGATGGAGGGGACTGAAGATCAAATATTTTAAGGAGCGCAGACCCATTCCCAGACGCCTTCAAGGTCTAAGAGAATTGAATGGGTGTCAAAGGTGAAGACGGGAACCCGGAGAACGAGGGGGAGGAAGAGGTGTGGAATCTGGGGGGGTCACCATCAGTTCTCTGAGTTCCCAAAAAGACGAAAAGGACAAAAGCGAGCAAATGAAAGGGCTTCCCGAAAGAAAACCTCTTACGACCAGTGTAGCCAAAAACTTACTCAAGAGAGGCATGGAAAAAGGGAGAAGGTCCGAGGAAGGAAAGTCCTGCAAAAAATATGTAAGGAGAAAAAAGAGACGTCAGTCCACCCTCGGCACCCTATTGGCTCAAAAAGAAAAAGGGTCCAAGAAGGGGGGTTGTGAGTACAAAAATCCCAAAAGACGGAGCTGGAGGAGGAAGGAAGTGTCAAAATTGTAATGTCCAAAGTGAACGGGAACGTCCGAGGTCAGAGGGACCCAATTGGAGTGAAGAAAGTGACAGAGTCATATTGGGGGCCTAACACAGCAATAAGTGTCCCATCAGTACGGTCTGCTCCAGAGTCAAGGGATTAGTATAAGAAGGTTCAGAGGGTAAACAGGTTTGGGCGGGAAAAAGAGAAAAAGAGAACGTTCCCTTTAACGAACTGAGCAATTCTTGTAGTGAAAGCAAAGAGACATGCGAGGCGGGTCGGACAGGGGGGGGAAGGGGAAACCATAGGGTTCCTGTAAAAAACGTCAACATCAAATATGGTAGGCGAGAACTGCCGGTACTTCGCCGATTTAGGAAAAGAGCAGGCAAAAAGGGACATCCATAAAGATAGCAAGTCGGGGCAGGGTAGCGGAACCAGTACCTCTAAATTAAGGTGACTCAAAACCTTAAAAAGAAATATCAAAAGAGTAACAAGAAGAGGAAGAGGGGGAGTCCGTGGTGAAAACAGATGGGCCAACATCTTAAAACAGACGCGACCAAAAAAGAAGTTTTAAGTGGTCTGCCGGGGACGTCCAATGTCGAAACCCGGGTCGGGAAGTACGTCCAGAATAAGGAAAAAGAGAAATCATTTCACATGCTAGCCGCTTACATACAAAATCATGAGGCCTGAGAAAACGAAAAAAAGGATCAGTAATTTCACTGTGTGACGGTAAGTGCCCAGGTTCAAAATCTTTCGTAACACTCCTTCATGTCTCAGGAGGGGAAGAAAAACCCAAAGCAAAAAGGGGGAGGTTCTGCTGTCAGGTGTGAAAGCAGGACAAGTTATTCCCTAACTCCAACAGATGCCCCAACCCGAGGAAAGACACTCTAAAGGTGAATAAATACGAAGGGGGTACACCGGGGGGGAGAAAGGAAGGGTCATTGGAGGTCACCTTTGGTCGTTAGTCGTGTCCAAAATCAACGCTTTAGACTGGGAGCAGCAGGGGCAAAACTCCCCGTCGGAGAGGAAGGGGAAAAACGGATAAGGGTGGGTGTAGACCGTCATACTGGCACAAATAGCCCTTCCCAAACCCAAGTCAACTCAACTTGTTCGCAAAATGAGGTCACCAGAAAGGGGAAGGGTTTGAAGAAGGGTAAAATGGCTGAGGAATGGTCAGGGTCTGATTATTCAACCAAAAGGCAAACACGGGGTGGGGTCGAAGGGAAAACCCGGGAGGGAAACTACCAACCCGAGGACCAAAAGGGACGCCCTTTGAGCTCGAAAACTTCGACACGGTAAAAGTAAAAAGAGGGCCGGAGAGGGGAGTAGGAAAAGAAGGAGGGAGGGGGAAAAAGACCAGGGTGAAAGGAACCACACTTTGACATGTTTGTGCACAAAGGACAACATTTGGTTGTAAAGGGACCCAAGAATGCCCAGTACCAACAGTTAGAACTGCAGGATCACATGGGCGACACAGAAGATGGGGGGGGGGGGGGGGTGAATGTCTGACACCACAAAACCGGGGGACCGAAGAAATACGCTCAGTACACAATATGTCAGACGGGGCCGGATCCTGTGCAACCAGGGGGGGGCGAGAACAAGCAAAAATCCTGCGAATGGCCTGGTAGGGGAAAAGAGTAAAAAAGACGGACCCAAGATTCGACTCAAGTTAAGATGACAAGGTCGACGGCAAAAAAAACGAAAAAACCCCAGGGGTCAGGGGCAGGCGGAAAGAGGAGAAACAGGGGCATCCCCCTTCGCTTCATAGTCTCTACAAACAAAGGAAAAAGGGAGAATCGAAGACAACGAAGGACAAAGGGGGGGGCGAACTTGTCTCAAAAAGAAACAGTGCAAACGAAATGCGGAGCGTGTTTTGGGGCTTTATACCTTTAATTGGCAGGAGTGCCCGACAGTATCAGACCACCGCCAGGTAAAAAGCTGGAAAAAACGAGGCACAAGAATCTGAAACCGGAGAGGGGTAACTAGAAGTCAGAACCAACGGTGGGGGAAAGAGGCCACACATCACACCGCACAAGAAGGTAGAAACACTGGTGACCTGGGTACGGCCGTTCACTAACAAGGGGGGAAAGGGGAAGGGCAAAAGGCCAAAGGGGCGGTCAAAAACTTTGTGGTCAAAAGGGGCCCGGAAATGGAGGGGAACCATGCAAATGTCTAGTGCTAAGGAGGACCGCGAGAAAAAGGGAGGGAAACCAATCACAAAGTGCCTCTCATTTCGGATGCGAACCCGGCAAGGGTTGACGAGGTAGGGGAACAGGGAAAACAAAAACGGTGGAATGAAAAAAGAGGAAAAAGGACCCAAGGAAAATCAGAACAGGGAGCAACAATTCCCTGGCTTGGTCACGGAGTCGGGGAAAAAGGGTGTGCCCGGGCGTTTTGTTTCCTGAAAGAGGTGATTAAAGGCTGAAAAAGCATCGGTACTGAAAAAAGCAGGGTTGAAACTCGCTCAGCCCAGCGGTGATTTTCAGAAAGCTACCACAGGAAAGACAAAAAAAGGGAAAAGAAAAAAACAGGTACACCAGAAAGGGGGGGGGATCAGAAAAAGTACTGGGCAGACAGGAGGTGCTTTTCCTTGCCCTTGCGAGAAGGGAATTCCCGGAGGAACGTCAACAAACATAACCCGAAAACCTGGGGGGGGTCGGGATGCAGGAGCATAGAACGGCTTAATCCCGTGCACCTTCCCTGGGGTTGACAGTCCCGGGATCAGGATTTGGGAATGAAACATAGGGCCGCTTCACAGGCTGATGGTGAACACGGAATTAGGATTAAACCATGACCCAGTGACTGAGCAGAGAAAGACTGGAAAGGCAAACACGACAGGGGTTCGAACCCTACGGGCCTCCCGCCTTGGCCGGTTACGGGGCGTGGAAGAGTGTGAGGGGTGACTCCGTCAAAAGAAGGGGACCCTAGGATCGGAACAGGGCCAAGCGTCTGCTATGGCGGTCCGGGGGAGACCTTACAAATCCTCGTGCTCAAGAAAAAAGGGGGGGCAACAGTTGGGGGGGAAACGCGAAGAAGAAAACTCGAAAATAGAACACGCGCCCCACGGGAGTACTTAGGAAACATTGATCTGAAAAAAAGTTTTACAAATCGCGGTGTTGCAGTTGCACGAACAAGGAGAGGCCCAGCGAGGAGGGGAAACACAGACCGCCGAGCGGCCGCCCGTTCTACTCGCGTTCGGCAGCGACAGAAGAAAAGCAAACAGAGGGGCCCAAAAAAAGGGAGACCGTGACCGCAGTCCTCACGAGTGTACACTCAACACGGCGCAGAGACTAACTGGGGGTCACTCTGGACCAAGCCCGGGAAGAACGAAAAAAAATGACACAGTAAAGTAAAAAGTGAAAGTCTAGATTACACATACGGGGGCCCGCCGAGCGACGAAGCTACGCAATCTCTTGAACGGGATGTAAAAAAAGGCGCAATCCGCGATGACCATACCGTTATCCGACAAGAAGGTCTCAGACCAGCAACCGGCGGACAGAAGGAAATGTCGCGCGGTTAGGAAAAAAAAAAAAGGAATGTTGAGTCCAAGGACCGAAGTACCGGTGGGGTGCTATCTCTCCCGGAGGGGACGGTGAAGTTCTGAAAACAAAACGACCGGGCTACTTTATCATAACAGTGGGGGAAAAAAAAAGAAAAGAAACCGGATAGAAGAGGTGAAAGACCTCTTGTGACTCGCTCCCTTACATAGCCAGCCGGGGGACCTAGAAAAAAGGCCAGCGACTATAAGTGGAGAGGAGAGGACGAGAAGGAAAAAAAAAAAAAAAAAGCCAATCAAAAATCGGAAAAGGGCGTATTGCAGGACGAGTCCCCCATAAAGTGGCCGAGTTAATTTGGACAACATCAGCCAAGGAAAATGGGCACAGCAAGAAAAACGATTGAAAGCTGCCCTCACGCAAACTAAGGACGATCACACTTAAAAAGGAAACAGTTCCATCACACGGAAGACTCTGTGGTTTAGGATCAAGGGTGTATTTGAATCAGATCAAAAACACAACGGGGGAAAAAAAGAGAAATCAAGGTTCCCGTGACCAAAAAAAAAAACAAACATCGTGCAGAGAAGGTGAACGCTTTGGATTGGTTGTTCCTCCGGATGAGAGGGGAAAATATCGTGGGGGTCGGAAAGCAAAGGGGCAAAGGGAGGAAACGGGGAAGTACGCGTGCCGGGGAAAATCCCCGGTATTTCCGAGCAAATCAAAAAGTACAGCAAAAAAAAGGGGCAGAAATTGAAAAAAAAAAAAAGTAGACGAAATGAGCATTAACGAAAAAAAACAGAACGTGAATAGACCTCTAACCCTCAAGTGCAGAAGGGACAAAGTATTTGCAGACTGGGAAAAGGGGCAATAAAAGGAAACACGTAAAGATAGTGAGGGAAAAAAGTGTAATCGCAGTGGGGAAACTTGGAGATACTTTCGCACGTGTCACTTGAAAAGAATAAAGTTAACCACGAGAAAGGGCTGAAGATCGACTCTACGGGCAAAGAGGGTAAGGAAGAAAGAGAGAACATCTCTGATCAAAAGCCGCTAAATTTATTTTCTGAAGCCGGCCGGGCCTGGGGAAAACAGACTCTGGGCCCCTCACACAAGACGGAAAAAGAAAAATACACTCCCGATGGAGGAGCAATGACAAGAAGGGGGGTCGGTCAGGACGCCGAAACTCAAGAGGAAACGGAAAAAAAGGGACTGAAAGTTGGGCCCGCTGATTATTCACGATACAGAAGGTCGAGGTAAAGTAAAAAAAAACCCTTGATCCGTACCAGAATGGTCGAACGATAAAAAAAAAAATTGAGGGGGACAAGACTGCCGCTCACCGTTTGAAGCTTGGCCTAAATAAACGGTCGATGTAAACCAGCGTGGGGTTTGGAAAGAAAGAAAAAAAGAAACGGCCGGGATACGGGAGCATGCCGTGAGGGCAAAAAGTACCCTCCAAAGGGGGAAAGGCTCAGTGGGGAAGGACCCAGAAGAGGGTGAAAAAAAAAAGGAAAGAGAACGACTCTTAGACTACCTCGCGCGCGGAGCTCTTATTGTTCAAACGCAAGAAAAAGGGGTATGTGCACGCATGCGGGCGAATGTGACCCATCCACCTTATCGAAAAACCGGCAGAGGAGAGCACCATATCAAAGAGAGTACCAGTGAAAAAAAAAAATTTCACCCGCCTTCAGGGTCTCACAGAAGGTAAAACCGAGGATGGGCGGGATCCTTAAGGAAAAAAGGAAGGGCCCGGTCTTCCTCGGAGAAAACCACCGGGGTTGACAGGGTAAATTCGAAGAAAACAATAGTCCAGGAAAATCGGCAGTCATGTCCACATCGCAAGGACAAAGAAAGAGACAGTACAAGGGAAGAGGAATGAAATGACTGACTGCCCAAATAAGCTAGGGCCGGAAGCCTGACGTGGTATTTATCCTCCTCAACGATTCTCAAAACGGGAAGCCAGCAAACGGGACGGAAAAAAGGCGTGGAAAAGAGTCCCGGGGGCCAACTCTTTATATAACGGCCCGGCACCCAAAAGGCGCGCCCATCCTAGCAAACATCGGGTAAAAGACGAAACTGGGTAACGGACCTTTTACTCCCCAGATTAATTGAATTGCAAAGGGGTGTACGCGGTCCATAGACCACGGAAAAAATCTTGGAGGACTCTAGCTCGTAAACACCTCAGATAAAATCGGAAAAAGAACCATACCGGGGGGGCTTCATTCAGGGGGAAAAGAAAGAACAAAATAGACGAAAAAGTCTCCTTCAGGTCTAGACGTATCGATAGTTGTCTCGGAACGGTGGCAGTCACTGTATCTGTGTAGGGTTGAGGCGGGCCGAAGTAATTTGACCAGAAAAGGCGTGTTTAAAGGGGCAACGGTTAGAAAAAACCCACGCGTGTTCAAAAAAAAAAACCAGGGGGGGAGTGGGGCGACTCAGGAAGGCGAAATGCACGGCAAACCAGTCCAGACAGCAAGGCGCAGGGGGGCCAAAAATGGCATGGTCGGGGGGAGAGACATGGACGGAGGGCACAAACGTTCGAAAGGGGGGTGGTGGCCAAGCCCGGGCCCGAAAAGAACAAAAACTTCCCGAGTTCCAAAGAGAACTGTCCCCACGATTTAATTCCAAAGGGGGGGATCGCCAGGTTGACGGGGGGGACCCAGCGAACACGGGCGATGCCCAAAGACAGTGCACCAATGTCGAAAAGGGGACTTGGGTGCCCTCTGCATCTCAGCGGGGGACTACTGGTGACGGGGGGGACTGATAAAGGCCCCGCGGGACAATTAACCGAGTAGGCTTCAGTCGGAAAAAACGGAGAAGAAGGGGAAAAACAGTACGTCTTTCTGGGGAAGAAAATTCCCTACAACAATGCCCCTTTGGTGGTCGGGGCAGACAAAGGGATATGGGAAGTCAACAACCAAAGGAGAAGGAGGGAAAAGAGATATAGGCTATCCGCGAAAAAGGGAAGGTCGCCATTAATCCCTGCTCCCAGCCCTTTGCCTCTGAATGACGACGCGTTGGGAACAGAAAGGGGAGAACGGGGAGAAAGTCCTTGTGAAACCTCGGACCTTGATCATACACCGGGAAAGGAACAGATATACGCGTGTTGGAAAAGTGGGAACACACCCCCGGTCAGCGATGACAGAAAGAATCGGAAAAAGAATCGAAAAATTGGTGAAAATCAGAAGGGGGTATGAGAAATGCCGCCCTGGTCCACTCCACCTCAAAGGTAAATACAAAATTGTTCGAATTAAAGGGGAAAAGGAAAGGACCTGGGGACGGAAGAGGGGTGACAGGAGAAAAAAAGCACAGTGCGGCGGAAATGGTCAACGTGGCCTCCATGGCCGGACAAAAAGGAACGATGAACACCAGAAGAGGATAAACCGCAGACGGTAGGGAAACACGAAAAGCCAGAGATAGACTACTCAACCCAGTTAATGGGGAACTACCAACAGGAACCGGGAAAGAAAAAATAAAAAAAGGTGCATTAGATAAAGAGTCTCCAAAAAACTGAAACGAATCAGAAAAGGGACAGAAAAAGGGCGTTGGTCCCCTGCCAAGAAAGGACAAAGGAAAGGGGGCCCAACAAAAATGCGAATTGTTGGGCCTCTAAGTGATGCAGGACTAAAAAATAGGTGGGGGGCGTCTTATAAACAGTCGGGGGTAGCTGCGAATCCAAAGTGAGTTCGGGACCGACAAACACAAGGAAAAAAAACGCAAGCAGACAACGTGACAGGAGAGAAACGGACGGAGGGGCTAAAAAAAAGGGCGGGTCATTACTTCAGGACGGCAATGGACACGTAGACCAAAAGGGGAGTGCTGTCCGCCCCGCCGCGCCCCGCCCTCAGGGCGTCCGGACGGGTGCTATCACATCTCTGGTTCTTCACGAAGGCCACGGGGACAAGGGAAGTGGAAACGTCCGGATGCAGGTGTCGGTCAAAGGAAAACAACGATCTGCTGTCACATAACCATCGCCGTCGGGGTTGGGCTGGGAGGGGACGATCGGGGAACTGAATGGCAAGAAGCGACGTGGGAACAACGAAGGGAAAAAGCGGAAAACGGGGGTTGGGGCACGGTTCCGCGTACACTTTTGTTAGAGGGATCCTGGGTGCCAGCCTGGGGGGATTTACGGGGGTAAACCTAAGCGCGGAAATAGGATTGCAGGGGGGGGAAGGTTCTCGACCTGTCCAAAAAAGCACTCTGGGAAGACAACGCCGAGGGGCGCAAATAAACCTAACGAAGAAAAGGGGAACAGCGGGGGAAGACCAAATCAACAAACCGGTTTGATCCGTAACGAAATAGCTGGGTGGGACTGAAACTGCGCACAAGCTCGAAACAGGGCCAGGGGAAATGGCCATCAAGACATAGACGGCATCGTCGAAGGGGGGCAAAAGCGTTTACCAAAAACGGCACAATCAAAACTAAACGTTACTAACCGTGGGACAGAGGACTCAGTGTACACTCTAGTGGAGGAAAGATGGAAAAAAGGGGGAGGGCTCGGACAAGCCATTGGACCGCGGGCTACTCGAGTGAGTGAAACCAGCAAAAAAAGGGAAAAAATGATTCGCGCAAGAACGGCACCAGAAAACGGCAATTGCGAACAACATCGCATGTCCAGGGGAAAAAAGTTGAGGGACCTCCGAGGGAGCGAATACAGGCAGAGAGGAAACCAGGAATGAGAACACCGGCCGGCTGGAGCCAAACAAGCCTCAAACATCACGGGATTGAGGGAAGACATATTTGGAAAGAAAACCTAATGATACGTCTTCTCTTGGCGAGAAGGACAGAGGCTCCGGTTGAAAGTATGAAAAGGCAAAAAAGCAAGAGGAGGGGGAATCAAATGGCAGCTGTTCAGAAACCGCAAGTTATAAACCGACAAAGGGGCCTGAGAAACAATAGGAAAAGCAGGGACAGCATTTGGGGAATTAGACTGGGCAGGGAAGCGAAGACGATGCAATAATGCAGCGAAAGAGACAAGCACCTAAATCCACCTCTTTTTTGTATGGAAGCGTTGAAGGAAAGAAGAAATCAATGATGACCAAGACGCAGTAACTGGGACAGGGGGAAAAGAAGGAACGGGGGATACCATGCAGAAAAAAACAAACGCGCAAAGGGCAAGTGGGGACAACCTCTATCTATCACCAAACGTAACATATCATTAAACTTCATCACAAGGTGTCAGAACAACGGGGTACAACGATGGGGGGAAGAACAGGATTGCGTAAAAATGGGAATCCTAAAAAAACAAAAAACGGAGAGTAAAAGGAAAATCCATTAGGGGGGAAAACTCTGGGACACCGCTATCAGTAAAGAAAAGTACAGCTATGTTGAAAGTGAATGGGCCAACTGAAAAAAGAAGGGGAAGAAAGACTGGAGGTGCATGGGAGGGCATTCCGACAGCATGGGGCAAAGGAACGGGGGGATGAGAAAAAAAGGTTAGAGGGCATCCCTGATTGATGAGGTCGCGAACAAGCAAAAGCCCGGACAATTTCATAGGGGGGGATTGCCGGGGGGAGAAGACAAAGTACATGGACCGCAATCAAATCACAACAATTTAGAAAGCACGCGAAAAAAAAAATGAAAGCGGTGGCCCAACCGGTCTCGGGCTGGCGCTGCCAGGGAAAAAAAGGGAAAATCGGATCGGGTGGATCAAAAGCCGTTGGGGAAAGAGTAAAAAAATATAAGAAGAGGGACCGCAGTTGCACAACGAATAATTCAAAACCAGACAGGGGGAGGGGACGGCTAAATATCGCATAGCTATATTCGTACCTCAACCATCTTTACTAAAGAATGCGATTGAAAGAAGGGGAGGGCAGGGGGAAAAACAACGTGGCAGGCCTGCACCTGGGAGTACGTCATAACGTAATGAGCTCCTTCCTGGCCAATTCCCAGACAAAGAAGAGACAAAACAAGAGAAAGGGGGGGAGGGGTGAGCGTTCCATTCACCAGCCGGAAGGGAGAAAGGGTCCCGGGAATTTCATTTCAAGACAGACGCAGACAGAATCCTGTCTTAAAGGAGTGGCAGAGTGAAAAAAAGTATACTTCCCAAAAAGATTGAATTTTACATCACGAGGAATAGGGGAGACTTTGGGGGCCAAATGCGTTCTATTGAAAGATGACTTTATAGGTACCAAGGGTAGGGGCGATTACCCAAAAAAAAGGCCGGGTCAGAATCGAGGAGGAGGAATGGGGAATCCCCTCGTCTCAGTATCTTTGGACCTCAGGAAAGGCAAGAGAGGGTTAACGAAAAGAAGGAAGCAAGCGAGTAAACGAACTTACCGGCGGACTGGCTCTAATTTATCGCTCTCCTTCCAAGGTTCAAGCAGCATGAGGCGAAGAGAAAAACAAGGACAGCAACAAAAGAGAAGATTTGAAGCGAAGGGGATTCACGTATCCTCCAAAGCCGGGGGAACTGAGGGAGTGGGGGGTCAGTTACACACTGGGACCGAACATGAAAGAGGAAAAAGAGTGCGGGGACGTTACTTCAAATACCCGAAGTCGGCTGCGGTCAAAGAGGGAATCCAAGATTTCCAGGGTCACGAGAATGCAAGGAACAGCAATCTAGCACTACATTACAAGACTCAATCGACCGGAAAAGATGCAGGGAAAGCAACATAAAAGGTCAAACCATGACACCCGCGCCTCTGGCGGAAAATGGATGTCGTCAAAAGGCCGAAAACGAAATCTTTCGTTGAGCGGCCGGACGGTGGAAAGAGACGAACGTCCCAGGATCCCAGGGCGAAAAGAAAAAACACCGGAAAGGCCGGAAAAAGAAAAAATAAGGGCCGGAAATCTGGAACGGGTGGAAACGGGGCCCCGTGCCTGTCTTTAGTCCCTGGGCGCAAAAAAAAGGGACAAATGAAATGACGGAAAGGGACTGGGACGCTTATAGAGCGTCACCCAGGGAAGGGAGGGAGGCAGAGCCTATAAGGTGTACCGGCATAGAGGAGAGATAGCCCCGGGTACGAAGAAATGCCGCTATCTTGAAGCAAGAGGACACCCAGCAGAAACGGGGGGGGAGTCAACTGGCGGGGATGAGGCCATGTCATGCGAAACGATTTCATTTCACCTCATAGGGGGGAGGGAAAAAGAAAGGGGGGCACGACACCGCTTTCAAAAATGCCAGAAAAATTGGGGAGGGAAAGGAACTGCCCACAGTGGGAGACACCGAGAACAATGCCGGCCCCTTTTACGGGCCGAAGTAGGCAAAGTAGCAAGAAGGGGTATAGCACCCAACATAAAGAGAGACCACGTGAAAACAATGGAGGACAGGACGCCAAGGGAAGAGTGAAGATTGAGGCCAAACCTTGGGGAGAATCAACAAACCCACACGTACCCAGTTAAAACGGAAAGGGTTAAGAAAAAGCCAAGGGTTTGTTAGTAAAGGGTAGTGCCGTGGGGTGAGGGGGATGGGGAAAAAAACGGGGGGAAAACAGGAAGAGTGACCAACAAGGTTCAACAATATGTCAAAACTGGGTCCTATAGTGTGCGGGGAGGGGGCACGAGTCAAAATAATAGCAGGGAAGGGGGGGGAAGGGTAGTAACTCAAACAGGACCATTGGAAGGTCTCGCGGCAAAGAAAATGCATTCTACGGCACGGACAGGGGAAGAAGAGGGGGGGGGAAGGAAACAAAGAGCACCTTGCCGGAGTACGAAAAGAAGT